>WNFG01011651.1_pt1 | contig 11084 bp, 7 predicted proteins | sample 5400431 | NCBI WGS metagenome assembly WNFG01 (sample SAMN13153346, study PRJNA577476) | soil metagenome | isolation source: 120 cm saprolite under Douglas fir tree site 2 hole 3 replicate 2 | place: USA:California | collected 2015-04-18
TCCTGCGGCAGGCCGGCCACCGGCGCCAGGCCGAGGAAACCGCTGCCGGTCGGTGTGATGAGCGGCGCCGTGTTCTGAATACCGTCGGTGATGAGGACGACATTGAGATCGTTCCTGGGATCTGCCTTCCACTGGCTCATACCTTCGTTGATGCCGGCACCGATAGAGGTCGAGCTGCCCGGAACGAGCGCGTTGGCCTTGGTGATGATGGCGTCCCAGGCGCTGGCTGCGCCGCGCTGCAGGAAAAAGTTTGCCGGAGGATCGGCGCCGATGAGCGTCTGCGGTTGTGCGGTGGAGTCGAAGAAGACCAGCCCCATGCGATCGCCCGACCACTCCGGTCCGCCTCCCGGCGGCGCGTCGAGCAACTCCCACTGGCCGACGAAGTTCTGTACCGCCGACTTGAGGATGTCGATTTTCTTTGGGCCGCTCTGAGCGCCGGGGGGAAGGTCGTTCATGCTGCCCGACTTGTCGAGCACAAGGGTGACGTCGAAGTTGTTGCGGCCCTTGTACGTCGCCGTGAGCGCCGGCGCCACGCCGTCGTCGTTCGGAATCAGGCTGGCCGGCGTGTCGCCGGTGTGCTTCGACACCTGCGAGCACTCGGCCATCGGCGCGGCCACGACGTACGTCGACATCCGGTAGGCGGTGACGTCCTGCGCGCCGGCGAAGCGCATGTTGATTTGCTTCTCGACGGCGAATGTGCCCGCGCAGAAGTCGGCCCCGAAGTTCGACTTCGGTACGTAGGTGATGCGGACGTTGTTGCCCGTCAGCGCCTCGTAGGTCACCGTGTCTCCGGCCACGACGAGGGTGTCGCCGAGGTTGAGGATGGTGCTGCCGACCACGAGCTGCGAGCCGGCCGGAGCGGCGCTCAATTCGAGAGTGACCCGCACCATTCCCGATTCCTGGTTCGGGATGCCGCGGACTGGAATATCGAGGATCCATGCCTCGCTGGCCGCGGCCGTGGACGGCAGCAGCAAGGAGGCGAACGCAACAAGTACAGCGAGAGCGGAGAACGCTCGTTTCATGGGACTTCCTTTCTTCAAGAGGGAGAGAGATTGGGCGCTGGTTGAAGGACCGGAAGCGCCGGGTTGTACTGCGACCGGCGTCCACAATCGGTCGCCGACCTACAGCCTGCCGTGTTCCAGATCACAAGCGGCTAAATGTGGCACAGACACTCTTGTCTGTGCCGGCTGTAGACATCGACACCAAATTGACGGTAAATTTGGTATCGATGTTTCCACGCACTCTTCAAACCCCTCGTACGTCGTTCTTCCTCTTCGGCGCCCGGGGAACGGGAAAGAGCACCTGGATCCGTTCCCGGTTCGAGGATGCATTCGTCGTTAACCTGCTGGCCTCGGAAGTCATGCTGCGCTACGAGCGCGATCCCGCAGAGTTTCGCGCCGAGGTACTGGCCCATCCGCGAAGCCGTTGGATCGTCATCGATGAAGTGCAGCGCGTGCCGCGCTTATTGAATGAGGTTCATTTCCTCATGGAGGAGAAGGGCTACAAGAAATTCGCGCTCACCGGCTCGTCCGCTCGGAAGCTGAAGCGAGGCGCTGCCAACCTGCTCGCCGGCCGGGCCGTCGTGAAGAATCTCTTTCCCCTCACTACCGCGGAAATGAATTTCTCGATACCGGCAGGCCAGCTCCTTCGTTTCGGAGCCATGCCCCTGAGTGTCAACGCTCCTGACGACGAGGCCCGCGAGGAGTTTCTGCGCGCATACGTCACGACCTATCTCGCCGAAGAAATCAAAGCCGAGGGACTCGTTCGGGACCTCGGCAGCTTCAGCAGGTTTCTGGAGGTGGTTTCACTTGCCGCTGGTCAAGCCACGAACATCTCGGGAATTGCGCGCGATGCCGGCGTCTCCCGCGAGACCGTTCGAGGGTATTTCGAGGTGTTCGTCGACACCCTCATCGGAAGCTGGCTGCCTGCCTGGCGGCCACGGGCGAAAGTCAAAGAGGTTGCCCTCCCGAAGTTCTACTGGTTCGATCCGGGCGTTCTTCACGCGGCCGCCGGCGGTTTCGACCAACCGCTTCCTCCCGACTGGGATGGCGTCCTCCTGGAGCACCTCATCCATCACGAGCTCCGAAGCTACCTCCACTACGCCGGCATCAAAGGCTCTCTCGGCTACTGGGCAACCCCGAGCGGCAGCGAAGTCGACTTCGTCTGGTGGCACGGCCGCAACGTCGTGGCCATCGAGGTGAAGAACGGCCGCGAATTCCGCCGCGACTGGAAAAAGGGGATCGACGCTCTCCGCGCGGGATCTACTGTGAAGTCCTACATTGTGTATCGCGGTGACCGCGAGTTGGAGATCGACGGGACCCGCGTGCTGCCGCTCGACAGTTTTCTGCGACGATTACACGCGGGGGAGATCGTGGAGTGAGGGGAAGACGAAAAGTGTGACTTGTACCGGGCGCTGAACCTACCGTTAGAAGCCTGAAGCCTGTTCAGGTGGGCGTGGAGCCTGCTGTTAGAGGCTTGGAGCCTGTTGGGGTGGGTGTGGGGCCTACCCGTAGAGGCTGGGAGCCTGTTGAGGTGGGCGGACAGCCTACTCGGAGAGGCTTGGAGCTTGTCGAAGTGGGCGGAGGGCCACTCGGAGAGGCTTGGCGAGATGCCCGGTCCCAGTGCGGACCGCTCGGTCCTATCATGCAGACCTCCGGGTCCGCGGTGCGGAACGTCCTGGTCCGCTGTTCGGACCATACGAGGTAAACCCTCACACCCCCGCCTTCGGCTCCTCCGCCTCCCGCCCCCACCGCCCGTGCATCCCTCCGCAGAACTTCTCTCGTTCCTCGGGGGTCATCCGCTCCCAGCGTTCGGCCATGCGGCGGCGGAACATCGAGCGGTTCATGCCGCCGCCGCGCATACCGAAGCCGCCGAACAGGATCCGGCAGAGCGCCAGGAGGCCGAGGGCGGGCCAGAAGGTGAGCTGCTTGAATCCGAACAGGTCGGGGAGTAGCCAGTTCCAGAGACGCATCACCACTTCACCGCCGATGAAGGCGAAAAGCACCATCCCCGCGAGTGCTGCCGGGGCGATCCATAACATCCGTTTCCTTCTCATATCGTTGCTCCTTACTGGTTCCTGAATTCGTCGTAAATGCTCTGCAGCCGTTCGCGCAGGTGAAGCACCGCGTAGCGCTTGCGGGAGAGCAGGGTGTTGACGTTCACACCGGTCTCCGCGGACAGCTCCTTGAAACTGCGCCCCTCCAGTTCGTGGGCGATGAAGACCTCGCGCTGCTCGTCGGGGAGCTCGCTGAGCGCGAGCTCCACCTCCTCGAGCAGCACGTGGCGGACGTAGAGCGCATCCGGGCCGGCATCGGGCGATGGCAGCAGATCCTCGATCTGCAGCATCTCGCCGTCGTCACCATACACACCCTCGTCCGAGAAACTCTCCGGCTCGTTCTTCCGGAAAAGATCGGTGATGCGGTTGCGGGCCACGCGAAACAGCCATCCGGTCACGTGCTCGATCGGCATCAGGAGGCGGTTGGCTTCGACCAACTTGTAGAAGACGTCCTGCAGCAGGTCTTCGACATCGGAGGGATCGGGCACGCGCCGGCGGATGAACGCGCGCAGCCGGGATCCTTCCGCCGCGACGATCTCGGAGATGCGCCTGTCGTTCTCGGTCATCGCGGTCATGCTCGCCAGATCATCCATCCACTGCTGTAGACGAATGAGGGAGGCGGATATTGTAAGGAGGCAGCAACTCAGCAACCCAGCAACTCAGCAACCCCGCCACTAGAATGACCAACCCATGACCCATATCGTCAATATCGCCGATCTCCGGGCCGCTGCAAAGAAGCGTCTTCCGCGCGTCGTGTTCGACTACATTGACGGCGGCGCGGATGCAGAGTGGACCATGCGCGAGAACGCGCGCATCTTCGACGACGTGATCCTGCGGCCTCGCTCGGCCGTGGCCACGGCCAGCGTCGACCTTCGAACCACCGTCCTCGGCGAGCACCTCGAGCTTCCGTTTCTGCTCGCGCCGGTCGGCAGCTCCCGCCTTTTCTATCCGCGTGGCGAAGAGGCCGCCGCGCGTGCGGCGGGGGAGGCCGGCACGATCTATACACTCTCGACGCTCGCAGGTTGCGCCGTGCGCGATGTCAAAGCGGCCACGCGTGGACCGTTATGGTACCAGCTCTATCTCATCGGCGGCCGCGACGTGGCGACAGCCGGCATCGAGCGCGCCAAACACTGCGGATGTTCCGCGCTGGTCGTCACCGTCGACACCCCTGTCGCCGGAAACCGGGAGCGCGATGTGCGCAACGGCACGAAAGAGCTCGTCTCCGGCGCGCCGTTCATCATGTTCCCCTATCTCTTCCAATTCCTGGCCCGTCCGCGCTGGCTTGCCTCATTCCTCGGCGACGGCGGTTTGATGCGCTTTCCGAACATCGTGCTGAAGGACGGCCCGATGCCATACGCGGACGTCGGCGCGGCCCTCGAGCAGTCGATGGTGTCGTGGGACGACTTCCGGTGGATCCGTGAGGCGTGGCAGGGTCCGATCGTCGTGAAGGGGGTCCACACGGCGGATGATGCCCGCCGCGCCATCGATCAGGGAGCGGCGGCGATGGTGGTCTCGAATCATGGCGGCCGGCAACTCGACGGCGTCGCGCCGACGCTGTGTGTACTGCCGGAAGTGCTCGCTGCGGTCAACGGTCAGGCGGAGGTCCTGCTGGACGGCGGCATTCGCCGAGGCAGCGATGTGGTGAAAGCCCTTTGCTTCGGCGCGAAGGCGGTTCTCATCGGACGCGCCTACGCCTACGGCCTCGGCGCGGCGGGCGGGGAGGGTGTGTCGCGGACCATTGACATTCTCCGCTCCGGTATCGTCCGGACGATGAAGCTGCTCGGCTCCGCCTCGGTTCGCGATCTCGATCGATCGTTCGTGAAGTGGTAACCGCGGCGCTTCGCGCGTTGTCGGTTGTCGGTTGGTTTTTACCAAGTGCCGGCACAGACAAGAGTGTCTGTGCCACATTGCCCGTCGGTAGTTGCTGAAGTGTGGAGTCTTCGCCGGATCCAATGTGGCACAGACACTCTTGTCTGTGCCGGCACTTGGCAGAAACTTAACCGACAACCGACAACGCGTGAAGCGCCGCTACTCCAACTCCGTCGAACACGCCCTGGTCAGAATCGTTTCCGCCTGAACCGGCACTCCTTCCGCCATGAACGGCCGGAATGTCCATCGCATCACTTGTTCCCGGGCTGAATCCGCGACGTCGGGATGGTCGTTGTTGAGCATCCTCGTCTCGCGCACTCTTCCATCACGGTCGATGCACACATAAATGCTCGCCAGACCCACTGCCTGACCTTCGTGGATCTTCGGCCAGACCATGGGAGCTGCGTCGAGAATGTGGGCCCTGGCATCCTGCTCGGTGACAAAGACGGTTTTCAACAGCGGATGCGCTTCGGTGATTGTGAAAAGAGACTCGTCCGGCGCTTTCAGGACGTTCAGCTCGATGATGCGCGCCTCCGGTTGAAGCTCGCGGCCGAGGTACTCGCGGATCCTGCGTGACACCTGCTTCCCCGAAAACGGGGCGTAGTCCTTGTAGTCCACCTCATACCCCGGAATGTTGACACCGTCGAGAAGGCCATACAGGAAGCAGTACGTCGAAAACACATCGTTCGAGACCGGAGCGATCCCAACCGCCGTCGCAAAACGGCGGCAAACCTGTTTGGTGTTGCGCACCGGATTGTCGTCGGACGTCGTCAGGTCGACGCCCTGAAGAGGAGCGCCGGGATCGAAGAGGGCATTGACCAGAGTCCGCAACCAGTTCGGATAGTAGTCGCCCGTGATCTCCTCGTGGATCCGCCCTCCATTCACGATGAGCAGTTGCGAGAAGCCCGGAGCGGTCACCTTGCGGCGCCATTTCTGCGGCGATACCCAGAGCTCCTCGATGCGGGCGGTGTGCGCCCGATACGAAGGATCCTTGGGATTGAGAACCGTCGCCGTGAGATGAAAGGGAATGGATCCGGGCAGAGTGAGTTGTGACTTCTGCACCGCAAGCTTCGGCAATTCACGGAGGCCCGAAGTGGAGCCGGTCAGGATGATCAGCAACCCGATGGCAGCGACCAGACGAAGATTTTGGCGCCTGCGAACGCTTCCCGCTTCCATGGTTCCTCCTGTCGATTGTCACAGGGCGACTACCTTTGCTCGATTCGCGGCGCGTAAGGACGCCTCATGGTTCTCCGTTACCATCACGGCGAGCGGATGTTCTCCGTCCAAGGTGGCGCGGACGATATCGCGCGCGCGTCGATGGACCGTTTCGGCCTCGTCGTGTTCACCGAGCGCCGTGTATACAGTCCCGAGATAGCTCAACGTTCGGGCAAGCTCCGGGTGCGTTTCTCCGAAGGCTGCGCTGCGAATTTTCACAGCGCGCAGAAACAATTGTTTTGCGTTGTTGTGCTTGCGTTCGTCGCGGTACAGCTTGCCGAGGCTGGTCAGGATATATGCAAGATCCGGGTGGTCCGGGCCAAGCGCGGCTTCGCGTGTTTTCAGAGCGTCGAGATACAGTGCTTCAGCTTCCGCGTATCGACCCTGCCGATAGTACAGGACGGCGAGATTCTGTGAGATCTGCGTGAATACCGGATGGTTCTCGCCCTTCCTCTCGCGTGTGATGTCCAGCGCTTCGCGATAACACTGTTCCGCCTCGGCATATCGCTGCGTCTCGCTGTAAACCGTGGCGAGATTGCTGAGACCCTCTGCGTAAAGCTCGTCGCGCGGGCCAACGGTTCTGCGTCGAATCTCGAGGGCTTCTCGGTGACAGGCCTCGGCCGATGCGTAGTCCGAGCGCCTCTCGTGGGCTACTGCCAAGGCGCTCAATATGCCAGCGGCCACGGGATCTCGTTGCCTGATGATCCTGGGTCTGAGCGCGAGCGCTTCGACAAGGACTGCCTCGGCCGCGGAGTACTTACCCTGATCGTTGTACAAGATTCCGAGATTGCTCAGGCCGGTGGCGACGTTTGGGTTGAACCTTCCGAGCAGGCTCGATCGCCAGATGTCCAGCGCCTGAAGAAAAAAAGGTTCGGCTTCGGCGAGCTGGCCGCGCCGTTGAAGATAAATGGCAACCTGATTGAGGAGAGACGCCGCATCACCGAACCGGAACTTCCATTGTGACACTGCTGCGCCTGCGGCCCTGGCGTGAGGGAGCAAGCGGGCGCATTCCATGAAGTTCTCGTAGTCGGCTGACGGGAAGGCGCCGCTCACGGCGAGCACAGCACGTTTCGCCCAGGCCCTGCGGTTTCGCTCACTCTCGTCATCTCGTTGGACGGCCTGAACGAGGCGGTGCACGCCGAGCGCGTCGTTGCCGAGCCGAATCATCGAGTACTCCGCCAAATCACCCAGCGCATTACGGAGCGCGAGTGTTGTGCGAACTTCGTTCTTGAGAAGCGAAATCGGAATGTCTTCGGGCGCCAGATGCGCAATCAGCCGGAGGATCGATCGTGCATCGTTGCTCAGGTGCATGATGGTGGCTCGCCATGTCGTGGCGACCGACGCGGGGTATTGCGTGCCGCCGCGCGCTCGCTCGGCCAGCATCTCGTGGCGGTGCCGGGCGTACAGCGCCAGGTATTCATCGAAGTTGATCTTTACCTTGAACATGAACGCGGCCGCCTGCTCCAGAGCCAGGGGAAGGCAGCCCAGTTCTTCCGCGAGCCGATCGGCGCCCAGCCAGTGCGCCTGGCCTTCCAGGTTGCTGCGCCGCATGAGCAGCTCGCGCGCTGCTTCGCGTCCGAGCACGTCGATGCCGATCGCGTGCACAGCCGCCGACCAGCCGGCGAAGCGCGAGGTGACGATCGTCTTGCAAGACCCAGTGGTCGGCAGCCACGGCTGAATCGATTCTTCGTGTGCGGCATTGTCGATTATGAGCAGGCGTGGGGTTCTGCTGTTGAGCTCGCGCAGCGCGGAACGAGCGTCGTCATTGGCGTCCTTGGAAGGAGCCTGGACGAGACGCAGTTCCAGCGCCACGCGTGCGAATTCCGTCTGAAGCATGGTGGCATCGGCGCTGACCCAGAGGATGTCCTGATATAGCCGCCAGAATTTTTCCGCGTATTCGCGTGCGAGGGTCGTCTTGCCGACCCCGCCAATGCCTGAGATCGCGTGAACCGGTGCGGATGTCAGCGCCGTCGAAGGCGCCGGGTGCAAACGCTCATATATGTCGAGAAGAAGCTGCTCCCGGCCGACGAAGTACGCATTGTGCGAATAGCGAAGCGAGGCGACCCGGGATACCTTCTGCGGTGCTGGCCCATTCAGGTAACCGCGAATGGTCGCGCTGAGCGCGCGCCAGTCCGTTCGTTCTGGTTGACGGACATCAATGTACTGAAAATGCTGGAGGGGCGGCGGCGCGACGTCTGACCACTCACCTGCAAAAAGCAAGGGCACGATCCGCTCCCCCCCGTACGTTTCGAAGCGGCACCACTCCGATGTCTTCCAATCAGGCGTCAGTACGGGAATTATGACTCGGCTCGCGTCGGAAGCGGCTTCGACCTCACGATGCCAATCGAACCCCGGATTGAGCCTTGCCTTGTCGAACCATACGCGAAAGCCTTGATCACGCAGTCTTGCATAAAGCCCTTCTGCTAGATCCAAGTCGCGGGATCGGTAGCTGATGAAAAGGTCGTGCTCCATGACGCATGGCACTCTAAGGGTTCGAAATCCCTATCCATCGACAATCAAGTAGTTTACGTCGAGCGGCGTCTAATGCCGCCGCTCGTTGACTCACAACGTCCGCGGCCACGAAATTCACTCCCCCGGGTGGTACCGCCGCTCGATGTGGCCCTTGAGCTGGTCGCGGTAGTAGTAGACCTCGCGCAGGTTGCCGGTGGTGTAGCGACCGGCCTCGTCGTTGAAGTGGGGGGACGACGGATTGCCGCTCTCGCCGCCGGCGGTGACGGCGCGGGCGCGGACGCGCTTGCCGAATTCGACGACGGCGACGAAGCTGTTGCCGCTCGTGCCGTACCATTTCTTCGTCCCCGGCCAGGGGCGCGCGCCGAAGGAGGCCAGCGATCCCCAGCGCGACGAGGCGAAGCCGACCGGAATGCTCGGGCCGGCGTCGTCGAAGTGCGGCGGATCAATGTCGTCGGTGATCCGCTGGAAGCGGTTGATGTCGCCCCACGGCGTCTTCCAGCTCCCGAAATCGGCGGTGAGTTTGTCGCAGGCCGCGGCGAGCGACTGAAGGCGCTCGCCGGAGGTCGCCTTCGTTGCGGAGTAATCGTCCGCCGTCATGCCCGCCTCGCGCGCGGCTGCCGCGACCTTCTTCCCGAGGTCCTCGGCCCAGAAGATGGCCAGCGACGTCGGTACCGAGGCGACGGACCAGCGGTGATCCCAATTCCGCAGGAGGCCGATTGGTTCGGAAAGCCTGGCGTGGAGTGGGTCGCCGGCGGGAAGCTCGTCGTAGGCTTTCAGCAGAGGCGGCAGCAGCGTGTCGAAGGCCGGCAGGTCGCTGTCGTACGCGGCGGCGATCAACGAGTCGATGGTGAAGTCCTTCTTCCCGGGAAGGACCTTCAGCGCGTGGTAGCCGCGCGGGGTCTCCTCGATGCCGCGCTCCACGTACACGGGATAGTCCGTCCGCTTCGGACTGTAGGCACCGGCGGCCGACCACGGCCAGTTGTTGCTGTTGTACAGCCAGCCGTTGGGGGGATTCAGCAGGCCCGGCGTCTCGTCGATGGAGAGGACGCCATGCCAGTCCGTCGCCGGATCGCTGCCGTCGACCGGCCGGGTCCAGTTGAAGCGCGTGTCGCGCCGCGGGATGAAGTTGGAGTGGAAGTAGGCGATGTTCCCGCGGGCATCGGCGAAGATGGTGTTGTTCGACGAGTCGGTGTGCAGCGCCATCGACTTCCGGAAGGAGTGGTAGTCCGTCGCTTTGGTGCGGATGTACGACTGGATGAGCGCGTGCATCGGATCCTGCATCAGCTGGACGCTGATCCATTTACCGTTGGCCTCGCGGACGACCGGGCCGTGCAGCGTGCGGTAGACGGTGAAGGTCTTCGTGACCATCCCGGCGCTCGTCTTGTACGGGATGGTGATCGTGCTCGTCTTCAGCGCCTTTTCGTCCTTCCCGTACCTGTAGACGAAGGTGCCGCCCTTCTTCGTCACCGTCTCCGCATACTCATCGATGTTGTCGACGCCGCTCGACGTGTGCATCCAGCCGGCGTGGGCGTTGAATCCCTGATAGATGAAGAACTGGCCCCAGGTCACGGCGCCGTAAGCGTTGAGGCCCTCCTCGCTGACCATCTGCAGCTCGGAGCGGAAGAAGAAGGAGGTGTGCGGATTGATCAGCAGCAGGGCGTGGTGGGAGGCGGTGTTCGAGGGGGCGATGGCGACACCGTTCGATCCCGTCGGTTCCACGAATTCGTGGAGATCGGCGGCGATGGGGATGCCCGGAGTCTTTTCGTAGAAGGCCTGGAGCTCCTTGAGATTGACCTGTTCGATGTCGCCGCCGATGCTCCCCTCGCTGAAGGTAAGCGCCATCCACGGCTCGAAGTGCGTGATTACCTTCGGTTTCACCTCGGGATGTTTTGCCAGGTAGTCATTCAGGCCGCCGGCCCAGGCATCCATCAGCGCTTTCAGCCAGGCGGGACTCTGCCGGTACTTCGCTTTCATGTAGGCGGGGTCGATGAAGAGCTTCATCCGCAGGTCGCGATAGATCTCGGCTTCCCCCTCCGCCTCGGCCAGCCGTCCCATCGACAGCAGGTAGTTCCGCTCGATGCGATTGAAGTCGTCTTCTGCCTGGGCGTAGATCATCCCGAAGACCGCGTCGGCGTCGGTCTTCCCGTAGACATGGGCGATGCCCCAGTCATCCCGGATGATCTCGACGTTCTTCGCATGCCGTTCCCATTCGGCGGAGGCCGCATGTGCGGCGACGGGCAAGGCTGCTGCGATGAGAAGGATGAGAAGGATGTTTTTCACGGCGCAATAGTAACGGTCTCGCGGTCTCGTAGTTTCGCGGTCTCGGGGTGGGGGTAGCAGGCAGGGGCGTGCTTTCAATGTGCGTTTGGAGTCTTGCAGCCCGGGGGCGAGAAGCCAGCGCTCTGGCCTTAACGGCAACAAAAAGGGCGCCCGAGGGCGCCCTTTTCGGAATCTCGAACGAAAGCGATTACTG
>WNFG01015725.1_pt1 | contig 11083 bp, 8 predicted proteins | sample 5400431 | NCBI WGS metagenome assembly WNFG01 (sample SAMN13153346, study PRJNA577476) | soil metagenome | isolation source: 120 cm saprolite under Douglas fir tree site 2 hole 3 replicate 2 | place: USA:California | collected 2015-04-18
GCTTTCGCCGTGATCGCCGGAGAGGACGATAAGGGTATTCCGATAAAGGTCTTTAGCTTTAAGAAAAGCGATCAGCCGTCCTACCTGGGCATCGGCGAAAGCGATTTCACCATCATAAGGGCGGTCCTTGTATTGCTCGCTGAAAGGAGCTGGAGGGCGGTAAGGGAAGTGTGGATCATAGAGATGCATCCAGAGAAAAAACTTGCTGTGGTAGTTTTTGCCGAGCCAATCCAGCGCCAGGTCGGCCACGACATTTCCCGGACGTTCCATCTCTTCAAGATTCGATTCTTGCAGACGGTTGAAATCAAAATGGTCGTAATAAAAGTCGAACCCCTGGTTCAATCCAAAGCGTGAATCCAGAACGGCTGAGCCGATTACGGCCCCCGTGGCGTATCCCTGCTGTTTGAGAACCGTGGCAAGTGTCGGCTGGCTAGCATTTAATTTGTTACCGCTGAAGTCATGCATGCCGCTCAGCGTGGGATAGGTTCCGGTGAAGATTACAGTGTGAGCCGGCAGCGTAACTGGCACGGGAGTGTAGGCGCGCAGAAAACGCACGCTTTCGGATGCAAGCGCATCGATGTGCGGGGTTCGGATCAGTTTGTAGCCATAGCAGCCCAGATGGTCGGCACGCAGAGTGTCAATGGTGATGACGACAACATTAACGGTGGGCGCAGATTTGGCCGCGGCCAGCATTCCGAAACAGGCGAAGAGAAAGCGGGTGGTCCACACTGATACTGAGCGCCAACCGGGCATAGGCAAGGGAATTATATCCCACTACATGGGTCTGCTTCGGGGCGATGGCGATGGTGAATATGCTAACCTGAGTCACCGTGAAGGCCCTGTACGCACTGGCAATCTGCTGCCTGACTTCGCCGAGCATCGGACAGACAGCACCAAAAAAAACTGTCCGTCCGAATGTCTTTCTGGTAACGATTGATACGCTCCGCGCCGATCATGTCCACTGTTACGGCTATCAACGCGTGGAGACACCGGCAATCGACGCGCTGGCCAGTGATGGGTTCCGCTTCGCGCAGGCTTTTACGCCGAGTCCCATCACCAACACGTCGCACACCAGCATTTTCACCGGGTTGATGCCCAGCACACACGGAGTCACCGATTTCGCCGTGCCCCTGTCGCCTGCTCATCCGACCTGGGCTGAATTGCTCCACAAACAGGGTTACCACACGGCAGCCTTCATTGGCGCGGTCATTCTCGACAGCAAATCCCTGGCGCCGGGCCTGGACCGCGGATTCGATTTCTACGACAATTTTCCCGAGCGCTCGCCCACGAAATCGCGCCGGGACCGCGTGGAACGCCGCGGTATGGTGGTTGTGCAACACGCCGAGGCGTGGTTGAGCGCGCATCCAACCGGCGCTCACTTTGTGTGGGTACACCTTTACGATCCGCACGACCCTTACGAGCCGCCTGCGCCCTATTCCCAGATCTATAAAGACCACCTGTACGACGGCGAAATCGCCTACGCCGATTCGGCGCTCGCGAATTTTATTGCTTACCTCAAGAAGCATGACTGGTACGCAAACTCAGTGATCGTCGTTGTGGGCGATCATGGCGAGGGCCTGGGTGAGCACCATGAAGATACGCATGGAATATTTCTGTACGATTCGACCACTCATGTTCCGTTGATTATTAAACTCGCGGCCGCACCCGCGGGAGACAAGTCAAAGGTCATCGACGCCCAGGTTCGGACGACGGACATTCTACCAACCGTGCTCGATCTGGTGGGCGCGCCCGATCTGCAGGAGAAAGATGGCGAATCGCTGAAAGCTTACTTTGCGGGGTCAGAACCAGCGGCGCGAACCGTCTTCGGGGAGACCGATTATCCGCTGCGTTTCGGATGGGCTCCATTGCGTTCGGTGCGCGCGGAAGGGATCAAGTTTATTGAGGCGCCGCGTCCTGAGCTCTATGATTTGCATCGCGATGCCGGCGAACTCGACAACAAATACGAGCCTTGGAGCGTACAGGTACAGAAATCTCGCGGAATGTTAGCCGCTTTGCGCCCGAACAAACCGCCGCCTGAGAGTTCCCGAAGCGCGGTGGGTGAAGGAACCATCAATGAATTGAAAGCCCTGGGCTATCTTGGCTCAGCCGATGCGGGAAGCGCAACCAACGTTCCCGAGCCATCTCTGCTGCCTGATCCCAAAGACCGGATTGAAGAGTTGAACCTGTTGCATGCGGCAATGATCGCATCCGCAGACAACCGCGCCGCCGAAGCGCGACAATCTCTGGAGAAGGTTCTCCAGCTCAATCCGAAATCACCGACTGCGCTTCGGGACCTAGGCGAGTTGGAACTGCATGCAGGCGACTACGCGAAGGCTGCCCAACATCTAAAAGAAGCGATGGAAGTGCGTCCGGACGATGGCAACGTTGCGTTCCATCAAGGGCAGGCCTTGGAGAAGATCCACGACCTAGCCGGTGCGAGGGATGCACTCGAGACCAGCCTGAAGCTGCTACCCGGAAGGTTCCAAGCCCGCTTGTTGCTGGGCCAGGTCTATCTGGCGCTCAAAGATGCCAAGGCTGCCGAAGATCAATTTGAAGCCGCGCTGCTACTCCAATCCAACAGTGTAGAGGCTCAACTTGCGTTAGCCAAGGCGCAGATTGCGGAGAGCAATTTCGACGAGGCATTGCGGCAGCTCGAGACGCTTTCTCAGATACAGTCGAATAATGCGGAAGTCTTTGAGTTGCTGGCCCAAGCTTATACGGGATTGGGCAAACTGGTCGAAGCGCACCAAGCCGAATCCCGGGCCAGGGTGCTGCGTGCAGGAAAGTAGGTCTGCTCTGCCGAATCCTCTTCTTTGTGCTTGTCAGTGATTATCTTTTCGCGGACACGGCCAGACGAAAACGGCTGGCGACGGCGCGACCATTCTTGCAGGCAGGAACGAACGTCCATTCCATCGCCGCCTTGATCAGATCCGTGTCTGGGGATTTTGTGTTTCCCGCCGGTTCGACGGATCGAACTTTGCCCGCGGAATCGATCAGCAGATCCAAGAGCATCTCAGATTCCGCCAAACCTTGCTCCGGAGGTTCTGGCGCGGGCCGCCGCAGCAGAATCGGTTGCGGCCGAGTCACCTCAGACTTGTTCGCCTCCGACCTGCCGATCGTATCAAATACCTGCGCCCGCTTCTTCCGGCTCGGAAAGCCTCCCGAGGAAGTCCCATCCACTTGAGCATGGATTCCGTGAGCATGCATGTTTAGAATCGCTGCCCGAATGCGTTCCACATCAGAGGCAGGCCACATTTCCACGAGCTTGCGCCAAGCTTCCGGTTCACGCCCGCTATAAAGGTAAGACCAGACGACCTCCAGCACCTTGATTTTCACACCTCGTAAGCGATGTAGCTGCTGCGCCGAAAGGGAACCAGTAAACGCCAATCTGCCATCACTGTTCTTGAAATCGCGCAAGTCCTGCGAATCAATCTCCGCCCTGAGTTTCGCGATTTCTTGATCAAAATAGGACCGGAATTCGGAGCTTACATCTATCAATCGGTTGCGTTCGAAGCGGAGGACGATGGTTGGAGCGAAGTCGAGTTCGCCTGGAACCAGATTCTCGAATCCATCCACCGCAGCCGCATCGGTCGTCCAAACTTCAATGCGTCCGTCGAGATCTTTATCCGAAGCGCTGAAGAAGTTCCCGCCCGTAATGGCGCGCAGCAACCGAACTGGCTTTGCCAGGGAATAAATCTGGTATGACATACAACACTCGGTGTCGGATTTCTTTACCTGAAACGCGACAACCGGCACACCAAGATCCAAGTCGGCGCCAAATACAACAACGTCGAGCTGCGAGGGTTCGGACCCAACCACTGTTTCACGCTTGTCCCAACTGAGAACCGCCTCACAGGCTCGCGTCGCGAGTTTTCCCTCGGCATTTCTCGCCGCCCCCACCCGCAATTTGACCCCGGTGTGGAACTCGGCTTCGAACTTGCCCCTGCCGTTGCTGCAAAGCACATCGCGGCTTTGGCCGTCGCACGGGCTTACCAGTAGACAGAGGGGCAGGAATGGAACGAGCGCCAACAGCCGAGAATGAAGCCGGCCTAATGCTCCGTCAGACACGTGGAATTTGTCGTCGTACTATTTCTGTGCGATAGCCTTATCGGAGTTCTCGAAAATCTCGCTCAGTACATGTCCGCGCATTTGTACAGGTTGCTCAATCCCGTAGATGTGCAAGATCGTGGGGGCGAGGTCATACACCGAAGCCTCAAACCCCATCAGGCGCAGGTCATGTTTAATGCCGGGGCCCATGGCGAAGAATGAGCCCGGGACGTCGTCTCCGTCGGCGAAGTCGTGCTTGGCGATGACCGGAGTCGTCTTCTCATGATCCATGTGCGCATGGGGATCGGTTTCTTCGAACTCGCGTAGCGGCTTGATGCCGTGATCGGAAACGATAATCACGTAGGTATTGTCATCAATGTGTTTGAGGATTGCGCCGAGCACCTTGTCAAAGGCGATGTACTGGTTAGGAAATGCGTCCGGCCGCACTCCATTGATCTTGGGATTATAGCCCGCGTGGTAAGGAGCAATCGGGTACAGCCAGTGCCCAGCCCGGTCTTCGCAGGATTGCGCCAGCCAGGTGAATTCCGTTGGATGATGGTCCAGCAGATAGTCGAAAGGCATCGATCACTTCCGTTTCGTGCCCTTTCAGATCCATAGCCGCCGGCATGCGTTCGCAGTCGATGTAGAAATCGCCGACGTTCTTGAGCAACTCCGCTTTCAAGGGAGCAGGATAAACTGCTTCCCCTCCTTGAACCTCAGAAAGTTTGGGAGCGCAAAGGACGCCGTCTTCGCAATTCTTGCCCCGAGTCAGCATGCCGCTGATCATGTAGCCATTTACCGGCATGACCGGGAAGGTAGCCGGAACATTAGCCATGCCCACGGTTACTCCGTCTTTTGAAAGCAAGGACCAGATGGGTTCTTCCTTCAACATATTCGTGTTGGCCGTGATCCCGCCCACGATGAAACCGCTCACGCCGTGCTCTTCCGGCTTAGTGCTGGTGAATAGCGTGCTGTAGACGCGAGGGCAGTTCGGAGCGGACAGGGTGCGCAACTTCCCATAGGCGCCCTTCTTGATCACTGAGGCGAGGTTCGGCATCTTGCCCTGCAAAAGCAAAGGCCGAATGACATCCAGTTCCATGCCGTTCACTCCGACGACTACCACGCGGGGTTTGGGCTTGGCCGTGCTCTGCGCCTGGCCGAGCATGGGCAAAGAAAACAGGGTCAGCAGCAGAATTAGATTAACTGACTTCACAGCGAATCGTCGCGATACCATAGGCCCCCCAAATTGTTATTCGGCAAGCAACTGCAAGAGAAGATTGGAGGCGCGGGTCGGAATCGAACCGACGCATAAAGGTTTTGCAGACCTCTCCCTTACCACTTGGGTACCGCGCCCCTGTCCCAATACGTTAGCGTTCCGCGTGGAAAAAGTCTACCTGAGTGGTAGAAGCGAATTATGGACAGTTGAGTTGAGCTGCGCCAAATGGCTGCAATGGAGCGCCAGAATCTGGATTTGCGGAAGATCCACTCTGCCCGGCCAGGACAGTCACACTTCCTGTAAATCCAGTTTTGCACTGAGCCATTCCCGAGTCCACCGTCGCTCCCGTAATTATGTTGCCTGCGCAAACACCGTTGCTGGAACCGACGCACCAAGTCGTGGTGGTCGTAATATCAACGCTGGTGGGCGTCTTGTTGTAACTGCCCACGGCGGTGAACTGGGCGCTCGAATTCGCGACAGCCGGACTGATGGTGACAGACTGAAGCGAACGATTGTCACCGCAGCCTAGTAGTGCAATCAGGGCAACGAGAACACCCGGGAGAGAAGAAAACGGAGGTTTCTTCATTGAGTATTCCTCGGTTCACTCTCAAAATATTTGGAGCGGGAGACGGGATTTGAACCCGCGACTTCGACCTTGGCAAGGTCGCACTCTACCACTGAGTTACTCCCGCTCAGTGCCATCATTTTACACGATTTGTCTTTAAGGCGGCCAGATTCGCTCAAGGACAAACTCGGAAATGCCGATAAGAAGAGTTGGGGGGCTAAGCATGAAAGCGATGGGCTTGCGAGCAAAGTTGGCCATGGGTTTCGGCACTTTGCTGGCCATGCTGATCCTGACCGGCTTGGTCGGATATCACTCGACCGGCAAAGTAATTGCGGCGGCGGAAGACGTTACCTTTTCTTTGAAACGAAAGGAGGTGGCCACGGCTATCGAGCTGGGCGTGAGAAAACAGATCCAGTCCGCATCGGGCTATGTGTTCAACGGGGATCAGGCGTCGCTTTCACAATATGGGCAAGACAAACAAGACGTGGCTCAGCGCTTGAGCGAATTGAGCAAAATGCTGAGCACCGAAAAAGATAAAAGTCTGTTCAGTAAGATCCAGCAAAGCACCGACCGCATGACCGTGATCACGGAGCAAGAAATCTCCTTCCGCCGCGAGAACCGCTCCTACGAGGCCAATGATCTGGCCTCCGGTCCGAAGACGCAGGAGATTATGAAGGGGTTTGCGGCCGACTGCATGGATTTAGAGGCCTGGGAAGACAAGCTGGGTGAGGAGGAACTGATCGTCGAACATGAAACCGAATTGAAGGCAAATGAATTCACGACGTTGCTGGTGGCATGCGGCTTGCTGCTGGGTATTGCGATCGCAATTCTGATCGGTCGCTCGATCACTGGAAGTCTTGCTAGCATGCTCCGGATGATTCAAAAGATTGCCGCCAAGGATCTGGTCGTTGAAGACATTGAAGTCACTTCCCACGACGAGATCGGACAATCCGAAGTGGCGCTGAACAGCATGAAAAACACTCTGCATCGGATGGTGCAGAGCATAGCGTCGACTGCCGAACACCTGGCCAGGGCGAGCGAAGAAATTTCGACGAGAGCCGGCCAATCTGTGGAAACGGCTCGCGTGCAGTCAGATCAGACCCTGCAGGTCTCGACCGCCATGCAGAAGATGTCTTCGACGGTCCGCCAAGTCTCGGAACACTCCCAGAAGGCATCGGGCTCATCGCACAAAGCGGCGCAAGCCGCGCGGCAGGGTGGTGCAGTAGTGGAGCAGACACTGTCGACCATGCGGAGCATTGCCGATTCTTCCAAAACCGTGGCTGCCCGCATCGCGGAGTTAGGGAAGAGCTCCGAAGAAATTGGCAAGATTGTCGTGGTTATCGATGACCTGGCCGACCAGACCAACCTGTTAGCCCTGAACGCTGCCATTGAGGCCGCGCGCGCCGGCGAGCAAGGGCGCGGTTTTGCCGTGGTCGCTGACGAAGTGCGAAAATTGGCGGAGCGGACGACTAAGGCAACGCAGGGAATTGGGACCATGATCGAGTCGATTCAAACGGAAACCAGAAATGCCGTGCAGGCGATTGAACTGGGCAGCCGCGATGTCGAAGTTGGAGTCGAGAAAACCTCGGCCTCCGGAACAGCACTGAAAGAGATCATCCAAATGTCGGAGCAGGTGGGAGACATGATCTCGCAGATTGCCACCGCGGCGACCGAGCAGTCCAGCGCCACGGAACAGGTGAATAATAATGTGGCCCAGATCTCGAGCCTGACGCAGGGATCGTCCCTGGCGGCCGAGCAGACGGCCAAAGCGTGCGCTGAACTGTCAACCATGGCGCTTGATCTGCAGAACCTGGTGAGTCAGTTCAAGCTAGGCGGTTTCCGCTCGATTGGAAGTTCCCATGCTGAAGTGATGCGAAGCTCGAATCTGGAGCAGAGGCGGCCAGCCAAAGCCCAGGTGGCGGCTGCGGGGCGGTGAGAATCAAGTGCTCCCGACTCGCGAAACCACGCATTAGTGTATTTACACCCGGACCAAAGCCATGATTTCGTTATCAATTAAGCGGGCGAGGAAAAAATGCTCGAGTCTGACGAGCAGGGGTCGCGTAACTTCTTGTCCCTTCGCCACCAGCAACACTCCCCCATGATTTCTTACGTCCTGCTGCAAGATCATTCCCACGGTCAGCGTTGAAATTGGAACTTTACGGAGCTCCATTTGCGACTCCTCGCCCTTCATATCCGCCAGGGCGTCGACCAGTTCGCGGTCGAACTCGGATCGGTACCGAAGCCGGAGTAAGGCTTCTTCGTTCGACAGGCCTTTCATTCTCAAATTGTCAAAAGCAACCGCAACCTTTAGCATTTTGGCGCCGATCGACAAGAGTTCCGCTGGGAATTTCGAGAGCTGGGGAGGTTTCTGCGGAGTTCCTCGGATCAGTTGTTGACTTATCATCCAGGCAACCGGTTCCAGCCGCCGGACATTAGCCAGGAATTCCCTTGCCACACCCGGGTGAGCCTCAAACCGGACACGGTTTTCGGCGGACAGATGAGTTCCCACATAGGCAGCTTGGATTAGTTCTGGGTCCAGCATAATGCAGCCTAACTGCGAAAGCATGGCCGCGGCCTCAAAACACCAGGAGGATGGGAGATGGAACTTAGTAACCAGGTGGCGGACATATCGGGTAATACGGATGGATTTTCCGAATGCTTCGGGACTCACGGCGCTTAACACGTCCGTCAGCACCTTGATGCTGCCCATTAGCGTGTTTTCCAGGAGGTCTTTCTCTGATGTTACCAATCGATACTGGACCAACCCGCTGGTGATGGCGTTGGAAAGAACCTCTTGTTCACAGGGTTTGGCCAGAAACCGAAAGATGTTTCCTTGGTTGACGGCATCCATGGCCGCGCTGACGTCGGAGTATCCGGTGAGCATTATTCTTACCGTGTCCGGCGCAGCTTGGCGGACCTGAGCGAGAAACTGTACCCCGTTCATTCCAGGCATCCGCATGTCGGAGACCACGACGGCGTAGGGACCGTGGTCGCGGATCGCAGCCAGACCCCGCTCTCCGCCGACGGCAGTGTCGGCTTCCAAGGTCTCGGGCAATATCAGTTTGTAGCCGGTCAAGAATGCCGGCTCGTCGTCCACGAGAAGGATTTTGTCGCCCATAAATCAATCGAACACGAGGGTTACCGCAGAGGACGGTCGCAAGCCGGCACCCTCGTGACCTTCAACCAGAAGAAACTGCATCAGCGCTCATGTCAGGCTCCTGCGGTCATCTCGCGGGCCCACTGCATGGCTTTCCAGTGGCACTCGGTTAACAAGCTCTCCGGCAGTTTCATCTGAGCGCTGAGCTCAGAGAGCTTAGTCCAGTCCGCTACTTCCTGGCAGAGCATTAGCCGGTATACGGGATCCAATTGGCTTTTTTGGCCGAGGAGCACAGCTCTGGTCTCGCGATCCAGGCTGATTCCTTCCAGGACCACTCCCATCGGTATTTCCAGAATCGCATCCATTAGAGAGAGCAGGCCGACAAGAAAAAGATCAGATTCTCCGTGCGGAATTTTGGGGCCGAGCAATTCGCAATAACGGGCTCGAACCATGGCCGAAAGCACCAAATCAGAAGGCTTGTCCTGGCCCGCGCCCAGGGCCGCGACCATACGCACCCAGCGGCGGACTTCCCGCTCGCCAAGAATCGAAAGCCCGTGTTTGATGGAATGGATTTCCGAAGAGAAACCGAATGCGGCCGAATTCAGATAGCGAAGGAGCCGATAGCACAGCGACGCTTCCCCCTTGATGATTCCGTCGATCTCTTTGAGCTCAAGATCATCATGGGAGATCGCTTGCAACAGCCGCAAGTAGTTGACTCGATTTTTGGGAATCTCGCGAGCGTGTAGGAGTTCAGGCTTGCGGAAAAAATAGCCCTGAAAATAGGAAAAGCCCGCCTTCTGGCAGGCGCTAAATTCTTCGCGAGTTTCAACCTTCTTAGCCAGCATGCGGCAACCAGGATTACCGTAGCGTGCGACCAAGGCGGTTCGCTCTTCGGAAGGGGTGGTTTTCATGTCCAACTTGATAATGTCCGCAAACTTGGCGAGCTCTGCCCGCGAATCATCCGCGACGAAGTCGTCAAGCGCGATTGTGTAGCCAGCTTCTTTCAGACGAATGCAGGCAGCTTTTACGAGATCGTCAGGGGGAACGGAGGCCACGATTTCGACTACCGCCTGCCCCGGAGGTAAGAGCGTAACGTAGTCCTTCAGGAGCGTTTCACGGGTGCAGTTGATGAATGCACGCCGGCCATCGCACAGCATATCCAATCCCATGAGCATCGACGTATCGACGGTGTTGCGGGACGCGGCGTCAGCATCGGCATTTTGGAAATAGTCCTCAACACCGTCGCGAAACAGTAACTCGTAACCGAATACCTGCTGGTTACTGGTGAGAATCGGCTGGCGAGCCACGTAACGGGAGAGCCTGCTGGGATTCACTGGGCTTGCGGGTGCTTTTGTAGATTCCACAGATAGTCTGATCGGCACCTTGCCAGACAAACTTTAGCTGCTACTTTTGGTAGGGAGGGGCAGAAAAGGGTGACTCTAATCCTCGCAGTGCGTTGGGGACAGACAGGAAGGGAGCGAAGCTGGTCCTGGTTCGCGGGTTGTGATTCATTGAACCGACCACTGCGGATCTTCTTCTGGCTTGACAACGTGGCCGTCGCGCATGTGGATAATGCGGTCCCCGTACTTGGCAGCCTCTGGATTATGCGTGATCATGAGCACCGTTTGTCCCAGCTCCTGATTCGACTGCCGCAACATCTTCAATACGATGTTCGAGTTCTCGGAATCCAGATTCCCAGTGGGTTCGTCCGCCAAAACCACGGCTGGCTTGTTGACCAGGGCGCGAGCTAGAGCGACGCGCTGCTGCTCGCCACCCGAAAGTTCGGAGGGACGATGGTTCAGCCGCTTGCTTAGTCCCAACAAATCGCAAATGCGAAGAAAGAACGCGGGATCGCGGTCGCCGTTCCCCGAGATTTCCTGTGCAATGGCAATGTTAGAACGGGCGTCGAGAGTGGGCAGCAAGTTGAACTTTTGAAACACGAATCCGATCTTGCGCTTGCGCATGCGGGTGCGCTCGGCGTCGGAGAGTGCGGCGAAGTCATCACCATCCATGACAACTTTGCCAGAATCGGCGCGCGTCAGACCGCCCAGCAGGTAAAACAGGGTGGACTTGCCGCTGCCCGAAGGCCCGACGACGGTGACAAATTCACCTTTTTGGACGCCAAACGAGATCCCACGGAGCGCGGGCACGTCGATCT
>WNFG01017066.1_pt1 | contig 11083 bp, 11 predicted proteins | sample 5400431 | NCBI WGS metagenome assembly WNFG01 (sample SAMN13153346, study PRJNA577476) | soil metagenome | isolation source: 120 cm saprolite under Douglas fir tree site 2 hole 3 replicate 2 | place: USA:California | collected 2015-04-18
ATCCTTCGCGGCTGTCGAGCTTGCGACGGGGCGACAACACCCAGCGGCTGAACGACCAAACATTACTGGCGAGCGCCAACGCCGCTCAGAATACGTTGCCGGCCAATCCCGGCTGCAAGTGCGAATTTGTCAGTTGGGGTTGGTGGGCCAGCAGCATCCCCGACCCCCAGCACGAAGGCAGAACCTATACCGCCCTCGGAACCTACGTCGTCGGCAAGGTGCCCACCGTGCCGCTGCCGCAGACGGGGAGCGCGACCTACACTGGCTTCATGGCCGGCGTCGCTCAGAACGCCCGGGATGCCCCCCATCTCGCGTCCGGCAGCTACCAGAATGTCTGGAATTTTCAGAGCCGCACCGGGGTCTTCAACGGCAGCTTCGACAGCAGAAACTATGCCGGCACGACTCAGGCGACCGGCGGAGCGGGCAGCACGACGTTCGCCGGCAGCTTCAGCGGCGGCAACCGCTCGGGCAAGCTGAGCGGCGGCTTCTTCGCCTCGCCGAGCGATCCCGCTGCGTATCAGGCTGGCACGTTCTCGGTCGGTGGCCATTCGCACTACAGAGCCACCGGCATTTTCGCCGGTCAGCGCTGACGAAGTCCGGCGATAAAGTCGGCGATGGCGGCAATATCGTCGCGCCGGAAGCACGGTAGCCGCTGATCGCCGAGCGGCTGATCGGCGGCGATGGCGACGATGCTGGGATCTTTCGGCGCCAGAGGCGGCGCTGTCACCTCGTCGTTGCCTGAGCGCACCTCGATCTTGGGATGCCGCTCGCGTTTAAAACCCTCGACCAGGACGAGGTCGGCGGGCGACAGCCGGGCCAACACCTCGGCAAGCCCGGGCTCGTCCTGCTCGCGCATGATGGCGTAGCGCAGGCCGCCGACCAGGGCCACTTCGGTCGCGCCGGCGGCGCGATGGCGATAGGAATCAGTGCCGGGCTGGTCGATGTCGACGTCGTGGTGTGCGTGCTTGACGGTGGCGACCGTCCAGCCGCGCCGCACGAATTCGGAAACCAGCCGCTCGACCAGGGTCGTCTTGCCGGAATTCTTCCAGCCGGTCACGCCGAACACCAGCCGCTGGCTCACGCCCTCTCGGCTCACGACACGATTCGTTGGGGATTGGCGTAGACCGTGAGCCGGCCGTCGCGCACGAAGGCCACCAGGGCGATGCCAGCCTGCTCGGCGATTTCGATGGCGAGCGAGGTCGGCGCCGACACCGCCGCGATGGCCGCTGCTTCCAGTGCCGCCGTCTTGTGCACCATCTCGTAGGAGCACCGGCTGGTCACCACGACGAAGTTGCCCGGCGCAGCGCGTGCGCCCTCCAGGCGGGCAATCGCGCCGCCCAGCTTGTCGAGCGCGTTGTGACGGCCGACATCCTCGCGCACCGCCAGCAGCGTTCCGTCCGCCGCCGCCCAGCCCGCGGCATGGGTGGCGCCGTTCAGCCGGTTGATGCGCTGCTCGCCCGGCAGCGCCGCCATCGCCCGCTCGATCGCCCGGCGCGACACCGTTACGCGCGACGCCGATACCGCAACCGGCCGCATCGCCTCATCGATACTGTCGACCCCGCACAAGCCGCAGCCGGTGCGGCCGGCCAGGGTGCGGCGCCGCTCCTGCAGGCCCGCCATGCGCTGCCCGGCGATCGTGAGACGAACCTCGATGCCGCGCGGGACCGGTTCGACTTCGATGTCGTAGATCTCCGACGGCTTTTCCACGATGTGTTCGGTGAGCGAGAAGCCGCGCGCGAAATCCTCGAGGTCGCAGGGCGTGGCCATCATCACCGCATGACTGATGCCGTTGTAGACCAGCGCCACCGCCACCTCCTGGGCGACGATCTCGTCGAGCGCCTCATCGCCGGCGGCCGTCAGCCGGTGCGCGGCGCGACGGACCGATCCCTGGTCACTCATCGCGCGACCTCGTCGATGCGCAAATGCCGACCCTCGCGGTCGAAGAACAGTCCGCGATTGAGGGCGAGCGGATCTGCTTTGATGTCGGCTTCGACATTCTTCAGCTTGCGCGCCGCCACCGCGTCGGGCAGCGGTCCGCCGGCATGGCCCAGGCCGACGAAGAAGGCGACGCCGTCCCATGGCGCGCGCGCGCGGTCGAGCAGGGCGCGCATCTCGCTCCACGCCATGTCGTCGCCGACCAGGTGGGCATAGCTCGACTTCAACGGCACGACCTCCTCGCCTGCGATGCGCACCAGCACGATCAAGGCCGTGAACGGCCCGGTGTCGGCGAACTGGGCGGCGAGCCACTGCTCGAAGTCGGCCTTCATCCTAGAACTCGACGAGAGGCGTCGGCGGCACGTAGCGCTCGAACACTTGCAGGAAGGGCTGGCCACGGTCGGCCTCGTACCAGGCCTCGAAGGCGAGAAACGCCGCAATGGGATCGGCCACCGGCGGCGGCTCGACGGTCCCGCCAGCCGCCTCATCCGGGTGCGAGCCGGCATGCAGCGCCTCGGCGATCGGCCGCAGCCAGTCGAGCAGCGGCCGGGCGCCCTCGCCCAGTTCCTCCAGGCCATTCTCGATCCAGCCGATGTCGCGAAACAAGGCGGCCAGCTGGCGCTCGACAGCGACGGCGCGGTCGGGCTCGAGGGCGGCGATGCGCGCCATGTCCGTCAAGGCGCTGAGCCGGCGCCAGGCAAAGGCCCGCGCCCGCTCAGCCTCCTTGAGCTGAGCCTCGACGTTCGCCCGCACGGCGCGCTCGGCCGCCTCGGCGGCGGTGCAATCGGCCTGCAGGCGGGCGATCAGGGTACCGGTGGCGGACGGCATGACGGGTCCAAGTTGACCCGACCGGCCGTCCGCCCGCAAGCACTCCGGCGGCGCTGTAACGCCTTTACTTGGCGGCCACGAGGTCGACTGCGCCGATCCCGGCGGCGACGTTCAGGCCGACGCTGCCCTCGACACTGACCGGTTGCAGGGTGATCTGCTTGCTGCTGCCGCCGAGCAGCACGTTGGCGCCTGCGCCCACGCCGACCGTGGCCGATGCCGTGGCACCGCCATAGCTACCCGCCAGCGCACCGGGGCCGATGTTGCCCGGCGCGAAGACCAGCCACACGATCTGCGCTTCCTTGGTGAAGCCGATATCGACGCCGAATTTCTTGATCGTGCCGCTATAACGCTCGGCGATGCCGTTGGTGCGGGCAAACAGGCAGCTCAGCTCCTTGGACGAACCGAAGACGAAGCCGATGCCGCCCGCGACATTGCAGGTGAGCGAGCCGACATTGGCGCCGGACTTGCCGGCAGCCTGCGGCGTGCCCGGTGTCGCCGGAGTCTGGGAGAATGCGCTGGTTGCAGCACCCACGAGCAACGTTGCAGCACCTGCGGCCGCCAGGACAGATCGCAGCATGACATCCTCCTTCAGGTTGGCAGAGCAGACCGTGCCAATCGCAAGACAACGCACCGACTGCTCCAAGGCTGCACGCTAGCCGATTTCACATATGCGTCCAAGGCGCGCACCAGACGATGCAGCCGCGCCGGCTTGCACCTTGACCTGTGGGTTACTTTACCACCGTCGGTAAGGTCGCCGTAAGCCCCGCGGGGCACAGTTGGACAACCGGGGACACCCTCTGAACCTGGTCGACCGCCCTCCTCCCTGAAGCACACTGAGGCGGTCGCGACGGCGCGGGATTTCGATCTCGCGCCGTTTGCGTTGGGTGGCTTGACAGCTAGTTGCTGGCCTGGCCGCGGGCGCGCACCACGAAGCCCATGGCGCGGAACTCGGAGTCCTTTCGGATGGCGCTTGCGACCTTGGGATCGCCGTCGCGATTGGACACCTCGACCAGTTTCTCGGTCTCCGAGGCGCAAGCCAGCGCCACGGCACGGGCAATAGTGCCGGCATCGGCGCTCGTGGTGACGTCGGCGGCGGCATTCTTGGCGAGGCAGGCATCGCGCGCCTTGTACGCGTTGTTGATCCTTGTCTCCAACCTGCCGTCACTAGAGGTGTGATAAGCGCCTGCGCACCCACTCAGGAGCAGGGCGAGAAAGACGGCAGCGGTTCGCATGAAGAGCCTCGGTCCAGACGGGCGGAAAAAGCGGCGGAACAGCCCGCTACGTCAGTGATACAGGGTTACTTCGCCTCGGGGGAAGAACAAAAAGGCACAAAATTTCGCCTGAAAATAATCACGATGCCGATGTTTGTGGTTGGAACAGGTGTTGAAGTTAGCGTCAAAATGGTTATGCAGGCAAAGTTTTGCTGTCCTGTCCACGTCGCCCGTTTCCCCCGAGGCTCGTCATGCGATCTGCGCTTGTCTTTCTCGTCCTTCTGTTGAGTGCGTGCGAAGGAAGCTTTGTCACCGTCGGCGACGTGGGGCGTAAGGCGAAAATCGACAAGTCCTTCGAGGCGCGCGATGCCTGCCTCGCCAAGAATGCCGCCGCCGACGTCGCCAGCGACGCCGATACCGCCACCATCGCGCGCGCGGTGGCCCTGGCCTGCGCCCCGGAGACCGAGAAACTGGTCGATGCGACCAACCGCGACGGCGACGCCCAGGTCGCCGCCTCGATCCGTCAGAACTCCGAATTCAGGGCCATGAAGTACGTCATGAAAGCGCGCGGCCAGGCCATCTTCTGAACAGCTCGGCCGACGGCGCTTCGGTATCAACGTCCGCTATTGTATGCGTCTGAAAACGTCACGTTCAGGCCACCGCATCGTTCTCGGTAAAGGGCGGCGGCTTCACATGCGACATCTGATGCCAAAGCACCGGCATCGGCAAGTCTGGCACCTCGGCGCCACAGATCGAGCACTTGTAGGGCTTGCGCTTGTGACTCTTCGCCTCTGCGAGCGTCGAATGCGCGGTTCATATGAACGCGCGCATGGATGCGATCAGCACCGAGGTGCGGTGCGGGTACGGTAGCCGTCGTAGTACTGGCTTCCGCAGACGACCTGCTGCTGAACGACGTCGTCACGATACCCGTTCTGGCACTGGCTTCCGCAGACGACCTGCTGCTGAACGACGTCGTCACGATACCCGTTCTGGCCGCGGTTCGTCACGGTCACCGTGGTATAGCGACGGCCGTCAGCCTGGTTGTAGTTCGGAGCAGGCTGCGAATAGCCATACCGTGATGGAGCAGGTGCGGGACTGTAGTAGCCGCTGTTGTAGTACGGGTTGCTGTAGCCCGTCGGTGCCGGCTGATAGTAGCCGCGCGGTGCGGCATAGCCGTCGTCTTGGCACGCCGCCCCGGTCATGCCGATGCCCACAACGAGCATCAGTCTCAGAAAGAGCCTCAACATCTCTATTCCTCCAAGCCAAGATGTTTGAACGCCCCCACTATCGGGGCCTCGTGGCCAGAGTTTGCGACAGATGAAGGCGCGCCTGTGAGCATACAAGAACCACAACCAAAAGCCATGGCCGCCTTTCGGGGAGAAGGTCGCATGACTTTATGGGTTTTGACCCTAGCTAATCCGGCACGCCAGCCAAACGGAGGCCCTCTTCGTATGGCGCAAGATAGTCTTGCCGGCTAAAAGGCAGGCGTTCCCGGAGATTTGAGATGCGGAGTGTCGGATCAAGGCTGCGAAGACGACTTGCGAGGCTTTGCGCCTCCGCCAACCTTCCGCATAAAGCGGCGCTCGCCGTTGCCACTATCATGCCGGGTAGCCAATTTGCGAAGCTTCGTATCGCCCGGCCCGCCCATAGCGACGCTTCCTCATGACGGCCCTCGACGAAATGGGCGTGTGCAACGCCAGTCTGCATCTGCCCCATTAGGGGGTCGACAGGGCTTAAGCGGATCGCCCGGCAGTTATGGTCCAGTGCCACTCCAGGCTGGCCTAGCCAAAGGCGGACCAACCCACTGCAATACCAGCCCCAAGCCATATTCGGGTCGATGGCAAGTGCTCTATCAATGAAATCCGCACCGTTGTCGGTTTCACCCGCGAGGACTGTTAACGCGAACCCCGCTGAACAAAGAGCTACCGCGTCGTCCTTGGCCAGAATAGCCGCACGACGCGCGAGGCGCTCTCCCTCGGCGCGCTCGTTCGCACGATCAGCCATCCAGCCATTGGCCTGCCGGCGGGCGTAGCAGCGCGCGGCAAGACCGAGAGCGGCGGCGAAATCATGGTCGAGCTCCATCGCATGGCCGAACATCTGCAAGGCCTGATCACTGGCCTCCCTTGTGTCCTGATGCATGTTCGCCATGCCACGCAGGTAAAAGTCGTAGGCGGTCAGGCTCCCAGTAGGCTTGCGTTTGGCGCGTTCGATCTCCGCAAGCTCCAGCTTAGGTGCAATCGCTCCGACGACGCTCGCCGTGACGCGGTCCTGAAGATCAAAAACGTCCTCAAGCGCGCCGTCGAACCGGTCGGCCCAGAGATGCGTACCGTTGGCGGCGTCGATGAGTTGGCCGTTGATACGAATGCGCTCGCCAGCCTTTCGCACGCTACCTTCCAGGACGTAGCGGACACCCAGGTCGCGGCCGACCTGCTTGATGTCCACGGCTCGGCCCTTGTACGTGAAGGTCGAGTTGCGCGCGATGACGAACAGCCAATGGACGCGAGACAAAGCCGCAATGATTTCCTCCACCATTCCGTCGGCGAAGTACTCCTGCTCTGGATCGCCACTCATGTTCTGAAATGGCAGCACGGCGATTGACGGCTTGTCGGGCAGGGCGAAAGTGGATGTTGTCGGCTCGGCTGGGATGGCAGGCTTTGTCGCATCCACTCCCTTCGTCTTCCAGTCAGCCGCATCCCATTCGACCCGGAAGGCGCGGATCGGCCGCTCGATATTCTTAAGCGCGAGTTCACCCAGCGCGTGCAGCTTGGCCTTGAGCCGGCCTTCGACCGCTTCGCGGATGGCGCGCGAGACGACGATGCCACCGGGCGGGGCCTCGGCCTCGAGGCGGGCCGCCACGTTCACGCCGTCACCGTAGAGGTCTTCGCCTTCCACGATCAGATCGCCAAGGTGCAGGCCGATCCGGAACACGATGCGCGTGTCTTCAGGTTGGTCGCGGTTGGCTTCAGTCACGGCCTGCTGGAATGCGATAGCGGCGTCAAGTGCGTCCACAGCGCTTGGGAACTCGACCAGCGCACCGTCGCCCGTCAGCTTGACCAACCGGCCGCCGTGCCGAGCCAGAATCGGCTCCAGACGCTCTGTGCGATGGGCCTTCAACCGGGTCAGCGTGCCGTGCTCGTCGCGGCCCATAAGGCGCGAGTAGCCAGCGACATCCGCCGCCAGAATAGCCGCCAGTCGACGTACAACCCGCTCGCCCGTCATTGAGCCATCCCTGAGGCCGCAGACTGCGCATGTGCGCTGTACCTAAGCTGGGTTGCATCTTAGGTGACGGGCGCGCCGGTGTCGTCCCCGGTCTCCAGGTCCTGAACCCAGCATAGTTTCATCGATTGGGCTGCCTTGCCCCAACCGCAACTCACTTCCGCTTATGGCACAAATGCGAAGTGCCGACCGGGTCCGGAAATGTCCGCTGTTTGGGGTAGGCCGGACATACTGCGGACATCACGAAACCGACGCGTTTGACCCAAAGCGGTCATCTAGGAGAACATTCTTTTGAAGCTGATCCACCGTTCAGCAAAGAAACTTCATCGTGGAAACGCGGAGGAGCGACGCGGATGTTTTCGCATCAAGAACTCCGTCTCCTCCGTGCTTCCGTGGTGGATCGTAGTCGCGGGATCGCGATTCCGTCGCATCATCTAGTCGCAGTGCGGCCGCACGTCCGATGGGGTCGCGCCGTAGCGCCAGTGGAAGACTCGATTGAAGTAGGAGGAGATCGGCGTCTATGTTGTGAGCGCGATCGCGATCTGGTTCGGGCCGGAAACCAAGGGCAAGCCGATCGAAGATTGAACGGGAATAGCCCCATGAGCCTGCAAGGAATCAGTCGGACCGCAATCGCAGCCGCGATCGCGCGCGCCGCACATCAGATCTTCGACGGGGATCCCAAGCTTCTTACTGATCCTCTCGCGCTGACATTCGTTGATGACGCCACCCGCGAAGCGCTGCGCGCCCGGAAGCCGGCGATCATGGCCATGGCGAATCCTGCCGCGCGCGTCCATTTCTGCCTGCGCAGCCGCATCGCCGAAGATTGTCTTGCGCGCGCGGTTGCCCAGGGCGTCGACCAATACGCCATTCTTGGCGCGGGATTGGACTCCTTCGCCTACCGCCAGCCGGCTTGGGCGCACTCCGTCTCGATTGTCGAGGTCGACCATCCGAAGACCCAGGCTTTCAAGCGCGAGTGGCTCCGGTCGCGCGCCGTGGCGCCGCCGCCGAACGTCGGCTATCTGCCCGTCGACTTCGTTCAAGAGTCATTGATCCAGCGCCTCCATCAGGCGCCGTTTGACCAGACGCGGCCGATCTTCGTTTCCTGGCTCGGCGTCACCCAGTATCTCGCGCCGGAGGCGGTCGCGGAGACCCTGCGTTCGCTTGCGGCATGGCCGGGCGGGTGTGGTCTCATGCTGACATACATGCTCGCGGACTGGTCCGCTTTCACGGCCGAGGCGCGCGTATGGTTCGAGCAGCAAAAAGACGGCGCCGCGGCCGTCGGCGAACCTTGGCTCAGCCGTTACTCGGAAGCCGCGATAATCGCAAGTCTGCGTTCGGCCGGCTTTGCAGCGCAGGTCCCCTTTGCCCTAGCCGACATTCACGCGCTATATTTCTCGCGACGAACCGACGGATTGAAAGCAGTAGGCGGCCCGTCGCGAATCATGGGTGCGCATACCTCCGCCGATGGCGGTGCTTGGTTCAATCTCATGCTGGATGAGCGAAAAACGAACTCTTAGGATCGCTAGAAGACTTCCGTGCGATCCTCAGGTCTGCGCCAGGGTTCTCGCAACAGAGAATTGTTAAGGTCGAACAGAAGCAACCGCTGCTCGCGACCCGCAATCTCTAGCCAAGGACGCGAGCACGGACTTCCGCACATGGCACCAAGCCGACGTCCCGGAAGGTCCGCTGCTCGTCCGCTATCAGGGGCAAAGCAGACATTAAGCAAGGCGAGTAACGTCGCGACATTCCGTCGAGACACATAGCTAGCAACCCGGCGCCGCTCGACAAGCTGGCGCGGTATTGGTGTAGAGCACTACCATCACGACCCGGCGGCTCGGATCGGATGCGATCTCAATTTAGAAGGCGATTTCAACGACATAGAAGTTCGTGGTTTTATTCCGACTGGCCCGCCAGCGAGGCACGCTAACTTTTCTCCGGGCGCCTGATTGTGCACTGAGTCACACTTAGCGTTTCAACGTGTAAGGTCCAGGCAGAGAGCGACAATCAATGGATAGCGCTCTGGACTGCCAATACGCCATGCATGCAAGCATTGCCAGCACATGAGATCGAGTTTGTGCGCAGGATGGTGCGCAAAAACTCCCTTCGGAATTGCTAAAAGTTTCACTTGACTATTACTATAGGATCACTTATCTGGTCGGACGAACAAGCCGAGGAGCATCGCCATGGCCGGCGGACGTCCAACCACCTATAGGCCCGAGAACGCCGAAATCGCCTGTCGTGCCTGCATGCTGGGCGCGACCAACGAGGCCCTCGCCGGGCGTTTCGAGGTGTGCCGGCGCACCATAGACAACTGGATCGCCAAGATACCCGAATTTAGCAACGCTGTACGGCAAGGCCGCCAGGTCGCGGATGAAACCGTGATCTCGGCGCTGTTCGCGCGCGCCACGGGGATGGAGCAGAAGATGACCAAGGTCTTTTGCTATCGCGGTCAGCCGGTGACGGCGAACTACACCGTGCGGCTGCCGCCCAATGTCTGCGCCTGCATGTTCTGGCTGCGCAATCGCAGGCCTTGGCAGTGGCGCGAGAACCGACCGCTCGTCGGGGAGGAGGACGACGGGGATTGGGTGAGCGAGCTCGATGCCGCGTCCGAAAGGGCACGCCTTGCCACCATGGCAGAGCGTCCGCGCGCGGGTCCTGCCCAGAGCGCAGCCGAAGGACCTGTACGGAGTGAAGCCGACGCGCCTGCCCTGAGCGAAGCCGAACGGGCGGTCCGGAGCGCGGCTGAGCGACTGCAAGTGCACTCGGTGCACTCATGACCTTCAAATTCCTCTCCCCCGCCAGGCTAGGGCTATCGCATACGTCGCACGCCAACGATTCCGTCGTCCCGACCAAGGCCCAAAGGGCCGCGCGGAGGGACCTTCTCTCAACAATAAGCCGCCTATCGTTGAGACAAGGTCTCTCCGCTCCGCGCGGAGTTTACCCCGAGCGCAGTCGAGGGGCGCTCCGGTCGAGACGACGGAATTCTTCAGATGCGATAGCCCTGCCCGCCTGGGGGAGAGGAGAAAGTTAGGAGCCTCCTATGTCCGCCGTTGCTGAACTTCCCGTCGCCAAGAGCCCAGACGCCTGGCCTGAAACCGACCCCAGCCTGCTGGAGGAGGGCCGCCCGGCGCTGCCCGATTTTCCGCTGCAGTGCCTGCCGCCGTGGTGGCGCGCCTGGGTGAGCGAAGCGGCGCACGGCGCCGGCGCGCCGGTCGACTACGTCGTGCAGGCGTTGCTGGCGTCGGTCGCCGGTGTTTGCGGCGCGGGCGTCGTGGCGCAGATCACCGACTCGTGGAGCGAGCCCATGATCCTGTGGCAGGCGCTGGTCGGCGGGCCGTCGAACGGCAAGACGCCGGCGCTCGAGGCGCTGCGCCGCGCGCTCGCCGGCGCCGAGAGGATGATGGCGCGGGACGGCCGCGGCCCCGTCGTGGTCGATCGCGACACCAACCTGCCCGCGCTGCTCGCGGCCGCCACCAAGCGGCCGGCGGGCGCGCTGCTCTGGCGCGACGAGCCCGCCGCGTGGCTTGCCGCGCTCGGTTGCAACGGCCGCGGCGAACCTCGCCATCTGAGCGCGCTCCTCGACAGCTGGTCGCCGCTCAAGACGGCGCAGGGTCCGGGCAGCCCGGCCATAAGCATCATCGGCTGCCTCGATCCGGCGCGCCTCGACACGGCGTTGCGGGGCAGCAACGACGGCCGCGCCGCCCGCTTCCTCTATGCCTGGCCGCGGCCCGCGCCGTACCGCTCTTTCCTCGAGGTGCCGCCGTGCCGCGAGAGCGACGCGGTGAACGCCTTGCAGCATATCGCCCGTTTCGCCGGAGACCCCAACCGGCCGCTGGTGCTGAAGCTCCATGAGTCGGCGCTGAGGGGCTTCGACGGCCATCTCTCAAGACTGC
>WNFG01011299.1_pt1 | contig 11081 bp, 9 predicted proteins | sample 5400431 | NCBI WGS metagenome assembly WNFG01 (sample SAMN13153346, study PRJNA577476) | soil metagenome | isolation source: 120 cm saprolite under Douglas fir tree site 2 hole 3 replicate 2 | place: USA:California | collected 2015-04-18
GGATGGTAGCGCTGATCGAGCGGCTTGCCAGGGAGAATCCGCGCTGGGGGTACCGGCGGGTACAGGGCGAGCTGGAGCGGCTGGGGTACCGGATCGGGGCCTCGACGGTGCAGCGGATCTTGCGCAGGGGACGGATCGGCCCTGCGCCGCGTGCCGTGAATACCTCGTGGCGGGTGTTCCTGCGTGCCCAGGCCTCCGGGCTGCTGGCTTGCGATTTCTTTCACGTCGACACGATCAGCCTTCAGCGCCTGTACGTCTTCTTTGTGCTGGAGGTCCGCAGCCGCCGGGTGCACATCCTGGGCGTCACTGCGCATCCGGTCACCGGGTGGGTTGCCCAGCAGGCGAGGAACCTGATGATGGATCTGGGGGAGCGGGCTGCCTCGTTCCGGTTCCTGATCCGGGACCGGGACGCGAAATTCACTGAAGCGTTCGATGCCGCGTTCTCTGCCGCGGGTATCAAGATCGTGAAGGCCCCGCCGCAGACTCCTCGCGCGAATTGTTTTGCCGAGAGGTTCGTGCGGACTACCAGGACAGAGTGCACCGACCGGCTGCTGATCTACAGTCAGCGGCACGCGGGTGCCGTGCTGTCCGAGTATGCGGCGCACTATAACGATCACCGGCCCCATCAATCTCGGAACCAGCTTCCCCCGGCTCTTGACGAGCCAGTCGCCGTCCCGCCAGGCACCGGGATCCGCCGCCGCAAGGTCCTCGGAGGCGTCATCAACGAGTACACCCAGGCGGCCTAGCCGATGACGCAAACATGCAGCTCACGCCTCCGTCCCGGGATTTGGATCGGTACAGGGCCGAACGCAGCACAGTCGACAACTCGAACCGTCCAAGGTCACGCGCACGTGAAGGTGCCACGGCAGATCACATCCCAGCCTCACACCGCCACGGCCGGGCGCGCCGGGCCCGTGCCCAGCCTGTCACCTTGGATATGACGGCGCGGCGCTCCTTGCCAGGCCGGGCATGCGGACATGGAACAGGTCATTCCGTCCGGTGACAAAAGCTGCCGGGCACCGTCGTGCGAAGGCACATCGCAGACCGTCCGCGTCGCTCACCGAGTCGATCTAATGGCGAGTGCAAGGTCACCAATCATTTGCTGCGAATCTGTCGCGGCCACAGGATCTGCAGGGCAGCGGTCATCGGGCGCCAGGGCCTGGCTATTACGCAGAGTGAGCCCGGCCCATGCTGCCTGGAGGCTCGTGCCGGCGACAGATCCCTGCCGAATACGTTCTGACGGGTTCTCGACTGCCAATGACTGTGCTGGCGCGCAGATCACATGGTTATGGGTGCATGGTCTTTCCCGCGCCGTGGCTAGCGCATGAGCGCCAGCAAGGGAGATGAGCGCGTGCCCAGCCGGCCAGCCGAGGAGACGCGCATCTGAGGCAATCAGTCTGGGAAGTTGCGCCCTAACTCTTGCGCAGCGGCTCCGCGAGAGTCATGGGGCGAGTACCAGCGATTCGACGAAGTCGCTTATCGCTGCATTGACAGCGTCGGGGTCCTCTAGGTTCGCGGTATGGCCCGCATTTGCTACGCGGACAAAGCTGCCGTTCTGGACGCCGTTGGCCATCTCCTCGCCGGCTGCGATCGGAATGATGATGTCCTCCTCGCCGTGGATCACCAGCGTGGGGACCGAGATCTCACCGAGTCGCAAGGAGAGATCCTCGCGATGCAGCCACGAAGCCGTCTCCCAATACACCGAAGGGCCGGTGAGATCACGCCACCGGGTCTTCCAGGCTTCGACCAGCTCGGGCCTCTGGCTCCTGGTCGTGGCCCCGAACAGAATGTCTGCGTTTCGCTGCGCGACGGCTTCGGACAGACGCCCCGACTGCTTCAAGCTCTGGAAGAAGCCCTCATTCGGCGACAGTGGTGCTGAGGCCATCGAGTCGATCAGGATCATTGCGTTCAGACGCTCGGGATGCCGAAGCGCCAAGCGAAGCGCCATGAAGCCGCCCATCGACATGCCTCCCAGAACGCACCTCTCGATTCCGAGTGCGTCGAGCAGGGCGAGGCAATCGCTGGCGAGGTCGTCCAGGCTGTAAGGACCTCGCCAGCGGGCCGTGCGGGCACGATGATCGAACGCGATCACCCGGAACGAGCCGAACGCGATCACCCGGAACGAGCATGACAGCGCATCGAGCTGGGGGCGGAACATCGACCTGTCCATCATCGTCCCGTGGCTGAAGACCATTGCCGGGCTACGCCCGGCTTCGTCATACGGCGGGACTGGCATTCAAACCCCTAGCTCCGAGCACACGGCAATGGATCCCAAGATGATAGCATTGGATCCATGGACGCTACGTTGGAGAACTTGCTCCTCGCGCGCCCTCCGCTCCAACCCAGCGCTGATCGAACACGGAGGCCAACGCGACTGCCTTCTGCGACGGCTCGTTCCGGACCGGGAATCTCGGAGTTCGCTTGGATGACGGCTACCTGTCGCTGGTCGGCCGGATCAAGGAGCTCATCAACCGCGGAGGCGCGAAGATAGCTCCGCGCGACATCGACGAGTTGCTGCTTGCCCACGGCGTTGTGCGGGAAGCGATGATGTGCGGCGTGCCGGACGCCGAATACGGGGAGCGAGTCGAGGCCGCCGTCGTCGTGACCTCGAGCGTCACGTTGGCCGAGTTGAGCAGGCACTGCGCCGATCGGCTCGTCCGCTTCAAGCTGCCGGCGCGTGTACGCGTCGTGCGCGAGATCCCTGTAGGACCCACCGGGAAGGCCGCGCGGGCTAGCGTCGCCCCAGCCAGCTGGGTTCATGAGAGTCGCGGTAGTCGGCGCCGGCGCGATTGGCGGCTACGTGGGAGGAATGCTCGCTCACGGGGGCACCGAAACGCGCCTCGATCGCGTGCGCGGAGCACGTCGACACGATTCGCGCAGAAGGGCTGCGCATGACGGCGGACGGCGGCGAGTTCAGGGTCCGCCCGCACGCGACCGACGACCCAGAGGAGAGGGAGCCCGTGGACATCGTGTTTCTCGGGCTGAAGGCCCTCAGTACGCTGAAGCGGGAGCGCTGCTCGGCGATCGAACGCCGGCGATCGCCGCGCAGAACGGTGGTCCCTGGCGGTACTTCTACGGGCACGGAGGGTCGGCAGAGGGCAGCGTATCGGGAGCGTCGACCGCGGCGGCGCGGTGTCCATGGCGATCGCGCCGGAGCGCGCGGTCGGATGCGTGGTGTATTGCTCGGCAGAGGCTGCGGTGCCGGGCGTGATCCGGCACGTAGCGGGAGATGCGCTCACCCTCGGCGAGCCCGGTACTGACAACGACCAGCGCTGCGCACCGTTTGCGGAGGCACTTGCCGACGCTGGGATCGGGCCGCGCGTGGTCGAGGACATCCGGGCACAGGCCTGGCTGAAGCTGATGGGCAACGCGGTGTTCAATCCCCTGAGCGTGCTCACCAGAGCGACGCTCGCCGAGACCTGCCGCACCTCGTCGACGCGCTCGCTCGCCACCGCGCTGGCGGAGGACGTCCTGGCCGTGGCACTCGCACTCGGCCGGACACCGCCGGTCAGCATCGGGGGCCGTGTGGCGGGAACCGAGCGAGTCGGAGATCACAGGACGTCGATGCTCCAGGACCTCCAAGCGGGCAAGAAGCTCGAGCTCGATCCTCTGACCAGCGCGGTGACGCTCTGACGGACGGTACGATTTGGCCCATGCCTCCGGTGTCCCAGACGCGAGGCCTGGCTAGTCAAGCGCTCGTCGACGAGCTCGCCCAGAGAATCCATCTCCAAATCATGTCCGGCGAGTTGGCGTTGGGCACTCGACTTCGCCAGGAGACGCTCGCCGAGGAATTCGGTGTCAGCCGCACGCCGGTCCGCGAGGCACTACGGCAACTCCAGGCGACTGGCATGCTCGAGATCCTTCCGAGGCGCGGCGCGACAGTCCGCGGCCCATCCCCACGCGACATCCGCGAGGCTTACGTGGTTCGGGCGGAGCTCGAAGGGCTTGGGGTGCAGCTGGCGGCCGAGCTGATAACGGATGACGAGCTCGGCCAGCTCCGCGAGGCGGCTGCGCTGTTCAGCCAGGCTGTCGCGCGCTTCACCGCGCCGGGCGAACGATCGCGTGAGTTCTCGGACGCCGAGTGGCCGTCGGCCAACGACCTGTTCCACGAGGTGATTCTGAGGGCTTCGGGAAACCACCGCCTCTACGAGACCGTGCGCCACCTGCATCTCAGCTTCCCGCGCAAACTGACATGGTCAGCGCAGAGCGAGAGCTCTCGCCTGCTCGGGGAGAACGCGATCGAGCACGACAAGATCGTGCGCGCGATCGAGGAGCACCAACCGGCAACGGCCCGGCGGGAGATGCAGCGTCACATTGCGCGCGCGGGCGAGCTCGCCGCCGCGCGGTACGAGCGCTCGCGGACAGCCTGAGCGGCGTCGTAAGTAGTGCATTCCGAGCCTGGTGCGCCCGGGCCTGGCCGCTCCCTTAAGCCCGGACCGGCGACGCCGGGGGAACGGGTGTGGCTGCTTGGTCGACCGGGTCGCGAACGCAGGCGGGAGGTCTGGCTGCGCCGTCAACCAATCCACGCCGGGCCAGTTCTGGATCCAATCTTGACGCATATTGCATCCATCGCTAGCGTTCGAAGTGCGTGTAGCCTGCCCGGAAAGAGGAAGCCGATGAGCGACGCGAACGCGGCCGGCACCAGCGTGGCCTCGCGGCCCGAACGCAGAACCGTGCTGAACCCTCCCGGAGCGCCCGCTCTCTTTCGCCCGGGCTATTCGCACGCCGTGCGGGTCACCGCCGGTGAGCTGTTGTTCATCTCGGGCCAGGTCGCTTGGGACGAGGCGGGCAAGATCGTGGGAGCGGGCGATCCCGGCGCCCAGGCGCGCCAGGTGTTTCACAACCTGCGTGTGATCTTGCAGAGCGTCGGTGCCGACCTCGATGCGATCACGAAGTTGACCGTGTATGTGACCAGCTTCGACTGGTTCGAGGAGCTCGCCGCGATTCGTGGTGAGCTGTTTCCGGAGGGCCCGCCGGCAAGCAGCCTGATTCAGGTGGCCGGCCTCGTGCTTGCCGAGTTCCTGATCGAGGTGGATGCGGTGGCAGCCATATGACACGGAGTAACTGTGCAGCTGAACTGAGCAGACTGGAGGCCGGAAGATGAGTGTCTCAACGACGATCGGGGAGTTCGATGTCGAGCTGGCGCAGAGGCACATGAGAGGCGCGTGGACATACGAGAACCCGGCGGACGCAGTGGTTGGAAAGGTGCCTCTGGGAGTGCCCGCGATCTGGCGCTGGAAGGAGGTTCACGACAAGCTCCTAGAGGCATGCGAGATATTTCCGGACGTGCTGACGGCCCGCCGTGGTATCGAGTTCATCAACCCGGCGCTTCAGGAGGGGAGCACCCACACCCTGCTGATGGGGCTGCAGATGCTGAAGCCCGGCGAGGTGGCTTGGGCACACCGCCATACCTTTTCGGCGATCAGGTTCGCGGTCGAGGGTGGACCCGGACTGGCGACCGTGACCGACGGCGAGGTTTGCACCATGGAGGACTACGACCTCGTCCTGACGCCGCGCTGGTGCTGGCATGACCACCAGAACTCGACCCAAGACCACGTCACCTGGTTCGACGCCCTCGACATCGGGCTGATCAACCTCCTGAACGTCAACGTCTACGAGCCGTACGGCGACGAGCGGCAGCCGCAGCGGCAGAGCCCCGCCGACTATGTGTCACACCGTACTGGCCTGCTGCGTCCGGTGTGGGAAGAGCGGCCACAGCTCCGGCTCCCGATGCGTTACCCGTGGCGCGACGCAGAAGCCCAGCTGATGGAGATGGCGGGTGCCGACGGGAGCCCGTACGACGGGGTGGTCCTCGAGTACGTGAACCCGATGACGGGTGGGCCGGCGCTCCAGACCATCACCTGCTGGCTCCAGCGGCTTGCCCCTGGTCAGGAGACCAAAGCGCATCGTCACAGCTCGTCGAGCACGAACTTTGTCGTGCGCGGCCAGGGGAGGGCGATCGTCGACGACACCGAGCTGTCATGGTCGCGCCACGACGCGTTTGCGATTCCGAACTGGGCGTGGCACCACTTCATAAACGACTCGCGGGATGATGACGCGGTCATCTTCTCGGTCAACGACATCCCCGCGCTCCAGGCACTCGGCCTGTACTACGAGGAGCCCGAGTGCTCGCTGCGTCGGTCCCCGTGGCCGATCGTCCCAGGGGAGCTGGCTCGCCAGCAGAGGTGAGCACTGACTGATCAGGATCCTGACACCGTCGGTTCACGGAGAGACAAGTGTTGCGAACAACGCCAGTGAGGTGAGTCAGGTGACACAAGATGCTAGGAGGACGGCGTTCGCTGCGGTGACCGCGGTGTGCACCGTTCTCGGCCTAGCGGCGTGCGGAGGCTCGTCCGTGGGCGGCGCGACTTCGAGTCACGCCACCTTGGTGTTCGACAATATCGCCCCCTTCACCGGGCCGAATGCGGCCTTCGGGCCGGGTCTGATGGCGGGGTGCTGGACCGCAGCCGGGGAGATCAATGGCGCGGGCGGGATCCTCGGCCATAAAGTAACGTGTATACCTACTGACACGCGGGGCGACCCAGCAGACGCTGTCCCAGTCGTTCGGCTGATGCTCGCCAAGACGCGGAATCTGGTCGGCATCTCCGGGCCCAGCTCCGACAGTGCGACGGTGCTAGCGCCGATCCTCGAGAACGCACACGTGCCGGCCTTTATGGACACTGGCCAGGCTCTCTTCGACCACAGCACCGACCCATACTTCTATCGCATCGTCCCGGCTGACGACACGACCGGATTCGCGATGGCGGCGTACGCCTTCCACCGGGGATACCGCAGAGCGGCATTCGTGTTCTCGGACAACCTCGACGCGCAGGGCAACAAGCCATCCGCCGTCGCGGGCTGGAAAAAGCTCGGGGGCCAGATCGTCGCAAACATCAATCTCGCGCTCGACCAGCCGGACTACACCGCTGAGGCGTCGCAGATCGCCAAAGCTCATCCCCAGGTAATCCTAACGGAGATGGACCCGCAGAGCGCGGCGACCTTCCTGCGGGACTACCAGCAAATCCAACCGCTGCCAGCGATCGTTGGCTCGACCGTGACGCTTGACGCCCAGTGGCTGAACACCGTGGCGAAGGCGATCGGCCCGTCGAACCTACGCCGGGTGATGTCGGGAATCCGGACGTACACTCCTCCGGCTGGGCCGGCATGGCGCGCCTATTACGCGGCCCTGCATGCAGCGGGATCCAAGATCCAGGGAGGGCCAGCCCAGTACAACAATGATCCGTACGTCGAGGCGTATTACGATTCGTTCAACATCATGGCGCTTGCCATGGTGCTGGCGAAGTCGACGAATCCCTCCAAGTGGAACGCCAGCATCACCAGCATCACCAACCCCCGCCCTGGCGCGGTCGACGTGTCCACCTACGCGCAGGGAGTACAGGCCCTGAAGCAGGGGAAGAGCATCCGCTACGTGGGAGCACAGGGAGCGGTCGACCTCGATAAGTACCACAATTCGTCGGGTGTGTTCGCCGCGTTTGGCTACAACCCGGCCCAAGCGCAGCCGGTCCGGCTTCTCGCTATCGTCAGCCCCGCTGAGATCAACGCCGCTCGGTGACCTGCACGGAAGGCCGCGAGCTAGCTCCCACGGAAAGGCATCGAAGGGCAGAGCGGATCAGACGATGAATCAGTTCGTGTTGATCGTGGGCAGCGGTCTGATCACCGCCGCGCTCCTCGCCGTCGCAGGGGTCGGGTTCACCCTGCAGTTCAGCGTGACGAATGTGCTGAACATCGCCTATGGAAGCATCATGAGCGCGGCCGCGCTCGTCGCCTACGCGGTGAACACCGCCGGTGCCAACCTTTGGGTATCGGGCCTGGTCGCGGCCGCAACCGGCGCAACGTTTTCGTTGGCCATCAACCGCGGTGTGTTCAGGCCTTTCGAGGGGCGCCGCGCGGGGCCGTTCACGTTGATCATCTTGAGCTTGGCGATCTCGCTGATCCTGGAGAATGCGCTACTGATAGTGGGAGGACCTCATTTCTTCAGCTACGGCCAGCTCGGTCAGCCATCCGTGCGGATCGAAGGCGTCGGTTTCACCCCGTCCCAGGTGGTCATGGTTGCAGTCGCCGGCGTACTGATGTTCGTCGTTCACGCGATGCAGAAATGGACGAAGCTCGGCAAGGCGATGCGCGCCACGGCCACCAATCCAGAGCTTGCCAGGAGCCGCGGCGTACGCACGGCGATCGTCGTTGATCTCGCGTGGGTCATCTCCGGCGCTCTCTGCGGCCTGGCCGGCCTGTTTATGGGCATCATCGTCGGGGCGTTCAATGCATCGACGGGCAGCAGCTTCTTGGTCCCGATCATCGCAGGGGTCGTCCTGGGCGGCATCGGCTCGCCGTATGGTGCGATGCTGGGCGCGCTCATCATCGGGATCGTCAGCGAGGCCGCGGCGTCAATCGGTGGCCTCAGCGCACTCAAGCAGCTGGTCGCGTTTGCGGTGCTGATCGGGATGCTCCTTCTGCGGCCTCAGGGGATCTTCTCCAGCACGGCGGCGCAGCGAGGGCTAGCGCGATGAGCGGCGCGACCGGCTGGGATTTCGTCGCGATCACGCTGCTCGTCTACCTTGGTGTCAACCTGATCGCCTGCCTCGGACTGAACCTCCAGTATGGAACTGCGGGCGTGCTCAACTTTGCGTTCATCGTGTTCCAGGCCGTTGGCGCGTACACGGCGGCGCTGTTCGCGGTGGGCCCGTCGTCGGGGAACGGAGGCTTTCAGACATATCTCGGGGGATGGAGCCTTCCATTCCCGCTGCCGTGGATCATCGCGACGGTAGCGGGCGCCGTCGTAGCAGTGCCGGTCGGTCTCGTCGGCCTGCGGCGACTTCGCAGCGACTACCAGGCGATGGTGATGCTCGTCGTATCGCTGATCGCCACGACCGTCGTCGTCAGCTTTCCAGGCTTCCTGGACGGGTCGGCAGGCATCTCCTTGGTCCCGCCGCCGCTGGGGACCTTGCTCAATCCCATCTCCCTCGGATACGGATGGATGTACGTCGGGCTCACCGCAGTGTGTTGCCTTTCCGTCTTCGTGGTGGTGGCCGCCCTGGCCCGGTCGCCGCTCGGACGTAACTGGCGAGCGATGCGGGACAACGAAGTTGTTGCTGCCGCCGTTGGCCTCGACGTGACCCGGCTGCGGATGCTCGTGTTCGTGGTGGGCGGAGCGATCGCGGCGCTCAGTGGTGCCGTGCTAGTCGGCTTCATCAGCGCCTGGTCTCCGGATGCCTGGCTGTACCCGGAGACGTTCGCCTACTTCACCGCCCTGATCGTTGGCGGCCTCGGCAACAGCCTGGGCGCGCTGATCGGTGCAGTGCTCGTGCCGACCCTCCTGCTTGAAGGCGTCACATTCCTGCCGACGTTCGCCAACCCAACCGTGAGCCTCGGCCTGCAATGGATCATCATCGGCGTCGTGATCATCGGATTCCTGTGGTTCAGACCTCAGGGCATCGCGCCCGAGCGCAAGAATGTCCTTGCTCCGCCCGCCCGCACACTGACCCTGCCAGGCGCGGGTCACGACATAGCTGATGTGAGCTAGTGCAGATGGCCGTCGCTGCGCTCGAGGTTGAGGAACTCCGCTGCACGCTGGGAGGGGTCGACGCCGTCGCGGGCGTCTCATTCTCGGTCCCCGAAGGACCCACTGCCGGGCTCATCGGCCCGAACGGAGCCGGGAAGTCTACGCTCGTCGGACTGATCGCTGGCACCCGGTTGCCGGACGCCGGCACAGTCAGGCTGTTCGGCGAGGACATCTCCCGGCTACCCGCATGGAAGCGGTCCCGTTCGGGCCTTGCCCGCACATTTCAGCTCTCCAGCGAGTTCGCGCGCCTGACGGTGCTCGAGAACCTGATGGTGGCATGCCGTGACGAGACCGGAGAGACGATCTGGGGCGCGCTGTTTCGGCGTCGTCGCTGGAGAGCCGTGGAGCGGGTGCACGCGGAACGAGCGTGGGAGCTGCTGGAGCGGTTCCGGCTCGAGCACAAGGCGAACGAGCAGGCGGGCCTGCTCAGTGGCGGCGAGAAGCGCATGGTGGAGATCATGAGGGGACTCATGAGTCACCCTCGGCTGCTGCTGCTTGACGAGCCGATGGCAGGAATAAATCCCACTCTGCGCGACGAGATTACGGAGTACCTGTGGTCGCTCAAGCGTGACGGCCTGACCATGATCATGGTCGAGCACGAGCTCGGGGCTGTCGAGAGACTCTGTGACACGGTACTGGTGATGGCGAACGGACGGCTCATAGGCCAGGGGAAGTACAGCGAGGTGATCAAAATGGGGGAGGTCGTCGATGCCTACATCAACGGCTAACGACGGCGTCCCACGTCGGGTCGCTGCCGCCTCACCACTGCTCTCGGTCCAGTATCTGAGCGCAGGGTACGGCGGGAGCGCAGTGGTCGAAGGGGTCGACCTTGTGGTGGACGCTGGCCGGGTGGCGTGCGTGCTCGGACCAAACGGCGCCGGGAAGAGCACCATCCTCAAGGCGATCGTCGGCGGACGGACCCTCATCAGCGGGAGGGTCGTGCTCGCGGGAAGTGATGTCACCGGTCTCGGCGCGGATGCACTCGCGCGACGCGGGGTGGGGTACGTACCGCAGGTCAGGGACTGCTTTGACACGCTGACCGTTCGGGAGAACCTGGAAATGGGCGGTTATCTGCTCCGGAGACGCGAGGTTCGGGAGCGCGCGGTGGAGGTCCTCGAGGTGTTCCCCGCACTCGCTGCAATGCTTGGCCGCAGGGTCCTGCACCTGAGCGGTGGCGAGCGCAAGATGGTCGCGATCGGCAGCGTGCTCATGTCGCGGCCCTCGTTGCTGATCATGGACGAGCCGACCGCTGGGCTTGCGCCGGGCCTCTCAACCCTCGTGCTGCGCGATCACGTCCGGGCGCTGGCGTCCGCAGGAGTCGGCGTACTGCTCGTCGAGCAGAAGGCACGGGCGGCTCTGGAGGTGTCGGACTGGGCATACATCATCGCCGACCGCCGGGTCAGGACATCCGGGCCGGCCGGGGAGTTCCTCGAACGACCCGACCTCGGCTCACTCCTGCTGGGCACGTCGGCGTCAACAGCACGTGCGGTCGGCGAGGAGT
>WNFG01007673.1_pt1 | contig 11078 bp, 13 predicted proteins | sample 5400431 | NCBI WGS metagenome assembly WNFG01 (sample SAMN13153346, study PRJNA577476) | soil metagenome | isolation source: 120 cm saprolite under Douglas fir tree site 2 hole 3 replicate 2 | place: USA:California | collected 2015-04-18
ACGGGCACCACGACTGATAGTTTCATACGGTTGATTGAGAGTCCGGATACGTCACAGTAAAAGGCCAGTCCCGTCAGCGTCAAGGAAGACGGATTCGTTGGCTTCGACAGCCGGTATCGCGTCCGCCTGGCTTTCGGGCGAAGCGGCGCTTGCCGCGGGTACAGTATTGAGGTCACTTCTATACGGGTTTTTCCCGATTATCATAAATATCGTGGGAATGGTATTTAGAAGTTGGGTTAATTTCGAATGGCCCGTGTAAGCGTGGAGGAGCGTCCAGACGTGGCCGCTCGCGTTCTTGCACGGACCATTCAGTCCAACCGCAAACTCCCGATTCAAGTCTAGGTCCTTCTACCGGCCACGCCAACCTTTCCCAGTGCGTTTCGAGACCCGGGAAATTCACAGTCTCTCATTACCACCTCCATCACCACGTCGTTTTTGATCCCCCCAGATAGCCGTCGTTCGCCCCCGTCTGTTTGCCTTAGCTTGCCAAACCCCCGGCGGTTTCCCGCATCCTACTCCCGGGGCGTAGCGCCGCGAATGTCGAACTCTGATTTGACCTCAATTCTGTTTATTCTCCTGTTGCTTGTCGGCCTGGCGCAATTGCTGGGATACCTGTTCATCAGGTTGCGCCAGCCTAAAGTCGTGGGCGAAATACTGGCGGGCATCATTCTCGGCCCTGCTTTATTGGGAAAACTAAGGTTGGGGAGCGGGACCCTTGCCGACCTTACCAGCCATCACGCAACGATTCTGAATTTTGTTTACTGGCTGGGACTCCTGCTGCTGATGTTTCTGTCGGGCGCAGAAACTCGCGAACTCTTCAGCCGGGAGGAGCGTCGCGAGGTAAGTTGGCTGGCAATCGTGGGGACGGGGATACCGTTTCTCCTCGCGCTTGGGTTGGGGCCTTGGCTCGCAGGCCCTGCGCTGGCGGGGCCGAACGGCAGCAGAATCTCCCTGATCATTATTCTCGCCGTGGGTGTGGCGGTCACTTCCGTTCCCGTCATCTCGAAAATCTTCGCGGACCTCGGCATCCTGAACACTCGATTTGCACGACTGGTCCTGGGAGTGGCGGTCCTTGAAGACATCGTACTGTGGGCCGCGCTGGCAGTCGCCACGGCGCTGGCGGGCAAGGCTGTTCTTAATCCCCGTCAGATGGCCTATCACCTGCTCGCGACGTTGGCCTTCTTCGCGCTTGGCCTCACCGTGTTGCCCCGGGCGGTCAAACGCATCAACAAGGCGAGAATGAACGTCCTGGCCAGGCATGCGCCGGTTTCCTATGCGCTGGCAGTGTTATTTGCATACTGCATTCTGGCCGGCGCGCTGAATGTGAGCTTGGTGTTCGCAGCATTCCTGGCAGGATTCGCAGTGGTTCACAAAAAGCGCAGACTGTTCGCCAATGCGCTCGAGGCGATTGGAGAAATGTCGTTCGGATTCTTCATCCCGGTGTATTTTGCAATCGTCGGATTGAAGCTTGACTTGGTTCGAGGGTTCTCGTGGTGGATGCTGACGGCATTTTTGATTGGCAGTTGCCTGATAAAGATCCTGTCAGTCTCTTTGGCCGGCCGACTGGCCGGATTCCGCGGACTGGACCTCATTAATCTGGCCCTGACCACAAACGCGCGTGGGGGCCCAGGAATCGTGCTGGCCAGCGTTGCCTTGGATGCGGGGATCATCAGTAACGGGTTCTACACGACCTTGGTGCTGGCTGCGGTTATTACCTCTCAGATCGCTGGGGCTTGGCTCGATTATGTCGAACCTGCCACAACCCTGACGACGGCGTGAAATTCCAAGTAACGGTTGAACCAATGATGGGTGAGCATAGGGCAAGGCGTGATTTGGGCTGCAAGTTCTCTCAAAAGTTGCGGGCGGCGGTGAAGCCCATTTCGTACCGCGTTCGGCTACTCGGTTTCAGAAGCGGCCCCTACAGTGTCGTTCCCATTGACAGCGCACTCGCTCGATGAGAAACTGCGGATTGCCGGCAACGAGCCTGGTTTGGCCCACTCGGCCCACCAACCCATGCGGCAGGTGCAGGCATCCAATCGCCAGCACCCGGATATGTTTATTTATTCCAGCCTCGATCGCGATTCTCTCCAGAAGCTTTTGGCCAACGCATTCGCGGTGCAGCAGAGTCAGATGGACAAGAAGGGTTGATCGGCAAGAGAGAGCTCGATGTGGACGGGACTATGCAATTGATCGTCGACCGTGCACAAAAGGTAGCCAATGCCACTGGGGTGGCGATCGCACTGTTCAAAGGGCATCAGCTGGTTTATCGGGCCGGAAGCGGAAGTGCCGCCGATTATGTAGGGCGGCAGGTGATGGCAACGCTGAGTGTCCCGGCGGACACCACCGGGGGCCGCGAGATTCTTCGGGTCGAGGATGCCGAAACGGACACGCGGATTCAAGCCGAGATTTGCCGGCAGTTCGGAGCCAAGTCGCTGCTAATCTTGCTGATTTATCATGAGCAGTCGGTAGCGGGAGTTCTAGAGGTCTTCTTCAGGGAAGCACACGCTTTTCAGGATAGCGAAGTCCGCGCCTATCGATTGATGGCCGGCCTGATCGGCGAGGCGATGTCCCAAGCCACTCACCATGAACGGGAAAAAACCCGGACAGCGCCTCGCCCGGCCATTCCGAACCCCGCCGTTTCGAACCTCATCCTGCCGAACCCCGCGGTTCCGAATCCCGCGGTTCCGAACGTTGTTCAGCAGAACATTGTTCAACCGAGTCCGCCTCAAAAGGCGGCGGTTCTCAACCACCCTGGATCCACTCCGGATGCAGACCGGCGCGCTATCCAGCAGCCTTTCGAAGCCACGACAGCGGTGGACGGAAAGTGGTCAATACTTAGGCAGCCGGCCGTACTGGCGGCAACACTCCTGCAGCAGGCCAAACGCGCTTCCTGGGAGGGTCGCCGGTGGAACGTGGCCGCCGCGGCGGTTGCCGCTTTGCTCGTGCTAACTTCCTGGTTTGTCTATAACAATCGGCGACCGGCCTCCTCTGGACCTTCAGCCGTCCAAGCGCCGATCGGCATTGAACCACAGTCCCCTGTTCTGCGGCTCAAGCAAGTATCTGCGAACGGCACGCCCACGCTCCAGCCTGCTCCAGTCCCGGTGAAACCGGCTGGAACTGGTAAAGCTTCGCTCCGCAGGGTTCGGGTTGGTGAAAATGAGGTGGATTACATCGGAGACGATGTGACCATACGCTACTTCACCCCCAAACCCAAGCCCACAACACGTCGGGTTCGAGGGGGAGCGAGTGAAGTTGCCTACATCGGGGATGATGTGACCGTGCGCTACTTCAAGCCCAAAGCAGCGGCAGTGCCTCCGACGCAGTCGATTGGCGCCGCGCCGATGGAGAAGCAGTAAAGTCTCCGAATCCCACCGCAAAAGTTCGGCACGCCACCGTTCGAGTGGCTACTCAGCTCCTCCCCCCCGCTCGGGTTCAATTTGTGGACTTCCCTTCCCGAGCCATTCGGTTACGGTTGTAACATGCGCTTGCAGCCTGTTTCGTGGCACTGTTAAAGCGGTGCGAATAAAGCGGTGCGAAAAAACGAAAAGAGCGAGTTCATAGACTGGGACGCTGGACGGGAAGGCTATGTCGATTTGCCGCGGGCGCCGATCTACGCGCCCATCTGTAAACCGGCTGGTAACCCCAGTGGCCAGCGATATCCGTTCAGCATTTCTACCGAAACGCGCCTCGGTAGCCTGCTCGCCGCAGGAGGCACGATATGGGCGACCTATGTAGCGACAGTAGATTATGCCAGTCTGTGGCACATGCAGATTCTTCCGCCCGGTCCCATGGAGGTTTGTGCCTTGGGAGTTCTGGTCTGGTTGCACGCGAAATGGCGGCGTTCCACCAAGGTCAATTAGGATTTCGAGCGGTGCCCGCTGGCCCGCCGGTTGACTGATCGCTTCGGAACCGACCCTCTGGTGCGTTAACAAAGGAAATCGCCAAATTGTTGATTTTTCAATCCATGTGCGTGGTTCAACCGCATAAATTCATGTAATTCCTGCTGAAGCTCTCATTCATTTTGTTATGGGTGCCGCAGATTGGGTGCCCCAAACTAGAGGTTCATCGGGGCAGAGTTGAGCTGAACCTCCACTGCCTGGACTTATTCTCCGTTGCCTTGGTCAAGAGTTGCTCTTAGACGGTGAAGAGGTTGCTGTCCAAGCGTGGAGAATGGCCTTACCCGATGCGGACGAAGGATCTGACCTCAGACGAGAACACGACAGAGGGATGGAATAGCGTACCTGCAACACGCGTGGCGATGGCGATCAATTCTTTTTGCGCGCGAAACACTTTCACCCTGCGAGCCTGGGAAAGCTCGGGAAGATTAACGGCGCGGCCGGTGTGAATGCGGGCTGCGTTTTCCTCGTCGGCCGTAACCGATGGAAAATCAGGAAGCAGCCGTCGCGGATGCACGAACATTTCTTCCACTCTACCGCTTTGTGCCGCCCGCTCCACTTGCTCCACTGCGTGCGCATCACTGATGTTGAATTCGGCGACGGCGGTTCGACGCAGCGACTCCAAATGGGCGCCACAACCCAGTTCGCGGCCCATGTCATGCGCCACCGAGCGCATGTAGGTTCCTGACGAGACGCGGGCGCGAAAGCTCGCTCGGTCCAGTTCCACGCTGAGGATCTCGAATTCCTTGATCTCGACCTGAACCGGCTTCAGTTCAACCTCTTTTTTCTTTCGCGCCAACTTATAAGCGGGGACGCCGTGCACTTTCTTGGCTGAGAACGGCGGTGGCATTTGCTCGATGACTCCCCGGAATCGCGCGGCCAAGTCAGATACCTGACCTAACTCCAAGGTGACGGACTGCGCTGTACCGGATGGCTCGCCGTCGGCGTCGTAGGTGTCGGTCGCGAAGCCAAAGCGCACGACGCCTTCGTAGCTCTTTTGCGACGTGGTGTAGAACTGCGCCAGACGTGTCAGGCTGCCGGTGACCAGAGGCAACACACCTGTGGCCAGAGGATCCAAGGTCCCCAAGTGCCCGACCGACCGTTGCCCCAGGATTCGCCGGACGCGGTTGACCACGTCGTGGGAGGTCAGGCCCGCGGGTTTATCGATGATGAGTACGCCATTCACGGAGAATTTGGTAATTGTGTAAGCTTGTATTGGAAGATCAAATCCTTACCCATCACGGATTACTCAACTACTAAACTACCACCTCCCCCATGATTCCCCTTAGAGACGACCAGCCGCGGTACTCGACTCCCTACATCAACAGCTTTCTGATCGGGCTGAATCTGCTGATCTTTCTCTTCGAGTCGTCGCTCGATCCCGCCAGTTTCAAAGCCTTGGTTGACCAGCTCGGCATCGTTCCGGCGCATTTGGCGGCTTTGTTGTCGGGATCACCTAGATACTCTTCGCTAGCCATCGCGCTTCCCTTCTTCACCTCGATGTTCCTGCACGGCTCATGGATGCACGTGATCGGCAACATGTGGTTCTTATACATTTTTGGCGATAACGTCGAGGACTACCTGGGGCACTTCAAGTATCTGGTGTTCTATATTCTCGCCGGGCTCATTGCTATGGCTACGCAAATTGCGGTCGATCCGTACTCACGCGTACCAACGATTGGTGCCAGCGGAGCCATTGCCGGGGTGTTGGGAGCCTATTTCGTTTTGTATCCCAGGGCGCGCGTGCTGACCTGGTTCTTCGTGTTCATTATCCACATGCCGGCATGGGTCATGTTGGGGTACTGGTTTGTGCTGCAATTCTTGAGCGGCACCGCCACCTCACTGGCGTACGAAGGCCGCAACGTCGGCGGAATAGCCTTCTGGGCGCACGTTGGCGGATTCGTCGCCGGCGTCGTGTTGATCAAACTATTTCCCGAGCGCCAGCGGCGCTATGGTTATGATGTTGGTTGACCTTCTTCACTTCTTCGGACGGGATTCGGGCGGCACCAAACCCGACAGACGGTAATAGACCACGAGTTGGCCGTAGTGCTCTCCGTTATGCTCGATGAACCCGTAGGCCAGATCGGCAATTCGGACCTGCTGGTGGGCGAAAGGATCCACTACCAGTTGTGACATGCCTTTATCGCCTTTCGCCTTGATAGCGTCGGCGCCGTCGGCAAATGCCTTCTTCACAAACGCCACCACGTCAGCCTTGGTCTTGTATTGCTCTCGCTTTGGGTCTTCCTCGGGGGGAGGTTTCTCTCCGCGGGCAATATTGGTGAAAAAATAGTTGGCATTTGAGGTGTGCAGAAGATTCTCGGCAAAACTGCGCTGCGCCGGAGTGGCCTTGAAGTCGTACTTGTCTTCCGGGAAATCTTCGGCCATGGCGATCAGCTTTCTACCGATATCGTTCCAGGCCTCGAGCACGGCTTGCGAGGGACTGGCGGCAGGCTTGACCGGCGTGTCTTTCTTGGCCGTGTCCTGTGCCTGAACGCCGGCAGTCAAAATTGCAGAAAGTAACAGTGCGGCAAAGATCCCGGTTTTCTTCATGGGTACCTCCTCCGTTGTATGTCGGTTTAGACCGGTCGTCATTCTATCTGGAATATACTGCGCCGGCAAAACAATGGTCCGGCAAAACCATGCGTTGGACAAACCGTGGCTCGGACAAACCGTGGCTCGGACAAACCGCGGCTCGGACAAACCATGGGTTGGACGCTACAACGTTCCAGAGGTAGGGAGGATTTCCAGTGTTTCCACGGTCGCGCGGGAGTCCAGCGTAATCGCGCAGACCACCGCTTCCGCCACAGTTTTCGGCGACATCATTTTGCCACGCGGCGCCTCGGGCCATAGCGTTTTCCAAATGTCGGTGTCGGTGGCTCCCGGCAGCAGGCCGATGACCCTGATTCCTTTTGGCCGCAATTCCTCGCGCAGAGTGTTCGTAAAGCCCAGTGCCCCGTGCTTCGATGCATTGTAGGCAGCAGAACCCGCGAAGACCCGCGTGGCGGCGATGGAGAGATTGTTCACGATGGTGCCTCCGCGCTTCATCAAGGGTAGGGCGGCCTGGGTGATGAGGAACATGGCGTCGAGATTGGTTGCCATCACGTCTTTCCAGAGGTCAAAGGGGAGTTGATCGATCGGCAGATTGGGATGGGCGATGCCGGCGTTGTTGATCAAAATATCGAGCCGGCCGAATTGTTTGCGAATGGACCGGAGCAGAGCGTCGACCGAGCTGGGATCGCGGACCTCACAGGGCTCGACTAAGATTCGTCGTTTGCCGCGGCTAAGTTCCCGGCGAATACGAGCCAGGGCCGGCTGGCTGCGACTGGTGAGAATCAGGTCGCAGCCTTGAGTGGCCAGGGCTTGGCCCAATGCTAGTCCGATGCCCCGCGTGGCGCCGGTAATGAGCGCGACCTGCCCGCGTAATGACTTTTCCTTGCGGACAGATATTAATGTATTACTTGAAGATTGTCGTGACATGGCGTGACATCTGAGGCGTCATCTTATCGCGTTGCCCTGGGTGGGTGGGGATGGTTGTTGTGAACCAGCCCCTCGATACCCTCGAATATCCGGTGGACCACCTCAGTGGCTGACGTCGTTTGATCCGGTGGCTGCTACGGCACCACTACGTCATGCCCTGATACGAATCGCAATCCTTCGAGTATCTCTACACGCCGTTGGAACGATTACGAATCAGCGACAAGAACTCTGATCGCGTTTCTTCTTCGTTGCGGAAGCAGCCGAACATGGCTGATGTGACTGCGGCGGAATGCTGCTTTTCGACGCCCCTCATCATCATGCACAAGTGCCTGGCTTCAATAACCACTCCGACCCCCTGCGGTTCGATGACATTCTGAATGGTCTCGGCGATCTGGGTGGTAAGCCGTTCTTGAATTTGCAGCCGGCGGGAAAATAGCTCGATCAGGCGGGGAATCTTGCTGAGGCCCATCACCTTACCCTTGGGCACATAAGCGACGTGCACCTTGCCGAAAAACGGAAGCAGGTGGTGTTCGCAGAGGCTGAACATTTCAACGTCTTTGACGATGACCATTTCATCGTAGCCGACCGTGAAAAGCGCGCCTTTCAGCAAGGTCTCCGGATCTTCGCTGTAACCTTTGGTGAGAAACTGCAGGGCTTTGTGGACTCGCTCGGGCGTGCGGACGAGACCCTCGCGATTGGGATCTTCGCCGAGACGGACGAGCATTTCACGAACTAGATCTTCAAAGCTGGCGCTGGTTATGGTGCTTGGTTCTGTGGTTGGTTTCATGACGAGGTTTTCAGTTGCCGCACTTCATATCTCGAAAAGGGCGTTCACAAAATCCGGGAGTCCTCTCGCCCGCCCCGGTATTCGAAGGAATTCAACATGGTCTCTTCCAACCGCACTCTTTCAAGATGCGCGTGAGGGAAGCCACGCTGCACTTTTTCATAGAGTTGGATGCAAAGGTTTTCCGTCGTCGGGACGTTGGCCGTGAATTCCGGGAGGACATTCAAATTTTCGCGGTCGTAGTGAGCGAGAAGTTCCCGTTCGACAAAGCCATCTAGATCCACCAGATTGCAAACCATGCCGGTGCTTTCATCGACCGGCCCGCTGACCGTGATCTCCAGAGTGTAGTTGTGGCCGTGGCCGTGGGGATTGTTGCACTTGCCATAGGTGGCGCGGTTTTCTTCTGCCGACATGCGGTCGCTGTGCAAGCGGTGCGAGGCTGAAAAAAGGTAACGCCGGGTGAGGTAAGCTTTCATTCTTCCCCGTAGAAATCGGCAAACAGATCGGGTGTCTCGTAGACCCGTACCCGGTGCAGGTGCGCCTTTTCCATCTTGGTTGCCAGGCGCTGCCAGATTGCGATGGCGAGATTCTCGGTGGTTGGAATGTGCGTAAAGAACTCCGGAACTTCCTTGTTGAGAAAGCGGTGGTCCATGGCCTCCAGCACTTCGCGATTCATGATTTCTTTGAGTTGCTTCAGATCGACCACGAAGCCGGAGCGGGCGTCGACATCGCCTTTTACCGTAACTTCGAGGGTGTAGTTGTGCCCGTGCCCATGGGGATTGTTGCATTTGCCGAAAACGCGGCGGTTTTCCTCCGCAGTGAACTCCGGATTGTGATAGTAGTGCGAAGCGGAAAACTCAGCTTTGCGCGTGAGATAAACCATGTTTCTCCTGCCTATCAGGGTGCGGCATAACCGTTGGTCGGCCTCGATAGCTCCGCCCCTTCCATGAGACCTTGCCCCGGTCGTGAAACAATTTCGAGCGTAACAGTAAACACGAGAAAAGCGGCAGGCCGAGAAGCGCCAGAACGGATGCGTCCCAACTGAAGTGGGCACGGCGGATTCGCTTGTAGAAGATCCCGCACAACACTAAGGCGAGCAGGCCGCATGCGACTGCCGGTTGCCACAGATCGCGCACAATATTCCGAATGCTGATCGCCACACTGAGTACGATCAAGAAGAATTCCAAGCCTCGCAGCAGGGCGAGACGCCCTGGAGATGGAAATAGCAGTGCCAGGTTTTTGGTCCACCCCTCCCGGAGTTGATCGAAGCTCCGATACATGCGTGTGCGAACCTGGTCGCCGCCGTAGCGAAAAAATATCGTTCTACCAGATCGTTTCACCGCCCGGGCCAAGGCCACGTCTTCGAGCAAACTGCTCGCGATGGCAGCGTGGCCAGCGACGGCGTCGTAGGTCGCGCGCTTGATCAGAAGGTATTGTCCGTTGGCTGCGGCGGCAGAGGATTTGGGATCGCTAACCTCCGCGGGCCGGTAGGCAGAGGCTAATTCTGCGAAGATCACCGGCATCACCGCCTTCTCCCAAAAGCTCACGACGATTTGCTCGGGCGAATACGAAAGCAGATCAACACGCCGCGCCTGGACTTCGGCCAACGCCCGTGCCAGCGATCCGGAAAGATGTACCGTGTCGGCATCCGTGAACAGCAGCCACTGACCCCGGGCTTCACGGGCGCCGGCTGTTACGGCGTTGTTCTTGCCCGTCCACCCCTCGGGCAAAGGGCCGGCTTCCATGACTCGCACGCCAGGAAACGAGTGGGCGATTTCGCCAGTGCGATCGGTGGAGTGATCGTCGACCACAATAATCTCGAAGGGCACACCGGTCTGTCGAACCAGCGATTCCAGGCATGCGCCCAGGCAGGCCTGTTCGTTACGAGCCGGAACAATCACCGACACCGCAGGTCGCCCCGTGACTTTGTCTGCCGACACCATAGGCCGAATCTATTATTATAGTCGGGTGCGACGCTTCTGCGATTCCTTCCGCTCCGCTTGCATGCTGGCAGCTTTGCTTGGGCTCTCGGCGTGCTACAGCGGCACCCGCCCGCCTCGCATCGGATCCAATGCTCCGGATTTCAGCGTGCAGGACTCTGACCGCAAGGTTGCCCTCAGCCAGCTTCGAGGTCAGATCGTGGTCCTTAATTTTTGGGCCACATGGTGCGCGCCATGCGTAGAGGAAGTGCCTTCGCTAGTCCAGATGCAGCAGCGGATGAAATCGAAGGGTGTTACGGTGCTGGCGGTGAGCGTTGATGTAGACCCTGACAGCTATCATCAGTTCGTGAGAGATCACACCGCGAACCTGCTCACGGTCCGCGACCCTGAGCAGAAGACCCCCAGCCTTTACGGCACCTTCAAATTTCCCGAGACCTACATCATCGACCGCAACGGGGTGATGCGCCGGAAATTCATCGGCGCTGTGGATTGGACCGAACCTGAGATCACGGATTTTCTGAACAAGCTGTGATGCACAGAGAAAAGTCTTTGTGGGCAGATGCCTTTGTGGCCGGGCTTACAGCTTTACGGTTCGCAAGCGCAAGGAGTTCGTAATCACTGAAACCGAGCTGAAGCTCATCGCGGCCGCGGCGAAGATCGGGCTCAACAGCAGTCCGAAGAATGGATAGAGCACGCCCGCAGCAACGGGTACGCCAAGCGCGTTATAGAGGAAGGCAAAGAACAAATTCTGCCGGATGTTTCGCATCGTGGCCTGGCTCAACTTACGAGCTCGCACGATGCCCCGCAAATCGCCCTTCACCAACGTGATGCCGCCGCTTTCCATGGCGACGTCTGTGCCGGTGCCCATGGCGATGCCAACATTCGCTTGCGCGAGCGCCGGTGCGTCATTGATTCCGTCCCCCGCCATGGCAACGACTCTCCCCTGCCCTTGCAACTTCCGGACGATGTCGAGTTTTCCCT
>WNFG01005871.1_pt1 | contig 11077 bp, 7 predicted proteins | sample 5400431 | NCBI WGS metagenome assembly WNFG01 (sample SAMN13153346, study PRJNA577476) | soil metagenome | isolation source: 120 cm saprolite under Douglas fir tree site 2 hole 3 replicate 2 | place: USA:California | collected 2015-04-18
TGAAGGAACTGAAGAAATATCGGTCGGCGCCGTCGCCAAAGCAGCTAAAAGTAGTATGGGTGTCGACGTAGCTTGGCTGCCTGGGGTTCTGGTATATCCAGTTGGGATACGTTGTCCGCTTCCACGTAGATCCGCTAATCTGCCAGACCTGGCTGTCATAAGACATGCCATAGTAGAACGGCAGCCCCCTGCCAGGCTTCTGCACCAGTGGGATTGTGAGATTGAGGTTCAAGTTCGCGATGTTAACGTGCTCGAACTGGTCTCCCGAGAAGCTCTCAAACGGGAGCACGCCGGTTGGGGATTGGCAGAAGACCGATGAAACACTCATTGAAAGCAGAAAGACTATGCAGACCAAGCGCAGCGAGCGCATACCGACCGCGCAAACGGCGGAGATTAAGGAGAGAGAGACTGCAACTGCGAGGCGAAACATACACGTCCTTCGCAATCGAGATTCTGTTTTTACAAATTATTACGGAATGCTTGAGGACAGCTTGAAAACTCAAGCGAGTTTCGGTGAGACTCAGCCGACGCCTATTTGAGTTGGGACAAGATAACACAGTTCAGCGACCTGTCAATTGTGAAACTGTGGAAATTAACAAAAACAGAACATCAATGAACTGACGCCAGCTCACAAATGCTCTTAAACGCGCGAAGAAAGGGTTTCAATCGGGGAGAGAATAACGCGATTCCCAAACCCTTTAGGGTAAAGCCAGTTGTCAAGTTCTCATCGGGGGCGCTTGGAATGTTCGTTTTTCGCGAAAATGCACTCCCCCACGCAGTGCGCTCCCACGCCTCGCACGCGCGCGCCCGCGCCACTCACGCGCCCGAACCGCCCTGGAATCTTGCTTATCTAGCTCAATAGCGGCACGAGCTGACTGGCTCGCGAGCGGGCGGGGGGTGGGGGGAGGGCAGTTTTGAAGTGCTCTAGCTCCTATCCCGGCAATGGAGCGGGGAGAAACAGCTACGCAGAAGTGAAAAACCACCTACAGCCGGTCGCGGCGTGCGAGCGTATCGCGTGAGCGCGGGTCGCCGCGCACTCAGCTCTAAATGCAGGTTGGGAACTTGAACGATGCTATTCGGGTATGAAAATTAAAGTTTCCGTTCGACGGAATGTACTCATTGACATACCAGAAGGTGCAGTCAGTTGAAGGGTCGATGGCCATACCGCTGTAGTCACCCCAGCGGTTTCCACCACTAGCCGTCCCGCCGGTTTGTGAGCCTGCTCCCGCGAAAATCTGGGCTATGCCTTCCATCGTGCCCAGGGGATCACTCGGAGTACGGCCAGTGAACGCGACGGTGGGATGGATCGTACTGCTGGACTCGCTGAATCCGAGCGCCAAGTCCCCGACTTTGTCCATGGCGATGCTCCCCATCCACAGGGAGGTGGCACCGTTGGTCAAAGTGCCTTGCTGAAAGACGACTGGCGTTGCATTAGGATTGCGGAGTTCGTACCAACGCACTCCGGATGCCGCCACACTGGTTTTTGCTGCATGGTTGACCACCAGCGATTCATGACTACCAAAGTTCCGATAGGCCGACCGAAACATCAAACGATCACCCAGGGAGTCGAGTTGATCGGTGGTCCCCGATTGTGGAATGCACGTACCAGTGGCGGCGCAGGCCTGGGTAAAGGATGTCACCGCAATCGCGATGGGCCCGGTGAATCTGGAGTTGCTGGGAGTAGTGAAATCGACGTGGAACCTAAAAAGGTGGAGCGCATTGCTGCTGAACAGATCGATAAAGAAGTTCGGTTCGCCAACCGGGGGTGCCGTGGCGCCATCCCGGTCCGACGGCAAAAACGAGAACTCGTTTGCATTCGTGAAACAAACGGCTTTAGCCGCAGTGCCCACCAACATGGCGGAGCGCTGAAAAGCACATGCTCTGGCTCCCAGGAACCGGGTGGGGCTAAACAAGTTGAATGCCCCGTAGTAGGCATCCGGCCACACCCCGAACTTGTCATAGTCGTTGAAAACGTTTGTGCCGAACGAGAAAGCGTAGCGGTGATAGGCGCCGGTTGCGTCCGAGGTACTGGACACGGCAATGCATTGGTTTCCGGTGCCAAAGCTGCTGTTGGCGGCAACGATGGCGATGAACCAGCGGCCCGCCTGCTTGTCGTAGAGCACGATGGGATCCGTGTAATTGGGACTGGTCGGTCCCTGGCCGCACAAACCGCTGACCCCGGTGAAAATGCTGCTGATTTGCCTCGGCCCTTGCACGGATGTCCCCGTGGACTTGTTGAAGACCTGGTAGGCGGTGTTGATCACTTCCACAACCTGGGTCGCGCCCACTGACAGATTTTCGTCAGGCGGAACGCCTCGAAGCGACCCGTTGGCTGAGTCGGGCATGCCATCAAAATTGTGCGAAATAGCGGCGGAAACTGCGGGCAGGGGGGAGAACTGCTCGACTACATCGGCCTGCGCTGGCCCCGCCGCAACTGGCAGGACTCGGCGGGGTAAAGGGCGCACCCGTAATGCTGGCGCGGTCAGTGGCAACCCCGAGGCATGCTGACTTACGGGCTGCGAAGTGTCGTGGTAGATCTCGTTAACGACTTCAGGGCCACTCTGACTCTGCGCGACGGACAGACTGACCATCAAGCCTAGTCCCACCAGCACTGCAAAACTGAATCCAAATCGTTTCTTCATCGGTATTCCTCTATGAGAACTGACGGGTGGGCAATGCCAATTTTCCCTGCTACAGCGGTGACAGTCAAGATCAAAAGGCTGCCGTCGCTGCGGGCAGTCCGTTGTCATTTATGCAGAGGCGGACGAGCGCTTCAGGGCGTGCTGATGTATTCTTGGCGGATTCATGGCGATTCGCGACCTCATCTGGCTGCTGAGCCAGCCTATGTTTTGGGCAGTCCTAGGGATTGTATTCGGCCCCTATCTCTTCTACCGCGGCTTTCGGGTGTTGCAGTTGAAGCGCACCATCATGAATGTTCCACGTTCTACGGTTCGCGGCGCGGCCCTCGGGCCAGTCGAAATCAGCGGCAAGGCGTTGGGGCCGTACACTCTGATCGCGCCGCTCAGCCACGGGGACTGCCTCTACTATCGGGTGATGGTGGAATCGAACCCGAGCGGCGACCTCAGATCAAAGATTCATGAGCTGTGCGCGCCGTTATTCCTGGACGACGGTACCGGAGCGGTGATGATTTATCCTCCCGGTTCGGAACTCAGGCTGAAACCCTCCTACGAAAGAGCCGAGTATGGCAAGCTTGCCCTCGCTTTGAGCACCCGGTACGCCGAAACTCCCCAGTTTGCCCAAGAATATTCCATAAAGCCAGGAGACTCGATCTTTGTTCTGGGGACGCTGAAGGAAAATATCTGGAGAAGAACAACAAAGACCGAATCGGATGACTTGTCGCGGATCGGGCCAGGATTCATCTGTGATGCCGAGGCCGATTTGCAGCGAAGAGAGGCGTTTCCATTCTTGGATCCGACGCGGCCCGCAGGCGCTGCGGTGGTTTCTACTCAGCAGTTCGATCTGAATCCGCCTGTGATCGTGATGAAGGGCTATGGGCCATTTGTTATCTCCACGGACAGCCAGGTGGAACTCCTGTCGAAGTTGGGCTGGAAATCTCTGCTCTTCATTTGGGGAGGGCCGATCGCAGCGCTTTGGGGGTTGTGGGAGATACTCAATAACTTTGGATGGTTAGGAACGGCGTCACCGAACTAACAGTAGTCTTCCATTGTAAAATCTAATTCCAACAACGCATGCCGCAAGAAGAAGCCGAACCCACAGCAATCCGCGAAGATCGCTACGACCCGCAGCCGATTGAACTGAAGTGGGCCGAGCGCTGGCAGCAGGATCCTGCGCTCTACGCTGCCGAGCCAAGCTCGACGAAGCCGAAGTATTACGTGCTCGAGATGCTTCCCTACCCTTCGGGCGCGCTGCATATGGGGCACGTGCGCAACTATGCCATCGGCGATGCGCTGGCGCGGTATATGTGGATGAACGGGTACAACGTGCTGCATCCCATGGGATGGGACTCGTTTGGCCTCCCAGCCGAGAACGCCGCGATTGCTAACCAGACGCCGCCGCGCGAGTGGACGCTAGGCAACATCGAGAAAATGAAGCGGCAGATGAATCGTTTGGGCTTTGCCTACGACTGGTCGCGTGAGGTGACCACCTGCCTGCCGGACTATTACCGATGGAACCAGTGGTTCTTTCTCAAGCTCTTCGAGCGCAGCCTGGCCTATCGCAAGAAGAGCAAGGTGAATTGGTGTCCGGAGTGCGCGACCGTGCTGGCGAACGAGCAGGTTGTAGGCGGCTGTTGCTGGCGGCACGAGGGCACCGTGGTGGAGCAACGCGAACTGGAGCAATGGTTTTTGCGCACCACGAATTACGCAGAGGAGCTGCTGCGTGACCTCGACCGCCTTCCCGGCTGGCCGGACAAAGTCCTCACCATGCAGCGCAACTGGATCGGCCGCAGCGAAGGCACGTTGGTGGATTTCCGCCTCGACTACTCGGGCGGCGATGTGTTCACCGTTTTCACCACCCGTGTGGACACGATCTACGGCGCGACGTCGGTTCAACTTGCACCCGAGCATCCGATCACTGCCGAACTGGCGGCCGCCGATCCCGATCTTCGGCTGAAGGTGACGCAGTTGATCGAGGAGCAACGCAAGGCCAAAGAGTCCGGTGACATCGGCGCAATTGAAAAGCATGGCGTCAATACTGGGCATGTTGCGGTGAATCCGTTTAACGGCGAGCGCATGCCGGTTTGGGTGGCGAACTATATTCTGATGGACTACGGCACCGGGGCGATCATGAGTGTTCCAGCGCACGATGAGCGGGATTTCGAATTTGCAAAGAAGTACGGTATTGGGATTCGGCAGGTGATTGTGCCGGCAATCGCGGGCGAGGGCGCCCGCGCCGCACAGGACGCTCCAGAGCTTCCCTTCACGACAATGGAAGGAAGGCTCGTCAACTCCGGCGAGTTCACTGGACTCTCTTGCTTAGAAGCGATCAAGAAGATGTCCGCCTACGCCGAGCAACACAAATTCGGCAAGGCAACCGTCACCTACCGGCTGAAGGACTGGGGAATCTCACGCCAGCGGTACTGGGGAACGCCGATTCCGATGGTGTATTGCGAGAAGGATGGAGTCGTCCCGGTTGCCGAGAAAGACTTGCCGGTGATCTTGCCGGAACATGTTGACATCACGCTTACCGGCGGATCGCCTCTGAGCCGTGTTCCCGAGTTTTTGAATACAACCTGTCCCCGCTGCGGAGGTCCCGCCCGCCGCGAGACCGACACCATGGACACGTTTGTGGATTCGTCCTGGTATTTCTATCGCTACACTGACGCCCACAACAATAAGGCTCCCTTCGATTCAAAGATCGCCGCCTACTGGTTTCCGATTGACCAGTACATTGGCGGAGTCGAGCACGCCATCCTGCATCTGATCTATTCGCGGTTTTGGACCAAGTTCATGCGCGATATTGGCCTGGTGAAAAACGACGAGCCTGTGGAACGGCTGTTTACTCAGGGCATGATCATCAAAGCCGGGGCCAAGATGTCCAAGAGCCTGGGCAACGTGGTTTCTCCCGATGAAATGGTGGAGCGCTACGGCGGAGACAGCACGCGCATGTACACGCTCTTCGCCACGTCTCCCGATCGCGAGCTGGATTGGCAGGACGAAGGCGTGGCAGGGATTTACAGGTTTCTGTCCAAGGTGTACCGGTTCGTGGCGCGGAACGCGCAAAAGAATTCTGCGGATACGCAGAAAGACGGGTCGTTGCCGCACGAGTCGCGTGCCATCCAGCGCAAGCTGCACCAGACGATCAAGCGTGTCACCGATGATTTCCAGGGACGCTGGCACTTCAACACCTGTATCTCGGCTGTCATGGAACTGGTCAACGAGTTGTACGCTGTCGAAGCGAAAGGGTTGCCGGCTTCGTTGCTCGCTGGCTTGCAGCACGACATGGTTCTGTTGCTGGCTCCGTTTGCTCCGTATCTTGCGCACGAGCTGTGGGAAATGCTGGGAGAGCGCGGCAATCTTCTGAAAACGCCGTGGCCCAGGTACGATCCCGACCTGGCCAAGGAAGACGAGATCGAAATTCCGGTGCAGGTCAACGGGAAACTGCGGAGCGTGATTATTGTTGCTCCGGGAACGCCGCCGGAAGAGATACTTCAGAAGGCGTTGGCAGAAGAAAAGGTTCAGACCTACGTTGCCGGAAAGCAAATCGTGAAGAAGATTTGTGTCCCCGGCAAGCTGGTCAGCATTGTTGTGCGTTAGCAGAGTGCCTACATCCGGCATGAGTTCGTTCTCACCTACCGCCGAAGGCTTCCGGTTGATCTTTCGCCGGCCGGCGATTCCCTTTGCCGAGATCGCCTGGCGATGGACCTTTGCCACAGCCGCGTGGCTGCTCGGCACTTTCTTTCTGCTCGAGTACATGGGCAGCTTGCCGGTAACTGGGCTCGACCGGCTTCTGTTGGGGACGCAGCAGCCGATTCTGGTTTTTCGCGCGATTCACCGCATCTTTCAGGGGAGCGCATTCCGATTCACGGAAGCCGGTATCGTGCTTGCGCTTGGGGTTGCCGTCGCGTGGATTGTGCTGGCCTCGCTCGGCCGCGCGGCAACTCTGGCTGCGTTGCTGGAGGAATTCGGCATCGCATCCGGCCCTCGCCGTGGAATGGTGTCGTCTTTAGCCGCCTTGAATTTTCTTCGCGTCGCCGCCGCCTTGGCCGCGGTAGTGGCTGGGCCCGGCGCGGCGCTGCTTGCCAGCTCGTTCTGGGCCTCCACTCACGCCTCGGTTGCAGACGCCACTCGGATCTGGTTTGCCGCGCTTTTTCTGGTCTGGATAATCTGGGCGGTCTTGAACTGGCTCTTGTCCACGGCGGCGGTGTTTCTTGCAACCGAACAGAAAGGAGCGCTCAGCGCTATCGCTTCCTGTGCGCGCTTTTGTGTGGAACATACTGGCCGGGTGGTGTCGGCGGGAGTCTGGTTCGGATTGCCACATTTGGGCGCGTTCATCGCAGCGTTAATGGCCGGGTTCACCGTGCTCTCCACGGTGGGGGCGTGGAGAATCGGGCCGGCGCTGGTGCTGGAATTCCTGATTATCGGCGGATATTACGCGGTTGCCGACTTCCTGCACACGGGGAGGCTGGCGGCTTATATTGCCATTGTTGGCGGCGAGGAGTTGGGGCTGTTCGTCCCGGCTTCTCCAATTGCGCCTCAGGCGGGTTCGTCCACGGTGGACCGCGACGAATTGATCTTGAGCGATGTACCCCTTCTGGCAACCTGACGGGCTTCCTTTTTCACGGCCTCTTTACACGGCCTCTTTACACGGCAGAAGCGATCTGAGAAACTCATTCGTGGAAACCCAATCAATTGTTGTCCTCGACTTTGGGGCGCAATATTCGCAACTGATCGCCCGCCGCGTCCGCGAAATAAACGTCTTTTCCGCGGTCCTGCCTTGCAACTCCAAGATCGAAGACATCCGCAAGTACTCTCCGGTCGGCATCATTCTTTCCGGCGGGCCTTCGTCGGTGTATGACCACGAAGCTCCTCCTGCCGATCCACGCATATTCGAGCTTGGCCTGCCGGTGCTGGGAATCTGCTACGGGTTGCAATTCATGGCGCACACGCTCGGCGGCAAGGTACGGGCAGCGGAGCGCCGCGAATACGGACACGCGCAAGTCGAACTGCTAGATGAGTCAGAGCTTTTCAAAGGACTGCCGCGCGCGCTCGAAGTGTGGATGTCGCACGGAGACGAAGCGCTGGAGCTTCCATCGGGGTTCAAGCTAATCGCGAAATCGCCCAACGCGGTCGCGGGGATTGAGGATGCCAGCAGGCGATTGTTTGCCGTACAGTTCCATCCTGAAGTGCGTCACACCAAGCTGGGGACGGAGATTCTGCGGAATTTTGTCTTAAACATTTGTCACGCGAAACCGACTTGGACGCCGCAGCATTTCGTGGATGCGACAGTGGCGGCCGTCCGCGAGCAAGTCGGCTCCGGACGGGCTATTTGCGCATTGTCCGGAGGCGTGGACTCGGCCGTGGCAGCCACATTGGTTGATCGCGCGCTGCGCGATGGCAACAAGTCGCGCCTGACCTCGGTGTTCGTAAATAACGGCGTGCTGCGCAAGAACGAGTTTGAAAAAGTACAGCAGAACCTGCGCGACAAGTTGGGATTACAAGTAGTGGCGGTGGACGCGACCGACCGCTTCCTCTCGAAGTTGGCGGGCATCACCGATCCCGAAACCAAGCGAAAGATCATCGGCAACGAATTCATTGCCATTTTCGACGAGGAAGCTCAGCGGATCGAACAAGAACAAGGCAAGGTCGAGTGGCTGGTGCAGGGGACGCTGTATCCCGATGTGATTGAGTCGGTGTCTGTTCGCGGCCCTTCGCAGGTCATTAAGTCGCACCACAATGTCGGCGGCCTTCCCGAGAACATGAAGCTCAAGCTCATCGAGCCGCTGAAAGAGCTGTTCAAAGACGAAGTTCGCACCATCGGCCGCGACCTGGGTATGCCGGAAGAAGTCCTGCAGCGGCAGCCGTTCCCGGGGCCGGGATTGGCCGTGAGAATCCTGGGCGAGGTCACGCCCGAGCGGCTGGCAATCCTGCGCGAGTGCGATGATATCGTGGTCAACGAAATCAAACGCGCCGGGCTGTACACGAAAATCTGGCAGTCTTTTGCAGTGCTCTTACCGGTAATGTCTGTCGGCGTGATGGGCGACCAGCGGACTTACGCTTTCACTTGCGCCATCCGCGCCGTGCACTCCAAAGATGGAATGACCGCAGATTGGGTTCCGCTGCCGCACGAGGTCCTGAAAATAATGTCGAGCCGGATTGTGAACGAAGTGCGCGGCGTGAACCGCGTGGTGTACGACATAACCTCGAAGCCGCCGGGAACGATTGAGTGGGAGTGAAACAAGACGGCTCTTGGCTCTTAGCCAGACCAATACCGATTTCCGAAACCCGCTTACCGCCACTGATCACTCCAGCGCCTTCCGCAACTCTCTCCGCAGAATTTTCCCTGATGCAGTCTTGGGCACGGCGGCGACAAAGCGAACCTCACGAGGTTGTTTGTAGTGCGCCAGGCGGTTGGCGACGAAGGCACAGAGTTCCTCGTCAAAGCCCTTTTTGGCAGCGAATCCGTCGTCGGCGACAACAAAAGCCACTGGAACCTCACCCGCCGCGGGATCTTGTCTCCCAACGACGCCACAATCGCGGACCGCTGGATGCTCCAGCAAAACCGATTCAATTTCTGCCGGAGCGATAGAGAAGCCTTTGTACTTGATCATCTCCTTGCTGCGGTCAAGAACGTAATAGAACCCCTCTGCATCGCGAGTGACGATGTCCCCCGACCAGTACCAGCCGTCGCGAACGGCAGCGGCGGTGGCGTCGGGAGAGTTCCAGTATCCCAGCATGAACTGCGGACCGCGCATCAACAGTTCACCCGGCTCCCCCGCGGCCGCAGGGTCCCCCATCTGATTGATAATCTGACATTCCGTCAGCGCTACCGGCTGCCCAATGGACTCCGGTTTACACCGGGTGGCATCGAAATAGCCAATGTGCGTGACCGGAGAAGCCTCGGTCATTCCGTATCCCTGGGTAATTGGGATTCCGGTAAGAGCCATGAAACGGTGCGCCAGCTCGGGCGCAAGCGGCGCCGCCCCGGACTTGAGCCGCTGCAGATGGTGTGACGTCGGCCACAGCCCAGCTTCCGCCGCCTGCACCAGGGCCAACAACGCCGGCGGAGCGACCAGTGTGTAGGTTGCTTTCTCTGTGACCATCAGATCCACAAAGCGCTGCACATTGAAACGCGGCATCAGCACGAGGGTCCCGCCCTGTGTCAGGCAAGGATTCAACGCAACGTTCAATCCATAGATGTGATACAGCGGCAGAAAGCACAGGAGCACGTCATCGGGCGTGATGGGATACGCATCCGGACCCACCAACTGAAATATGTTGGCCACCAGGTTGTAGTGGCTCAGCATTACTCCTTTGGGCAATCCGGTCGTACCGCTCGAGTATGGAAGTGCCGCGAGAATTTCGTTCGAAGGGACAGCCGGCTCGGGCACAGGTGCTGTGCTTGCGCGCAGCAAATCAGAGAATTGAGATGTGCCCGGCAGGTGCTGTCTGGTGGTGTAGATGCCGCGCAGCTTCGGAACACTGCTGAAGTCAATGCCCTCAAGCTGCGGGCCATCGCTGATCAACAACACGGCCTCGGAATCTTCCAGTTGATAGCTCACTTCGCGCTCGCGACAGGTGGGATTGAGTAACGTCGGCACTGCTGCGGCAAGCGTTATGGCGTGATACGCGGCGCAGAATTCCCATGAATTCTGTAAAAAGATGGCGACGATCTCGCCCGGCTTTACGCCAGGAGGAATCGAAAATCGCAGTGCGGGTGGCGAAGTGGCGGCAACTCTCGAGAATCAGATCATGAACGAAAAGGTTGGCGGGGTCGGCATAAAGCTGGGTCCGTGCCATGTCGGATGATTCTAATCTCAGACGAGGATGCAGGGGCGAATTTATCGCTCGATCAGACGCCGGGATACTGCTGTGACAACGCGGCGGGGGCTGATCCTCAGGGACCCCGCCAGCAGCCAGTTTCTCAATCCCGAGATTACCAGCGGTTTTCCTTTCATCAGCGCGCGATAGCCATCTTGCGCGACTGCTTTCGCATTCATGGGACGCAGTTTGCGGAAGAGAAGCGTTTCTTCAGTTCCGGCACGCTTCTGAAATTCGGTGTCCGTTGCGCCTGGGCAGAGGCAGGTTGCAGTCAACCCCGACCCCCGCAGTTCATTCGCCAGAGCTTCGGAGAAGGAGATCACGTACGCCTTGGTCGCGTAATAGACGGCCATCAGTGGGCCCGGCTGGAATCCCGCGGTGGAAGCGACGTTGAGGATTTTGCCTGATTTTCGCTCCAGCATCGGGCTGAGGAAGAGCTTGGTGAGATACGTCAGGGCGGTGATGTTGAGCTGAATCTGTCCGAGACTTTCTTCTGAGGAAACGTCTGCGAAAGCGCCCAGTTTGCCATGGCCCGCATTGTTCACCAGAACGTCTATAGCGATGTTTTCCCGCGCGAGTTGATCGAACAGAAACTGCGGGGCCGAGGCAGATGTCAA
>WNFG01014313.1_pt1 | contig 11075 bp, 10 predicted proteins | sample 5400431 | NCBI WGS metagenome assembly WNFG01 (sample SAMN13153346, study PRJNA577476) | soil metagenome | isolation source: 120 cm saprolite under Douglas fir tree site 2 hole 3 replicate 2 | place: USA:California | collected 2015-04-18
CTACAGGAGAAAACGGTGGCGTACGCTGACTTGCGGGAGTTTGTGAAGAAGCTGGAGAAGGAAGGGGAACTGAAGCGGATTCGCGCGGAAGTTGATCCCGTGCTGGAGATCGCGGAAGTGACACAGCGCGTTGCGCGGGCGGCCGGGCGGGAACCGAACAGCGTTGGACCGGCGCTGCTGTTTGAGAAGCCGAAGGGTTCGCGGCATCCGTTGCTAATCAATGCGTTTGGAAGCGTGCGTCGGATGGAGTTGGCGTTCGAGGTGGAAAGGCTGGATGACGTGGCCGAGCGCATCCAGGGATTTTTGAAAATGGAGACGCCGCAGGGGTTCTTCGACAAAATCAAGATGCTGCCGAAGCTGGCGGAGCTCGGGTCGTTTTTCCCGAAGAGCGTGAAGTCCGGGGCCTGCAAGGAAGTCATACAGAAGGGAACGGACGTTAACCTTTTCGATTTTCCCATTCTCAAATGCTGGCCGCAGGATGGCGGGCGCTTCATCACATTTCCGCTGGTGTTTACGAGGAATCCGGAGACCGGCAAACGAAACGTGGGGATGTACCGCATGCAGGTTTACGACGAGCGGACGACGGGAATGCACTGGCAGACGCAGAAACACGGAGCGGAGCATTTTCGGCGAGCGAGAGCGAAGAATCCCGACGGGAGAATTCCCGTGAGCGTGGTGATTGGCGCCGATCCGGCGACGGCGCTGGCGGGGATGCTGCCGATTCCGCCGGACCTTGATGAAATGATGTTTGCCGGCTTCTTGCGGCGCGAGCCGGTGGAGATGGTGCCTTGCGAGACCAACGACCTGGAGGTGCCGGCCAACGCCGAAATTGTGCTGGAGGGCTACGTCAATCTGAATGAGATGCGCACGGAGGGCCCCTTCGGCGACCACACGGGTTTTTATTCACTGGAAGGGGAGTATCCGGTTTTTCACGTGGAGTGCGTCACGCGCCGCAAAGAACCGATCTACTTGACGACGGTGGTGGGCCCGCCGCCGCAGGAAGATTTTTATATGGGGTACGCGGTGGAGCGCGTGTTCTTGCCGGTCATGAAGATGCAGTATCCGGAAATTGTGGATGTAGCGATGCCGGCCGAGGGAATTTTCCATAACCTGATGATCGTGGCGATTCGAAAATCGTATCCCGGGCATGCGCGGAAGATCATGAATGCGATTTGGTCGCTGGGGCAGGCGATGTTCACGAAGGTGATCGTGGTGGTGGACCACGACGTGAATATCCACAACTACAGCGAGGTGGTCTGGAAGACGCTGTGCGCGCTGGATCCGGAGCGGGACGTGCAGTTTGTGATGGGTCCCATGGATACGCTGGATCACGCGGCACGCATGCAGGACTTCGGATCGAAGATGGGGATCGACGCGACGCGCAAGTGGCGATCGGAAGGTTTTACGCGGCCGTGGCCGGATGAGATGGTGATGGACGAGGCCACGACGAAACGGGTCGATGCCCTGTGGAAATCGTTGTCGCTGGGATAAGACGTTAAAAGAATTGTGAAGTGGAGATGCGTGGCGCGCATTAGGAGAGCGGTGCGAAGCTCGGGCGGCACACGGGGAAGGGAGGAAGAGAGATCTGCAAGCTGAAATTACAATTCGCACTAGTCCATGCAGAGAGGCTGACTTCAAAGAATAACCGTCCGTGCGGACAGGGGTGCGGAATGAAAAACCACAAGGAATTGTGGCGAGTCAGTGCATCCACCACAATAGGGCCGAGTACTACCGGACAATACCCCCAAATTGCCTAGAACTACCCGTATTGATAGGACAACAAGCCTATAGATTCCCTTGACGCTCGGAGTGCTAGAATGTCATAAAGCTCCCACGGGCTGCATCCCCAGGAATCCGCAGCGCAAGGCGGGAAGCAGCGAACTTCCGATATCAGGTGTGTTCGGATGCCAGGGTGGCGGTCCTTGTGATCGAATCGCGCGAAGTGATGAATGTACGGCAGGCGTCGCAATATCTGGGCATCTCGCCGGATACCCTGTACCGTTACATCACCGAAGGCGAGATTCCCGCGTTCAAACTAGGCAACCGTTGGAAACTGCGTAAAACGATCCTGGACCGCTGGATGGAACGCAAGATGAGCCAGGCGACCGCGAGACGCCGATAGGCTAACGCGGGGAACAGGCACGTCGGCAAGAAAAGGGGCCGCGACATGTTGGGAATGGGAAAAAAGAGCCGGCAACTCGTGGGATTGGACATCGGGTCCAGTTCGATCAAGGCCGTGGAATTGAAAGCGACGAAAGCGGGCTATGAGCTGGTGAGCTTCGGAATGGAATCGCTGGCACCGGACACGGTGGTGGACGGGGCCATCATGGACGCGCCGCAGGTGGCGAATGCCATCAGCAAGATATTCGACGCGCAGCGGATAAAGACAAAAAACGTGGCAACCTCAGTTTCGGGGCACTCGGTGATCGTCAAGCGCGTGCCGCTGCCATTGATGACCGAGGACGAACTGTACGACCGGATTCCTTCAGAGGCGAGCCAACACATCCCGTTCGACATCGCGGACGTGAACCTGAGCTATCAATTGCTGGAGTCGATGGACTCGCAGATGGACGTTCTGCTGGTGGCGGTGAAGAAAGACAAGATTTTGAATCACACCAACGTATTGGCGCAAGCGGGGAAGACGCCAGTGGTGGTGGATATCGATGCCTTCGGTTTGCAGAACTGCTTCGAAGTGAATTATGAGCCGGATGCGGGGCAGACGGTGGCGCTCTTGAACATCGGGGCGAGCGTAATGAATATCAATATCGTGCGCGGAGGCGTGCCGTTGTTCACGCGCGACGTCAGCGTGGGCGGCAACCAGTATACCGACGCGCTGCAGAAGGAACTGGATCTGAGCTTTGAAGATGCGGAGCGCCTGAAGAGGGGCGATTCGCTGCCGAGCGTCACGGATGAACAGAAGCAACAGATCCTGCGCAGCGTTTCCGACATTCTGACGCTGGAAATTCAAAAGACGTTTGATTTCTTCCGGGCCACCGCCAGCGGCGAGAATATTCAGCGAATCGTAGTGGCGGGAGGCACGGCGCGTGTTCCGGGACTGGTGGACTTGCTGCGGGAAGAATTTGCCATGCCGGTGGAAGAATTGAATCCATTCCGCAAGGTGCTGATCGATCCCGGCAAGCACAGCGATGATCAGATTCGCGAAATGGCGCCGCGGCTGGCCATTGCCGTAGGTCTGGCGCTGAGGAGCTTCGATTAGCCATGATCCGCATAAACCTTCTTGGACAAATTCGACCGAAGGCGGCCCGGCGTCCGGTAGATACGGGAGCAGCGCTGCCGGTGGTCTTCATCGGCGCGGGACTGGTTCTCGGCGCCCTGGTTCTCGGATTTTTCTATTACACCTGGCAGAACCAGCTCAACAAGGAAAACGCGGAAATCAAGCGCCTGACGGTGCAAAAGACGGATTTGGAGCAGACCAAGCAGCAAGTCGAGATGTTCGAGAAACAAAAAGTGGTCTTGCAGCAGAGGGTCTCGACCATCGAACAGCTGCAACGCGACCGTACCGGCGGGCAGGAATTGCTGGACATGGTCGCCAACACGGTATCGCGGACCGAAAACCTCTGGTTGACGGAGATGGTGCGGAAGGGGAACACGCTTTCGCTGGAAGGCTCGTCCGCGTCGATCAACGCGGTTGCGAACTTCATCACCGCGCTAAAGCGCTCGGGTTATTTCCAGAAGGTCGAAATCAAGGAATCGAAACAGGACGAGAAAAACACCGCAGTGCAGTCCTTCACGTTCCAGATTTCAGCTGAAATTACTCCGCCCCCCGCAGTGCAGACACGGCCGGCCAACACGTCGGCTCCCGCTGCGGCTGCGAAGGCGCCGGCAAAGAAAGGATAAGAGGGCGCATGGCGAATCCATTTCGAGATATGTCGGTGATCATGCAGGCGCTGGTGGCGGCGGCAGTTGCCGTGGTGCTGGTTCTGGTGGGCGTTTACGTGCCGGGTTCTCCGATCGCTCGGGAACGAGACGAGGTGGACAGCGCCGTCCAGAAACGCACCAAGCTAAACCAGGAAGTCACGCAACTCCAGGTGTACAAGCAGCGCTACGGAGAATTGAAGCAGCAGATGGACGCGCTGTCCAAGCAATTGGACACGCTGAAAACGATCGTGCCGGAAGAAAAAGAGACTGATGAGTTTATCCGGCTGTTGCAGGGAGCGGCGAGCGCATCGAACGTACAGATTCGGCGCTTGACGTCGCTGGCGATCGTTCCCAAGGAATACCACTACGAAATGCCATTTGACCTTCAGGCTGACGGCCCGTACTTCAATCTGCTGGATTTCTTCGCGAGGCTGGGCCGCTTGTCTCGAATCATCAATGTTGGCGACCTGACATTTAACGATCCGGATAAGCCAAAAGGCGCGAAGTATCCGTTGCGTCCGGGCACAACGGTTTCTGCAATTTTCACGGCAACAACATTCTTCACCAAGCCCGCCGATACGGGTGCGGCTCCGTTAGCCGGAGCCAAGCCTCAAGCCGGCGCGGCTGGGAAACCCTGAGCGGGAATGAGCGAACTATGCGTTCAGCGATAACTCTCGCAAACCCGCACCAATGGCGGCTAAACCGGCCGGCAAACCCGCAGGCCAGCCTGCTGCGGCAAAGCCTGCCGTGAAACCTGCTGCGAAGCCGGCCGCGAGGGCCACAGGCAAATCGCCTGGGAAGCCGGCTGTCAAGGCGGTAGAAAAGCCTGCGACTCCAGGCACCGCACCAGCGGCGGCGGAAAGCGAAGTTAAGCAGGCTCGCCGAGATCCATTTGAATCCTTGCTCGGCCGACAGTTGAACAAGGCTCCGGCGAATCTACCCCCGGGCAAGCTCGGTTTGCAGGTCAGCACGCTGCGTCTTGACGGCATCGTGCGCGCGCCGAATGGGATGATCGCGGTGGTTTCGAATCCGCAAGCGCGCACCTATTTCCTGCGCGAAGGCGACCGGTTATATGACGGCAGCGTGGAAAAGATTTCGATGGATGGCGTTTCCTTCCATGAAGAAGGAAAAGATGCTTTCGGAAAGCCCGTGGAACGCCAGGTGAACAAGCGAATTTACTCCAGTCCAGGAGAACAGCAATGAAGACGAATTGGCCGGCCCTTCGGCATGGCTACCTGATCCTTGCAAGCATGGCATTGGCGAACAGCCCCGTGCTTGCGCAGACGCCCGGTGGCGCAACGGCGAACGCAGCGGTTATCTCCAGCGTTGCCATCACCCAGGCGCCGGAACGGTCGGCGGTGCGCGTGGAAGGCGAGGGACGTCTCGAGGTTCACGCCGGGCGCATGCAGAACCCGGATCGCCTGGTGCTGGATTTTGCGGGCGCGCGGCTGGCAGTGCCGAAGACGGTCATCCCGGGGATTTCCGCTCCCGTGCGCGGAGTGCGCATCGGACAATACCGGCCGGATGTGGCACGCGTGGTTGTCGATCTGACGACGGCGACCCCTTACCAGGTTTCACGGGACGGCGAGGCTGTGGTCATCTACTTCGAGACTCCGTCGACGATTCCTGTGGTGCCTGCGTCATTCGTGACAACTTTGACGTCGCGGCCGAATGAGAAGACGAATCCGGAATTCCAGTACAGCGCAGCCTCGCCCCGCCTGGTTGCGGGCCGAGCGTCCAAGAATTTAAAAATTTCAGCTCCTCGCTTCGCTTTGCCAGGCGAACTGACCCAGCCCTCAGTCATTCTGGCATCGTTCAGCGCGAAGAAGGAACCTGTTCGTCCGGACTCCACGACGCAACAGGCGGCGGCTCAGCAAGCAGTACAACAGGCAAACACGGCGGCCACGACGATGGCGACATCGTCCCCAACACAGCAGGCCCCAGCGGCTCCGGCGGCGGGGAAATATACGGGTGAACCGATCTCGGTGAATCTGAAGGACGTGGACCTCAAGGACTTCTTCCGGCTGATTCACGAAATCAGCGGACTGAACGTGGTTCTGGATCCCGCGGTCAAGGGGAGCCTCACTATCGTTCTGGATGAAGTGCCATGGGATCAAGCGCTCGACATCGTGTTGCAGAATAACAGCCTCGACAAACAGCTCAACGGCAACGTCCTGCGCATCGCGACGCGCTCGACTCTTAAGAATGAAGCCGAAACGCAGCGCGACCTGGAAAGGGCGCAAGCCGAAGCGGTCGCTCCGGTGACCGTTACCAAAGTACTTAGCTATGCCAAGGCGGCTACGATGGCGGCGACGCTGAAGAAGTTCCTCAGCTCGCGCGGCGATATTTTGTACGATGACCGTTCGAACCAGCTCATCATTCGCGACATTCCGTCGGTCATTCCGGTCCTTGATAACCTGATCCGCCAGCTGGACCGCAAGTCGCAGCAGGTGGAAATCGAAGCGCGCGTCGTTGCCGCTTCGCGTTCCTTCGCGCTGGATATTGGCACGCAGTTAGGATTCGCTGGAAGAACCACGAACGGCCGGTCCATTATGGGTGGAGATTCGGCGGTCGGTACCAGCACTGTCACTTCTACCCCGCCTCCATTTTTTACCTCGGGGAGCAGCACCAGCCTGCCGTTGAACACCTTCCTTTCAGCCGTTGCTCCGACGAGCGGACTGTTCCTTGGACACCGTTCACCCAACTTTGCGGTCGACTTCTTCATTACCGCGGCGGAAGCCAAGGGCGTGGGCAAATTGCTTTCGAAGCCCAAGATCACCACTCAAAACAACGAGAAAGCCACGGTCAAGCAGGGTACCAAAATTCCAATCCAGACGACGATCAATAACACGATCTCGGTGCAGTTTATTGACGCCGTTCTGAAACTGGAAGTGACGCCGCAAATCACCGCCGAGGGCACGGTGTTCATGGACGTGCTCGTCGAGAACACGCAGATTGACGCTGGTATTCCCCGCGTGCAGGGCATCCCGGCTCTGAATACCGAGTCGGCCGAGACCAAGGTGACCGTGGCCGATGGCGGTACCGTCGTAATCGGCGGCATCATCATTTCCGCTCAGCGCAATGACATCCAACAAGTTCCGCTGGTGGGCAGCTTGCCGCTGATCGGGCATCTCTTCAAGCGGACCAGCGTTACGACCACGTCGCAGGAGCTGATATTCTTCCTGACTCCGCGGATTATCCCCGGGTAATTCAGGGAATACACTTTCAACTTGGAACTGAAACGAGGAGACTATGGTCTCCTCGTTCCTTTTATGAAGACTCCTTTGCATCGACGCCGCCACAGCTTGATCTCAAAACTCTCTGAGACGAAAATCGACGCACTGCTGATAACAAGCCCGGCCAACTGGTATTACTTGACCGGGTTCAGTGGGGAGTCCGGTGCCCTCATCGTGTCGCGGAAGGGCGCCAGCCTGATTACCGACGGCCGATTCATGGTGCAAGGCCGCGCAGAGGTGGCCGGAGTTCGAATCCTGCAGCAGAAGGGATCCCTGTTTGAATTCGTCGGCCAGTTTTTGAAGGATTCGAGATGCCGCCGCGTGGGGTTCGATCCCACCCAGGTTACGGTCGGGCAGCTGCAGAGTCTTCGCAGAACGGCTGGTGCGAGGGTACGCTGGATCCCAACCCTGGGTAAGGTCGAAAGCCTCCGGATGCGCAAGGATGAGGCAGAACTCGCGCAAATGCGTCGAGCGGCTATTCTGGCGGGTCAGGTGGTGCAACAGGCGATCGGTCTCCTGAAACCGGGGATTCGAGAATTTGAGGTAGGGGCCGAGATCGAATATCAGATGAGAAAGAGAGGAGGGTCGGGGCCGGCATTTGAGACGATTGTCGCATTCGGAGAGAGAGCCGCCCTGCCGCATGCGCGACCCACGGCCAAGCGACTGAGGAAAAATGAGTTGGTCGTGCTGGACCTGGGTGTTATACTCGGCCACTATTGCAGCGACATTACTCGGACAGTGTACGTGGGGCGGGCCCCAAAACGCATCCGGATGTGGTACCAGGCGGTATTGGAGGCTCAGAGGGCTGCGATCGCGGCAGCAACAAGCGGCGTAGCCTGCGGGGATGTCGATACGGCGGCGAGGCAAGTCCTGGCCGGGTATCATCTCGACCATCTCTTTGTTCACAGCACGGGCCATGGGCTTGGACTCGAAGTGCACGAGGATCCCAGGGTGGCGCGGGGGCAGAAGAAGCGCCTGGAACCGGGAAACGTAATCACAATTGAACCCGGCGTATATTCGGCAGGCATCGGGGGGATTCGAATTGAAGATGATGTCGCCGTTCACGCCGACCGAACGGAAGTACTGACCCGCGCACCGCGGGATCTCATCGAGATCTAGAATAGGCATGAAACGCAAAAAGCCGAGCAAATCCAGTCCGTCGTTCGCCAATCCGGAAATTCAGCAGATCGAACAGCTCCTTCAGTTCATGACGGAGCACAATCTAGAGGAGTTTGAATACTCGAGGGGTGATCTTCGGATACGGCTGCGCAAGCCCTCGTCCGCGATGATGGTTGCCGGTCCCCGGATAGCGAGTGTGCCAGAGATTATCGTGCCCGGGTCGATGGAAGGTCCGGACGCGTCATCCGGCGGCCCTCCGGCTGCTGTTGAGGAGCGTTCCACGGAAGATCTACACCTGGTCAAGTCCCCCATCGTCGGGACGTATTATGAGTCTCCCAGCCCCGGGACGGAGGCGTTTGTGAAGGTAGGGACGTACGTGGAAACGGGAAAGACCCTCTGCATCGTGGAAGCGATGAAACTGATGAACGAGATCGAATCAGACGTTTCCGGCGAAGTCATTCGGATCTTCGTGGAAAACGGACAGCCAGTCGAATACGGGCAGCCTCTCTTCGGCATCCGTCCGAGCCGGAAGAAGTAGCCGGCACGCCAGACCATGTTCGAGAAAATCCTAGTCGCCAATCGCGGGGAGATCGCCCTGCGGGTCATCTGCGCCTGCAAGGAATTGGGAATATCCACCGTGGCGGTCTATTCCGAAGCGGACCGTAATTCTCTCCATGTCCGGTTTGCCGATGAGGCTGTTTGTATCGGGCCGGCACGGAGCAGCGAGAGTTATCTGAACATCCCCCAAGTGATCAGCGCGGCCGAAATCACGAACGTCGATGCAATCCATCCCGGGTATGGGTTCCTCTCCGAGAACGCCAACTTCGCCAAGGTCTGCGAAGCATCGGAAATCACGTTTATCGGCCCGAAGCCTGAAATCATAGAAATGATGGGAGAAAAAGACCGAGCGCGGCGGGAAGTAAAGACCGCGGGTCTGCCCACCATTCCTGGCAGCGAGGGCATCGTCGAGGGAGAAGAGCAGCTCGCGAAGGAGGCAGCGCACATCGGGTATCCCCTGATTCTCAAGGCCTCCGCGGGCGGAGGTGGCCGCGGCATGCGTGTTGTGCGCAAGCAGGAGGAGTTGCTGGCCGCTTACCAAACGGCTCGTAGCGAAGCGCAGCAAGCCTTCGGCACGCCGGACGTTTACGCGGAAAAATTTCTCGAGCACCCTCGCCACATCGAGTTTCAGGTGCTGGGCGACCAGCATGGGAAAGTGATCCATCTCGGTGAACGCGAATGCAGCATTCAGCGGCGCCACCAGAAATTAGTTGAGGAATCGCCTTCGCCCGCGCTCGACGCCAAGCAGCGCAAGGATCTTGGCGGGAAAGTGGTGAAGGCACTGGAAAAGATCGGCTACACCAATGCGGGGACCGTCGAATTCTTGATGGATGCAGATGGCTCGCTGTACTTCATCGAAATGAATACCCGCATTCAGGTCGAGCATCCCGTGACGGAACTCGTGACGGGAGTGGACTTGATCAAGGCGCAGATCCGGATTGCCGCCGGAGAACGGATGGAGGATGCCACCGGGGAGATTCACCACTCCGGGCATGCCATTGAATGCCGGATCAATGCCGAGGATCCGGTGACCTTTGTGCCGTCCGCAGGACGCATCACGACGTTCCAGGCGCCGGGAGGCACGGGCGTGCGCGTGGACTCCGCTGCTTATGCCGACGCCGTCATTCCTCCGTACTACGATTCCATGATTGCCAAGCTGATCGTCAAGGGACGCGACCGCGCGGAAGCGATCGGCCGCATGAAGCGGGCGCTCGAGATGTTCGTTATCGAGGGCATCAAGACGTCGATCCCGTTGCACCGCCGGATTCTGGCCGATCCGGACTTTGCCGCGGGGAAGTTCGATACCCACTTCATCGAGAGGTTGCTCGGAACGAACGGAAAATAAACGTTGAAGCGCCTTGTTCTACCGCGGCTGTATGTGATATTAGACGCAGCATTGCTTACCGTGGCCGAAACAGAGTGCGCTGAAAATCTTGCCGCTGCCGGTGTCCGTTTGCTCCAATACCGGAATAAGAGGGCGTCTGCGCGCGAATTGTTCGAACGCTCGAAGCGGCTTTCGTCTTTGTTCGTGCCCCAGGGTGTCACGTTTATCGTGAATGACCGGGCGGATATCGCGGCGGCCGCGGAAGCGAGCGGCGTCCACGTCGGACAAGACGACTTGGGAGCGGAAGCTGCGCGTTCCGTGATCGGGACGGGGAAACTGCTGGGCGTTTCGACGCACAACCTGGAGCAGTTCAAGGCCGCTGCTGCCACGTCCGCTGACTACGTCGCGGTAGGACCGGTGTTTTCCACGGCCACGAAGGCCAACCCGGATCCAGTGGTTGGAATCGAATTTATTCGCCGGGTTCGGCCGCTGACGGACAAGCCGATCGTGGCCATCGGCGGGATCACGCTGGATCGTGCGGCCGAAGTGATTGAAGCGGGCGCCGATTCCGTTGCGGTCGTCAGTGATGTCCTCCTCGCGCCCGACCCGGGACAGCGGGCGCGGCAATATATCGAACTTCTGGGACCCGCGAACCACGCGGCTTCCGTCTGAGGCGCCTGCGAATGGCCGACACCACACACGCCATCCCACAAATTCATACAAAGAACGAGCCGGGGTTTGTGCGCGCCATCGGATTGTTTGATGGCACGATGATTGTCGTGGGCTCGATGATCGGATCGGGCATCTTTATTGTGGCTGCGGATATTTCGCGGCAGACAGGATCCGCCGGTGGCTTGCTGCTCACCTGGATTCTCACTGGATTGTTGACGATTTCTGCTGCGCTTTCTTACGGCGAGCTGGCCGCCCTGTTTCCGCACGCGGGCGGTCAATACGTTTAT
>WNFG01005082.1_pt1 | contig 11073 bp, 8 predicted proteins | sample 5400431 | NCBI WGS metagenome assembly WNFG01 (sample SAMN13153346, study PRJNA577476) | soil metagenome | isolation source: 120 cm saprolite under Douglas fir tree site 2 hole 3 replicate 2 | place: USA:California | collected 2015-04-18
TTTCAGCGGATCGCCGCTGACGGCCACAATGTCCGCCCACTTGCCGGCCTCGATGGTTCCCAGCTTGTCGCCCCAACCGAGCAGCTCAGCGGGGACGGACGTACCTGCACGAATCGCCTGCAGGGGCGTCATGCCGTATAGCACGTAGTATTCGAACTCCTTGGCCTGGTTGAGCGCCTTCCAATCAAAGCCGCCGGCGTCCGTGCCCAGCGCGATTTTCACGCCCTTCTTGATCGCTTTCGGAAAGTTTTCGCGCTGCAAATCCGCCATCTTCGGCCAGTTGCCGCCGCGGCCGGGGGCGACGTACATGCCGACGGTAATCGTCGGCACCCAATAGATACCCCTCCGGGCCATCTCATCCATCAGCGCGTCGGTCAGGCCGTCGCCATGCTCAATGGTGTCCACACCGGCCCGCAGAGCCGCCGCAATCCCATCGCTTCCAATCGCGTGGGCGGCAACTTTCTTGCCGATGCGATGCGCTTCGTCCACGATGGCCTTTGCTTCTTCATCGGTGAAATTCACCATCGAGTGGAGCACCCCATCGCTTTCGAAGTGGTAGCGGCGGTCGGAGTAATATTTGATCCAGTCGGCGCCGTACATCGCCTGTTCGCGCACGGCCTTGCGCGCACCGTCCACTCCGTCAACGTATTGCACGCCGGTTGGCACTTTTAGCTCCCACGAATAACCGAGCAACGGGTACATCCCGGTCGGCGCCATCGCGCGCGTGGCCACCTGCATGCGCGGACCAGGCACTTCGCCATTGGCAATCGCCGTCTTCACGTCCACGTCCGCGTACATCGCGCCTTCCGTCTCCAGGTCGCGAATGGCCGTGAACCCGTGGGAAAGCGCGATCTGCGCATTGCGCGCAGCGAGGATCGCGCGATATGGAGTCGATTCCTTGAGCAATTGCGCGTCGTATTCCTCGGCGGTGATGTCGCCTTGCAGCAGGACGTGCGTATGGGTATCGATGAATCCGGGCAAAACGGTGGCCTTGGAAAGATCAATCACGTCCACACCGGCAGGCGCGCTCCCTCCCGCCACGACGGACGCGATCCTGTCGCCTTCAATTACGATCAGCACATTCTCGAGCGGCTTTTCGCTCTTCCCATCGATCAGCTTTCCCGCGCGGATGGCAACGCGGTGCGGGGTCTGAGAACTGGCAACCAGCGGGATTGTGAAACTCAACGCAAACGCGATAAGGTGACGGCGCAAGAGATGTTCCTCCCTCAAGGACGCACAGCCTATCAGAAACAGCCAATTTCGTCGCATCCTGAAAGTGCTTGACCAGACCTGAACTGCCGGAATCCGGGAATCATTCACGCAAATATCGACAACGGCGCGGGCTTCGGCTAACATTTGCCCCGTGGGGTTCCGCGAGGGGCGCACGGCGCACGAATGTGCCGGAAGCTGGTTCACACTTAAATTGAGTTTGCCGCCCTGCGGAAAAGATGCCTCCGCCTAACGAAAGTCTTCTGGCGCTACCGGGATGAGGAACTGCATGTCTATGGAGCAGACGTGAGCCAATCGTCGCTGATTGATACTCCTCGCCATTCCGTCGGGGAAGAGGCGCGGCGCAGCACGCGCATCGAGCGGTCCGTCCCGCTGATCGTCTTCGGGCAGAACCGCATGGGCGAGCCGTTTGAGGAAAGAACCGTCTCGACCAGCCTGAACCTGCATGGATGCCGATATCCCTCGCGGCACGATTACGGCGTTGGATCATGGGTCACGTTGCAAGTGGTGGGTTTGAATGTCGAGCCGAAGCCCCCGGCTGTACGCGCGAGAGTCCGCTCAGTCCACATGTCCCAAAGTGCGCGAGAATTGCAGCAAGTCGGCGTGGAATTGGAAAACCCCGGGAATGTTTGGGGCGTTGTCACGCCGCCTCAGGATTGGATGAGCGCCGGGGGAATGAATACGGCGACGGCGCAATTGGCGACGGCAGTCGCGCCTGCGCTGGATCCCCCGCCCATGACCGTGAAACTCGACGAGCCCCCGGTGAACGCCGAGCATAGAATGGCCGAGGTCGCCACCTTCCCTTCTCCATCGCCGGCCGTTTCGAAGCCGCAAGCACCAAAGCTGGCCGAGGCCCCCAAGACGCAACGCGTCCTCATCACGCCGGATGGGCTCATCGCGGCGCTGCAGGGAAGACTGCAGCAAGCGGCAGAGAAAGCGGTGCAAACGGCCGTAGCCAGGCAAGTGGACGAAGCGCTGGGCGAAGCGCTCGATTCGCTGAATGCCGTGCGCGAGTCCAGTGTGCGCGAGATTCAGGAACTTTTTCCCACGCGGGTGGGGGCGATGCAAGTTTCCTCGAAGGAGGAATTCGCCGGCGAGATCGCCTCGCACTGGAAAGAACAAATGGAAAAGTACCGTGGCCAGGCGGAGGAGATGGCGCGGCGGCTGGAGAAACAGGCGGCGGAATTGCGGCGCGAACTAGCGAGGTCGCAGGAATTTATGGAACGAATGACCCGCGAAAGGGAGCCTCAGATTCACGCGCGCCTCAACGAAGCGGTGGCGCAGGCGACATCCCAATTCGAAGCGGCCGCGGCCCGCTCGGCGGATCGCCGCTATCAACTTGTCCTGGAAAATACCCAGGCCGTGACGCAGGAGGCGCTCCTGAAGCTCGACGCGCGTTCCGCGGAAGTGCAGGCGCTGGTGCAGAGCGCGGTGAATTCCGCGTTAGGGGCTTTCCAGCGGCAGACGGACCAGCACGTGAATGCTGTCCTCTCCGAGACCAAGGAGCGGGCGGTTTCTGCCCTTTCGTCACTCGACGCCGAGAGTCGCGCCACTTGTGAGGCTCGCCGCCAGGCCTTGGAAACCGAAGTCGCCCGCGCCGCCGAGCGTTCCACAGACCAATTTCGCAAAGGAATGAAGGCTTTCCTATACTCCTGTCTCGTGGCCGCCGTCAGTGCCGTGGATGAACATTCGAAATCCACCCTCGACGGGCTCGTCAAAGACAACGGGAAGACCATTTTCGAAGCAGACAGCGATTCGAGAACTCAGGACGATCGGGAAATTATTCCTAATCCCGATATCGACCCCCTGACTCACTAAAAGACAATGGCCCGTCAAAGCGGGCGCGGCCAGGACATTCTCGAAAGCGTTCCAATCCTCAACAATTTGAGAGCTGGGTTGATTCGCCTTGGCGCAGTCCAAGGATAGGAAAGCGGCTGCGGCACGAAAGTTCCAGTCTCCGCAAAAGAAAAAAGAGCCAACCGCTCTCTCAGGACGGTTGGCTCTTTTTTTTTCGTTCTTAGTGCCGCGAAGCGTGTGTCACTCCTGAAGGAGGCAGGGTGACAAGCTCCGCGTGTGCTCTGGCCAAGGCCAGAAAGTCGTCAAAAACTTAGCGGGCCGGCGCAGAACCCGGACGCCGAAACGGCCTGAGCGCCACGTCTTCGATCGCGTTTACGCCCTGTCGCGTAGCGACCATGACCGGGTGCTGGCTGTCGGCGATGCGATCGACGGCCAGTGCCCAACCGCGGTGCAGCATGTACAAGCTTCCGATCACAAAAGCGATGGCCGCAAATCCTACGGCAAACAACACAAACACCGCCAGCAGTTCCCACACAAAATACATTTGCAGCGAGACCAGCGCTGCCAGGAACATCCACATCCATTTCCGGCTCTTGTCCTCGGTCTTCATCTTGCCTCTATCCCCTGCCCTGTCTAACACGGGTCGCTAATCTATGTTCCGCGCCCTTAGTTCTTCGTCGGTACTTAGATGCACCACCCTGTCCTTAAGGTCCATTCGAACCCCTCGGACCTGTCCCATTTGACACCAGCGGCGCCCTATTGGCGATGGTACCGAAGACACATTTTGAGGCAGAAACCAGTCTCCTAGTACCGCAACTTTCGATCTCTTAGCTTTGTAATTAACACAAAATGAACAGGTTAAACGGAAGATGACTTTCGCCTCAGTTTTCGCCCCGTTTTCCCTGTACTAGCTGTGGAAAACCTGTACTTCCGTACAGGCGTTTTCGCGCTCCATTTGTAGTGACTCCGTGTTCCCAAACGTTTCATTGCCTGCTGGTTCGCCAGCTTTGACAGCGCACTTTCCCTTTGGCCTTCCTGTATACTTTTTCTTCCAGGTTTAGGGGAGGTTAAAGATTTCGCGTCTTCGTCCATTCGTTTTGCTGCTGCTCGCACTCGCTGTGCTAGGCGCCGCCTGCTCGAAGTCTCCGTCTCCGAAAGACGCATCTTCCTCGTCCCTCTCCCGATCCGGCGCGCGTCCTACCATCGTCTTTATGACGGACTTCGGCACCGCCAACGACGCCGTGGCCATCTGCAAAGCCGTAATGGTCGGCATCGCGCCCGAGGCCGGCATCATGGACATCACCCATCAGGTGACGCCGTACTCGATCCAGGAGGGCGCGCGATTCCTGGAGGCGGTATCCCCATACTATTCAACTGGAACGGTATTTGTGGCGGTAGTGGACCCCGGAGTCGGCACATCCCGCAAAGCGATCATCGTCAAATCAAAGAAGGGTCAGTATTTTGTGGTTCCAGACAATGGCCTGATCACCCTCGTGATGGATCGCGACGGCCTGGATTCCGCGCGCGAGATCACCAATCCAAACTGGATGATTCAATCCGCAATTTCTTCCACCTTTCACGGCCGCGACATTTTTTCTCCCGCAGGCGCGCACCTCGCCGCCGGATGGGATTTCAATCTCGTCGGCCCCGAGGTTCCGCAACTCGTACGCCTCTCCCCTAAAACATCCACTGCCAGCGACAAAGGCATCGCCGGCGACATCATCGGCCTCGACGATCCCTTCGGCTCCCTGGTCACCGATATTCCCGGCGATGAATTCAAGGCGCTCGGCTACAAACTCGGTGACAAATTCAGGATCGAGATCAACAAGAAACCGGTGACTCTGCCTTACGTAAAAACTTTCATGGACGTCCCGGTCGGCGATTCGCTTCTGTTCGTCGATTCTCGCGGTCGCGTCAGCATTGCCATCAACCAGGGCAACTACTCGAAGAAGTTCAACGTCGAGCCTCCCGGCACTGTTTTCATTCCGCGCAAAGGCGGCTCTCAAGGAAAAATAAATAGTTCTCCGCGGTAGACCCCGTCGAGGCCCTCCGTGCCGAGTGAGGCGCAACGCGCGATTAGCGTGGGGCCGAACCTGCCCTACCCCCGGGCAATTTGTATGAATATCAAAAGAAAAGACTTACGAAATTTGCATTTCGTAAGTCGATGATTTTGATGAAGATATTTCCGTTGAGCAAAGCAGGGCTAAGGCCAATCATGGAGCCCAAAAAAGAAAAGCGAGAGCAAGCTCCCGCACTCCAAGACGCAGTTATCTACGCGGTAAAGTATAGCATAAATTAGAGAAAAGTCAAAAGGATTCTAGCGGCTTTATTTGGGTGCGGGAGGCAGCAGGTCCCAGCATCCTTTGCCGCAAGAGTTGCAATTTCCTTCCACTCGTCCAACAATGAACCTGTAGTTCCGGCTCCAAGGCCTTTCGCTTTGCGAGTTTTTTGATTTCGATTTTCGAGTTTGCAATTCCGAGGTCCCACCATGCCAGAAGCCGTCATCGTCTCCGCCGTCCGCACTCCCGTCGGCCGCGCCTATAAAGGTTCGCTGCGCGCCACACGCCCCGACGATCTCGCCGCGCTAGCCATCAAGGAAGCGCTCGCGCGCGTCCCTGGCCTCGACGCCAAGGAAATTGACGACGTGATTCTCGGCTGCGCCATGCCCGAAGGCGAACAAGGCATGAACGTCGCGCGCATCGCCGCGCTCCGCGCCGGACTCCCCGTCGAAACGAGTGCGATGACCATCAACCGCTTCTGCTCTTCCGGCCTGCAGGCCATCGCCCTCGCCGCCGAACGCATTCGCGCCGGCTCCGCCGAAGTCATCGTCGCGGGCGGCACTGAATCCATGTCCATGGTGCCCATGGGCGGCAATAAAATTTCGCCCAATCCCTGGCTCGTCGATCACTACCCCGATGCCTACATCAACATGGGCCTGGGCACGGAAAACATCGCGCGGAAATTCGGCATCACCCGCGAGCAGGCCGACCAGTTCGCCGCCGATTCCCACAAGAAAGCTCTCGCGGCCATCGCTGCCTGTCATTTCAAGGACGAAACGATTCCGGTGGAGGTGAAAATCATTTCGCTTCCGAACGGCAACGGCGGATCATCCAAAGCGAAGTCTGCGCCTAAACCCGCAACGCAAACTTTCGTCTTCGCCACCGACGAACTCCCCCGTGCCGACACGAATCTCGACGTACTCGCCAAACTCAAGCCCGCGTTTCACGCCAAAGGAACCGTCACCGCGGGAAACAGCTCCCCGATGAGTGATGGAGCCGCCGCCACCGTCATTATGAGCGACGCCCGCGCCAAATCTCTCGGATTGAAACCGCTTGCGCGTTTTGTCGCCTATGCCACCGCCGGAGTTCTCCCCGAAGAATTTGGCATCGGCCCCGTTCAGGCCATCCCCAAAGCGTTGAAGCTCGCCGGCCTCTCGCTTAACGACATCGCCGTGATCGAACTCAACGAAGCCTTCGCCGCGCAATCGCTCGCCGTCATCCAGCAAGCCGGCCTCGACGCCTCGCGCGTCAATCCCAACGGCGGCGCCATCGCCCTCGGCCACCCGCTCGGCTGCACCGGCGCAAAACTCACCGCCACCATCCTCCGCGAACTCCAGCGCAAGAACGCGCGCTACGGCATGGTCACCATGTGCATCGGCGGCGGCATGGGCGCCGCCGGCATCTTCGAGCGGATGTAAAGTGAGAGAGAAAGGGTTTAATCTCGAAGACCCAGTTTTTTCAGCCGGGACTCGATGGCGCCGGGTTTTCTCTGGAAGGTACCAGCGAGTACTCTTACCTCTCGGCAGCCCTGGAAGGCATCCTTCAAGTTTTCGTCGTCTTCTGACGTCCATGGCATGTAGGCCTTCGGGTAGATCTGGCGAAGGTCGCTAAAAGACTGGGGAGTGCGCGCGTTTCTAGCTTGAATTCCTTTGATTCTCTCCGCACGATTCGTCCCGGGTTCTGGATCTCGCTTAAGGCATCCGGCCCTCGACAAAACATCCTGAAGCCCTCTAACGAAGTCTTCAAGATGATTTGCGGTTACAACTACGCGATGACGCTCAAACTGAAGACCAGTCGTGCGCCTGGATTCAGATATGACCAGCCGCCTCTCCCCTCTTTCGTTGGTCTCCACATCTATGAAATAAGTTCGAGGTCCGGCTTTTATTTTCGCACTGAACATCTCTGGGATCCATCGTCTCATGCCTATTACTGGTAGATTATATATCATAGATAGTGTCTTCTCGATAGTCATTTCTACTCGAAACGTGGTTGATGAGTCTCAGGAAGAGGTTGACGCACTCAAATCAGCACGATAGCTTCCTTCTGGAACAATCATCTGGAGGCCTTTTCATGAAATCCTTCCTCTTGTCTGTGTTCTTGCTCCTGACATTTTCGTCTCAAGCCCAAGCGCCGGTCGCAGTACCCATCGCGAACGAGCCCCACCATCATCTAGTGTTTGAAAATTCCTATGTTCGCGTGTTCCGCGTCAGCGTCCCCGCGCACGACACCACGCTTCTCCATCGGCACCAAGTACCCTACGTTTACGTCAGCCTTGGCCCCGCCGACGTCATCAACGCCGTGGCCGGCAAGCCCGAAGCGCGACTCGTGATGACCGACGGCCAGGTCGCCTACTCCCGCGGCGGCTTCGCCCACATCGCGCGCACCGATGCCGGCAGCCCCTTCAACAACGTCACCATCGAACTGTTGAAGCCCCAAGGCGAACCTCAAAATATGTGTGTGGAGGTCGTGCCGGGTGTAGAGAAAGAGGTCTGTGCCAGGTCGGTCACAGAGAAGAGAGGCGGGATGTCCAACGTGCCGCAGTTTCAAACCGATGAGATGGCGGCGTACCTAGCCCGGCTTGATCCTGATGTAGAGCAGAATGGAATGATGCAATACACAGGGACTTTGTTCGTCCTTCTAAGCGGATCTGGAATTCAAACAATAGTAAAGGGCAAGCCGGAGGAAACGCTCGCGGTCGGCGACGTGAAGTGGCTGCTCGCTGGATCGAACACTACGTTCTCCAATCCGGCTCACAAAGCCTGGAGTTACCTCACGATAGCCTTTAAAGGGAGTGAGGCACTCCACAAGTATTAGATGGTGCCCCGATCGTCACTTCTTCTTCGCTTCGACGTGCACGAACAACTTTTCCGGCGCGTCTTTCATCGCGGAGTATTCTTCGCTCACCAGCGTTCCCGGGCCGGTAACCCGGGTGACGTTTCGCAATTTTAGCGTGGCGCCTTCCATGGGAAATTCCGAGCGGAACACCAGCGCGTCGCCCTCGAATTGCCCGGTTTCCACGAGCGCTCCGGGAAAATCGTTCCCGAAAACATACGCTTTGTACGCTTTTTCGCGGGCGTCCCAGGTCATCACCAGCAGTCCCTCAAAATCGCCCACAGGCCCCTGAGAGTGAAAGGAGTTGACGAGCGATTGCCCGCCCGGCCCGAGCTTGCTGGTATACACGCCGGTGTTCTTCCCGCCGTCCGGATAGTAGGCCGACTTCGGATACGTCTCCGTGTAGTCCCACTCGCCGAGATAAAATTTCAGCCGCTCCATTTCCGCCGTGCCGGGTTTCGCAGCTTGCGCTACCGCAGGCGCCGGCTTCTCAGGGTTTTTTTCTTGCAGCGCCGCCCACAACGGACAACTGAACACAAGCGCGAAGGAAATTGCAACCGTCCAGCCTTTCACCGTGAGTCTCATCAGTTCCTCCTTTGCCTCCGATCGCTTCCCCCACCTACAGAATAGGAGTCAAAACCTAATCGGCCGCATAGCGGCGGAAGAAGGAGTCGGTCTTCCAGCGGGGACGCGCGGCGGTGTTGGCGGCGTCGAGCAGCAAGCGGCGCGTGAATTCCTCGTAGAGAGCGGCGGCCTGGAGATCGACCGGCTGGTTCACGTCATCGGATGGCGCGTGGTAGCGGTTGGTGAGCCAGTCCTTGAAAATTTTCTGTTCCGGTGCGCCCGGTTCGAAGGTAACGTCGCATTTGACGGAGGGCACGCCCTGCTTGATGAAGTTGTATTGATCGCTGCGGATGAAGAGGTTGCGGAGCGGTTCGGGATCAGCGATGGGCTTGATTCCCATGGATTGCGCAATGGTGGCGGCGCGAGCGCCGAGGTCGGATTCCTCGAGGCCGCCGATCTTGAGGATTTTAAGCGGGACGATGGGAAGAAACATGTCCACGTTGACGTCAGCGACGATGGATTTCGGCGCGACAGTGGGATGAGCCGCGAAATATTTGGAACCGAGCAGGCCTTTTTCTTCGGCGGTGACGAGGAGAAAGAGAATCGAGCGCTGGAGTTTTTCCGGATGCGCTTTGAGGCTCGCGGCAATGTCCATGATGAGGGCGCTGCCGGAGCCATTGTCCATGGCGCCATTGTAAATGCGATCGCCATTAATGGGAGCTCCGATGCCGACATGGTCGATGTGCGCGGAGAGGACTACGAATTCGTTCTTGAGAGCGGGATCGGAGCCGGCGAGTTTGGCGACAATGTTGGCTGATTCGACGGCCTTGGTGAGGATGACGGCGTTGGCTTTAAGCGAATTGGTCAATGCGAAGTGCGGAAGAGGTTTGCGATCTTTGCCCAACGCCGCGATTTCCGCGAAGGTGTGGCCGGAACCGGCGAAGAGTTGTTCAGCGGAGGCGGGGTTGAAGGTCACGCCTAATTGAAGGCCGGGAGTTTCATTGAACTCGGGATCGGCGAGATCCATGGACGGGTGATTGCGGTTGACGGAAATGCGGGACCACGGAATGTCCATGGACGCGGGGTTGAGAATGGTGATGGTGCCAATGGCGCCGGCCGCATGCAGGAATTTCCAGCGCTCGCCAGCGGTTTGATAGTGCGAGGCGAGGGCGGTGGGGATATCCGAGGGCGAGCCGGCGAGATAGACGACGACTTTGCCTTTCAGGTCGAATCCGGCGAGCTCATCAAGATTCTTTTCCGGAATTTGCAGGCCGTAGCCCACGAAAACCAGCGGCGCGGAAAGAGTGGTGGAGGCGTGGGTGAGGCGGGTACTGATGTGGGCCTCGTCGGCGAAAGAAAGTGATTTGGATTGGCCGCCGGTAACGAGTGAGAGAGAGGATTTGGATTCATCGACTTCGTATTGGTTGAAGTGGACGGGCTGGTAGAAGCCGTTCGTGCCGGCGGGCTCGAGGCCGGCTTTCTGGAGTTGCTCGACGGCATACGCCTGAGCCTTGCGAAGACCTTCACTGCCGGTGTCGCGGCCTTCGAGAGAATCGTCGGCAAGGAATTTGACGTGCGACCACCACGAATTGCCGTCGAAGTGGGAAGCGGGCCCAGTTTGCTGTGCCGGAGAAATGGCGGCAAAGGCGAGGAACAGGATCAGCGACAGAGTGTTGCGCATGAGTTTCACCCCTTTAATAAATAATTAGACGCTAGAGAGTACCAAGTACCAAGAGGAAGAGTCACGCGGGAAGCGATCGAGGGGTTCGGCTTCCCTTGTTCACGCCTCATGGTGCAGTGACGGTCGGCAACTCGATGAAAGTGGCCTGGCCTGGTGCATGGTAGATGCGCTGTGTTGCTTTGCGATAGTCACCCGGCTTGGCCCAGAAAATGTTGGGGACGAAAGTTTGCGGATTGCGGTCGTACAGCGGGAACCAGCTGGACTGAATCTGCACCATGATACGGTGGCCGGGCAGGAACACGTGATTTGCCGTGGGCAGCGCGAAGCGAAAGAGCAGCGGTTTGTCTGGCGCTAGAGCTTTGGGCGTGTCAAAGCTTTCGCGGTAGCGGCCACGGAAGATGTCGGCGGCAACCATGAGTTGATAACCGCCCATTTCGGGTTGAGCGCCTACTTCGTCGGGGTAGAGGTCGATGAGTTTGACGACCCAATCGGAGTCGGTGCCGCTGGTGGAGGCGACCAAGTTGGCGATCGGTTGTCCACTGATTTTCATTGGGGCGGTCAGCGTGTCCGAGATGAAGACCACGACGTCGGGGCGCCCGGAAACTTCGCGCTGGTCGCTAGCAAGCCAGGTGCGCCAGGGCACGTTGCCGGCGAAGCCGACGGGAAAACTGGGGCGTCCATTGAATGGCA
>WNFG01005407.1_pt1 | contig 11073 bp, 9 predicted proteins | sample 5400431 | NCBI WGS metagenome assembly WNFG01 (sample SAMN13153346, study PRJNA577476) | soil metagenome | isolation source: 120 cm saprolite under Douglas fir tree site 2 hole 3 replicate 2 | place: USA:California | collected 2015-04-18
CAGAGGGCCTTCACGCTCATGCTGAGCCTCGGCTGGCGGCTGGGGATGACCAAGGAACCACTGCCGCGGGAATCATGCCCCCTGCGCTCACGCGGTGTCTCCCGCTCGCTCCGGGGCCCCGCCCGCCTCCCCATTCCCCTTCACTGCGTCTCCTTCCCTCGTCACTCGTCCCTCGCTCCTCAGTCCAGGCGGCGCCGCGCCCCTCCGGTTCGCTCACGCGGTGTCTCCCGCTCGCTCCGGGGCCCAGCCCGCTCCCCATTCCCCCTTCACTACGTCTCCTTCCCTCGTCACTCGTTCCTCGCTCCTCAGTCCAGGCGGCGCCGCGCCCCTCCGGCTCGCTCACGCCAGGAGTTCGCGGACGTGTGGGATGACTTGCGTACCGTAAAGCTCGATGTTCGTCATGAGGGCCTGATGCGCGAGACCTCCCATGCCGTATTTCAGGTCGAAGCGGGTAGCGCCGAGAGCGGTGAGATTGGCCGCGATCTTCTGGGCGACGGTTTCTGGCCCGACCTCATGGAGGAAGGACTCTTTAGTCGGGACGGCGAAGCCGCGGATCTTGCTGTAATGGCGGATGACCTCCAGGTAGCGCGGCCAGAACTCGTCGCGGGCCTTTTCGTCAGTGACGGCGACATGACCCGGCGAGTGGACGCCGACCGGCAGCGGGGGCCGGCCGAAGCGCTCCAGGGCCTGCTGGAACAGCTGGGAGAAGGGCGCGAAACGCGCCGGGGATCCGCCGATGATCGCGAGCATCAGCGAGAATCCGTAGTGCGCGGCGCGGATGACCGATTGCGGGCTTCCGCCGACGCCGATCCATGCCGGGAATGGCCCGGCTTCGGTGTGTGGCACGACATCCTGGTCGTGCAGTGATGCGCGGGTCTTGCCCTGCCAGGTGACCGGTCCGCCTTTGAGCAGCTCGGCGAACAGGCTGGTTTTTTCTTCGAAGAGGTCCTCGTAGTCGGCCAGGTCGTAACCGAAGAGCGGGAACGAGTCGATGCTGGAACCCCGGCCGAGGATGACTTCGGCCCGGCCGCCGGAGATGGCGTTGAGCGTGGAGTAGCGCTGGAACACCCGGACCGGATCGTCGGAGCTCAACACGGTGACTGCCGATCCGAGGCGGATACGGGTCGTGCGCGCGGCGATCGCGCTGAGCACGACGTCGGCGGCGGGCATCGGGAAATCCTCGGTGTGGTGCTCGCCGATCCCGAAGAAATCCGCGCCCACCTGGTCGGCAAGCACGCCTTGCTCGACGACGTTGCGGATCGTCTGGGCATGCGACAGCGGGCGGTCGTCCTGATCGTGAGTGACGTCACCGAAGGTGTCCAGGCCGAGGACAAGCGGGAACTGTGCAGGCTCGCCCGCGGAGGCTGCTGCGGTATCTGACGGTGCTGTTGTCACGTCGAGCCTTTCTCTGTGGTGTGAGTCTGAGTGAACGAGGGCTGTTCTATACGGCTTCGGCGTGCACCGATAGCTCGAACTCGGTCCGGGTCAGCGATGCACCGAACACGGGGCCGCCAGGTTCGAGAAGGCGGCCCGCGCCCAGGCTGGGCAGCCGGACGGCGTCGTAACCAATGCGCTCGATGAACTCGGCCACGACGTTAAGCGCGCCTGGATCGTCACTGGCCACGCCGAGCGCGCGGCGTCGCGGCGAGCCGACGGGCCGGCGCTGGTCGTCAAGCTCGTGGTAGCCGATGTGGTTGAGGGTCTTGACGACCGTCGACCGGGCCAGCCGGTGCGCAACGATCTCGCTGCTGCCGTACCGGCGATCTTCGAACATCTCCTGAACGCCGTCGATGGGCGGCCAGTAGTTCATCGCATCGACGACGAGCTGGCCGGCCACCAGAGCAGGGTCGAGTGTCGCGAACTTGTGCAGCGGGATCGCCAGCACCACGATGTCCGCCTCCCCCACGGCATCGGCCGCCCATCGCGGCTCGGCGCCCGGTGCCAGCACCTGTGCTATCAGCCCGATCTTCTCCGGGTCGCCCGAAGCCGCGATTGACACCCGGTAGCCAGCCTCCATCGCGACCCGCGCGATCACCGGGCCGACATGCCCCGCACCCAGCACGGCGACCCGCGGCAACGACGCAGACAACAACACCCCGGTCATGAACGACCACCACGTCCGGGCTCAGCGCAATGCTCTGGGCAGACGGCCGGGCTGTGTTCCGGCTGGTGTAGAGGCCGCATGCAAGCCTAAACGGACTTTACCCCGTTTAGTATTCCGGCCGTTTGGGGCGGGTCGGCGGCAGCACGCTGAGAGCCATCCGCCAGCCGTCTTGCCACTGACCGGCGTCGCTCAGCCTGGTTCGGCGCTCGGGAGGCCGCCGACCCCGCCGAGTTCGCCGGCGAGCGCGTCCGGGGCACGCATCCGCCACGCGTCGGTCACGAGCTCCTCCAGGCGCCCGGCGTCCACCTCGGCCAGCCGCAGCATTACCAGCGGCCAGCCGTCGTAGCCGGGCGCGGTGAAGAAGACCGCGGGCTCGCCGAGGAGCAGAGCCTGCTTCTCGGCCTCGTCGCCGACGAACAGCACCGCGATGTCGGTCCGGATGCGCCGCGGCCGTCCTGGCCTGCGCTCGGGGTAGGACCAGACGAACCCCTTGCCGGCCACCCGGAAGTCGAAGCCGTCGCTGTCGATCTCCACCACGTCAGGCAGGGCCAGCGCGAGGCGGCGTACGTCGTCGGCGTCAGCCATCGAGGTGCCTCCCGGATCGCGGCACCAGCATACGCACAGGCTAGGCGCCGGCCCGGGCAGCCGGCCGTGGCTGAGTCACACCCGTCGTCGGGGATGCTCGAAATCGCTCGCGACCTGGTGGGAGAGGCAGGGAAAGGTGATCTACCACGGCAGAGGCCGGCCGTCGCGGTAGAAGGGAATCAGGCGACCGGTGCTGGCCTCATGGTTCGGGCGGGAGCCGCAGCGCTGCGAGCGGGATGTGTTGCTGGCCCGCGTGCATGTCGCGGTCGGTGAAGCTGCCTTGTGGCGTGGGCCGGGGGAAGGAGATCTTGATGGCGCGGAGGCTGGGTAGCCGGAAGATCCGGATCTGGCCTGCCGGGACCTGGTAAAGGCGGGCGATGGTGGCTTCGTCCAGCACTCCGGGGGCGCTGACGCGGCGGTAGTCGGCGTCGTTGGCGAGGAAGACGTCCAAGGTGATCCAGAACGGGCCGGCGTTCTTGGACCGGACGAGCTCGGCAACCGTTCCGAGGGCCTGATCAGGCATTGGTCACCTGGCGGAATTCGGTGCGGAACAGTTCATCTGGACTGGTTATGTCGATCGTGTGGTTGAGGACGAACTCGTAGACCGGGCCGCGTTCGATCTCGGCCGGTGATGTGGCGAACGCGAAACTTGGCATGTGGGTCATGCCCGGCAGTGGCAGGTGGTTCAGGCCGGGGTTGGCGATTTTGGCTATCGCTGTTGCCGTTGCCTGGTCGCTGGCCCGCACCTTGAGCAGCACGCCGACCTCACGGGGAGTGGAGCGGTCTGGGTCGAGGGAGCCCAGGACGGCGTTGTAGCCGTAGGCGCGTAGCTGGGTGTCGTAGTCGCTGCGGTCAAGGCCGAGCAGCGTTTGCACATGGTCGTTGATCGTGCCGTCGAGGATGTCGAGCCAGGTGCTGATATCGGCGAGTATGTGCGGATCGCGGATCCCGACGATGCTCACCGTTTCGTAGCCTGCGACCGCGCTGCCTTCGAGCTTGATGGTGGCCTGGCTGGCTTTCTCGAATTGAGATCCTTCGACGCGCACGGACCGGTCGTCGCATGCGGTGTAGGTGGCTTGGGAAGTGTCGAGCGTGCCGGACGGTTCGCGCATCCGGAAGGGGTCCGCGTTCTCGTAGAGCATGTGCGCGGCGACCGTGGCAGGCGTGCAGGACGCGTGCGGGGCGAGCGGTTCTACGGTGAAGCCGGTGCGGTCGACTTGGACGTAGACGCCGCCGCTGCGAGGGTCTGTGGTGCACAGGCCGCCGCATTCGACTGTCTTCGCGGCATGCCAGGCGGGCCCGGCGGGCAGGCCCCGCCGGAGCGCGAGTGCCGCCACTGATGCGGTGTCGGTGGCCCGGCCGGCCAGGACGACGTCGGCGCCGGCATCGAGGGCGGCCGCGATGGGCTCGTGTCCCATGAGGCCCACGATGTGAGTGCACCTGAGCACGGTGCTCGCGGGCAGGGAACCGGCCGGTGGCAGCGCCGTGATCTGGCCGGCGTCAAGGGCCGCGAGCACCGATGCGGCTGATTGCTCGCTGTAGATGGTAGCCATCGTGAAGGTCAGCCGCTCGGCGCGGGCGATGGACTCGACGATGCCGGCCATCCAGTCAACCCCGGCGTCGATGCCGGCCGTCGCGCAGGAGGTGACGATCAGGGGTAGGCCAGCCTCCCGGGCGGCGGTCAGCAGGATCTGCACATCCCGCCGGATAGCCGCTTCGCTGGTTCTCGCCATCCCGGTACCCAGGTAGTAGGGGCCTGAGTCGGTCGATCCGCCATCGACAGCGATCGCGTCGGCGCCGAGTTCGATACCCCGCTTAACTGTTTCGCGGGAGAATCCGCCGCCGAGCATGCCTACCGGAAAGATGACTCCGACGCCGCGGCTGGCCAGTTCCGGGCCGCCGGAACGCGGTCGCAGGCCCGGGAGCGCCGGATCGTGATGTGTCGCGTCAGCAGGTTCCGGGACGCGGTCGCTTGAGATCATGTTCGGTGCTTTCGTGGAGAGGGCCGTTATCCGACGAACGTGGCCACATCCGGGGGGATGTGGAGTTGGATGGCGCCAGTGCCGAGGCGGTGCGAAGAGAGCGCAATGAGCTGAATGTCTCCGACCGCGAAGCGGTACTGGTAGTGATCGCCGAGATAGGACACGTCGAGCACGGCGGGTTCAGGACCGTCGTGCCGAACGGGACTCTCGGTCACCACGATGTCCTCTGGCCGCACTGCGATCGTTGCTTCCGCGCTCGGCTCGTTGCTGCGCACCACGATTCCGTCCGGGAACTCGGGGGTGATCAGGCGGTGGGTGCCATCGGCAGCCCTGGCCAGCCGGCCGGTGAGGAAGTTGCACTGGCCGAGGAATTCGGCGACGAACCTGCTGCCGGGCTCCCGGTAGATCTCCTCCGGCGTGCCGCTGCGAAGAATGCGGCCGGAATCCATCACCATGATGCGGTCGCTCATCGACAGGGCTTCGTCCTGGTCGTGGGTGACGAATACGGTGCTGACCCCCAGGCTGTGCTGCAGATCCTTGAGCCACGCGCGGGCTCGCTCCCGCAGCTTCGCGTCGAGGCTGGAGAACGGCTCGTCGAGCAGCAGCACGCCGGGAGAGCAGGCAATGGCCCGGGCCAGGGCCACGCGTTGCTGCTGCCCGCCAGATAGCTCATGTGGATAGCGGCCAGCGTGCTCTCCCATCTCCACCAGATCCAGTACCTCGGTGACACGTTCGGAGATAGCCCGCTTGCCCATCTTGCGGATCTTGAGCGGGAAGCCCACGTTGCCGGCCACGGTCATGTGCGGCCAGATCGCGTACGACTGGAAGACGATGCCGAGGTTGCGCCGTTCGGCCGGGCGATTGATCCGCGTCCCGCTGTCGTAAAAGGCCTCGTCCCCGCAGGTGATGACGCCGGCGTCCGGAGTCTGGAATCCAGCGATCGACATCAGCGTCGTCGTTTTCCCGCAGCCAGATGGCCCGAGCAGCGTGACGAATTCCTTGTCCTTGACCGTGAAACTCACATCGTCAAGGACGCGGACGGGCCCGAACGATTTGGCCAGGTGTTCCACGCGGATCTCAGACATGTCGAACGCTCCTGACTGCGCGCGCGCCAAGGGCGAGCACGACCGCGACGATGAGGACCTGCACGACGGCCAGCGCGGCGACCGGGCCCACCACGCCCCGTTGCCAGTACTGCAGCATGGTTACCCCGGCGATTTCAGTGCCGGGCTTCTGCAGGAAGACGACGGGGTCGTAGTCGCTGAGCAGGGTCACGAACATCAGCACGAACGCGGCCAGCATGGCCGGTCTCAGCGCGGGGAGCAGTATCCGGCGGGCGATGGTCCACCAGCCCGCTCCGCTGGCCCGGGCAGCCCGGTCGAACTCGGTGCTGATCCGCATCAGGCTGGGATAGATGACCACATAGGCCAGCGTCAGGTTGCGGACGCACAAGGCGATCAGCTCGCCCCACAGGTTGTTGCGCACGAAGGCACCTGGGCTGAACATCAGATAGGCCCAGAAGAAGCCGATGCCGAGGACGATGCCGGGGACCGCTCTCGGGTAAACGAGGGCGGGGGCGAGGCTCCGCCGCAAGACGAAGCCGGAGCGATGTGCGACCAGGGTCGCCACCACGACCAGCAGCACGGTAAGGGCGCCTCCGCCGCCTGCGATGATCAGGCTGTTGGACATCGCGCGCCGGAAGGTCACGTCGGACACGACCTGATGCCAGTTAGCCGCCGTGAGCAGGTGCCACGGCGCCACCAGCGTGGTGAGCGCCCTCACGCCGGACATCACGACGAGCCCGGCCAGCGGGATGATGCTGGCGATGGCGACGCACGCGCCGGTCCCGGCGGACAACGGCCATCTCCACCGGCCCAGGTCGAGCGGGCGGCGCGTCGCGCCAGCGCCGGAGCTTGTGGCGGCGAAGCGCTGTTCGGAGCCGGCCAGGCGGGCCCGGATCAGCAGCAACACCGAGACAGCTATCAGCAGCAGGACCGCCCCGGCCGCCACCGAGGGCGGGTCCGGTGTCGCGCCGCTGTTCCATGACTTGTAGAGGTAGCTGGCATAGAAGTCGATATTCGTTGGCGTCCCGAGGAACAGCGGGATGCCGAGCACCTCGAGTGACAGCGCGAATATCAGCACCGTGGAGTTGAGGATCGCCGGCCGCAGCATCGGCAGCGTGATCCGCCTGATCACTTGCCCGGGTGTGGCGCCAGCGCTGCGGGCGGCATCCTCGAGCGCGGAGTCGGTGCCGGCCAGGGACGCACGGCACGTCAGGTAGGCGATCGGGAGGGCGACCGCCGCCCCGAGCACCGACATGCCCGGAATGGAGGACAGATTCCAGACCGGCAGGTGCAGGTTCCGGCCGACCAGGCCGGTGAGGTAGCCGCTCTGGCCGTAGATGGCGACCCAGCCGACGATCAGCCCGAGCGGCGGGATCACCACCGGCGCCAGCAGCAACGGCCCGTAAAACCTCCCGCCGGGCATGTTCGTCCGGCCGCACAAGATCGCAAATGTGACGCCGCCCGCCACGGCCAGGACGGTCGTCGTCAGCGCGAACCAGACCGTGTTCTGCACCGCATGCCAGAACAACGGGTCGGCGAACAGGGTTTGGTAGGCGCCGAGAGTGAAGACACCACCAGGCAGGTAGTAGGGCTTGCTGCGCACCGACGCGTACAGCAAGGGCAGGAACGGCCCCACGACCAGGACCACAACGATCAGCCACACCAGTGCTTGCCCGAAGCTCGCGGGTAGTGCGGCCCGGGGCAGTGTCGTCGCCCGGCGGCGGCCGAGCCGGCCAGTCTGATCGGCCGTCGTTGTCATGGGGCCGTTCCTTCGGTCATCACGGTGCTGAGTCCTGGCTGCTGGTCACTCAGCGGTGGAACGCCTTGTTCCACTGCTTGGTGATCGCAGGCACCTGATCGAGCACGGCCTGGGTGATCGGCACCAGGTAGGTCGTGTTGGCCGGGACCTGTGCCTGCAGGCTGGTCAGCGACGCCGTGCAGCCGTTGGCGGGCTGGTAGTTGTTCATGGATGCCTCGAACCCGCCCGCGCAGAGCGCATCCTGTCCGGGCTTGCTGTACAGGAAGTCCATGAACAACTGCGCCGAGGCCGGGCTGGAGGCCTTGGCCGTGACCGCGACCGCTCGCGGCACCAGAGGCGTTGCATCCTTCATGAAGGTGTAGGACGCGAGGCCTTTGTAGTGCGGGACCACCCCCTGGGCCAGACCCGATGACATGTAGCCGATCGAGGCCCCGCCTTGGATGATCTGCTGCAGCCCCGCGAGGCCTTCGCTGAGGGTCTTGGTGTTGGGCCCCATCGCGCCGTAGTCATGCCAGACCTGGGATGCCCCGAGAACATGGATCAGCCCGTAGATGCCCGCGTAGTTGAGCGGATCGTCGATGGGATAGGAGACCAGCTTGTACTTGGCCGGATTGCTGGCGGTATCGGCAGCCAACTGGGCGTATGTCCTTGGCACCTGCGATACCGGCAGCAACTTGGGGTTATAGACCTCCACGATGGGCTCGGCGGACATCACGAAGACGCCGTGCCCCTGATTGACCCACGAGGGAAAGTTCGATAGCCCCAGCGGTGTCACGTTGGCCGTTACGCCGTTGTGCTCGGCCTGGACCCAGGACGCGGGCGCGCTGGCCATCAGGATGTCGGCGGTACGCGCACCCTGAGCGGCTTCGGCCTCGTACTTGGAGAACGTGGTGGTGTCGCCCAGGGAGGTCTCGGTTACCTTGATCCAGGGGTATTGCTTTTGGAACGCGTTGAGCACCGGCTGCAGGTACTGAGTGGGCGCGTTGCCGTAGATGACCAGGCCCTTTTCGGACTTTGTGGCCTTCGCCAGGCTGGCCACCGAGGCAGGTCCGGTCGGCGCTTTCGACGGCGTGGCCGTGGTGCCTCCGCCGCTAGCCGCGCAGGCGCTCAGAACCAGCGCGGACACCGCGGCGCACAGCGCCCCGGCAGTGTAGGCGTGATACTTCATACTTTGACCTCTCTGCTATAGCAACTTTGCTATAGCAACTTGGCGCGCAGTTCTGGCGGGACGAGGACGGCGCGTGGTGGGGGTGCTACGTGTGGATCTTGCTCGTGTGTCTCTTGCTACGTGGTGGCTCTTGCTTCTTGCTACGTGTGGATCTTGCTTCGTGGTGCGGGTGCTACGTGGTAGAGGCTGGGCGCGCGGCGCCCGCCTCGGTGTTCCCGAGATCGGCCAGCGCCAGGAACTGCTGTCCGGTCCGGAGCGTGTGGGCGACCATCAGCCGCTCGGCACGCTCACCGTCGCGGGCACGGAGGGCATCCAGGATCTCCGCATGCTCCCTGTGCCCCTCCCTGGCCGGGTATCGCCGTCCGAGAGTGCTGGCCGCCCGCAGACGGAGCGCCCAGTCGAATGCCGTCGCGGTCGCGATCATGTCGGCCAGCATCGGATTGTGGGCGGCCTGGTCGATCTTCGCGTGGAACAGGCGGGTGCTGGCGAGCACGTCTCGCGCGACGTCCTCGACCGCGCGCCCCCGCTGCTTCACGCGCTGCGCCTGAGCGTGGATAGCAGCGATCTCGGCCACCTCATCGGCTGTCGCGCGTTCGGCGGCGATCCGCGCCGCGACCCCGCGCAGGGCGGCCTCGATGCGCACCAGTTCGCGGAGCCGGTCCACGCCCGGTGCGGCGACGGTCAGCGCACGCCCGTCCCGTTCGAGCAGCCTCTCATGCTCCAGTCGCGAGATGGCCTCCCGCACCGGAGTCGGGCTGACGCCCAGGTCGCCCGCCAGGGCGCGTTCGGTCAGCGTCTGCCCGGGGGCAAACCTGCCGGAGGTGATCCCCTCGCGCAGCGCCGCGTACGCCTGATCGGCCAGCGACGGGCCGGTCGACAGCTTGTGCACGGGGCTGGAATTCATGGCCTTCATCCGAGGGGAACAGTGTGGGTAGGCACGGCCGGTGTGACGTGCGCCATTTGCTATAGCAAACACGCTACGTCGGCTGTTGTCAATGCACCCGCCACCAGGTGTTTTACGGTGGCCCGGTCACCCGCGTAAGCGTGGCGCAAGGTTGTCCCGCCTAGCGTCGCCCCTGTCATCAAGACAAAGCGATGTGCGGGAGGTTCACGTGGAAGGTCTGAGTAGATGGGTAGTCCGGCACCGGATGGTGGTCAGCCTGCTGTGGCTGGCGATCACCGTCGTGGGCGTGTTGGTGGCGCCCACGGTGTCGGCACACCTCAAAAGCGGCGTGCACGTGGATAGTGCCGCCTACACCGCCAACCAACAGATCGCGAGGCAGTACGGGGGGGTTACGTCAAATCCGGGCATCCTCGTGATCAACCTGCCGAACGGTCAGACCGTTAACTCAGCGGGGGTAAATGCTCGGCTGCACGCGTTTGATGCCCAGGTCGCGAAGGCGTCTCCGGGGCTCCGGGAGGTGTCCTACGCGTCCACGGGAAGCCGGACGCTCGTGGGATCTGGCGGCAAGAGCACGATCGTGCTGGTCTACCCGCCACGTGCCGGGGCCGACGTGCCGGCCAGCGTGCTCAACCAACTCGCCGCGGCGGCGAGGGCCGCGGTGCCGGGGGCGACGGTGCACAGCACCGGATTGAACGCGCTAGCGGCCGGCAACGCCTCCGCCGCTAACGCCAGTGTGCTCAGCGAACTGCTGATCGGCGCGCTGGGCGCGTTGCTGGTGCTGGCGTGGGTGTTCGGGTCGTTCCTGGCGCTCCTGCCGCTGATCATGGCGCTGGTGTCGGTGCTGACCATGCAGTTGTTCATCTACGGGCTGACCTACGTGGTGCCGTCGTCCACGCCGATCAACCCCGCGGTGCAGTTCATCGTGGCGCTGCTCGGGCTGGGACTGTCGATCGACTACTCGCTGCTGATCGTCAACCGGTGGCGGGAGGAACGAACGGCGGGCAAGCCGAACGCGGTGGCGGTCCAGGCGGCGATGCAGCGCGCCGGGCATGCCGTACTGGTCAGCGGGATCACTGCGTCACTCGGGTTGTTCGCGCTGATCGTCGTCCCTGTGTCGGTGGTACGCGGGATCGGGATCTCCGGCCTGTTCATTCCCTCGACGGCCACCTTGGTCGCGCTGACGCTGCTGCCGGCTGTGCTGTCGAAGATGGGTGCGCGGCTGGACTGGCCGAGGCGGCGCTCGGCAGGCACCGTGAGCCGGTTCTGGACGTGGTGGGCGCAGTGCGTGATCCGCAACCGGGTGGCCGCAGCAGTGCTGGGCCTGGGCATCCTGTGCGGGCTGGCCGGGGTCGCGACGACCATCAACATCTCCCAGCCCACCGGTGCCGCGCTGGCGAGCACCGGCCCCTACGCGGCCGGCCTGCGCGCGCTGCAAGCCGACGGCTTCCCCAGCGGGACGCTCACCACCGTCCCGGTCTGGATCCCCGCCGCCGGGCAGGCCCCGTCC
>WNFG01005784.1_pt1 | contig 11072 bp, 7 predicted proteins | sample 5400431 | NCBI WGS metagenome assembly WNFG01 (sample SAMN13153346, study PRJNA577476) | soil metagenome | isolation source: 120 cm saprolite under Douglas fir tree site 2 hole 3 replicate 2 | place: USA:California | collected 2015-04-18
CCAGCGAACCGGCCAGCATCCAGTTGCGGTATCTGCAGACGCTCACCGAAATCGGGGTCGAGAAAAACACGACTGTCGTGTTCCCGGTGCCGATCGATTTCTTCTCCGGCATGCAGAAGCTGCTTGGGGGCACGCCTAAACCCGGCGGCTCGGCAGGAAGCTAGCGGTTTGAGGCAAAGTCGATAGTCGATATTTGATGGCCAGCCCCTAAAGGGGCGTCTGACTTGGAAGAATTTGCGGTATCGCTAAAGCGATACCCTGATACAAAAAGCGATACCCTGATACAAAACTAGAGTTTTTCAGCAGACTGCTAGAGGTCAACAGTCCTTCCCATGACCACGGCGCCGCAGGATACGGAGATCACGCTTGGCACCGGCCGCATGCTGGCCATTTTTTTTGCGTTTGTCCTGGTGTGCGCTTTTTTCTTTGCCATCGGCTTTTCGCTCGGCAGAAGAACCACGATCGCGCACAGCCAACGCCACAGTCGGGCGATTTTAGCTTTTACAAGGCCGTAGGCGCGAAGAATGCCGACGCCGCGCTCACGCCTCCGGATTCGAAGGCGCCCTCAACCGGGGAGGCGCCGCCAAGGGCCGCCACCGACGCCGGAACCGCCGCGGCATCGAGCGGCGGTTACTATGTGCAGGTCGCCGCCGTCAGCCGGCAGGAAGACGCCGAATCGCTGGTTGAGGCTTTGAAGAAGAAGCAGTATCCGGCCTTCAGTGCGAACAATGCTTCCACCGACAAGTTCTATCACGTTCAGGTCGGACCCTACGCCGAACTGAAGGATGCCGAGGCCATGCGCGCGGCCATGCGCGCCCGCCTCATCGGCGATGGGTACAATCCGATTGTGAAAAAGTAGGAACGAATTTGTAATTGGTAATTTGTAATTTGCACTTTGAGAACCTGAGATCAGCGAGCGTGGGATCGGTTTTAAATTGCAAATCACAAATAATCATGGCTCACGCCGATCCCAATCTTGATCGCTTTCTGCACGCCATTGCCGATCCCACTCGCCGCCGAATTCTGCGCGCGCTCAAAGAAAAAGGTGGATGCTCCCTCGACAAGGAAACCGGGCTCTGCGGCTTCGATATCGAGCAGCGTGTAAAGCTGGCGCAGCCTACCGTTTCGCATCACATGCGAATCCTGGAAAGGGCCAGCCTGGTGGAGGCCAAGAGAGAGGGACACTGGCGCTGGTACCGGCGCAACGAAAAATTGATTACAGAAATGATGCGCGGACTGAAGGGACAACTTTAGAAGACAACTTGAGGCGGATTCGGCTGCGGCTATGCTCCGGCGCTCGCCACGGAGGTTTTTTCTTCGTTCTTCTCCTTCGCCTTCATCGCAGGGTTCCCTTCCCTCTGGATCAGCCCGCGCACCCGCGAGATCAGGTCCGCTACCTCAAACGGCTTAGCCAGCGACGGGACGCCATGTTCCTGAAGGAAAGTTCGAGTCTGCGGGTCGGTCACAGTGGAAAACGTCAGCAGCAGCCCTTTCTCCAGACCGGGGCAGTTTTGCGCGATCCAGTCGTACATTTCCTTTGCGCTGCAGCCGCCCGGCATCCGGCCGTTCATGACGATCACATCGAAAGAGCCGCGAGTGAGCCGCTCCCGCGTATCGTCCACGCTCATGGATGTCGTGACTTCGGCTCCCGCGCCGACCAACACGTCTCGTTCAAATTCCAGCACGGCTTCTTCGTCTTCGACGAGCATCACGCGCCCTGCCAGCAGCGCCTCGCGCCGCGCGGACACCACGGTCTCCGGCAACGCCGGTTTCTCGCTGGCCAGCAAACGGACTGCAATCGTCGCTCCGCCTTCTTCCCGGTTGCGCGCCACGATTTCCCCGCCATGTTCCTTGACGATCCCGTAGCAGATGCTCAAACCCAGGCCGGTTCCCTTGCCCACCGACTTGGTGGTATAGAAGGGATCGAAAATCCGGCTCGGGTCCTTGATTCCCGGACCACTGTCGTCGAACTCAACGCACACGTAGGCGTCTTTCCGGAACACGCGCACTTTCAACACGCCGCTGGCGCTGCCCTCCACCATGGCATCGAGCGCGTTGTTGATAACGTTCAGGAAGACCTGCTCCAACTGATGCGGATCGGCCACGACGGAAGGTAGGTCGTCGGGGATTTCGCGTTCCAGCGAGACGTTGTTGACCTTCAAGTCGTATTCGCGGAGCGTGAGGGACTCTTCCAGGACCTTGCGCAAGTCCACTTCCTGTTTCTGCGGCTTGCGCTGGCGGGCAAAGGAAAGCAGATTCTGTACCACGCGATGCGTGCGCTGGGCCTGCTTGAACAGCTTGCGCACATAGTCGGCGGAACGGTGATCCAGGCCGGCGCCTTCCAGCAGTTGCGCGTAGCCCAGGATTGCGGTCAGGGGATTGTTCAACTCGTGCGCCACACCGGAAATCAATTGGCCCACGGCCGACATCTTCTCGCTCTGCAGCAGTTGCTCCTGCGTCCGCCGCAAGTCTTCGTAGGCGCGGCAAGTCTCCTCGTAGAGCTGCACCTTTTCGATCGTAGTGGCCAGTTGACGGCTGATGGCGACCAGCAGATTCTCGTCGTTACTCGAATAGTGCCGGTCTTCCTTGCTGGCAATGCCCATGATGCCGATGGGTTTGTCCTTGCTCCAGAGAACAACCCATATCCAGAAGGGCAAGCGGTCGGCACACGCAAACTCCACCACCGCCGGTGGCAGGTGCGGCAGAAAATCCTGCGTCACCACTTCCGCTCGCGAGCGCATCACCAGGTCGCCCAGACCTTCGGGAAAGACGACCTCGGCCATGCGCACGCGCGCCTCGCTGCGCGGGCCCCAACCCGCGCGCCGCCGGTAGGTGCCATCCGGTTCCGCCGCCAGATAGACCGAGCCTGTCTCCGCGCCAAACAGCGAGATCACCTGGCGTAACGTCAGGTTTAGAATTTCATCCAGATCGAACGACTGCGTAGCGATGACCGCCATCGCGTTGAGCGCGTTCAACTCGCGATTGCGCCGGCGCATCTCGTCTTCCGAGCGTTTTTTCTCCGTGATGTCTAGAACGAAGCCCTGATAGCGCTCGATGTGCCCGTTCGGATCGCGCGTTGCAAAGCAGCTCTGCGCCACCGCCAGCAGCGTGCCATCCTTGCGCCGCACGGTAATTTCAAAGTTGCGCACGTAGTTGTGCGCTTCGATTTCCTTGCGAAACGCCTCTCGCTCCTCGGCAACCGAATGCAGCACGCTACCCATGTCGAGCGCCATCAACTCGTCCCGGCTGCTGTAACCGAGCATAGTGACAAAAGCGTCGTTGCAGTCGAGCAACTCGCCATCCGGCGTCGCTACGAACACGCCCTCCTGCGCTTGCTCAAACAGCATGCGGTATTTTTCTTCCGCCACTTGACGTTCCGTCGTATCGTGCACCACATGGATGGTGCCCTTCTGCTGGCTTCCCTGCTCGGCATACGATGAGGTCGAAACCACCGACTGCCCGCCGAAACACGGATCCATTCCTTCCGCCAGCCCCGAGCCGCGTTCGCAATACGGGCATCCGCTCCAGCCGCGGTTTTGCGGTAGAACCTCGGCACACAGATTGCCCAATACATCGGCGGGCGCCTTTTCCAGGCGCTGCAGCAAGGCTTGATTTGTCTTGAGGATTCGGAAGTCCGCATCGTGCGCCAGAATCAGATCCTGGATGGAATCGAAGGTATTCATCCACTGCCGCTGCGAGCGCAGCACCTGCTCCAGCAAACGCAGATTCTCTACCGCAATACCCACCGTCTGCGCCGCCGTTTCCAGAAACTCCAGTTCCTCCCGGGTGTGGCGGCGGCTGCCGGAGGAGCCGAGCGACAGCATCCCGATCACCGACTTCTTACCCAGCACCGGCACCAGCACCACGTGATGAATGCCGTGCTTGCGCAGTTGTTCCCGCTCCGGCTCCGACATCTCCGAGAGTTTCATGACCGCCGCGCGGTTTTCGTTGTTCCGGCTCTGGAGAACGCAGGCCTGCGTTTCGCCCGTCCCGACTTGCCCGATGGCTCGCAGAAATTCCGGCGACAGACCCGCGTGTTGCGTTGGCACGAGATGGTCGCCCTCCATCGATTGGAACCACGCTGCCTTTGCCCTCACCACGGCTTTCAGGTTCTCCAGCGCAGTCTGGATCATGGTGGCGTGATTCTGGCCGCGCGCAATGGCGACCGTTAACTCGTTCAGCGCCGCCAGCCGGCGCGTGCGCAGGCGCGAGTCGTCCAGCACCACCAGCAAGATGCTCGAACCGAACAGCACTTCCGCCAACAGGTAACCTTCACTCGGAATATGGCTAGTGAATGGAGGCCAGTTCAGATTCAACGTGAGCAGCCCGGCCCCGAACAGGAATGGCCCCAGTCCAATGCGCCCGAACCGGCACCGCAGCAGTTCGACGGCTGCCCCGGCTGCAATCAGCCGGCATGCTACTTCCAACCCCAGCCCTAGGGCCTTCGAATCCGGAAAATAGAGCGGCCGCATGGCGGCGCAGACCATCAGTACCCACGATACCGCCACTAGCGCCGTCAGAGCCCGCCGCGCCTGTGCCGACATCAGTGCTGCGGCCGCAAACAACGCCATCGCCAGCACAAAGCCGGCCGGCGCGATTGCCGCCATCGACTTCGAAGCGGCGTGCGATTCGCCCGCCTTCGCTGCCCACAGAAACGCCCCATAGGCGACCCAGCCCGCTCCCCACGTCAGCAGATATCGTTCCCGAAATGCCCGGAAGAAAAGCAGACTGACCACCACCACGATCAGGGCGGCGGTTTCCCGCGCCGTCAACCAGGGGACGGTCAGCGCGCCAACCGAATTCCCAAATGTCCAGGCAGGATTCATAGATAAGCGCACGGTAAACGCACAGACACCAACCTTTTAAATACCATGGTCCCTCCCCATCGTTGCCGGATTTCCGTGTCCACTTGGTTACTTTCGGAATGTGCAGTCGTAGCCTAATATGAGCGATACATTCACTCAGCGCCATGGCTAATGACCGTATCCTCGTGGTAGACGACGAGGAAACAATCCGCGAGATTGTTTCCTCCATGCTCGGCGGCGCCCATTTTCAGACTCGCCAGGCCGCCAGTGGCATCGAAGCCCTTGCGATCCTCGAATCGGGTGACGAGTTCGATCTTGTCCTCTCCGACCTGATGATGGCCGAAATGGATGGCATTGCCCTCTTGGAACGTGCCAAGGAACGCTACCCTGACATGCCGATTGTCATGGTCACGGCCGTCCACGACATTTCGGTCGCTTTGCAGGCGCTGCGCAATGGGGCGTACGATTACCTGCTCAAGCCTTTCGAGCGCGAGCAACTACTGGCCACGGTCCGCCGTGCACTGGAGAATCGCCGCCTCAAGAAAGAGAATGATGCCTATCGCACCAATCTCGAGGCGCTCGTTGCCGCCCGCACCCAGCAATGGAAATCCGCCCTTTCCAACCTCGAGAAGTCCTATGACATCACGCTCGAAGCCCTGGGCGATGCGCTCGACCTCAAGGATGCCGAGACCGAAGGCCATTCCAGACGCGTCACGGCATTCACCATCGCCATCGCGCGCAAAATGGGCCTGCCGAAAGAAGAAATCAACGTGATCGCCCGCGGAGCCTTCCTGCACGACATCGGCAAGATGGCCATTCCCGACGACATCCTGCGCAAGCCGGGCAAGCTCACGGACGACGAAATGGCCATCATGCGCGAGCACTGCTACCGGGGCTATAAGATCATCTCCCGAATCCCCTTTCTGGCTGAGGCGGCCGAAATCGTTTACGCCCACCAGGAGCGTTACGACGGCCTGGGCTATCCCCGCGGCCTGAAGGGCGACGAGATCCCCCTTGGCGCCCGCATGTTCTCTATCGCCGACACCCTCGACGCCATGACCTCCGACCGCCCCTACCGCCCGGCACAAACATTTCTGGCTGCCCGCAAGGAAATCGAACTCTGGTCCGGCCGCCAGTTCGACCCCAAGCTCGTCAAGGTGTTCCTCGAAATGCCCGACAATATCTGGGAAGACCTGCGGAAAGATATCAGTGGCCCAAGTCCAACTTTCCCCAAGGTGTAACCACGGACATCGGCCTGAGCTTGCGACGCCAACCGCGCACGCTGACCAGCACTCCTGCCAATCTGTCAGGCATCGTTTACCCTCATCGACTCATCCAACCTTCCCAGTGAAGTCGATCCAAACGGCCCCCACTGCGGTGGTGTCCTGCCGTTCTGGGTGAACAACCTCTGCCCGCCAGAATGTGCCTGTTCGCATCTGGCGGGCAGAGGCTCTACTGCGCTGCTCCCACTCCCGCAGAGAACGCGGTCGGGCGCATCTCCAACGGCCCCCTTAGCTCGGCGCTTTTCCCCGTTTCACTTCTTTAACTTGCAATTCGGGAACATCGCGGCGTTCTAGCCGCAGAGGTGTATAACGAAACCTTTGGATCAGTTTTAGAGATCTATCAAGATCCAGGAGAGATCCGATGAAAACCGCCATTGCCGCTCTCTGCGCCGTTCTCGTTTTGAGTGCTCTCTCGATCGGGCAGAGTCCCACGTTCAGCCCCGAGCCCAACACCGTTTTCGTCGGTGCCGATGGCAAGTTTGAAACCGCGCCCGATACCGCGCTCATTCAGTTCAACATCTCAACCCAAGCCGACAACGCCAAAGACGCGTATGACCAGGCCGCCAAACAAGCCGAGGCCACGCGCCAGGTTCTGCGCGCAAACGGGATCGATCCCAAGTCCGCGGAAATCGGCTTCTTCTCGGTGAATCCCCAATACGACTGGAAAAACCCGAAGCATAGAGTCATCGGGTACCAGGTCACGACCAGCGTCAGCTTGAAGCTCAAGGATTTTTCGAAAGTCGGCCCAGTCACGCAGCAGCTTGCCGACGCCAGCGTCAGTGAAAGCCAGTCGCTCAGTTACACGCTCGACTCGACTGATGAGGCCAAGAGCAAAGCTGTCGCCGACGCCTACCGGCGCGCCCACGCGTCGGCGCAGTCCCTCGCCGCTGCCAGCGGGCGCACGCTCGGCGAGCTCTCCTATGCGTCCGTCGATACCTCAGAGAACATTCGCGTGATCGCGCCCATGCCGCGCGGCCGTGCCATGGCGATGGCGGCACAAGGCCCCACCCCGACCGAGGAGTTCTCGCCCCAGAAGGTGACGGTGACCGCTCATGTAAACGCTATGTTTGTATTGAAGTAGATGCCGGATGGAGCGCCGGGCGTCCCCGCCCGGCAGGACGGGCGAGACGCCCGTCGCTCCACTGTATAACTCCTCACGCGATCACTGCTAGCCGCTAATCGCGGACAATGACCTCACGTCTTGAGGAAATCCGGCTCGGATCCACTGTCACGTCCCGCTGGATCTCCATCTCGATCGACGTACCCGGCTGCAGCCTCACGTCGGCGCCGCGCGAGAGCATACCGATCGCCAGCCCAGCGACTCCGCCAACTCCCGCTCCGATCCCGGCGCCCTTGCCCCCATTGGTTACCGCACCGATCACCGCGCCCGTGCCTGCCCCTTCCGCGGCGGATTTAGCTTTTCTCCCGGTTTCGCTATCCTGGCGGATCGTCCCCTCCTTATCCTTCATCGTGGTCTTCTCGGCTCCGGGCGTGTTCTCCACCGAGCCGCCCAGCATCACCGTGTAGCCACTGGGATAAATCATCGAGGTGAAGTGGATGAGCAACTCGGCGCGCCCCTTTACGTGCCCACCGCGCTGCACGCGCTCGATCTTTCCCTGGATGTAAGTCCCCGCCGGAATCACAACCCGGTCGTTGACCACAAACGGAAAGGCAGTCTCCGCGTAGACCGGGTCCCCGTCCTTGGCGGTCTTCGTCGAAATCGCCTGCTTCAGGGATAGTGGAACCCTCGTTCCCGCCGGAATGGTCAGCGTCGGCTTCGCAGACTCCACCGAAGGCGTGGCCGGGTTCGGGGTCAAAGACGTCTGTGCCGCCGCGACCCCCGCCAGCAGCATAACCAAAATGGAAGCAGCACGGATCCTCATCGAAGGCCCACCTTTCAAGATAGTTTAGCGGCACACTTGCAATCTCAGATGCGCCCACCGGAGTGCCGAGTTAGCTGAGCTATCGGTGGAATTGTAACTGAGGGTCGAGTCCCGCGCCCGCTATTTGTACAACAAATACTTTTCCCGCAGGCGCACGAACGCATCCAGCCGCTCCTGCCAGTCCTCGGCGATCCTTCTCGGATCCTCTCCCGCCCCGATGGCCTCGAACACCGCCTGATTCACCAGCAGATCCGTCATCCGCTCCAGTTTGAAATCGTTCGGATAAAGCTTATGCAGCGCCGACGCCAGCTCGATCCCCAATTCCGGCGAGTCCAGAGTATTCCGATCCAGAACGATCAGGTTCACACCTTCACAGCGTTCCCCGGCATAGTTACTCGATGACGGAGTAAAAGCAATCGGCACGAAACGCACACTCTGAATACTGCGCGCATTTAAGTAAGCCGCCAATTCGCGGCTCTTGATCCAAGGCGCGCCCACCACCTCGAACGGTGTATCCGTCCCACGGCCGACCGAGACATTCGCCCCTTCAATCAGCCCCACCCCCGGATAAAGCGTCGCCTCGGTCACGCTCCGCAAATTGGGCGAGGGATTCACCCAGCCGAGGCCAGTCGAATCGAACCAGTCCCCCGGCTGCCAACCTTGCATCGCAACCACATCGAGCCGCGCGCCAATATGGCGCTCCGCATTAAACATTTTCCCGAGTTCACCCATAGTCATTCCGTGGCGTGGCGGCTCGGGAAAGTAGTTCGTAAAATTCTGGCGCCCGTCATCGGAATCGGAAACCGGACCCTGCACGAACGACCCCGTAATCGGATTCGGCCGATCCAGAATGACAACTTCAATTCCGGCCTTGGCGGCCGCTTCCAGAAAAAATCCCGTTGTCGTCTCGTAGGTGTAAAACCGCGCGCCCGCATCCGCCAGATCGATCACCACCGCATCCAGCCGCTTCAGCACGTCCATGGGCGGACGCCGCGCCGCATCGCTCGCCCCGTACACGCTGTAGACCACAATTCCAGTCGCCGCGTCCTTCGTATTCTTGACGTCTGTCGTGTCCAACGCACCCGACACGCCATGTTCGGGACTGAAAATCGCCTCCAGCGAAATCCCCGGTACTCTCGCCAGCACGTCAATCGTCCGCCGCCCTGCCGAGTCCACTCCAGTCTGATTCGTCAGCAGGCCAATGCTTCGTGGAGCCCCGCCCCTGGCCGGATGCAGTGCCGCGAACTTTGTCTCCTCGAGCACGTCGATTCCCGTTTTCACCGTTCCATTCCGCACCGCCAGCTTGCGCGCCGCGCTCTGCATTTCGTTGTAGCCGGTGATGGTTGCCGCCCGCATCTTCTCCGCTTCGGCTGGATCGAGAGCGAGCGTCGCGGCCACCGCTGTCGCGACCTTCGTCCGAAGCGATATGGCGCTTCCCTTCTCCTTCGCCGGTGTCGCGTTCATGTGCACCGCGTTCGTCAGGAGCACGATGTAAGTCTTTGTCGCCGGATCAATCCATAGCGAAGTCCCGGTGAATCCCGTATGCCCGTAACCCCCCACGGGCAACAGTTCCCCGCGGTTGGTTGAAAAGGGAGAATCAATGTCCCACCCAAATCCACGTAGCGCCGTACCATTCACGGGCTGCTGCGGAGAAGTCATCTTCGCAACCGTTGGCGGAGTCAGCACACCTCGCCCGCCATCCAGCAGGGCCTGCGCAAAAATCGCCAGATCGTCCGCGCTAGAAAACACTCCCGCATGCCCTGCTACTCCGCCCATCCGGCGAGCGGTAGGATCGTGCACCATGCCGCGCAGCATGTGATGGTTCTCATCCTCTTCGGTTGGAGCAATGCGAGCCAGCCACAACGGCGGAGGCAGATACCGCGTCTCTTTCATGCCCAGCGGCGTAAAAATATGCTTGGCGGCATACGCATCGAGCGGCTCGCCCGAGAGCCTCTCCACCAGCGCTCCCAGCACGACGAAATTGATATCGCTATAGACAAATGCCGCTCCCGGCACCCGGTCGGGCGTGACTTCAAACGCCATGCGATACGCGGTGCCCTTGCCTTCCCACTTCTTCCCCAATTCGAGATCTTCCGGCAGCCCCGAGTAGTGCACCAGCAACTGCCGGATCGTAATATCCTGTTTCCCGTTCTGCCCAAACTCGGGAAGGTACTTCGCGACCGGATCGTTCATCCGAAATTTTCCCTGCTCCCAAAGTTGCATGATCGCCGGAGTGGTCGCCAGGACCTTCGTCATCGACGCGCAATCAAAGACCGTATCGAGCGTCATCGCCTCCCGCCGAGGTTCAATCGCCCGGCTGCCATAAGCCTTGCGATGCACCACCTGCCCGTCATGCCCGACGATCAGGACTGCTCCGGGAATCTGTTGCTGAGTGATGGCCTCGTTAATGATGGGATCGAGAACGGTGAGGTGGGATTCAAGCGAAGTCTGGGAGAGAGCGGCAGCCGAAAATAGGAGACCAAAGAACAGCAGTTTTTTCGGTAAGTGTTTCACGTCTGCTGTGACTCTACATGACCGCGGAGATGCGGCTCAAGGCTGAAGGTTATCAACGATGCCCCCGGAGTAACCCCCGGTTTGCCTCTACGCGCCGCCTTTGTTATAACCCCATCAGTTCACAAAATGCCCTTGAACCTGACGCTGCGCGATCGAGACTCTGGCTTTTCCTTCCTCGTTCGCAATTTCGTCGCGCAGGACGATCGCTTTCAGAACGCTTTCGGCATTCTGGAAAAGGCCATCGCCGCCCGTGCCTTCCCCGCCTGCTCGCTGGCCGTCGCCTTCGGCGGAGAGCTCGTTGCCCACAAAGCTCTCGGGCGCTTCACATACGATCCGGCTTCGCCCGAAGTCACGACCGCCAGCCTTTTCGATCTCGCTTCGCTTACTAAAGTCCTAGCCACGACAGTCATGGCCATGATCCTCTACGAGCGCGGGCTGCTCGATCTCGAAGCCCCGGTCACCGCCATTGTCCCCGAATTCGCCGGCCAATTCGCCGATTATGACGACCATCGCCGCGGAATCACCCTGCGCATGTTGCTTGCGCATAGCTCCGGCCTGCCCGCCTACGAAAAGCTTTTCCTCCGCGC
>WNFG01022935.1_pt1 | contig 11071 bp, 9 predicted proteins | sample 5400431 | NCBI WGS metagenome assembly WNFG01 (sample SAMN13153346, study PRJNA577476) | soil metagenome | isolation source: 120 cm saprolite under Douglas fir tree site 2 hole 3 replicate 2 | place: USA:California | collected 2015-04-18
CCCAGCATCGCGTGCACGTATCCGCCAACCGAGTCATAGTCGCCGGACTCCTCGATCGCCAACCCGAGTCGTGAGTTGAGCTCCTCGAGCGGAAAGCCGGCGTCGACCCGCGCCTCGTGGTCGTTCAGGATCACCAGCTGGTCCTCTTCCGCCGAGTCGTACTCGTCTCGGATCTCGCCGACGATCTCCTCGAGCAGGTCCTCCATGGAGACGAGCCCCGCGGTGCCGCCGTACTCGTCCACAACGATCATCATGTGGACCTTCTCGACACGCATCTCGAGCAGCAGCTCATCGACCTTCTTCTGCTCCGGCGTGAACTTGATCAGGCGAAGAATCTTGTCGATGTCGAACTTCTGAGAGCTGGTGAGCGTATAGAAGAGGAGCAGGTCCTTGGCATGGAGGAGGCCGACGATGTGGTCGAGGTCCTCCTCGTAGACCGGCATCCTGGTGTGACGGTGCTCCTTGAAGACCTTGACGATCTCCCGAAGCGTTGCCGTCCGCTCGATCGCCACGATGTCGGTCCGCGGAATCATGATCTCGCGCACCGTCTTGTCGCCGATCTCGATGACCTGCTCCTCGATCACGCCCGCCTCCTCGGAGACGTGCAGCAAGGTCAGCAGCTCCTCCTCGGTGAGGAACGGGGCACGGGCGGCGCGGCCGCCGGTGAGGGCGCGCGAGATGACCGTGACCGCCCACAGGATGGGGCCGAGGAAGCTTGCGAGCCGGTCGACCGGGCCTGCCGCGGCGAGGGCCACCCGCTCCGCGTACTGGATCGCCAGGGTCTTCGGCGTCACCTCGGCGGCGATCAGCAGGACCACCGACAGCACGAACGACACCACCAGCGCGAGCCACAGCCGCCACGCGGCGGGCACGCCCCAATGCCCGAAGAGCGAATCGGTTAGCAGCGTAGTAGAGGTCGAGGCGACGATCAGCGCCAGGGTGTTGGTGAAGAGGACGGTGGAGAGGTAGCGGTTCGGATCCGCTCGCAGCTTCTGCAGGATCGCCGCGCCCTTGCTCCCCTGCTCGGCGAGGAACCGCACGCGAAGCCGACCGACCGACGTGAGCGCTGTCTCGGTGCCGGCGGCCAGCGCGGCCGCCACGAAGCAGATCACCAAGACGATGACTTCGATCCATTCCTGAGCGTTCATGAAGGCGGGACTATCTGAAGAGCTCGCTGACGCTCCGGTTCTCGTGTACCCGGATGATCGCCTCGGCGAGCAAAGGCGCAACAGAAAGGATCGTGAGCGGCGGGCCGAGCTTCTCGGGGGCGATGGGCACCGAGTCGGTGACGATCACCTCCTCGACGTCCGCCTTCTTAAGCCGCTCGACCGCGTCCCCGGTTAGCACCGGGTGGGTCGCGGCGATGAGGACCCGTCTAGCGCCCTGGTTGTGCAGCGCCTGCGCCAGCTTGGAGATGGTGCCGCCGGTGGTGATGATGTCTTCGACGACCACGCAGTCCCGGCCCTTGACGTCACCAGAGACTGCGATCACCTCTACGTCGTCATCCTCGGTGCGGCGCTTGTAGCCGAACGCGATGGGCGCGTGGAGCTGATTGGCGACCGCCTCGGCTCGGCGCCCGCCGCCTGCGTCAGGCGCGACCACTGTGAGGTGCTGTAGGTTCAGCGTGAGCAGGTGCTCGGCGATGATCCGGTGCGGCGAGAGATGATCGGTCGGGACGTCGAAGAAGCCCTCGATGGCCTCCGCGTGGAGGTCGAGCAGGAGCAGCCGGTCGGCGCCGGCGAGCGTGATGAAGTTGGCGACCAACTTGGCGGAGATAGGCTCGCGCGGCTGCGTCTTGCGCTCCTTGCGCGCGTAGCCGTAATAGGGGATGACCGCGGTGACCCTTCCGGCCGAAGCGCGGCGCAGCGCGTCGAGGATGATGAACAGCTCCATCAGGTGCTCGTTGACCGGCGGCGACGTGGGCTGGATGACGAAAACGTCGTGCCCGCGCATCGAGTCCTCGATCTTGACGTTGATCTCGCCGTCGGGGAAGCGGCGCAGGCGGGGGTCGGTGAGGGGCACGCCGAGCTTGTCGGAGATGCGCTGGGCCAGGCCGAGGTTGGCGCTGCCCGCAATGAGCTTGAGCGCGCCCCAAGGCGAGGATTCCTCTCCCGCGAACTCGACGGCGGTGGTCAATCTACCGATCACTGTTTCTTTCGTATCACCCTAGCTGGAACTCCTACCGCTGTCGCGCCGTCAGGGACGTCCTTGGTGACGACCGAGCCGGCCCCCGTGCGCGTCCCTTTCCCAAGTTTGACGGGAGCGACGAGCATCGTGTCCACCCCGACGAACGCCCCGTCACCGATCTCAGTTCGGTTCTTGCGTGTGCCGTCGAAGTTCGCCGTGATCGTGCCGGCGCCGATGTTGGCGTCCTCGCCGAGGTCGGTGTCGCCGAGATAGGAGACGTGCGGCACCCTGCTCTTCTTCCCCACCTTCGTCCTCACGAGCTCGGCGAAGCTGCCGATGTGGACGTCTTCGGCGAGCTCGGTGCCTGGCCTGATCTTCACGAACGGACCGCAGTCGGAGCGGTCGCCGATCGTCGCGTCCTCTATATGTACGTGCGGGCCGATGCGGCAGTCGGTTCCAATTTTGTTCCAATTTTTGTGTGGCCCTTGATGACCGAGAAGGGCTCCACCGTCGTGTCCTGGCCTATGGTCACCGTCGCGTCTATGAAGGTGGACGCCGGGTCGATGATGGTGACGCCCTCCTCCATGATTCGTTCGAGGATGCGCCGCTGCATGATCGCTGTCGCCGCCGCGAGGCGGGCGCGATCTTTGACGCCCATCGCCTCGCTTGGATCCGCCAGCCGCACCACGTTGACCGGTTGGAGGTGGAGGAAGACGTCGGTGAGGTAGTACTCGCCCGCCTTGTTGTCGTTGGAGATCATTGCGAGCGCCCCTTTGAGCCGCCCGCCGTCGAAGCAGTAAATGCCGTCGACTATCCTGTCGAACTCTCCATCCTTACCGCGCACGATGCGCCCGTCATCGCGGCTCGCGTCTTCGACGCCGGCGAGCGTCGCAGGGCGCTTGGCCTGGCGGTGTGAGTCGACGATGCGCCGGATGGTGCCTGCCGTCAGCAGCGGCGAATCGCCGTTGACCACGAGCACGTCTCCTGTGAGGTCCTCGACCTGCTGAAGGGCGTGGGCGGTGCCGTTCGGCTCGCGCTGGTACACGACCTCCGCCCTGCCGTCGAGGTGCGCCGCGACCTCGGCGTGGTGCGGGTTGACGACCACCGTGATGGCATCCGCACCGGCCTCGCGTACCGCGTCGAGAACCCAGTCGATCATGGGGCGGCCGCAAAGCCGATGCAGGACCTTGGGAGTCCGCGACCGCATGCGGGTGCCGTGACCGGCGGCCAGGATGACGGCCGTTAGCGATGAGCTCAAATTTTCGCCCTTGCGGGCTGCCCGAAATTATACGGGCGATGATTTTCTCCACCCTGGATAGGATTCAGCTGTGGACATGACCTGATCGTGGACAAGAACCAGGGTGGGGCGGACATCCCGGCCTCGTCGAGCCGAGCCGACATCTCGCCGATGCCCGCGCCGACACCCGCACCGGCTCAACCGCAGGGCCAGTACTCGCCTGACGGCAGGTGGTGGTGGAACGGCACGGAGTGGGTCCCTGTCCAGGCCCCCGCTCCGACCGGGCCCGCCGCATGCATGGTCTGCGGCGCCACGCCGGCCATCCCCGTGACGCTCCGCAGCGTCGTCGCCATGGTCGTCGTCGGCGTCACCAGCACCTTCCGCGGCGTGTACTGCAGAGATTGCGGGCTGGCGATGTTCCGCAAGCGGATGAGCGCGACGCTGCTCACGGGCTGGTGGGGCTTCCTCCACTTCTTCGTGAACCTGGGGGTGATCGCCGGCAACCTCGGGGCCCGCGCACAGCTCATGCGACTGGCCGCGCCCATGCGCAACCCGGGGGCTCGATACCTGGACCCGGGACGGCCCGTGTTCCTGCGCGCCGGATTCATCGTCAGCGCCGCCGTCCTGCTGATCGGCGGGAGCTTCGTCATAGTCTCGGCGACCACCCCTCCGACACCGTAACTGGAAGGCAGGGCTTCTCCCCACCCGGCCGCGGGCGCGAGTCGGGTCCACCCGCCCGGCGTTAGTTGCCCGCTGCTGGGGAATACTGTGTTGCTATGAGCGAGATGCCGGCGGTGAACCTGGAGGGCATCGTGCCTTCGCACCTGCCTGTGCTGCCGCTCAAGTCCACGGTCGTCTTCCCGCGGATCTTCATCCCGCTTTCGGTCGGGCGGCGCAAGTCCTTGCAGCTTCTGGACGACCTGACCGGAGCGGAGCGCCACATCGCCGTCGCCACCCAGCTCGACGAGACGGCGGAGGAGGTCGGGTTCAAGGACCTCCACCACGTCGGCGCGATGGTGCGCGTGCAGCACATGCTCAAGCTGCCCGACGGCACCGTCCAGCTCGCGGTGCTCGGGCTGCGGCGCATCAAGCTCGTCTCGGCGCTGGCCGAGGAGCCGTATCTCAGCTGCCGCGTGGAGATGCTGCCGGAGACGCCCGATTCACTGACAGCGATCGAGCGCGAGGCTCTGCTGCGGCGCGCGACCTCGTCCTTCCAGCAGCTCGTGACGCTCTCGCCTCATCTGCCCGCAGAGCTCGCGAGCGCCGCCGGAGCGATCGACGATCCCCTGCACCTCGCCTACTACATCGCCAACCACATCCGCCTCACGACCGAGCAGCGGCAGGAGATCCTCGAGATGGACTCCGCCAAGGACAAGCTCGAGCGCCTGCTCGGCAACCTCGCTCACGAGCTAGAGGTGCTGGAGCTCGGACGCAAGATCCAGACCCAGGCCGAGGAGCAGATGGGCAAGGCCCAGCGCGAGTACTTCCTCCGCGAGCAGCTCAAGGCCATCCAGCGGGAGCTGGGCGAGCTCGACAGCGAGCATGGCGAGCTCGCGGAGCTGCGCGAGCGGATCGAAAAGGCGGGACTGCCGGCCGAGGCGCGCCGCGAAGCAGACCGCGAGCTCTCAAGGCTGGAGCGGATCCCATCGGCGTCACCGGAGTCGTCGGTGATCCGCACTTACCTCGAGCTCATCGTCTCGCTGCCGTGGAACACGTCGACGGGCGGCGAGGTCGACGTCGCCAAGGCGCGCGAGATCCTCGACGCCGACCACTACGACCTGGACAAGGTGAAGCAGCGCATCGTCGAGCACCTCGCGGTGCGGCGTTTGAAACAGGTGCGGGGGCTGACCGAGCGCGGCCGCGAGCCGATCCTGTGCTTCGTCGGACCGCCAGGAGTCGGCAAGACCTCTCTGGGCCATTCGATCGCCCGCGCCATGGGACGCAAGTTCGCGCGTGCTTCATTGGGCGGGGTCCATGACGAGGCTGAGATTCGCGGTCACCGGCGCACGTACATCGGCGCGATGCCCGGCCGCATCCTGCAGGCCATCCGGCGCGCCGAGTCGAACGACCCCGTGTTCATGCTGGACGAGGTCGACAAGATCGGCTCCGACTGGCGTGGCGATCCGTCGTCGGCCTTGCTCGAGGTGCTGGACCCGGAGCAGAACACGGAGCAGAACAAGGACTTTCGCGACAACTACCTCGACGTGCCGTTCGACCTGTCGAAGGTCATGTTCATCACGACCGCGAACTCCCTCGAGACCATTCCCGCCGCGCTGCGAGACCGGATGGAGGTCCTGAATCTTTCCGGCTACACGGAGGAGGAGAAGGTCCAGATCGCCGAGCGGTTCCTGGTTCCGAAGCAGCTGGCAGCTCACGGGCTGCGTGTTGGTGAGATCGGGATGGAAGAGGAGGCGGTGCGTCTGGTCATCCGCCAGTACACCCGCGAGGCGGGGGTGCGCAACCTGGAGCGCGAGATCGCGTCGTTGATGCGGCGCGCGGTGGCGGAGATGGCCGTCGGCAAGCGGTTGCGCCACACCGTGGATGCCAAGCGGGTGCGGGCCGCACTCGGCAAGCGCCGGTTCCATGACGACGTCGCCGAGCGCATCGACCGGGCGGGGGTGGCCACCGGACTCGTCTGGACGCCCACGGGGGGCGAGATCGTGTTTGTCGAAGCTGCTTTGACGCCTGGCAAGGGTGAGCTGCGCCTGACCGGACAGCTCGGTGATGTGATGAAGGAGTCGGCCTCGGCGGCCCTGTCCTATTTGAAGGACCGTGCTCTTGTTCTGGGCATCGACCCTTCCCTCTTCGAGAAGAACGACATCCACGTGCACGTGCCCGCCGGCGCGCAGCCGAAGGAGGGGCCCTCCGCGGGCGTGACCGTGTTGACGGCGATGGCGTCGATCCTGACCGGCCGGCCGGCGCGTGACGACGTGGCGATGACCGGCGAGATCACGCTGCGCGGGAAGGTGCTGCCGATCGGCGGGGTGAAGGAGAAGGTGCTGGGCGCACACCGGGCGGGGATCCGCCGGGTGCTGCTCCCGGCGCATAACGAGGCGGACCTCGATGACATCCCGGCCGACCTGCGCAAGGAGATGCAGCTCGTGCTGGTGGACACGATCGACCAGGTGCTGCGGGAGGCGCTGACGCCTGGGCGGGATGGAGCGAAGCCTGGCGGCGCCGTGCGTATCAAGCGTTCTCCGACGCCATCCGAGCCGGTGGCGATCAAGTCGAATGGGGCGGGGGCGAGCGCGCGCGGGCGGGCGGCTCGTCGCGGGGTGAAACCTACCAAGCGACCCTAGCGAGTTAACAAGCGGGGTTCTAATTCTCGATCTGGTTGCGGATGCTGCTGGGTGCTGTGCCGCTTTCCCGTTACGAGCTTGCGCGCTACCTCCGCCGGACCATGAGCAGCGTCGAGTCGGACCTCTGGTCTGCCTTGCGTGCCAATAGGCTCGAGGGTTTCAAGTTTCGACGGAAGGCCGTGATCGGACCTCACATCGTCGATTTCGCGTGCCTGTCTTCACGCCTGGTCGTCGAGATCGGCGGCGAGATGTATGACCGGTCACCGCCCAGCGATGCAGCCCGCGCGGCCTGGCTCGAGACTTGCGGATTCCGAATCATCCGATTCACACCTGACGACATCCGCGAGCGTTTGGAGCATGTGCTGTCGACGATCCGTGGCGAGCTAGCGGCCCGCCAGACAATTAGCGTTGGGAGCGGGCCAGGATTTGCTCGTGGGCGGCGATTTCGGCAGCGTCGTCCAGCGGGGCGAGGTCCGTGATGCCACGGCGCCTGAGCGAGCTCCTGATCAGGTGGTCGGCGAGATGCGGGTTCTTGGGCAGCAGCGAGCCGTGTAGGTACGTGCCGAGGATGCCTCCCTGCAGGCATCCTTCCGTGTGGTCCTCACCGTTGTTGCCGAAGCCGATGCGCACCCGGCCGAGTGGCCTGGCTTTCGGGCCCAGATACGTGCGGCCGCTGTGGTTCTCGAATCCGACCAGCGTCGTGGGCTGCAGGTCGATCAGCGTGGTATCGACGATCACGTCGCCGATGAAGCGCCGCTTGCCGGCCTCGGTGCGGACGTCGATGAGGCCGATGCCGGGATAGCGCTCGCCATCACCGGTCTGGTAGTAGTGGCCGAGGAGCTGATAGCCGCCGCACACGGCGAGCACGCTCGCGCCCGCAGCCACCGCGCGTTCGAGCGGCGACTGCTTGGCCTCGAGGAGGTCCTGGTACACGAGCGCCTGTTCGCGATCTTGTCCGCCTCCAAAGAAGAAAACATCGACCTCATCCATGCGCTTCGTGGTCCCTCTTCCAAGCTCGATCAGCCGTGCCTCGAAATCACGCCACTCGGCGCGCTTGAGCAGTGTGAGGATGTTGCCCCGGTCTCCGTAGATGTTCATCAGGTCGGGATACAGCCAGCCCACGGTGAACGTTTTCTTGTGCCGCGCCATGTGCGCTCTCAAGTCTCCCAGTAAGGCTTCGCCCAGCCGCGGCGCACCAACTCGGCCCGCAGGTCGAGCATGGCCGTGTACGTGCAGAGCATGTGCGCGGTCTCGCCTTGGGGTGTGGCCTCGATGAGACCGTCGATCGCCCGCGCTGGGTTGGTTTCGGGCTTCGTCGCCTCGACGCCTCCGTACTTGAGACGCACCGCGAGGTCGGGGGCCCTATTGCCGGCGGGCACTACTACCTTCGCGCGCTCGCGCAGGCGCTCGAAATCGACGTCCCAGATCCAGGAGACGTCGGTGCCATCGGCTCGGCGGTCGTTCAGCCCGATCAGGAAATAGCGACCGCCGGCGAGGTCGACGGCCGTGCGTAGCGTTTCGTTGAATCCGGCCGGGTTCTTGGAAAGGACGAGGTTGAGATGGCGTCCGTCGGCCTCGAGGCGCTCCTGCCGGCCAAAAGCGGCGCGAAAGGTGCGAAGGCGCTCCGCGATGAAACCCGGGTCGAGTCCGAGCGCACATCCGGCCGCAAACGCCGCGAGCGCGTTGTAGCCGTTGTACAGGCCACCGAGCGGCAGTTCGATGCGGACGCCGCTCAGTCCCATGGCCAGGCTGTCGAAGCCATTCAGCTCGATGTGGGTCGCGGCCAGCTCCGGCGCCGGCCGTGCGAAATCCCCGTTGGGACAGCGATACACGCCGTCGTGCCCCACGTACACGGCATCGAATATCAGGCTCGCTCCGCAGCGCGGGCACGTCCTCGCGTCTGCCGCGTGGGGCAGCTCGCGCATCGCGACATCCGGATCGTCGAGCCCGATCCAGAACGGCCTGCGCTTCAGGTTGAGACCGATCTCGGCGACGCGGGGATCGTCGGCGTTGAGGATGGCTCGGCTGTCCTCGGGGAGACGCGCGAGCGCCGCCTCGATCCTTTTGGCGACCGTCTCCAGCTCGCCGTAGCGGTCGAGCTGGTCGCGAAAGAGGTTGAGGACGATCGCCGCGCGTGGCTGGATCTCGTCGACCGCCCGCTCCAGGCTCGCCTCGTCGATCTCGAAGACGCCCCAATCGGCGTGCAGCCGGCCGTCAGCGCCTGCCTGCTCCAGCGCCGCGGCGGTGGCGCCGAAGATCAGGTTGGCGCCCGCGCGATTCGACACCACGCTGTGGCCGGCGCCTTCGAGCAGCCAGGCGATGAGGCGCGCTGTCGTGGTCTTGCCATTGGTGCCGGTGATGACGATGGCGCCCCGCTTGAGGTCGGCCGACAGTTTGCGGAGGACGTTGGGATCGATGGCCCTTGCAACGTCGCCCGGCAGAGTCGTGCCTCCGCCCAGGCGGCTGAACCTGGAGAGCGCGCCGGTGGCCTTGCCCGCCCAGACCGCCGCGGTGCGCCGCATCAGGCCCAGGTCCCGACGCTGTGTGTGACCGTTGTCCAGCAGTCGAGCGATTCGATCGCGTTCAGGCCCTCTTCTCGGCCGGCGCAGCGCTTGAAGAAGGCCGACCCGCTGCCGGTCATCTGCCAGTCAGGACCAAGCCGCTCGGCGAAATCCCGAACACGGCTGTCCGCATGCTCGGCCGCGCGGCGCAGCTCGTTGGGCGGCTCGCCTTTCGTCTCGTCCCACGCAGCGTAAACGCGAGCTGTCGAGAGTTCGATACCGGGCCAGGCGATCGCGTACCAGGCCGGCTGGGTCGGCATTGGGGTGAGGTGCTCGCCCGTCCGCTCCGCGAGCGCGGATCCGCCGGTCAGAAAGAAGGGCACATCGGCGCCGATGGCGCGAGCGAGTCTTGCGATCTCGACCTGGCTTGAGTCGACGGCGTGGATGATCTTCAGCGCTCGCAGCGCGGTGGCCGCGTCCGAGCTGGCTCCCCCCAGGCCCGCGCCGGGAGGGATGCGTTTGTGCAGGTGGAATTCCGTGGGGAGTGCGCGACCCGTGGCCTGCTCGAGGGCCGCATGCGCCTTGAGGACGATGTTGTCGCCGCCACCGGGAACCGGCAATCCGTCGGCTTGAAATGTCGTGCGCTTCGCGGGCGCGGCCTCGAGGACGTCGTGGAGCGCGACCGCCTGCATGCGGGTGCGGATCTCGTGAAAACCGTCGTCGCGCCGCTTCAAGACTTGGAGGTCCAGGTTCAGCTTGGCGCGCGCGGGCAGCGCGACTGTCAACTGCGGCCGGGTCGAAGGTTTGCTCGGTACTTGACGGCGCGGTCCTGGTAGTGCTTCGCGGTCGTGCCCACCCAGTTCCCCGCCGATCCGTCCAGCGGCTTCCGAACCGTCGCCGGCACGCCTGCCGCCATGTGGCCGGGAGGCACCGACTTTCCCTCGCCGAGCACCGCTCCCGCAGCCAGCATCGAACCCGCGCCGAGCCGGCTGCGCTGGAGCATCGTCGCGCCCATCCCCACCACCGCGCCTTGCTCGACGACGCAGCCCTCCAGCTGCGCGGAGTGCCCGACGCTAGCGTCGCGCTCGATCAGGGTCGGGAGGTCGCGCGCGCAGTGGATGACCGCGTTGTCCTGGATGTTGGCGCCGTCGCCGACCTTGATCGCGGCCTCGTCGCCACGCAGCACGGCGCCGAACCACACGCTGGCGCCGGCGCCGACTTCGACGTCACCGATGAGGACCGCCGTCGGCGCGATGTACGCGTCGGGATGCACCTTCGGGCGCTTCCCGCTGAGCTCGAACTCCACTGGCCTCTATAATCCTAGCTTCGTGCTCTTCTCCCACCAGGAATCGACGCGTGGCTAAGCGAACCGCATCGGCCAAGAAGCAGGCCCGCGCCAGTGTGCGCCGGACGCTGCGCAACCGGGCCGTGCGCTCGGAGGTCAAGACGAAGATCGTCAAAGCCCGACGCTCGCTCACGGACGCCCCTGTGGCGGAATCGGAGCGCTATGCGATCACCCTCGACGCGGTTCGGGCGCTCGACCGCGCTGCCGCCAAAGGCGTCCTGCATGCCAACAACGCCGCGCGGCGGAAGGCTCGGCTCACCCGACAGCTGGTGAAGCTGGCCGGGGTGCCGGCCGCGGGAGCAGGGGGGGTGCGGCCAAGAGCCCCGACAAGAAAACGGCAGCGAAGAAGCCCGGCTCGAAGTAGCCCCGCTCTAGAGGCGGGTCAGGAGCACGTCGAGCCCCAGCTCGGGGTCGATCTGTCCCGACTTCACCTCCCACTCGTAATCGCGGATGGCGCGCAGCGCCGCCTCGAGGCTTTCTGGGTTGGCATCGCGGGCGGTCTCGAATGCCTTCTGGATCACGAAAGGGTGCTCGGCCATCTGCGACTTGACATCGGATAGCG
>WNFG01006847.1_pt1 | contig 11069 bp, 10 predicted proteins | sample 5400431 | NCBI WGS metagenome assembly WNFG01 (sample SAMN13153346, study PRJNA577476) | soil metagenome | isolation source: 120 cm saprolite under Douglas fir tree site 2 hole 3 replicate 2 | place: USA:California | collected 2015-04-18
TGGAACTAGAATCGGAGTAATCAAGTGTACATTGATTGGCCTGGTCAATCTCTTTGGTTCGGACATCATCAATGAGGAACTCCGAGCGTTGATGTTTCGGCAACCTAACGCTCGCACCACCCCTGATCAGCCAGGTTTCACCAACATCTGCCGTCAGATATTGAGGGATACTTCGCAGCCCCTTACGGTACATCAGTTATGTGAGAGAATGCGGGAACTATATCCCTCAGTCTTGGCACGGCATAGACATCCACACTCATCTCTCGCTGTTGTACTTCGTCGCCTACAACGCTCCGGCGAAGTCGAGGCTGCCAACAATGGATGCGTGCGAACCTGGCACTGGGCTGCGTGGCGGCAAGGTGCTGCTGGTAACACTTCATCACCTTTGCCGATAACTCTAGACACGGCGATCGCAAAGCTCCCCTCAGCGAACACGGAGGTACAGAGATAAATAGCAATTCGGTTATTTTGCTATCGCTGAGATTCTGGTGCGCGGTGAGACCCAGTGAAACACTCGGAGGTTGCGAGCTTCACTGAGCAACCTAGTGTCGGTTGATGGAGAATAACGGCCGGATAGAAGCGGAGACGCGAAAAGGCGAAGGACCTGGAAGACGAGAACCGACCGAATCACGGGATCTGACGCTGGGACCCGCGCCGCAGATGTCCGAGGCCAGTTGCGTCACGGAGAAGTACAGCGTGATGGAGCGGCACGCCTGCACGCTGATGAGCGGATGAGCGTTGGCACAATCGATATAATCAGTCTAATTCCAGTGACGGCAAGTGCCTAACTGCTTGACAGCGAGCTGCTTGGAAGAAATGGCGTCGAAGCGAATGTGTTTCGGTTATCGGCCCTTGCTTCAGCAGAGGGCAGCATCCACGTGTCCTTGTATAGCCGAACGATATCCCCTACTGCAAGAGAGTTCCCTACCGTCCCTCAGCAGTCTTCTTCTATCCTTATTATCATTATTATTATGGTGTCTGTCCCTGAAATCATTATTATGGTGTCTGTCCCTGAAATCGATTTGCCCGTCCCGCTTGCTTGCACTTTCTCGCTTTCTTTGAAACGAACGAGGCGTCTTCTCCGCATCTCCGCAGACGCGGGGCTTGGAATGAAGAGATGATACTTCTTGCGTCTCTTGCGGCAACGTGGGCACAGGGGATCAGGCGTTACTTCTTCGAGGCTGCTTGAGCGGTTACGACCCTTTCCAGTTCAGCAACCTGTTGCGTGACCGTGCCAGCATCAGGCGCCTTGGGGGCAAGGCGCAAGTAGCTGCGCATGTGCTCCACCGCTTCGGAATAGTTACGCTGCTGAACCAGTACTACGCCCAGCAAGTACTCCATGCGTGGGATGCGGTGTTCCGTATCGAGTTTCAATCCTTCCCGAGCGTATTTTTCAGCTTCGTCGTACCTGTGTAGAGCGTAGTAGCCAGCGGCACTGTAAAACCAATCATCCGGGAAGCCCTCCGGACTAAGCTTCAGCACCTGGGAGGTCATGTCGAGGACGTCGGTCCATTTTTCCTGGTCGAACGCGATGCCAGCCAGTTCATGATATGGAGTGGCAAGCTGGGAGTCTGCTTCGACGGCGTGTTTGAAGGATACTTGGGCGGCGGCAAAATCCTTTTGTTGTTCCTGCATACGTCCCAGTTCCACCCAAGCTTCGGCAAACTTCGGATAATCGCCCACGGCTTTTTCAAACTGTTTTCGCGCGGCGTCCCAACCTCGCTTTCTCTCTTCGTCACGACCTTTCTCAAAAGCCTTCACGGCAGTGGCTGGAGCGGCAGCGGTGGTCACGCTGATCATCGCGGCCGCCAGCGGTGGGCGATGAAGGTGGATCGTGCCGACATCCACGCTACCCCAATCTCCGTGCTTGACCACATCGACCACCTGAGAGACAAACCCCGGCAGAACCGCCTGGACCTGGCAATCCCGAAAATCGCGACTACTGAGGACTTGACCCTGCATGGAAGGCATCGCGTTCATGTCACTGGAGGCCCGGCCAGGTCTCGACGCCCCGGTGTCGTTGCCGATATCCTCGCCCACGTTGGCTTGCTTTCCTAGTTCAAAGGTAAAACTGCCTTTCGAATCCGTATGACCTTCGGTATGCCTTTGCCCCCGACATATACTCTGAACCTGCGCAGGGCCAGGCAATGGAGTGTCATCATCCATGCGCACTTTTCCCGAAACAAAAAATGGGGCGGGTTCAGTGGGAGCGTTATTGCTGGATGAACCCTGCATCTTCGACTGGCCGCCAGACTGAGCGTAAAGGCTGTTTCCGCCGGCGACGGCAGTGCCAAGAATGAACAGAATGGCGAAGCGCTTCATGTGCATCCCCAGAAGCTAGGCTCATCCGTCCCGAGACGGCAAGGTAGAACCGCGCAACCGGAGTGTATTCCCTCTTTCTCCGGACTTCAATGCGTCAGGGACGAGTGCATCCCGAAGTGCAACCAGCCGGCGTCCGCCCGGCACCGACAAGTGGGTCTCCCTGTTTCCAGCCGGCAGCATAGAGCTTCGGCAGAACGTACCGACGGCAGGTATCCGCTTCGGTGAGAAATTGCGCAATCAGCTTCTCTGTAAGGCTGACGTTCTTGAAGACCGCCAGATAAGAGCGGCGCCGATTTCAGGCCAAACAGAAAAGCTACAAGACTCTTCGAGGGGCATCGTCGATTCTCCCTCAAGTAGCAACTTTCACGGTTCGGAATCCGAAATCGATTTTTGATTTTCCTATAGGTCTAGAAGGCGTACTTCATCCAAACCTGGATTGAACGGCCTCCATCCAGCGTATTGCTGATCGGGCCAAGTACACCGAAACCTGGGTTGAGCAAATTCCCGTACCCAGCGATGTTGTTTTGGCCTGCGTTCATGTGATTAAACGCGTTCAGGAAGTCGGCGCGAAATTCCAACTGGTGTCCTTCGCGAAAAGGCAGCTTGAATCGCTTAATCACCGAAAGGTTGTATTGTTCAAGTCCCGGCAAATAGATAGAATTTCGGCCGACGTTGCCGTTCTGACCCGCATTCGCAACATAGCGGACCTGATTGGGAGTAACAGGCACTATTTGCCCCTGACCAGTTGGTCCGCCGAAGAATAGCTGTTCTAAATCGAACAAGCCCGGGCCAAGATCTGCAGGGTCGTTGATTGCAATGCCCGTGGCGCACGTGGGACTGACTAAGCAAGCGGGACTGACGTTTATTGGGGCGCTATGGGTTACCAAGGACGGACGATCATTCCCTTGGCCATCTCCGTTCGCATCGAGGCCACCGAAGTAAAGCGTCTCGGGAGCACCCGATTGCAAGACGATGCTACCGCTAGTAAGCCACCCGCCAAATACCTGGTTCAAGAACCGCTTAGATGGATCCGGCAAGGCATAAACCCAGGTGAAGGCTGCCACGTTGGTGTGGTTGAATGCCGAAGGCCCGCGATCACTACGCGGGTCACGTAGATTCTGCCAAAAACTACTTCCGCCAGTATTGGTGAAAATCTCCGAAGCGTTATCAATCGCGCGCGACCACGTGTACGATGCACGCATGCTCAACCTGCCGACGTTACGGGTTAGTTCAGTCTGCAATCCGTGGTAGACAGAGTCTCCGCGATTGGCGCGCACAATGATCGATCCGAAGTTCGGGTTCTCGCGAGGGTTAACTCCGAAGGGTGACCCAGCAAAAACACGTGGATTGAACTGCTCGTTGTCAAACAAGGCCGTACCGCGGGTGCCCACATACGCGACTTGAGCAATGAACTTACCTGGCAACTCGCGCTGCACGTTCAAGTTCCACTGGTACGTTCGCGGGTTGCGAAGATTGTCAACAACCGGTTCCTGTGTGCTAGTGGGGTCGGCGGTCGGGGAAATAGCTGCGATCGTCTCCAGTGCCTGAGCGATCCCCCTAGCGGGGCAGGTCGGGGGGCAGCCAGGGGGCTGGGCCCCAAATAGGTTTCCGCCTAAGGTGTTAGGAACCGATGCAGCCGTATTGTCGCTGATGTTGGTGAAGAAGGTGTCGTAGAAGACGCCCGCTCCTCCACGAATGACGGTTTTGTTCTCGCCAAACAGAGGCTCAAAGAACTTTGGAGCATAGGAGAAGCCCAGCCTGGGTCCCCAGGCGTTGCGGTAAGGCTTAGCCGGAATTCGCGTCTCGAACGGCGCTGTCAGTGCAGTGGCGCGGTTAATGGCCGGGAAGGCTAACCCATTTTCGGCATCCGGTGGCTGGTATTCATAGCGCACGCCGTACTCGAGCGTGAAATTAGGCCGCACCTTCCACGAATCCTGGAAGTAGTACGCCTGCTGGCTGGTAGGGATGCTGAGTCTCGGGTTTCCGAACGATTTTGAAAGTTGGGAGGTACCTGTGCCGGTGAAGTCATCGATGTAATTGGCGAGATCAGTACAAGTACCAGTGCCACAGGTCCCGCCGGGCGCGAATATGGCCTGGCCGTCGGCATTAAACGGGATCTGATCCTGCACCAAAATCACGGCCAGATCGGTACCCACCTTAATGTTATGAGTTCCTTTGACGATTGCAACCGCGTCCTGGAACTGGTAGGTCTGGTGCTGACGACCTTGAGGGAATGTGCTCTGCTCAAATCCGCCCAAAGCCGTCACGCCGCCGCCAAACGAACTGGTAAACGTTATGCCCGGAACATGAGCTAGTGGATTTGCCAAGGTCTTTCCCGTTGCGTCGAAATGGAAAGCAATGGTCTGGGCGGAAAATCGGAATTCGTTCAGAACTTTAGGGCTGAACGTGTGCGCCCACATAACTCCGAAGTTGCGGGCTGGCCCACCTTGTTGCGTGTCCTGGGGCGGTAGCGAGGTGGGATTTGCAAACAAGTCGGGAATCAGAGAGGAGTACGTATCTGTGTAGCGTGCGAACACATTATCGGATGCCGTGGCCGTGTAGTCCACACGCCCAGTCCATTCGTGGCTTAACCCCCGTGTCGAATCGCTGCGCGTAAAGTTGCCGAACTCCACGCTGCAGCCAGTGCATCCCGGTTCATCGGCGATAGGCACCGTGCCGCTTGCCGTTGGCGCGACCAATCCACCCAAAGAATCGAGCAGGATTTGGACGTTGGGGTTGGGAAGGAGCTTCTGAAGCGTGGCAATACCACTGGCGGTTGGTATCGTCAGGGTTCCTGGTGGGGGGGTCGGCACACCAATGATGCGCGTCCATTGACTTTCGGCGAAGAAGAACAGCTTATTCTTTACAACTGGGCCACCAAACGTGAAGCCGAAGAGATTATTCACTGCGTGGGGCGGCGAAGTTAACCCGCTCGCCTGCTGCTCGGCGGTAACCGCGTTCAGAACAGCCCCGCTATATTGCTCCCAGGCAGAACCATGGAATGCATTGGTTCCCGACTTGAAAACCAGATTGGAAACCGAACCGCCGCCACGGCCATATTCTGCGCTATACGCATTCTGCAGAACGGTGACGCTGGCCACCGCTTCCTGGTTCGTAGGCTGAAGAGCTTGACCGGTGATTCCATAGTCATTGTTGTCAAAACCATCGATCAAGAAATTGTTGTCGCGCGGACGCAGACCGTTCACTGAGAAGCCGAAGCCGTTAGTGAAACTGTCGCGTTGGTCGGGCTGCGAGACACCTGGAAGAGTAACGGCTAGCGCATAAGGGTTGCCGCTGGCGATTGGCAAATCCTTGATCTGAACGGCAGGAATCACAGCATCGATCTGTCCAGTTTCGGTCTGCACTTGCTGAGCCGAACCGTCGACCTCGACGGTTTCCGTGGCTTTTCCAATGGATAGCTTCACATTAACCGGCGTCGTCACCGACGGATTCACCACAATGTTGGAGAGTTCGGTCGTGGAGAAATTTGTAGCTGTCACTTTCACTCGATAAGTGCCAGGCGTCAACGATTCCAAGCGAAAATCGCCGGTGGGACCGGTTGTGGCGGCCTTAGGCTCGCCACCTTCGATTCGCTGAGCCGAGACATTGGCATTCACAACCACGGCTCCAGAGCTGTCCGTCACGGAACCAGCAATCACGCCAAGGGTTGTTTGGCCCTGTAAGGGAACAGACATCGTCATAGCAGTCAGCAAGAAAGCCGCAAGACAAATGCTCAGTTCTACTACGCGTTTCATTGATATTTCTCCCTTCAATGGGACTAAGCTCGAAACAGCGACCGTCTGGGCCATCGCGTGGTCGTCCAAGAGACTTTCTCACTCGCGCGCTTCTGTTCTCCGCCGGGGCAGATTATCCCTGACCGATCAAGCATCGGAATCGAGGCCCACGCTCACCGCACAGAAGTGCACGTTCTCGGTAGAGTGACCGGAACCCGATGCACTAGCACTTTTACGAACGGCAATCTATGGAATGTCTTCCATCAAACAGGACACATTGACGGACGAACGCATAATTGCGAGCATCCGACCCGCCACCCCGACGTCCACGCCCGCTAATGGTACGAATAGATATATATTTGCGATTAAGTGCACGTTGGCTAACATGAATTAACGATTCAAGGTTGTCGGGTCACACGCGCTGATCTTCATTCCGGGGATCGCGCCTCCCTGAATCCATACATAAGGGGACCGGACATATTAAAATTTGGAGGCCGGCAAGCAAGAAGAGTGGACTTCTTCAGTGGCAACTCATCGAGCAACTCTAGTTTTCTTGTTAACAACTCGTTCAATGGGACTTTGAACTACGAATACAGCGGCTTTGTGGCGATAGTGAATCAGACGGTGGCCCAGGGCTACTGGCCCGGCAAGAATCCCATCGGCAAGCACATCGCGCGCGACGCGATTCAACGCGAAGTTGTGCGCCGGTCGTATTGGATGTAATCCAGGACTCTTTTCCGCCTTCGAACTACACTGCGGTGTTCTCGCCATAACTAAGTTCGTCGCTTGCGGTGCCCATTCTCGCGGCAAGGTCATGGAGGACCGTGATCAGCGCCTTGGGTTCGACGAAACAGGACGAGTGCGTATTCCAGATTTCTTTGACAGGCCGGAAGCATTGGCTCATCGCGCTGGCCCCCTTAACTGGTGTTGTTTATTTGTCCTTGAGCTGAGTTTCGGTGTGGGAAGACCAAGTGAGGGCTACGTCTTCACGGAACGTGAAATCACAATTGATGAGGATTCTCGAAACTTAAGAGCGCCAGCGGGTTTTCGCGTCTTTGCAATGAGGAAAGACTCACTTGGAAGCCTCCTCAACAAGCTACGATAGCTGCGTCTTGGCTTGGTGAGTATTCAAGATTTCCAAGCTAAACAGCCTCGCTCTCATATCACTCCAACTCTGCAAAGAGGGCCTCATTGGATATCATCACCGGACCGGCAACGCGCGACTTGACGCTCCCGTGCTGCTTACACAACGCGGACCGCCATCATCATGGAGCCATTCGCCCTGATTTGGTTTGCCATCTAATTCATGATTCTGAACGTAGCTCATTGGCTTACGGCACTGTTCGCACACAGTTCGAATACTAATGTCCAACGGGATCGACTCTGGAATTGCACCCAATTCATCCATTGCCTTCGCCGTGCCGTGGTTCTCGTCCAAGTCCCAATGAATCCCTTCTCACCGTCCCAAACGCCACACGACAAATTGCGTGAGGTAAACGATAAACCTTGCCTTTCTGGCGATGAGCGAGTTCGGTCATTGTGATGTCTGTTCCTCGCCGAAGCAAATCTTAAGATCGTCCGGCATCTAGACCTTTATCATGACTGGAAAGGGGTCCAGCAAAACACAGAACGCAAGCCACGAATGGTTAGGCGTTCTCAGCTGGCATCTTGTACCGAAGGACCTCGAACTCCTCACTCGAATCCGAGAGCGAGATTTCGAGAACTTCATTTACGAGGTCGTCATTTCGATCCAATTCGTCCAGGGCCTCTTTGAACATTTCCAATTGAAGATCAAAGATCCATCCCTACCGGACCATTGAGGCATATCAGCCCGGCATGGACCGCAACATCGGCGTATTGTCCCTTGGAACCAGGTGCATCGCGGGGACCGCGAAAATCGATGCTGTTTCTGGTGACGAATGTCCAGTCGCCATCGATGATGAGGCTTTTTAACTCCAGTCCTTCCATCCGCGTTTTCCGATCCAAGCGACGTGAGAAGCCTCTGCGTGACCTCGTCTCTGAGCCAGCTTTGTAAGCTCCTCGCTGAGACATTCGTCAACGAGCAGCTTCATGAGTTCGCTTTCGACGAGGTGTGCGTCGGGTCGAGACGATCACAGCTCCGGCGGGCGGAGACGAATGTTCGCGCGGCCTGCCCCGAGGCGGGTTGGCCGTCGCATAAAACGCGGCAAGCTTGACCATTTCGGCGGTAAGCCCAGGATAGGCCGTCAAGATGCGCTTCATCGCCAATCCTGCGGCAACCGACGCCGCAACGTCATAGACCGGAACGCGAGTGTTCCGGATGACTGCAGTCCCGCCCAAGATGTCGGGATCTTCAACCACCAGGGCGCGGGCTTCCCCTAATTCCGCCAGTTTCTGATGAACGCTCTTCAAGAATGGTGCCAGGTCGATCGTCAAAAACTCCTGACGAATTGTCCATTCCTTTTCGAGTTTGCTGACAGGTTCCTCGCGCAATTTCGGACTGGCCACGGCGATCGCACGCAGCCTCTCGTCGGCGGTCAGATACTTGGCAGCGTGGAAGTAGAAAGATATGAAAGTGCAAGCGTCGGCAAAGAGCCGGCGTGTACGATCCGGGTTGATTCTGTAGAAGTCCTTGGGAAGGATACTCTCGTCGATCACTCGGTTGACGTCCCGTACCTCTACGCTTGAGACAACAGCGGCTTCGGTGGGAGTGAGCATCTCAGAATTCGCTGAAATCATTGTCTGGGCCTCAAGGTCTGGGCCTCAAGCTGTAATTATTCCGACACATCGGAAACTATATATCAGATGGACAGAATTGTCGATGATGCGGCGGAGCGCGGCAAACGACAGATCGGCAGGCCCCGGAAACAGGTAATCGCGATTCTGCAGGAAACGCCGGATCTAGCATCGCTGGAGATTCTGCGGCGAGTTCGAGAAACCGGCTATCGAGGAGGAAAGACAGTGCTCTATGGGCTGGTGGCTTCACTTCGTTCGAAACCGGCGAAGCCGCTGGTTCGCTTCGAAGGTCTTCCCGGAGAGTTCAGTCAGCACGATTTTGGGCAAGTGGAAGTGGAGTTCCGCGATGGCGCCAGCCAGCGGATCCATTTCTTCGCTTCCCGGTTGAAGTACTCGCGCTTGGTACGGGTGAGTTTGGTGGCGGACGAGGCGGTGGAAAGTTTGGTGCGCACGTTGGCCGAGCATCTGGCCAGCTGGGGCGGACGTCCCCTGCTGTGTGTGTTTGATCGACCGAAGACGATCGCGCTGAAGTGGCGCAACAACGGCGAGGTGACGGAATGGAATCCGATCTTCGCATACGCCACGCTGGAGATGGGCGTCGGGGTGGAGTTGTGCTGGCCCTATCGGGCCCAGCAAAAAGGCAGTGTCGAGAACCTGGTGGGATTCGTAAAGTCTTCCTTCTTTAAAGTACGCCGATTTCACGATGAGGAAGATCTGCGCCAGCAACTGCGGGATTGGCATCACGAGGTGAACGAGGAACGTCCGTGCCGTGCGACCGGAATCATTCCGGCGCTGCGTCTGGCAGAAGAAGCACACCGCGCCTGCGTACTTTGAAAGTGCAGCCGGAGCAGCTGGCTCTGCGCATCCCGGTCTATGTCGGTCCCACGGGAACGGTGCTACACGACGGCCATGCGTATTCCATGCCGCCCGAGGCGATCAGCATGCCGGCCACGTTGTACTTGTATGCGCAACGAGTGCGCATTGTGGCGGGGCGGTATGAAGCGGAACATCCCCGAAAGTTTTCTGCGCAGGAGAGTTCTTCGTTGCCGGAGCACCGCGCGGCGATGGTCGCGGCGGTATCGGGGAAACGCGGCAAGCGCTATCTGAAACGGCAGCAGTTGTTGGAGCTGGGAGAGCCGGCGATTCGTTATCTCACGGAGATCGTGCATCGCCGACCCCGGCAGTGGTTCGAGGATGTCGATCGGCTGCACCAGCTTCTGCAGAGCCACGGCCCGGAAGTTCTGCGGCGTGCCATGGAAGAAGGCCTGAAGCAGCAGATATTTGGAGCCTCTTATGTGGAGAGATCTCTCCAACCCGGGTTGAGCTTTCCGCAGGTGGTGCAATGAAAACGGACAAACGGGGAATGCTATGGGTCGACGGAGTTGGGGATCGTCGTTCTCAGGTGATCCTGGCGCAACATTTTTCTGGGCAAACGGGGGATGGCAACAAAACAAGAAGAAACGGCCAGTAGCCGCCGCGGAGCGCGCCTACAACGCGCGGAGCGGCGGCAGATTGCTGACAACGGAGCACCCATGACGAGTAAGAATACGAGTAATCACAACCCAGGGCCGAGCTCGAAAATGCCGCAACTCTCGGAAGGGCAACTGGAGCTTCTATTCCGACGGTTGAACCTGGCACACACACGGCGTATCTACCAAGACCTGGCGGATCGAGCCGAGAAAGAAAACTGGAGCTATCGCGATTTTCTTGCTCTTCTGCTGGCCGAAGAAGTGGCGCATCGCAAACAAACGCGCCTGCAGCGCTTTACCCGCAAGGCTCATTTCCCCTTCTTCAAGACCATTGACGAGTTCGACTTTAGTCTGCAAACGACGCTGCGGCAGTCTCTGCTCGGCTCCTACTTGGGGTTGGAGTTCGTCACCGCGGGGCGCTCGCTGATTCTCTACGGCAAGACGGGTCGAGGAAAAACCCATCTGGCAGTCGCTATCGGCTATCGCGCCATCCAGAATGGCTTCGAGACCTTCTGCACCACCGCCGCAGAACTCGTCGAGGATCTTTCGAATGCCAGTAAGAAGGGACGCTTGCAGGAATCATTGCTAACCTATACCCATCCTCACGTTTTGCTAGTCGATGAAGTCGGTTACTTAACCTACGGCCCAGATGCCGCCAATGTTTTGTTTCATGTGGTCAACGATCGCCATCTGAGAAAACGACCGATGATCTTCACCACCAATAAGCCGCTCAGCGAGTGGGGAAAGGTTTTGCATGACGAGGACCTGGCGGCCGCCATCCTGGATCGCATCCTCGAGCGTGGACGTCTTATCCACCTCGATGGGCCCT
>WNFG01012431.1_pt1 | contig 11069 bp, 8 predicted proteins | sample 5400431 | NCBI WGS metagenome assembly WNFG01 (sample SAMN13153346, study PRJNA577476) | soil metagenome | isolation source: 120 cm saprolite under Douglas fir tree site 2 hole 3 replicate 2 | place: USA:California | collected 2015-04-18
ATCCGGCAGGGCATCTGGCCGGGCTACGTCGGGCCCTTCGTGGAGAAGGTGATCCCGCTGCTCCAGCAGCGAGGCGCCGTGCGCACCGAGTACACGGGCACGACGCTGCGGGAGCACCTGCGGGAGTTCTAGCCGGCCACCGAGCGAGGGCTAAGAGCGCGGGCCGCCCGCGGACATGCACGGCGGCCCCGTGGCGCTGTCCCGTCCGGCCACCTGGGGACGCCCGCTGGCCCCGCGACCCAACGGTCTGGCGAAAGCAAGCGCCCGGTGTAGTATTCTGCAAATCCAGCCCCCGCAATGATCCATGCGGTGCCAGGCCGGAGCAGGTTGAATCGGAGAACGACCGTCAGGGCTTCGATCTCCTCTGCCCTCACATCGGCTCGAGTCGGCGGGCGAGTTGAGGCGAACCGCTAGAAGACCCCTCTCAGCCCCACGTTGACGCCACCGGCGTTGTTCGTATTGCCAGTCGCGTACGCATGCACCCCTTCGCGGGCGCTCCACCCGAGACTGATCTCGGCGACGGTCGCTCCGCCCAGCCGAAAGGTCGCGGCCACCCCGAGGCTCGATTTCAGTCCGTGGAAGCCGAGGTCGCCGGGCTGGAGGCCGACCTTGCCCACCTCGGCGAAGACCCGGAACCCCAACGGGTCAAGGATCTGCCGCTCGTAGCTGATCTCGTAGGCGATCAGATTCGGGGCGCGGAATCGGTAGTCGCGATAACCCCTCAGGGAGTTCTCGTCGTTGATGTCAGCCCCTCCCAGGGTGGGCTGACGGTAAAAGGGGACCTTGTTCCCCGCGTGCGGATCGCTGATCGTGAGATGGCTCGAGAACCGGAATGTGCCGAAGTCCGGACCCAGCCCGAGCGCGACGTTCCAGCGCGCCTCGAGACGATCGAAGGAATACGGTCCCCCTCTCAACGCCTCATCGAGTTCATACGACACCGTCGCCACGGTGGAGAACCCGTATAGCACGTCCGCGACCGGATATCGCCACGCCGCCAGGACCCGCGGCCGCAGGTACGCGGTGTCACCATGCAGGCCGGGCGCGGTGGCCTCGTTGTTCACGGTGCCGAATGTCGCCGAGCTCTCCGGGTCGAACCACAATCCCGCGAGCTCCCCGGCCAGCGTGAAGCCGAACGGAAGCGGCACATCGAGGCTCGCCGCGACCTCCGTCGCCCGGAGCCCGAAGAGTGTTCGGTCCTCCTGTGACGTGTCGTTGCCGAGGCCATAGAACGGCAGTTGCGGCAGATCCCAGTGTTTCGCGGTGAAGGTGAATTGGGGGGACCTGCCATTCTCGACATACCCTGCGAACAATGTCTGCAGCCGGGCCCCGGCCTCCCAGAAGCCGTTCTCCGAGCCACGAGCCTCGAAGTTCGTGGCGAAACGCCCGTACGCCGGGGCCCGTTCGTTCCAGTCGAGGTTCAGCGCGAGGCCGGCCGCGGGCCCACTGCCCGGCACGACGATGCCCGCCGTCGGGTGCAAGCCGCGGCCGACCAACACGTCCACCAGCAACTCCTGCGCGTTGGGCCACGGGTGGTCCCACTCCCGGACCTTGCACCAATCTTGCGCGAGGAGGGCCCACTCGGTGACGAGACTCCGGACGAGAAGGTTCGAGCTGCTCGAAATGTTCCGCGAAGGACACGGAATCGAGGGACTGGAACTTGGTACCGGGGGGTCGAGCGTCTGCGCGTGCCCGGCGGGCGCCAGGCCCAACATCAGGCACACAACGACAACCCCTGCCTTACGCACGCCCGCGGCCCGGGTCGAGTACGGCCATGGCGCGGCCGAGGAACGCCGCCACCTGTGGCGTGGTCCTCAGCGATGTGGGATCGTACAGGCGCGCGATGTCGGGGTGGTCCCGGGCGAGCACCGCGTGGACCTCGCGCACGTGTTCCAGCTGAAAGCCGGAGGCTGGCCCATTCAGCGGTCGGGCGGGCGCGAGCGGGAATGCGCCCTTGAAGCGCGGCCAGTCCATCCGAGGGGAAATGGGGGCGAGCAGGTCCAACAGGGTGTTGGCGTTCTTCTCCCGCAAGAAGGGGGCGTGGTCGCGACGTGGTCCGATGAACTGCTCCGTGACCGTGGCCGGGATGGCGGCGTGCTCGAACAGGGTGTGATCGACTCCGGGATTCACGAAGGGCGAAACGACGATCGCCCCCACGCGGACCCCGAGGCGGCGGAAGTCGAAGGGGGGCGCGGTGATCTCGAACGGTGTCTCCGGCGGGCCATCACCATACGGGAGTCTGGGCGGGGGCACATGGTCGAAGATCCCGCCGTGCTCGTCCCACGCGATGAGCAGCACGGTGGACCGCCAGACGTCATCGTTCGACCGAATGGCCCGGTACACGTCCCAGATGAACCGATCCCCGGCGAGCACGGAATGATCGGGGTGCTGATCCGCGGCGACCGTGCGATCCGCCTGGTCGTTGTACGGCGGCTCGACGAACGCGTACTCCGGCAGCCTTCCGCTCTGACAATCGGCGACGAAATCGCCATAAAGGCCGAAGTACTTCGATCCCAGGAAGGTCATCCCGAAGGTGCCGCTCTCTCTGAAGTAGTAGATCTTGCCCTGGCGTCCGGCCACGTCGAGCCGACCGTAGATGCCCTTCCCGTGGCCGAGCCAGATGATGCCGGACTTGACCTGTCCGAAGGACGTCCCGAAGTGCGCGAATTGCCGGTTCGGAGCGGTCGGGCCGGGCACGGACGAGAACCAGTTGTCGCAGACCAGATAGTGCTTCGCGAGAGCGGTCAAGGCCGGAAGCTGCTCGGGACGGAAGCAGCGCATGACACTCGCGGGGTTGCCGCCGTTCCGCTGGTAACTCAGGGCAAAGCCGCCCATGGAGGGGACGGCCAGTTCGGACTCGGCGAGCTGGTCGTGGACGTTCTCGAACTCGTGCGGTGGATCGACGGGGAACTGCCCCTGGTATTCCGCGCCGTCGGTGACGTAGAACCGGGTCCCGTCCTTCCCGTTGTTGAAGTAGTCGCCGGGGCGGACTCCCCGCAGGTCCGGGATGTCCCGCATCAACAGCCCGAGCATGTGGTCGAACGAGCGATTCTCGAGCATCAAGACCACGATGTGTTTGATCCGGGGGTCGGCAGCATACCGAGTCGGCTGCGCCTCGACCGCTCGCACCCGGGCGCCCGCGGCCAACACCGTGCCGCGGGCCATCAACGAGAGCCATGCCCGTCGGCCGAATGCCATGTTGATCTCCTGGTCGCGACTTGGTCGGATCCGGAGGCAGGCGTCATTACAGCACGTTTCCCGTCCCGTTGCTCCCTCTCGCTGGCGGCACTAGGCTTCTGCGGGGCGAGTCAGTTCGAGATTGAGAAGAGTCAATCTCAGTCACCGCGGCCCTCTGCAGCCGGGGGTGAGGTGCTTGCTGCCCACGAGGTCGCGGCACTTGCGATCGTCGTGTGAGCGCCGGGGCTCCGACGGTATCAGGTACCCTCTCAGGGTACCTCTCAGTATCCCCTCATGACTCCTCTCGGGATACCCCTCCTGCCGGGTGCCGCTGTCGCCCGAGATCCCGAAAATCACTACTTCAAATGCGCTCCAACCTGTGACTTCATACTGGTTGATGAGCGACCATCGCACGCCGGGCTCTGCGCCTCATTCCACGGTGCCGGTCCACGCACCATCCCTGGCCGAGGTGCACGAGGACCCTACCGTCCTCTCCCGGTTGCCCGTGACCGTACTTCTTTGTCTGCGCCGCGCAGTGACCGAGCCGCGCGCGCTAAGTCATTGCGGGGAGGCGAAAAAACAATGGTGGGCTGGGACGGGATTGAACCGCCGACACCAGGATTTTCAGACCTAGGCCCGCGTACGTGTAAGTGCGCGTAAGTCTTTGCTGTGGCAAGACCAGGTCCCGATGGCGTCGTGCGCTGCAGTGCGCTGGAGGCACAAACCTTAGGGTCCATTGCGGGCTGACCTGATCACTCCAAACCCTTCCTTTCCTGCTCCGCCTTCTCCAGCCAATACGTCATGCCCATCTCGCGATACATCATGGTAGCGGTCGTCAGGTGTTCGTGTGCCTCCTGCCGCTTGGAGCACTGGTAGAGCCGACCAAGCCCGCGGAGGCAATGGGCGACGAGGGGGCGCATCGAGAGTTCGTCGGCCAAGGCCAAGCCTCGGCGATAGCTGCTCTCAGCCGCGGCGATGTTTACCGGCGTTTCGCAGGCAGCAATCTCGCCCAACATGTACATCGCATAGGCCTCGTGCCCGCGCTCCTCCTTCTCGTGCGCCAAGCGAACCGCTTGTCGCGCGCTTGAGCTCGCGTCTTCGATGCGGCCGACGAGCAGATATGCCTCAGCCAGCCTCGCGAGGAGCAGCGAGTGACCCTCTAGCCTCTTCATCGAGACGCCCTCCCACACGCCCTCCTCTAGGAGGGGGATCGCGTCGCTCGCCCGCCCGGAAAGGGAGTACGCGGCGCCGAGGGCCGAGGCGAAGGGTGGGACCGCGAGTGGTAACTTCAAGGTTCGACCAAGTACGAGCCCGCGCTCGAGCAGTACGATGGCCTGCGCGGCATCCCCCTTTACTAGGGCGAGAGTGCCGAGGCCCAAACAGGCGAAGATGAGGCCGTATTGAGAGTCGGCGGCTTCGGCGAGCCGGAGCCCTGCGTCTCCGTAGCCGATTGCCTCGCGGAAGTCGCCGAGGTGGGCGAGGCTGAAGATCAGATAAATGCGCCAGAAGACCGGACCCAATCCGGCGACACCCTCGTCCGGAGGCAATTCGCCCGACGGCCCTGCGCATCTCCTGAGAATCTCGGCCGATTTCCGGTAGTCTCCTCGGGAAATGTAGACCGCACCCAGCATCCCGTTCGCAAGGTCCCGGAGCGGGGAGTCGTCGAGGCGCTCCGCGGTGGCCAGAGCGCGTTCACCCGATTGGACGGCCCGTGAAGGATCGCCCGTAAGCCGGAAATACTGAGCCATGAACGAATACACCCGGGCAAGCTGACGCGGGTCGCCCCCGGCTTTTGCCAGACGTTCAGCCTCTTCAAGATGCTTGCCGGAGCGCTCGAGCTCACCAAGCACCTGCAAGGCGTGTCGGATACTCAGGTGGAGATCAACCGCCTGCGTTCGTATATCCGGCCCCTCGGGCAGATGTTGGAGCGCCGCCAACGCCTGCTCGAAGAAAGACACCGCTGGCCCGTAGGCGGCCACAGCCAGCGCCCGCTCCCCAGCTTGGCCAAGATAGGCAACCGCCTTTGGCCACAGTCCACCGAGAAATGCATGGTTCGCGAGCCGATCGCCGTGCTGGGGCAACCGATCGGGCTCCAACTCCTCGATGGCCGCAGCGATCCGGGCATGAAGGGCACGGCGCTGCCCATGGAGGAGGCAGCCGTAGGCGACCTCGTGAGTGAGAGCATGCTTGAACGTGTACGCGAGCTCCGGAAGGAAGGACGTGTCGTAGAGAAATTCGGCGGCTCTCAGATTCGCGATGTAGCGACGCATGGCCTCTTCGGGGAGTTGTGCCACACGCCGCAGCAGGGCGTATGGCACGTCCTTGCCGATAGCGGCGGCCGTCTGAAGGAGAGCCTTTTCCTCTGGCGGGAGCCGGTCGATTCTGGCCGCGAGAATCGCCTGAACACTGGCGGGCACCTCGATGCGCTCAGCGGACTTGGTGAGACGGTAGGCGCCGCGCTCCCCGGTCAGGATCTTCGTCTCGACAAGAGTCCGGACACTCTCCTCCAGGAACAGCGGATTGCCTCCGGTGCGCTCGATCAGGGCTCGCTTCAGCGGTTCGAGCGGCGGGTCCGACCCCAGCAGGGTCGCCAGTAGGTCCTCCATACTGCCCGCAGATAGAGCATCAAGGGCCACCTGCTGGTAGAAGACGTTCTCTGCCCAGCCATGTTGGTAGCTCGGCCGGTAGTTGACCAAGAGCAAGAGATGGCGAGTAGGGAGCGTCTCGACCAACTTGTCGAGGAACGATTGGCTTTCCGTATCGATCCAGTGCAGGTCTTCCAACACAACTGCCAGGGGCTGCACCTGGCTCTCTCGGATCAGCAAATCCGTGACCGCCTCGAGAATCCGATGCCGCCGCTGAACAGGATCGACCGCCTGCCATCCTGAATCCTGGACCGGGACATTGAAGAGCCCGAGGAAGACGGGCAGGGTATTCTTCAAGGTCTCATCGAGGGCTAGAAGTTTCCCGATGACCCTCTCGCGAACTTCTCGGTGATCGGCCTGGTCTTGGATCTTGAAGTAACTCTTCAACAGATCCTTGACTGGCAGGTAGGGCGTCACCTTACCGTACGGGATTGAGGCGGTCTCCAGAAGACGCCACCCCTGCAGGCGATGCGAACGGGTGAACTCGAAGATGAGGCGCGACTTGCCCACTCCCGCCTCACCGACGACCGCTACGACTTGACCGTGCCCGTCGCCGGCGAGTTGCAGAGCGCGACGGAGTTGCTCCAGCTCGGGATCGCGGCCCACGAACCGCGTCAACCCCCGCCGGGCACCGGCCTGAAGCCGCGTCCGCGCCGGGCCCGCGCCCGTCACCTCGTAGACCGCGACCGGGTCAGTGAGCCCCTTGACCGGAACGGGACCAAGCGCCTTAACCGCGATGAAGTCTTCGGCGAGCTCGAAGGTCGAAGACGTCAGCAGAATGCTGCCCGGGTTCGCCAACTGCTCCATCCGCCCTGCGAGGTGCGTCGTCTGGCCGACCGCCGTGTAGTCCATGTGCAGATCGCTGCCGATCGAGCGCACGACGACTTCGCCCGAGTTGAGCCCCACCCGTATCTGCACGTTCACACCGTGAGCGTGGCGTGCCTCCTCCGCATCGCGCGTCACCAGCTCCTGCATCCGCAGTGCGGCATAGCACGCCCTGACGGCGTGGTCCTCGTGGGCGATCGGCGCGCCGAAGAGCGCCATGATGCCGTCGCCCATCACCTGGTTTACGGTGCCCTCGTACCCGTGGACGGCCTCCATCATGTGCTCGAGGACAGGATCAAGGAGTTTGCGTGCCTCCTCGGGATCGCGATCAGCCATCAGCTCCATCGAGCCTTTGAGATCAGCGAAAAGAACCGTAACCTGCTTCCGTTCACCATCCAGGGCGAGCTTGGAGGTCAGGATCTTCTCGGCTAGATGCTTGGGGATCTGGGGCTGGGGAGTCCAGAATCTCGCGCTCCCGTCTCCCTGGCCGAGCCTAGTCCCGCACTCGCCACAGAACTTCTGGCCGATGGGATTCTCGTGCTGGCACCGGGGACACTGCATGCCGGAAGCCTCTCAGCAAGTCGAGCCGGGAACGGTCGGATAGGTGGCGAGAGCTTAGTCTCCGGATCTCTTATAAGGGTTTGAAGCCGAGGACTAAAACTCCTGTGTTCCTTCATTCATCCGTCGGCCGAGCGGCAACCCGTCTCCGGGCCAAGGATCCACGGTCGCCTGGTAAGTCACCGGTTTCCCGAGCGAATGCCTGTGCTGGAGTGTGCTGGAATGGGGCAGTGCGCTGGAGTGATCAGGAATGCGCCCGAGTTAGGCACAAATTTGGCACACTCTCAGGGCACGCTACTGCCAAGTCATCCCGAGCTGGATCAACACCTGGCTCACCTCCACGAGACTCGCCCCGAACGCCCCGAGGAGGGCTTGCCATTGAGCGGCAGTCAGGTGTCCCGCTGCTTCAATTCCGCGAAGCCCAAGCTCCTGGAGCACTGCCCGGAACCTCGTCGGGTTGCTGTCCCCGAGCCTGGCGAGGATCAACTGCGCCCGCTCGGCCCGCGTCGTGGATTGCTGATACTTCGGATCGGCCCACACTGTCTCGAGGTTAAGGGTCATAGTCGTCCTCCTCGCTGCCTTCAGCCTCCCGTCAGTCTACCGGCGGATCACGTAGAACCCTCTGGATACGACTCACGCCCTCGCCGTATTAGTCCCCTTCTCGCCACGTCGCCCACCGCCCCTCCGACACCGACGCTCAGGCCAAAGGCCTCATGGAGGACGAGGACGCCTGCGGAGGGCTGATCGCTTCCTTGACGAAGTACGCGAATGACCGCGCCACATCTTCTGCGTCCATCCAGCAGCCGTTGACACTCTGCACCATCATTCTCATTCCAACGCGTTGACAACGGTGGCGTGATCGCGCTACGTTGACGCCCGCCGCTCTCGCTGGTACGCCAGAAGTATACAAGATGCTCGGCGTGCACGGATATGATGGAAGAGGCAGGCCTGAGAGCGGGCAACCCTGGCCCTCGACCACCATCTTCAGACGCGTGAGGTCTCCTATGAGTCTGAGCGACCCGACCACGAAAGCTCTCAGCCAAATCGACCAGGACGCCGTGACGAAGCTGGCGGTGGATCTTGTCAGCATTCCGAGTCCGACCGGATCCGAGCGCGACGTAGCGACCTTCCTGGCCGAGTACATGGCAGCCGGCGGCCTCGAGGTCACCTTGCAAGAGGTCGGACCCAATCGCGCGAATGCGGTCGGGATTCTTCGAGGTGAAGGCGACGGGCCCCGTCTCATGTTCAATGGGCATCTCGATACTTCGATCACGGGCATCGAGGAGGAGGACTACCCGATGACCGGGCCCCACGGGCTCGCGTCCCGGGCGAAAGGATTCGTGCAGGACGGACACGTGCTGGGCTGTGGGGCCTACAACATGAAGGGCGGCGTTGCAGCGATGGTCAGCGCGGCGTTGGCCATCAAGGCCGCGGGGGTGCGCCTCCGGGGTGATGTGGTCGTTGCCGCGGTTGCCGGTGAAATCGAGAAGGCGCCCGTCAAGGGCCTGCTCCGCACCTACGCCGGCGAGGCCTACAACGGCGGGGGCGTGGGCACGCGCCATCTCCTGAGTCGGGGCCACGTGACGGACTATGCGCTGGTCCCCGAGCCCACGCACATGGGCGTGCTCCGGAGTCGCCTCGGGCTCCTGTTCATCAAGCTGACCACGCGCGGGGACATGGTGCGTGCTTGTTTCGCCGACAAAGGCCGGACTGCCATGGCCAAGATGTTCGACGTCATGACCGCGTTAGAGCGCGACTTCAACCGCCGGATTGCTCGATACACCCACGTCCAGGAGGACTCGGTGTATACGCCGGGCTTCTCGATCGGCGCCGTCGAAGCAGGCTGGCCCTACAAGCCGTGGGCATCACCGGCCGTCTGTTGTGCCTATGTCGACTTCCGCATGCCCCTCGGACACACGGTCCTCGGCGCAGAGCGTGAGGTGCGTGGGTTCCTTGACGAACTCCAGGCGCGTGACCCGGAGTTGCAGGTTGAAATGGAAGTCTTCCTCTCAAAGGCGTCCAACACGACCCCGGCTGACTCGCCCATCTACAGCTCGTGTCGCCAGCATTTCGAGGCCATCATCGGCCCGTACGAGCGCTGCACCCACCCGCTCGCCAGCTACAGCGACGACACGTGCATCATGCGCGAGCAAGCGATGGAGGCGGTCGTCTTCGGGCCCGGAGGCCTCCGCTACCGTGGTCAGGAGGATAGCCGTGGTCTCGGCATCGGTGGGGAGGCCGTGAGCATCGCCGATATGCTCAACGTGGCGCGGGTGTTCACGGCCACCGCCGTGGACACGTGCTCCAAAACACGCGACGTCCTGAAGCTGCGAGATCAGTGGTCGGAAGCGCCTTTGTGATCGCAGATCCGGACCGAGCGGGCCCCGCGGCTCGCATGTTGTCTGCTCGTCTCACCTTCCAGCGCTGGAGATATCCCTGGTGGCGGCACTCTACAGCCACTCCCGCCGGGCGCGCGGGATTGGACGTCCTCAATCCCCGCCCGCAAGACCTAAGCTTTGGCTTGGGGATGTTTCGTGATCACGACGTCGTGGTCAGCCTGACTCGAATGACTGCGGTGCTGGTCGACGCGAGCCTGCGCGTAGTCGAGAGGCTCGTAGCTGCCCAGCCGGCCGCACAACCGGCACCGAACAACGTAGTACGTCCTCGGGTGCTCCCCAGCCTTTCGTTTCACTCTGTCCATTGCGCCCGTCTTAGAGAAATCGATGTCGCGACTCATCTGGCGGAACCGCCGTCGAGAGCACCCGCCCTGAGGACACCGGCGGGATCGCCCAACACTCCCATGCTACCGGACGCGTATTTATTTGTCCCCGCGTCGGGTCGAGTTCGCGTGACGGCCCACCCGTCCTATCGTATCGGGCCTGGCAGAGACCTTGGGAGTGTGCGGTCGCAAGGTTCACGCGTATCCCTCTCCGCGGTTCCAGCGTGGGCCATTGTGGTCGGCCTATGGGGCTCCCGTGTCACAATTTGCTGTCACACACGGGTCCTTCGCCCCTGACAAGTGAGCCATGGCACGCAGTTGGACTACACCAGGCCCAGGATTTATACCCGTCCGGGAACGACGAGGACTAGTAATCCTAGTGCTCTTTCCGAAGCGACGAAATGAGGCGGAGGCGAAGGATGAGCCTGCCTCACCTTCACGCTCAAGGCAAATATCCGCGGGCTAGAGCCTGAGCGAGAAGAAACCCGAAAGCACGGGCACCTTGGTCACCTCGCAGGGGCATCGGCGGCGCCCTCCTTGACCCCTCGTGCCAGACTGAGCTCTTCGCCATCTGTCCGACCGTTCTCGGACTCCGACCCGTTGGGAGGCCGCAGAATGCAGTGTCCTCGGCGCCACCAGGCGAACCCCACCGGCCACACGTTCTGCCGGGAGTGCGGCACCAAGCCCGTGGACGGGGTTAAGTGAGCGCCGACTGCTTCGGACCGGAACCTCCTACCCGGTCATCTCTACCGGTCGCGCGAGCCGACTAAGATGTAACGCATGCAACTCAAGCCACTTGACTCCTGGCATAGCTAATGCCAGTAGGGCAAGTCAGACCGACATCTAGACGGGGGCGCGGCCATGGCAGCGAGGGTTCTCATCGTCGATGACGAGGTGGACAGCTGTTGGTTGGCGGCGTTCGTCCTGCGGCGAGACCCCAACCTGGCACTGGCTGGTGAAGCGACCGATGGCGAAATGGCCGTCTCGCTCGTCCGCCAGGAACGGCCTGACGTCGTTCTCATGGACGTCATGATGCCCCGCCTCGACGGGCTCGAAGCGATCCGCCGGATCAAGCGCGAGTGGCCCGACACGAAGGTGCTGGTCCTCACCCACCTGACCGATGACGACACCCGGCGCGAGGCGTTCGA
>WNFG01023428.1_pt1 | contig 11068 bp, 10 predicted proteins | sample 5400431 | NCBI WGS metagenome assembly WNFG01 (sample SAMN13153346, study PRJNA577476) | soil metagenome | isolation source: 120 cm saprolite under Douglas fir tree site 2 hole 3 replicate 2 | place: USA:California | collected 2015-04-18
TCAGCACATCACAAATTGCTTCCAGCCTGCGCGTGAACCACGCGGAGGCAGTCATAGTAACCAGTAGCGAACCAGCAAATAATAGTAGGACAATCGGCGATGGTTGATTTATCACGGCTTCCTCACACCTCTCAATAGCTCACCCTATCTTCAATCTGCTTGCATCTTACCACATGGTCTTGCTCTCATTCTGCTATAATGGCAACTATGAGTACCATGAAAAATCGTGTCGCTATTATTACGGGAGCGGGCAGAGGCATAGGGCGTGCCACGGCACACCTTTTTGCGCGTGCGGGCGCACAGGTTATATTGTTCAGCCGTACCGGCTCCCAACTCGATGAAGCAGTTGCTGAGATAAGGCACGCGGGAGGCCAGGCATTGGCTATAGTGGGAGATGTCTCCCGTGAGGAAGATGTTCATAGGCTCTTTCAAAAAGCCAGGGATGCCTATGGACGGGTGGATATCCTGGTCAACTGCGCGGGAATAGTCTCGGTACGTCCTTTTGTTGAAATGGATATATCGACATGGGACATGGTTATGGGAATCAACTTACGCGGGACCTTCTTGTGTTGCCGTGAAGCATTTCAGATGATGGCGGCACAGCAGCAGGGGGTGATTATCAACCTTTCCTCGCTTTCAGGCGTAAAAGGTGTAGAGAAGTTTCCTGGCCTGAGCGCGTATAACGTCTCAAAAGCGGGAGTGGCGAGCCTGACCGAGATTCTGGCAGTCGAGGGCATGCCTCACAATATTCGCGTTTGTGCCGTTAGCCCTGGAGCAGTAGATACTGAAATGCTGCGGCAGGCTGCGCCGCACCTGAAAGCCGGTATGACTCCCGACGATATGGCTGAGATACTGCTCTTCCTGGCCGATGACTCTGGACGGATGCTCAATGGCAGCAACATTGAGATATTTAGCAATAGGTAAGTGTTGTTATGGTCTACCTGACACGGCGTACAACTTTCAGCGCAGCTCATCGTTTATGGAGCAGTCACCTGACTGAAGAAGAAAATATTGCTCTCTATGACAAGTGTGCCAATCCCAATGGTCATGGACATAACTACGTGCTGGAAGTAACAGTACAAGGCACGCCCGATCCACAAACCGGCATGCTCTTAAATCTAACAGACCTCAAGCAGGCCATCAACAAACATATCATCGATTGGGTTGATCACAAACATCTCAACTACGATGTACCATGGCTTGAGGACAGTATTCCCACCACAGAGGTGCTGGTTATCAAGTTCTGGGAACGCCTGGAACGCGCCCTGCCTGAAGGTCTTCTGTATGAAGTGAAGCTGCATGAAACAGAAAATAATATCGCTAGCTATCGAGGAAAGCTATGAGAATCGCATTGGTGGCACCCCTGGTCTCAGCCATTGCTCAACCATATCTGGGTGGCGCACAGGCGCTGCTGGCCGATCTTGCCCAGGGATTGATACAGCGCGGCCATACCGTTACACTCTTTGCCAGGGATGATTCTTTTGTTCCTGGTATCTCTATCGAACCGGTGACCGTGCCAAAGGGCGTCCTCCCAGCCGACTTTTCTGTACCATTACAGGAGCGTGCCGCGGATGCAGGTTTCTTTACGCAAGCCAATCTCTTTCTCGAACTCTTTCTCCAGTTGCAACGCCGTAGTGCCGAATTCGACGTAATCCATATACACGCGTTTGACTGGCCGGCCTTTGCCTGTAGCACATTGATACGAGATGTCCCTGTCATCCATACCCTCCATCTACCGGCGGTGTCACCAGAAATTAATATGGCTTTGCAGGTGTTAGACCGGCAGGGGCACCCTCTCACACTCATCACGGTATCGTATGCCTGTGCCGAAACCTACGCCAACTATACACCCATCGATCAAGTCATTTATAACGGGCTTGACCTGGATGCTATCCCTTTTATGCCCAGGCTTCCGGTAGGGCGATTAGGGCGACCAGAGCCACCACTGCTCTTTGCCGGACGAATTGCCCCGGAGAAGGGCGTTGAAGCTGCCATCGAGATTGCCGAACGGGCGGGTTATCGTCTCTTGATCGCGGGCGGCATCTACGACCGTCGCTACTACAAGGAACGTATTGAACCAAAACTACAGCGAGCGGGCGAACAGGTAACGTACCTGGGACAGTTGGAACGCCTGGCCCTGTGGAAAATTATGGGTCAATCGCTCGGTCTGCTCTTCCCCATCGAATGGGACGAACCTTTCGGCTTGACTGCGGTCGAAGCAATGGCCACAGGGACTCCGGTCATCGCCTTTCGACGCGGCGCGGCAGAGGAGGTCATACGTCACGGCGAAACTGGTTTCCTCGTCGAGCCTGGCGAGTGCGCCCATGCAGCCGCGCTGGTTGATGACCTGTTTGACATTCCTCGCGTCCATTGTCGAGTACACGTTGAAACACATTTCGCCCTGGAACAAATGCTAGATGCCTACGAGCAAGTCTATTCCGCACTGATAAAATAACCAGACCATGTTTAACGAAAAACCCGCACAATGTGGGCACTTGCGGCGCAAGTGCCCACATTGTGCGGGTTTTTCGTTAAACATGGTCTTTCTTGCGTTTCTTTTGACAAAGGACTATACTCTTTTTTGAAATGTAGTGGCGACCTTTACGGTCGCCGGGGCCAACCCATGAAGGAGTCTTGATTGCATGCAGTCCTCCGAAGAGCAACCAGTAGTAGACAATGCCAGCAAACACGCCGAGGAGGCTGAAGAGAATAAGCAGTATAAGGAACCCGAAGAGCCGCAGGCATTCCAACCGCTCTACGAATTTCCGCCCGAGGGTTCTCAGTTCAACCTGGCTTCTCAACCTGCGCCAATTACGCAGGTACTGCCGGAAGGAGAACTGGAATACCTCCCGTTAGATGAGGCTGTCCGTCAAGGCCTGGTCTACCCGCCGCCACCTTCTTACTATCAAAATATGCCAGTATTACCTGAGCAGCTACAACCACCATTGCCGCCATCATCACAAAGAGTAGGCGCAGGGCCCGCAAGTTATGTGCCACAAAGACAGATGCCTCCAGGGAATGTGCAGCTGTATCCTCCTCAGCCTCCTGGCGCATTTCCTGCATATATGCCACCACCACCGGCTAAAAAATCGCATACCTGGGTGTGGCTGCTGGTCACCATTCTCAGTGTGATTGTGCTGGCCAGTTGTGGATTATGTGGTTGGGCCTTTTACACTATTTTCAACACAACCTACCAGCAGGTATCGGGGTCGCTGGACGTTGTGAATGACTATTATTCCAATCTCCAGTCAAGTAACTATACAGCCGCCTATCATGACCTGGCAATCACGGGACTCACGCAGGAAGCTTTTTCAACGCAGGCAACAAAGATCGATACACAGGATGGACCGGTTTTATCCTTTACCCTGGGCCAACCTTCATTTCAAACGAACTCAAACACAGGGCCAAACCTCTCTCATTTTAACGTCACGGTGGATGTTAAACGTGCTCATAGCAGCTACTCGGCACTACTCACCGTCAGCAAAATAGGAGGAAGCTGGAAAATTACGTATTACGATCGCTTGTGAAGTAGACAGGCCCATAAGAAAATACAAGCGGAAAAGCGCAACAATATGGATGGTTGACGGTAAACAGGAGTCGACCATCCATATTGTTGCGCTTTTCCGCTTGTACTTCTTTATTACTCTGAATCACCAAAGATCGATCGTTTTTATAAAACCGGCGCATGAAAGATATAGATGTTGCGAAACGTCGTATAGTAGTGGCTGCGCTCGCGCTAGCCACCTCAGCCATGCATATTTATAAAACCGGCGCATTTCGTCGTATAGTAGTGGCTGCGCTCGCGCTAGCCACCTCAGCCATGCATAACGTTTGCTGGCAGGCTAGTCAAAGTTATCTCGCGTCCAACACAAGATCGCAAGTCTTCACGGTAGAAACGCCAGGTACTCCCGACTTTGTGACCGGTAAGTTGACCAGACCACATGAGGCGGTAAAGTGTTGAGCGACTCACCCGTAGATAGCTCATGGCCTCTTTGAAAGTTAGAAGGACGTCATCCTGAATCATTTGTAAAACCATGTGTTTCTCTCCTCAAATCGTGTATAGTAGTGGCTGCGCTTGCCTCAGCCATGCATCCGGCGCATTTCGTTGTATAGTAGTGGCTGCGCTCGCGCTAGCTACCTCAGCCATGCCGGCAGTCAAAATTGTATCAGACGATACAAATTATTGTCTCATTGCATGTTATAGTAACCAATGGTGATGCACTTTTACGTTGAGGATTAGTTGTGATCTGGTTAAGTTTCGCGCCGATGTGGTTAGATATTCATCACCACCTGTTTATTAAGGCCTTACCACTTATTGGCCAGCAGTGCATTCAATGCAGTAATTTCGCACGATACGGGGAAAATTGTTAAGCCGGTTATTTCTCCCAGCAAACGTAACACATTGCTGTTTGTGGGGTCAGCCAGGGCAACCGTCAGGCAATGATGATCGCGGCCCACTGGAGCGCAACGTAATTCGAGCGCGATATGATAGGGGATCAAGTGTTTCAGGCGCGTAGGAAGTTGTACTGGCAACTGCATAAAGGGGATAGTATTACTTACTTTACTGGTACGCTCCGTGACCTGAGAGGTGATAAAGCGAGCCTCTACAGCATCGGGTGCGATGCCTGATAGGTGCGTTGTAATCGCCGGACGCAAGGTAAATCTCCGTGCGGTAACACTCACATCATAGAGCAGGTGCTCAATTGAAGGGCCTGATTCTGGATAAGAGCTCACACCCATCACAATATCTGTCTCGCGTGTTAATGGCGGGATGACCGTTTCTGCCTGGAGCAAGCTTACACTGTGATAAACTCGCTCTAGTATACTGTGAACCCCCTGCTGATCCACGCCAGGAAAGATCATAGCCGTCCCAGTGCCCGCGTGGATCAGCATCAGGTCATTGCCTCGCATAGCACGACGTACATTTACCAGCACCTGCTCCAGGAAACTGCTAGAGGCATGATAACGCTGGCGTTTGTCGAGTATCGCCGACTGGGGAATACTCTGGATATGCTCCAGTTGCGAGACGTGCAGAAGCAAGATGCTCAACGGTGCCGAACGTGGGAAGTGGTTGCCCAATTGCTGGCGTAGAGAGGCATTCAATGCTGGCGTGGCGGGCGTCCACATTGCCCTCTCCCCCCCCTTCTCCACATTCTCCCTGCCTGTCATCGCCTTTTCCTGCTCCTGCAAGCCATCGATTAAAGGCATAGTTTTCATTGAAGAGAGAGGCAAACAATTACAGATCTCAGCTGCCGCTGAGTCCAGATGTACGAGCCGGGTCTGGTGTATAGTAGTGGCTGCGCTTGCCTCAGCCATGCCATCGGGTATAGTAGTGGCTGCGCTCGCGCTAGCCACCTCAGCGCTCGCGCTAGCCACCTCAGCCAAGCCATATTTTCTTGCCTCAGCTATGCCATATTTTTTGTAATTCATATCTGTTACCTGATGCCGAAGGGGCGTGATCAATAGTGCCCCGCTATTTCAATGGTTGAAAGTGATTATACATTGGTACAGATAAGAAAATAATGGTGAGTGTGTTGTAATATGGTTAAGAAGCAGAAATGAGGGTTAAGAGAAACATGTTTTATTCCTGTTATGCAGCGCAGAAGCGCAACAAAGTGGCCGGTTGACAGTGTCAACCGGCCACTTTGTTGCACTTCTGCGCTGCATAGGCAAATGCTTTTATGGCTCTATCGTCACGGGTGCCGTGAAGGTATATCCAACGCCGGGTACCGTCATAATATATTGTGGAGTGTTAGGGTCTGGTTCAACTTTCTGACGCAGGTGGCGGATGTGCGTCTTCACCAGCCCGGAGTCTCCTGCCTCATCATAGCCCCACACACGTTCGATAATCATATCAGTGGTAAGCACCTGGCCTGTGTGGGTGATCAGCAGATGGAGCAGACGACTCTCGGTAGGAGTCAGCCTGACTTTTACCCCGTCCCTCGTCACCTCATGCCGCATGGCATCCAATGTGACCGGCCCAACGGTCACGGACGACGAATTGGAAGCTCCTCTTGAAATAGACGAACGACGCATCACTGCTTTAATACGAGCAAGCAACTGTCGTGGACTAAACGGCTTGCGCAAATAATCGTCAGCACCCATCTCCAGCCCACGTATCTCATCATCTTCACGATCATGCGCGGTAAGAATTAAAACCATCGAATTGGTTTCGCTGCGCATCTGGCGGCATACTTCAAAGCCATCAAGTTTGGGCATCTGCACATCCAGGATCACAAGATCGGGTAATGTCTCACGCCAACGCTTGATCGCCTGTTCCCCGTCAAATGCGCGCACAACATCATAGCCATGCCCCTTGAGCCAGTAGCTCAGCATATCTACCATATCGCGGTCATCATCCGCCACCATGATTTTCACGTGTACTCCTCCTGCAAGGCCTGTATCACCATACCATTACATACCTCGACTCGTAAGCAACCCCACCTGCTCATTGATTGAGCTTTGCTCTCATTGCTAGTAACGCGATGGACGGAAGGCAGTAACATCATGATACAATTTGGGCTATAAATAGTCACCAAGGTAGCTCTTTTTACTCATATCGGCTAAACTACACTAAACATGCATAGGAGAAAAAGGTTATGGCACGCGAGGAACTGTTAGCACTAGCTCGTGAAGCTGCGCTGCGAGCACATTGTCCCTATTCACATTTCAGAGTGGGTGCTGCTGTTGTGGCTGGCGGTACGTGCTACACAGGTGTGAATGTGGGGCAGGCCCTGTTACCCAGGTTGCTGTAGCCTGCATTGATGCCCCTGCTCATGCCCCGCTCAATCAGCGCACCCCCTGTGGTGCCTGCCGCCAATGGCTGGCAGACCTTGCTCCTACTGCCATTATCTACGTCGATGGAGCCTCTCAAGACTTTTCTGTGGCCGATTTGCTGCCACATGCATTCGGACTATAAAAGTCGCCCGCGCCCCTCCTGCCTGCCTTTTTTGTGAACAATTTGATCGCAAAATCCATTGACATAACACACGCTTTTTGTGTACGCTATAAGTCCCAGGACCGGTGTTGTTGTACTTGTACTTCTTTATGCGGCCAATGCAGCTAAGCTTTCACTCGTGAGGAATCCATATACCCTTAAAATCCCTCGGCGCACTATCAAGGATTGCTGAGAAAATGCAAAGGAGATCGGCATGGCAGGACGTTTTACTATCGGCATCGAGGAAGAGTTTCAGCTAGTAGACCGCGACACAGGCCAGCTCAGTCCGAAAATTATTACCATCATGGAGAAAGGCCTCCCTATCTTTGGTGAACAGATTAAACCAGAGATGCTACAGCCTACTATAGAGCTTATCTCAAAAATCTACCCTGACATTGTGGTTGCACGTCAGGAGACACGAAGATTGAGAGGGCAGTTGGCGATTCTTTTAGCGGAAGCAGGAATAGCACCGGTAAGTGCAGGGACGCATCCTGAAGCTCGCTGGATGGATCAGCCCGTCACACCCAGCGAGCGTTATGATCAAATACAAGAAGAGTTTCAGGACGTGGGGCGTTCCGTTTTAATCTTTGGCCTGCACGTGCATATCGCTGTTGAAAATGATGAGATTGCCATCAAACTGATGAACCAATTGCGTACATTTCTCCCGCATATGCTTGCGCTCTCTTCAAATTCCCCCTTCTGGGCTGGTCGATTGACCGGTCTCAAATCGTATCGTGCCGTGGTTTGGAAGCGTTTTCCTCGTAGTGGTCTTCCCGATGCCTTCCCCACATTGTATGATTACCAGCTCTATGTGCAATCGCTGGTGAAGACTGGTTGTATCGACAATGCCAAGAAAATCTGGTGGGATATTCGCCCCCATCCATTTTTTGGCACCGTGGAGTTTCGCATCTTTGACATGCCGTCTACCCTCAATGATGTGATGGGTATTGCGGCACTCTGTCAATCGCTTGTTGCCAAATTGACCTGGCTGCATAAGCATGGCATGGAGGCGGAGGCCCATGTGGTGTCGCGCAATCTTCTTGAGGAGAACAAGTGGCGTGCAATGCGCTATGGCCTTGATGCCGAAATAGTCGATTTTGTACAGCATCGTACCCTGCGTATGCGAGATTCTATCCATGAGCTTCTGAATATGGTAGACGACGTACACGATGATCTGGGCACTCGCCGTGATATCAATTATATCCGCACGTTGCTGGATGATCCACGCGGCACCGGTGCTGACCGCCAGATTGCTCTCTATAAGGAAACGGGCAGTCTGCGTGCCGTCACCCAGTTCTTGATGGAGCAAACGATGGAAGGTATCCCATTATAATCTCCTTCACTCTTTGCCGTTCTGTACCGCGTCAAAGATGATCTGGTCAATCAACTGTTCGACGGGAGCGCGGTCATCGGTAAAATAGATGGTAGAGTTTTTTTCCTCGCGCATATGCCCATAGACAATGCTTGCATTGGCGACACTTTTCAGTAAAGGATTGGTCAGGCTTTTGGCATTGATAAAAAAATTGTCGAGCGAGGTAGGCGCATTCGTGCCAATCACCAGGCTATTCTCGAAGCGTTGGGTATCGATGATATAGACATTGGCAAAGGCCGCACGCATGGTTTGGGCCAGGGCCTCGACCAGGCGAAAATCACAGCAGGTGCGGCCCGCGTTGATGACCGCCACGCCTGTTGGCGAGAGGTGGGCGCGTACCTCGCGAAAGAACTCAAGCGTGGTGAGTTGGAACGGTACGTAGGGCTGTTGATAGGCGTCGATGCCAATCACATCATACTGCTGTGTGGTTGTTCGCAAAAAGTAGCGCCCATCCTGCACAACCACATGCAAGTTGGGCTCATTCATAGCAAAGTACTGCCGGGCCAGGTCTACAATCGTACCATCGATCTCAACCCCGTCAATAGGAATTGGCCCATAGACGGCAGTGAATTGGCGTGCGAGGGTGCCTGCCCCCAGTCCAATCACCCCCACCTCGTGTACCTGCTTCTGCGTAAAGGGAGGTTTATTAAAATAGGGAGCAACCATAAAATAGTCCCACGGGCCTTGCGTTAGTACCTGGTGGGGATTGTAGATAGAATGAATACCTAAGCCCTCATTCAACACCAATTGCATCTCATCGCCTACTCTCACCACCTGGATATAGTTGTAGGGCGACTCGCGCTCGGTGACAAGTATCCCTCCGCCATTTGTGCCACTCGCCTGTTTGATTGGCCCCTGTGTGCCAAAGAGTGCCACACCCATGGGAATCAAGAGCAGTATGGGCAGCAGGGATGTGTAGGGACTCGATTTATCGCGTCCCCGCTTACTCCCAATGCGAGAGGCGGCTAATCCAATTATCGAGATCAGCAGGAGGGAAACCGCAAAGACGATGAATGTGCGATACGTTCCGATAGTCGGAATAAGCCAGAGTACGGGTAAGAAGGTGCCCAGGATGCTGCCAGCTGTGGAGATGGCATAGAGTTGACCTGCCGTGCGCCCAGATTTGACGACCTGCTCTACACTCAAACGTATAGCGAATGGAGAGACGCAGCCCAGCAGAATCATGGGGATGGCAAAGAGCAGCATCACTGAGACTAATGAGCCGTAGAAGACGCTGACAGAGTACGTAGCGAAGGACGACAACGACCAGAAGAGGATGGGACGCGAGATGAAAGGAATGAGTCCAATCAGAAAAGCCGCAATGATGGTGAGAAGATAGAGTACTGCCGGTCGTGGGTAGCGATCAGCGAGCCGTCCACCGAGATAATAGCCAATCGTCAGGTAGAGCAGGATCAGACCAATCAGATTTGCCCAGACAAACAGAGAGGTGCCAAAATAGGGCGCGAGCAGCCGCGAGGCCGAGAGTTCTACGGCGAGTGAACACGCTCCCGCGATAAACACCAGCAGAATGAGTAACCAGCCCTGCACGCTGCGACCTCTGGTTGGAACGGCAGTACCTTCATCCAATGGTGCTTTCTGGGAGCTGGGTTTTGTAGTGGACATAGCAAGCTTCTCTTTCTTTTGTACAGATTGCGTAGGAACCCGATGTATCGCGTCCTCGCTCCACGTAGGAGGCGCAATCGTGCTCCACCTCCGCCCCACCTCCGCCCCACCTATTGTCTCATATTTGAGGGTATGAGTCGAGAGAGTACCTGCTCTTCCACTTCGCGTGACGCCTGGCGCAGGCGGGCGAAAGCATCCACTTCCATACTGTCCTCGAGGGCGGTCAGGAAAAGTTCAATGAAGCTCACAGTTGAATATTGCAAGGAGGCACGCAATTGTAAGGTATAGAATAGTACGGCCAGAGCCTCTGCGTGATAGCCCTGTTCGTAAAACAGCATACCTGTATTGGTCAGAATCATGCCCTCGTTGTAGTCTTCTTCCAGGGTTTGCGCGAATCTCAGTGCCTCCAGATAATAGTTGAATGCTTGCTTGTAGTCCTTGACAGTATGATGCAGGATGCCAAGGTTATGCAGCAGCACGCTTTCCAGGAGTGGGTCGCGCAGTTGTTTGTTCAGTGCGCGGGCCTGCTCGAAGGTGGTACGGGCCAGCTGCAATGCATTTTGACCGCGAAACAGTTCTCCCTGGTTGGTCAAAGTAATAGCCTCGCCGTGCTGGTCGCCAACCTGGCGTTGCACGACGAGAGCCCGTTCATAGTAGGCCCGACTCAGTTGATAGTCACCCAGCCGGTCATAGAGCAAGCCCAGGTGGTTGCAGATCAGGCCTTCATCGCGGCGAGTCAGAACACTATTTGGAGGCAGCATGGTCATATAGAGGACAATCAGTGAATTCCATGCGCCCCACTGTACCATGCTTTCGTAGATGCCTTCATCTATGAGCAGGTCGCAGGCCTGTTGCCAGTGCCAGGCAAGGCATTGGTGCCGTATCGTTTCCAGCAAATAGACAATATCTTGCGGACTGCTGCGTTTCTCACAAGGAATATAGTGCTGATTTGCCATGTGCTGGTACGCGGTAGCCACCCGCACGTATCCGGCAGCTAGAGCCACTTCCTGAGCCTCCTGACTATGCAGGTCAGGATTTTTCGTACCGCCGGTATTGATAAAAAAATTGTCGAGCGACGTGGAACCATTTCCATTTGAATGAAGCTGAGGCGGCATGCTCACTTCAAGATAGTGTTC
>WNFG01005088.1_pt1 | contig 11066 bp, 6 predicted proteins | sample 5400431 | NCBI WGS metagenome assembly WNFG01 (sample SAMN13153346, study PRJNA577476) | soil metagenome | isolation source: 120 cm saprolite under Douglas fir tree site 2 hole 3 replicate 2 | place: USA:California | collected 2015-04-18
GGCGAGCCTGAGTTGCAGATTATTTGCGAATGCCGCAACGGAAAAGATGCTTTGCAGGCCATCGGGAAACTCAAGCCAGACTTGGTGTTCCTGGACGTTCAGATGCCGGAGCTGACGGGTTTTGAGGTGCTAGATCGGCTTGACCCCGCACGCATCCCGGTCGTGATTTTTGTAACTGCCTACGATCAATACGCATTGAAGGCTTTCGAGGTCAGCGCACTGGATTACCTACTGAAACCGTTCGATCGCGAGCGATTTAAGCGGGCGCTGGACAGGGCTCGCGCTGAATTGGACCGAAGAAAAGCCGGCGCCGTGAACGAGAAGGTCCTGAAGCTTTTGTCGGAATTGCAGCTCAGCAAGAAATACGTGGACAAGTTGATCGTTCGGGCGGGTGGCCGAGTGCTATTCCTGCGGGCCGACGAGATCGATTGGATCGAAGCCGCCGGAAATTACGTGCGCCTGCATGCCGGCAAGGAAGAGTACCTCTACCGCGAAACTATGACGAAGCTCGAAGAGCAACTGAACCCGGAGCGCTTCGCCCGCATTCACCGCTCAACCATAGTGAACATCGCGCGCATCAAGGAATTGCAGCCGTGGTTTCGTGGAGACTACATGATTCTGCTGCGGGACAACAGCAAGTTGATTCTAAGCCGGACGTATCGGGGGCGTTTGAATCTGTGATGAGCGGAGGCGTTTGTAGAAGAGGCCTGCTGCTGCGAGGCCTGTCAATGCCAGGATTAGCGTGGAGGGGATGGGCGTTGGAGATGGAGGGACTGTCGGCGTGACCGCCTCAAAAGTGAGGTTGTCGAGGCTCGTAAAGCTGATGTTGCCGAGCGAGGAGGGATTATTTGTTGGCAATGGCGTTTTGGGATCTAGGATCACAGGCACTGGTCCAAATGCCGCGTCAAACGGATACTTTGCCAGCCCGGGGTAAATGAGGAGAAAGTTGTTTCCGGTCCTGGTATCCGTCAAGTTTACGAAGGACGCGAATGCACGCTTGTTGAGATAGAACGTGTTCGTAAACGTGCCGTTACCGACTCCCCCAATGCTAACGGAGGTGATCATTTGTGGATAGAACTCCACCACGTCGCTCGGTATCAGGAGCGCTGTGTCGGACGAATACGAAACGGTGAAAGGCGCGCCGCCGAAGAGAACACCGTTCGCGCTTCCGCTCGCCGAACCCCGCAGCGTGAAAGTAATTGGTATGGCAAAAGCAGACGCACTCACGGTCCACACTGCAATCGACGCGGCGAAAAATCGCTTCACATACCTCCTAGCGCGGTTCGCCCGGTACCGGCGGCAGCACCGGCGTCATCTTCCCCCACCCTTGATCCTTCACGGTTTTCATGTCCTTAACCAACTGCTCCGGCAGATTCGCCTTCAACTGCGGCCGCCCCGCCTGATTGCCAAGCACCCACGCCACTGCAGACACAGTTTTCGACACCACCAGAACTTCCTTGTAGTCGATCTTGTCGGGCGTGTCGGTAGGACGGTGATAATCCGGATGCAGCCCAGTGGTAAAGAACGCAATCGGGATTCCCATCTTCGCGAAGTTGTAATGGTCGCTGCGATAAAACACGCGCTGGCCGTTGGGCGGCGGACCCAGATTGTCGTGAGTCGCGTCGGGCGCAGTGGTGTCGTAGAAATGGTTCAACACCAATTTCTGATAGCTATTGTTCACTGTCTCGATGGTCTTTTCCAAATCGTCACTACTGACGTGGGGACCAATCACCATGACCTCGCCCGGATTTACCAGGACATGCGTTCGATCCGGATCGGAAAAGTCCGGCCCCTTGGTTCTGCCAATCATGTCCATATTCAAGTTGGCCACCACTTTAGTGATATCGACTGGCGGAAACTCCGCGAAGTATTGCGAACCCCACAGACCCTTCTCTTCACCGGCGTTCCACAGAAAAATGATGCTGCGCGCGGGCCGCATGCCCTTGGCCGCGCCCTCGGCGTAAGCACGAGCAATCGCCAACAGGCCGGTGGAACCAGATCCGTCGTCATCCGCCCCGTTGTTGACGTTGTGGCCATCGGGTAGCGGCGCGCTCAAACCGACGTGATCCAGGTGGGCGCTGATGACGATGTATTCGTTTTTCCGCACCGGGTCGCCACCCTCGAGTATGCCGACCACATTTTCGCCGTGGCTGGCTTCGCTCTTGATCGCGACATTCAAGTTGAGTTTCTTCTCCGCGCTCAGCTCAAACGAATCCTGCTTGGTACCCGCTCCGGCGCCATAGAAGATCTGCGTCGCGTTCATTTTCTCGCCCTGGAAAATGCTATTGGTCATTCCCACATTGGCGATCACGGAAGGCACGCTGGGACACGCGGGAGGCTGTTGTAGCTTTGGCACCTGAAAACTGGGGCCATTGAGCGAAGGTCCCCGCCCACCGCCACCGAAGAATGCATTTGGATTGGCTATGGCCGCCAGTTGCTGAAAGCTGGCGATGGTCACAACCCCCACCGCGCCATTCTTCGCCGCTGATTCTTCCGGCGTCATGAAGTCGACGCAATTCTGTCCCAGCGGATTCACTGCCCCACCGCCTCCGGGACGTCCACCTCTAGCGGCTGCGGCGGCTTGCTGCGCGGCCAGTTCGGGCGGAAGCCCGGCGACTACTACGATCTTGCCCTTCACATCAAGCCCCTCGTAAGGGTTCAACTTGGTCTTGTTGACGATGTAGCCGTTCCCAGCGAAAACCAAATTGCTGCTGACTTTGAACGCCGCAAGCGGGGGCGAGCCGCGGCCACCGGCACTGACGGTCCAGTCCTTGCCATATTCAAAATCGGTGGTCTGCGGACGAGCAGGTGCTGGAGCCCCGCCGCGGCCACCTCGGATAGGCGCGGTTAGCGAGGCCTTGCTCTCCTCCGCTATCACTTGCTTGCCCACCAACTCGAACGGCATGAAGTAAGGTTGCAGCGGACCATTGGTATTGGTGGCGCTGCCACCCGGCTTTAGCCCCCACTCCGCCAAATGACTGGCGACATACAAGGCCGCGGTATCGTAGCCGCGCGAAGGCAGATTCCGCCCTTCCAGTTGATCGGAAGCGAGAAAGTAGTCATAAACTTTCATTTCCTCTTCTGTCATGGACTCCGAGTTGCCATAGCCGGCCGAAGCGCTGGTCTTGTCCTTGGCGGATGCAGGCTTGGAGGAGGCGGATCCAGGCTTAGATGGAGGTGCGGAGTTCGCAATTCGCACACTGACAAACACGGCGAGGGAACAAACAAGCGAGGTGCTAACAATGATTCGGCGCATAGATTTTGTGACCATCTGAAGTTTACCAGCAATACGGACGCGTTATAATACCGTGCCAATGCTAGGTTTCGCCCGCAAGCTGAAAGTTCCGGTCCTTCTGTTGGCAATAACGGTGGCGTTCTCCTGGAAGCTTGTTCTTTCCAGCCAGTACACCATACTGCATTCATCGGACCTCGTGAATCAGGTAATCCCGTGGCTCCAGGAAGAGGCCACTCAATGGCATTCCAGACATTTTCCCATTTGGGACACGCATTTGTGGGGTGGCGGACCGTTGTTGGCGCAAGTGCAGCCAGGCACGCTCAATCCGCTGAATTGGATTCTCTTCTCAATGCCGCTCAAGGACGGCTTCATTCAGATTCCCATTCTGCAGTGGTATTGGATATCCATCCAATTCCTGGCGATGCTTTTTTGCTATTGGTTGTGCCGCGATCTTGGAAGATCGCAACTGGCTTCCATATTCGGTGGATGCGCCTTCGGCCTGGGCGGTTACGTCGCCACAATCGGCTGGCCGCAACGGATGATGAGCGCCGTGCTCTTGCCGTTGATTTTGATGTTCTTTTTCCGGGTGCTGCGGAACGAGCGCCCTTTGTCGAACGCGGCGCTGTCGGGAGCGCTGCTCGGGGCATCTTTTCTAGCAGGTCACCACGAGCTTCCAACATTCTTTGCAGTCTTCATGATGGGCCTGTGGATTTACTATTTCACGGCGCCACGCAGACCGTGGCGATGGAAATCGATGGCGCTGCCCGCGGCCTTTTTCGCTTGTTTCGCGCTAATCGCTGCGGCGCAGATTCTTCCGGCTTACGAGTTGGGTAAGTTGAGCGTTCGATGGGTGGGCGCGGCAAACCCAATCGTCTGGAACGAAAAAGTGCCGTATGGTGTTTTCGAGGACTTTTCGGTCTACCCCACAGCTATACTCGGCATCGTGATGCCCGGTTTCCAGCGCAACTCAGTGATCTATACGGGTGTCGTGATCGTGGCCTTGGGGCTTCTCGGCGTGGCTGCAAAGAGCGGCGAGCGAATGGTGCGCATCCTGACCGCGATCGGCATTGGCGGCCTATTTCTTGCGCTGGGGCCACGCAGTCTTTTCCACGGTGTTCTCTATTCCCTGATCCCGAATTTCGATAAAGCGCGCTCACCCAGTTGTGCGGAAGCCATCTTTCACCTGGGCATCATCGTGCTGGCCGCTTATGGCTTGGATGCGCTGCGGACTTCGCAGGCTCATGACGCCGCGGGCAAATTCTCCACCCGGCTGCTGCTCTTGATGGCGGTGTTTCTATACGGATCGCTGATGGTGCTTATGACCGTGCGTCCGGCCACAGGCAAGGAGTACATTTTCATGGGTCAAACGGCGCTGGTCACACTGCTGCTGGCTGGGATTTTCCTGATTTGGAGGACATCGCCGCATTCCAGTTTCTCTTCCGCCGTGTTGGTGATCCTTCTGCTGCTGTTCGAATTGAACAACGTTACAACGCACAACTATTTACCATTCGCGGCGGCCACCACGCTTCAGAAGCTGGGTGAGAATCACGACATCGCTGCCTTCCTGAAGAATCAACCCAACCGGGCGCGGGTGGAAGTGGAAGAGAAGGAGATTCCTTACAATTTCGGCGATTGGTTTGGCATCGATGAGATGGATGGCTACCAGGCTAGCGCTTTGAAATCGATTGCCGATGTGCAAGGCGAGTGGAAGTATCGCGCACTGTTTGCCACCAATTACGCAATAGCGCGTAACCCTGCGCGGCCGGATCAGACCGTGGCATTTCAAGCTCAGAGCGGATTGAAAGTCTTTGCGAACCCGGGCGCGCTCCCGCGAGCACGAGTGGTTCATGCGGCAATCGGCGTCCAGAATGAACAGACCGTGATTGCGACGGTGATGAATCCGGACACGGATTTGCAACGGATGGTTGTGCTGCAAGGCGCCGCGCCGCAGCTAGAGTCTTGTGATGCGGGCAGTGTTGAGATCAAAACGTATCGGCCCACTCATGTGACGATGCGCGCTGACGTAGGGTGCAGATCCATGGTGCTCCTCGCCGATGCGTGGTTTCCAGGCTGGAAAGCATACGTGGATCGCAGACCTACGCGGATTTATGCGGCCTACAACGTGGTGCGCGGCGTGGTTGTGGATGCGGGCCAGCACGAGGTGACGCTAGTTTATCGGCCTGCAAGTGTCTACATCGGCGCTGCGCTGGCGTTGATCGGAATTGCGATCTGCGTGTTCCTGCGCTTCAGCCGTCATGGCCGGTGGCGGACACAATGAAGCGGTTCGCAAGCAAATTGAAGTTCCCCATTTTGCTGCTTCTGATTACGATCGCGTTTAACTGGAAGGTCTTGTTGTCTGGTCAATACACGTGTCTCGACGGCCCGGATACGGTGTATCAAGTCATCCCGTGGCTCCAGGTACAAGCAGGTCAATGGCACGGCGGACACTTTCCGCTGTGGGATCCGCATCTGTGGGCGGGTCAGCCTTTAGTGGGGCAAGTGCAGCCGGGAACACTCAATCCCGTGAATTGGATTCTGTTTTCGATGCCGTTCAAAGACGGGTTCATTCAAATACCTGTGCTGCACTGGTATTGGGTTTCGATTCAGTTCCTCGCAGTGCTCTTTTGTTATTGGCTTTGCCGCGATCTCGGATTATCGCAACTGGCTTCTATCCTGGGCGGATGCGCGTTCGGGTTGGGCGGTTTTGTAGCAACGATCGGGTGGCCCCAACTGATGGTGAGCGCGGTGCTGTTGCCGCCGATTCTCATGTTCCTGCTACGGGTGTTGCGTGAAGAAAATACTTTGCCCAATGCAGCAGCCGCCGGCGCACTGCTAGGCGCATCCTTTCTCAGCGGCCACCACAACGTTCCAACTTACTTCACTCTCGTCACCATCGGTTGCTGGATCTATATCGCGGCGATCCGAAGGCCCCTCCGTTGGAAAACGATCGCACCGGCACTTGCCTTCCTGGCCTGTTTCGCCCTGATCGCAGCGGCGCAGATCATACCGTCATACGAATTGGGAAAACTTTCGGTGCGTTGGGCCGGAGGAACCGAACCGCTGGGCTGGAACGACGCGGTGCCTTATTCGGTTCACGAGACTTACTCGCTTTCTCCTACGGCAATTCTTGGGATTGTAATCCAGAACTTCCAGCAAAACGCGGCGGTCTTCATTGGTGTTGTGATCCTTACGCTGGGCCTAATCGGCACTGCCGTGAAATGGAAGGAACGAAGCGTACACGTGCTGGCGGTCATGGGACTGGGCGGATTGATTTTCTCATTGGGCGGGCATAGTTTCTATCACGGCATTCTTTACGCGCTGATTCCGAATCTCGATAAGGCTCGAGCTCCGAGCATGGCGGCGGCCATCTTTCATCTGGGAATCGTTGTTTTGGCTGCTTACGGCTTAGATTCGTTGCGGACGTCGCAATTAGCCGGCAGAGCGGCAACACTCGCGATCCGTATTTTGTGTTCAGCATCGTTGCTAGTCTATGCGTCGCTCATCGTGTTGATGACTGTGCGCCCGGAGAAGAGCGAAGAATACAAGTTTCTGGCACAAACCGCGCTAGTGGCTCTGATCTTCAGTGGAATTCTCGCGTTGTGGCAACGCTCGCGACTTTCTGGTATATCCGCTTCCGTGCTCACGATCCTGCTGCTGTTATTCGAGCTAAATAACGTAACGACCTACGGTTATCCCGCGTTTGAAACAGCAACCACGCTGCGCCGGCTGGAACAGAATCACGATCTCGCGGCCTTCTTGAAGCAGCGGAACGATTTTCCTCGCGTTGAAATAGACGACAAGGAAATTCCCTATAACTTCGGCGATTGGTTCGGCGTCGATCAACTCGGCGGCTATCAGCCTGGCATCGTCAAGGGGATCGCGAGGACACAAGGCGAATCGCGCTACCGCCTGTTGCTTGCTACAAACTATGCGATCGCCCGCAAGCCAGCCAGGCCGGACCAAGCGGAGGTGTTTCAGGGCGATACCGGGCTCAAGGTTTTCGCGAACCCAGGTGCCTTTCCGCGCGTCAGAATCGTTCATGCCTCAGTTGGCGCTCCGGATGAGAATGCCGTGATTTCAGCCGTCTTGAATCCGGCTACCGACTTGCAGCGAACGGTTGTAGTAAATGGCGCGCCACCTGTTCTTGAAAATTGTGACGGCGGAGATGTTCAAATAGTGCGCTATCAGACCACCAGCGTAGCAATGCGCACGAACACGCCATGCAAATCAATGGTGGTGCTTGCGGATAGCTGTTTCCCGGGCTGGAAAGCATTTGTGGATGGAAGGCCAGCACAAATTTACGCTGCATACGACATTGTGCGCGGCGTTGTAGTGGACGCCGGGCAACATGAAGTTACAATGCGCTACCGCCCCAGCAGCGTGTTCACTGGAATGGCGTTTGCGTTTGTAGGCATCTTGCTTTGCGTCGCACTGCAATTCCGCAGAGAAGAAACTATTCCTGTTCAAACAACTCCGACCGGCTAATCCGCTCTCCCTTGAAAATCACGCTCTGCACGCTCTCGATCTGTTTGATCTCTTTCAACGGATTTCCGTCGACCAAAAGCAGATTCGCATCGTAGCCTTCTTTGATCAGCCCCATCCGACGATCCACACCCAGCAGTCGCGCGGCATTGTACGTGGCAGCCTGCAGCGCAACCGCGGCGGGTATACCAGCCTCCACCCACAATTCCACTTCGCGTTGGATGGTTGGCCCGTGGAACACCAAGGGATTGCCGGCATCACTGCCCGTCACCAGCACCACGCCCGCCTGCCATGCGGCTCGCAAATTTTCTTTGCCTTGGTCGAGGCTCATATTCAAAAGCTTCAGCCGGGTGCGCATCTTCTCAGCATTCTCGGATGTCAGAAACTTCTTCGTAGACTCGATCAACGCTCCCGGACCAACTTGTAAAACCAGCGGCCGCTCGATCGGCTCCCTGCCGCCATTGATCATCGCCAGGAAGCCTTCCACGGCCGTAAGCGTAGGATCGTAAGCCACACGTTGCGCCTTCATTTTCGCGAAGAGTGGCTCCGGAATTCTATCGCGCAGCGATCCGTGCTCGATGCTGTTGGCCCCTGCCGCCAAGGCATCGGCAACATCGCGAGAATCGCCAGTGTGGATCGCAATTGGCAGTTTCTGTGCGCGCGTCTCTTGCGCGATGGCCTGCAGAATCGACACGTCCAGGCGATTGAATAACAGGCCCGCTTGCCCTGATTCCAGAATTGTCTTGACGCAATCCACGCCGCGCTGCTTCAAAGCATCCACCTGCTGGCGCGCCTCGTCCGCAGTCTGCGGCGTGCGGACAGTCTGCTCCTCAGCCGGCTTGCGGACATGTTCCGGGAGGCTCTTGAAATATTCGGTCCCGTGCCCGCCGGACGCAGTGAACATCGGCCCGCACGTAAACAATTCCGCGCCGAGCCGATCGCCCGAATTCATCAGCGTGCGGATTTTCAAGACTTGATCCAATGGATCGCCGGCGCTCCGCACGGCTGTAACGCCGCTGTAGAGATACGCTGCCAGTTCGCGCGGCATGCTTTTGTCGGGCTGATAGTCGCTTGCGGATTCCGAAAATCCGCCGGACGCCGCCAGGTGCACGTGCACATCGATCAATCCTGGCAGCAGAGTCTTACCGGACGCTTCCACCGCTTCCGCCTTCAACTCCTTCGGATCGGGAGTGGGCCCTTCGTAAACGCGCTCGATCTTGCCGTTCTTCACCAGGACGCCGCCGGATTCGATCACGCGCCCGTCGCCGGTGAAGATACGGACGTCCCGGAACAAGAGTGTGCGGCTGCGCAGCAGATCGCGATTCAACATACGCGCTTTGATCAGGCTTTCCTTGCTGTGAAACTGATAGACGCCCAACAGCAGAAAAGGCGCCAGCACAGCCAGGAGCCACAGTTTCGCGCTGCCCTTGATCTTTTCTTCCTTTTCCCAGCGGAACAGCTTCACTCCGATGAAAGTCGCCAGCACCGTGGTCAATAACAGTGCTCCCGCGCCTGACGCATTATCCGCCAGACTCTCCTTTTTGGGGCCGAGAATGGACTGCATGCCAGTCATCAAATAAGTAGCCGGAATAAACTGTGCGACCGCTTGCACCCAATTGGGCATGACGCTGATGGGAATCGTGGTGCCGCTCAGAAAAAGCATCGGGAAATACAGCAACTGGATCACGATCTGGCTTTCCTGCATGGAGTTCACCACGGACGCGACGATCAGCCCGATGGACCGAAAGGCGAGCGCTCCGAGCGCCACGAAAATCAGCAGGGATAACCACCTCTCCGGAAGCGCCATACCGTAAATGAAGTGCGAAAGAAGCACCATCATCACGACTGAAGGCAGGAAATTCAACAGACCGGTAATCAGCGACGCCACCAGCATCGGCGCAGCCGAAATCGGCGCCACTTTGAAGCGGCGCAGGACATTGGTTTCACGATCCTGCACGGCGCGAATGCCAGCGCCAAAAAATCCACTTCCCAGAACCCCGATGCTGATGACCATGGTCAAGACCTGGATTATGGCGCCGCCCTGTTCCGCATGGAACAACTGCGCGAAGATGAAAAAGAAAACCAGCGGGAACAGGTAGTTAAAGAAAATCACCGTCCGGTCGCGGAACGTCAGCTTGAGATTAATCGCGGCCTGGGCCGTGTAGGTCTTCATCATTCGCGCAACCTCTTGCCCGTGAGTTGGATGAAAACGTCCTCGAGAGTAGGCCGCTTCAGGTGGATGTCCGCCAGCTCGATGCCTTGCTGGCCGATCCATTTCACCAACTCAACGATGGCGCGCGCCGGCTTCGGGGAATGTACCGTTAAAGATTTGCGGTTGTCTGAGAAAGAGTGCTTCTCATCCTTCAGGAAAGACTCCACCTCGATGGCCGGCATGGGCTGTTCGCATAGAATCTCGATGAGGCTTTGTCCCAGCGTGCGCTGCTGGATCTCGCGCGGCGTACCGATTTCGATGATCTGGCCCTCGTCGATAATCGCAACGCGATCACAGAGCCGCTCGGCTTCCTCGATGTAATGAGTGGTCAGCAAGATGGAGCGCTTGGCGCTGCGCAGTTCCTGAATCAGTCCGTGAATTTCGAGACGCACCTGCGGGTCCAGGCCAGTGGTGGGCTCATCCAGAAAAAGCAATTGCGGATCGTTGACCAAGGCCAGCGCCAGTGCAACCCGCTGCTTCTGGCCCCCTGATAACTTCGAATAGTATTCGTCGCGCTTCTCGGCGAGCTGCAGACGGTCCAGTAGTTTATCGATATCGCCATTGCGCGAATAAAACGTCGCGAACAGCGACAGAGCCTCGCGCACTTTGATCTTGTCCGGAAGATTGGTGGCTTGCAGGCATACGCCGATCCGGTCCTTGATCTGACGCGTTTGCAGGCCCGGATCGTATCCCAGCACCATCGTCTCACCCGAGCTTCTTTGCCGCAGGCCTTCCAGGATTTCGACCGTGGTAGTTTTGCCGGCGCCATTCGGTCCCAGCAATCCGAATACTTCGCCTGCGTGCACTTCAAAGCTGATCCCGCGGACTGCCTCGAAGGTTCCGTAGCTCTTTCGCAGGCCGCGAACCGAAATGACGCTGCCGTTGCCGTTCAAGCGGTTAAAACCGGCGACTCTACCAGCACGTTAATAGCAGCTCTACAGAACGCCGGCAAATCCTCGGGCTTGCGGGAGGTCACCAGGTTCCGATCCACCACCACCTCGGCGTCTTCGTACAGCGCGCCTGCATTCACCACGTCGTCTTTGATGGCGAAGAAGCATGTGGCCCGGCGGCCTCTCAAGATATCGGCCGAACAAAGTACCCAAGGACCATGACAGATGGAGGCCACCAGTTTGCCCT
>WNFG01005089.1_pt1 | contig 11065 bp, 9 predicted proteins | sample 5400431 | NCBI WGS metagenome assembly WNFG01 (sample SAMN13153346, study PRJNA577476) | soil metagenome | isolation source: 120 cm saprolite under Douglas fir tree site 2 hole 3 replicate 2 | place: USA:California | collected 2015-04-18
GACGGCTGCTTTCGCCTTCGGGCAAAGTGCACACCCTGTCGCAAATATGTTTAAGCCTCAGGCTACGCCAGCGGATTCGGTTTACAACGTTTCGATGCTCATGCTGGCCATCTGTGCGGCAATCTTCCTGGTGGTGGGAGGTCTTATTGTGTTCACCATCGTGCGCTTCCGCAGCCGCAAGATGGACGACGGCCGCGAACCAGTCCAGGTGTACGGGAGTAACCGGATTGAAATTGCCTGGACCGTCATTCCGATTCTGATCGTAGTGGTGCTGAGCATGGCGACGGCGCGCGCCGTCGTGGAGGTGCAGAGCAGGCGCATGCCGGCGGACGCTCTAAAGGTAACCGTCGTCGGGCACCAGTGGTGGTGGGAGTTCCGGTATCCCGGACTTGGGATCGTCACCGCAAACGAACTCCATGTACCGCTGAGCACTGTGGCGAAGCCGGCGCACACACTTCTAAGACTTGAATCAGCCGATGTGGCGCACAGCTTCTGGGTGCCGCAGCTTGCCGGCAAGACGGACTTGATTCCGGGAATCACCAACACTATGTGGATCGACCCCCGGCTGAGCGGGACCTTCTTCGGAAATTGCGCGGAGTACTGCGGAACGCAGCACGCCAACATGTTGCTGCGAGTGATCGTGGAGCCGCCAGCGGATTTTGAGAAGTGGGCCGCTGCGCAGAGAACCGAGGCGACGTTCGCGTCCAGTCCACAAATGGAATCGGCGCGCGCCGCGTTCCTCTCTCTCTCCTGTATAAATTGCCATGCCGTGAGCGGCACAACCGCCACGGGAACGTTCGGTCCGGACCTTTCTCATCTAATGAGCCGGGCAACATTGGGTGCCGGCGTTATCCCAAACACGCCGGAGAATCTGCGCGCCTGGGTAAAGGATCCGCAGGCGATTAAGCCGGGAAACCTGATGCCGAATATGCAACTGAATTCGCAGGAGTTGGATGAGGTCGTAACCTACTTGGCTTCGTTGAAATAGAGCGTTGAAATAAAGATGGCAACCACAACCTACTTTCCGGAAGGTCTCGGCAAAACGGAGGCGCTACCGCTGCCTTCGAAACTGCATGATTGGATCGTAACCGTCGATCACAAGCGGCTCGGAATCCTCTACATCGCGACTGCGCTGTTTTTCTTCGCGGTGGCCGGAATTCTGGCCGCGCTGATGCGCTTGCAGTTGGCATTTCCGAACGGCACAATCCTGCCGCCCGATGTTTTCAATCGGCTGTTCACGATGCATGGAACCTCCATGGTGTTTCTGGTTGGCATGCCATTCTTCGCCGGGCTTGCGAACTATCTCACGCCGTTGATGATCGGCTCGAGGGATATGGCTTTCCCGAGGCTGAACGCTTTTGGCTACTGGATATTTCTCTTCGGCGGGATACTGCTGTATTTCAGCTACATCGCCGGCGAGGGACTGGCCGGGCATGGGACTGCGCCCGACGTGGGCTGGTTCGCCTACGCCCCGCTGACTGAGCGCGCGTTCTCACGCGGCACCAGCACCGACTATTGGATCCTCAGCATCATCCTGACTGGAATCGGTACTACAGCGAGCGCGATCAACGTGGTGGCAACCATCATCAGTATGCGCTGCAAGGGAATGACGTTGGCTCGCATGCCGCTGTTCGTGTGGTTGATGCTGGTGGTTTCGTCCATGGTGCTGTTCATAATGCCTCCGCTGACCGCGGGGCAGATCATGCTCCTTCTGGATCGTTATCTTGGGGCGCACTTCTTCGACACTCAGGCTGGCGGATCGGCTGTCCTGTGGCAGCATTTCTTCTGGCTGTTTGGACATCCCGAGGTCTACGTTCTAATGCTGCCTGGCTTCGCGTGCGCGAATGAGATCATTCCGGTGTTCTCGCGCAAGCCGATGTTCGGCAGGCCCGCAATGATCGGCGCGACTATCGGAATCGGAATGTTGTCGTCCGGCGTGTGGGCGCATCACATGTTCACAGTTGGTATGACTGCTTCATCCAACATCTACTTCGCAGTGGCATCCATGGCGGTCGGCATACCGACGGGAATAAAGATCTTCAATTGGCTCGGAACGATGTACGGCGGAAAGATCCGGTTCGATACGCCCATGCTGTTTTGTGTCGCCTTCCTGCTTCAGTTTCTGATTGCCGGTCTGACAGGCATCATGCTGGCCGTGGCTCCGTTTGACTGGCAGGTTACGGACTCCTACTTCGTCGTGGCGCACTTTCATTACGTGCTCTTAGGCGGATTGCTGTTCACTTTGTTCGGCGCCATCTACTACTGGTTCCCGAAGGCTACCGGAAAAATGCTGAGCGAGACGCTGGGGAAGTGGCATTTCTGGCTGCTAGTGATCGGGTTCCATTTGACCTTCGACACGCTGCACTTTGCAGGAATTCTCGGGATGCCGCGGCGCATTTACACCTACGCTCCAGGCCGGGGTTGGGAAACGCTGAATCTGATTGCTTCCATCGGAGTGATCTTCCAAGCCGCGGGTGTGGCCTGCCTGGTATGGAACATCATTCGCTCGGTGCGCAAGGGGAAGCCGGCCGGCAACGACCCATGGGACGCCTGGACGCTCGAATGGGCTACGACGTCGCCGCCCCCGGAATACAACTTTGCGGTCCTGCCCGAAGTGCGTAGCAGCCGGCCTTTATGGGATCTGAAACATCCGGAAGATCCGGATTGGAGATACGAATGACGTCCGCAGTTGCAATTGGAAATGGGGGCGCACTCGAACAACCCAGCGCAACCGAGCAGCCCGGATGGACATTGCCGGATCGCGGCCGAGTGGGAGTGTTGTCTCTGATCGTCACCGAGTTTGCGATCTTCAGTATTTTCGTTGTCGCCTACGTGTTCTATATCGGCAAGAGTCTCACTGGCCCGACGCCCAGCCAGGTTTTGGAACTGCCGATTTGGGCGACCATCTGTTTGTTGTCCAGCAGCGTCACGGTTGCAATCGCGGAACGTGCCTTGAAGGGCAACCGAATGCAGCAATTCAAGCTGTGGACTGGCGTGACCATCTTCCTCGGCCTTGAATTCCTGCGGAACACGGCGGTGGAGTGGCGCCACCTGATTACCGATTTCCATTTGACGATTACAACGAATCTGTTCGGCACTACCTTTTACTCACTGGTTGGTTTGCATGCGAGTCACGTGGTTATTGGCATGACGTTGCTGCTGCTCACCCTGGTCCTTGGACTCCACGGAAGCATGCGGGGACAAGCCCGGCGATTCGAGTTGTTGTCCTGGTATTGGCACTTTGTGGACGCGGTGTGGGTAGCGGTATTCACCGTGGTCTACGTGATTGGACGCTAGCGCAATGCACGAACAAGACCAAAATTCGATTCTCGTACCCGCGCCAACGGTTTGGCCGTTTATGCTGGCGCTGGGCATCGCATTGATTTTCACCGGACTGGTGACTCATCCGGTGGTGAGCATCGTCGGAGCCATAGTCCTGCTGTGCTCCAGCATTGGCTGGTGGTTCGACGTCTTGCCGGAGCAGAAAGAGGAGACCGTGCCGGTGAGTCCGGCCGTTCAGGTAGTAAGAAGCTCCTTAACCGTGGACCACTTGGCCGCCGGACACCGCGTCCAAATTCCTGTCGAAGTGCATCCTTACTGGACGGGAATCTGGGGCGGACTTGCAGGCGCGGTCGCGATGGCGGTTGTGGCAACGTTCTTCGGCGTCATTTCGCAAGGAAGTATCTGGTACCCCATCAACTTGTTGGCCGCCGGCGTTGTACGCTCGCTGGCCGAAGCGCCGATCGAGCAACTCCGGAGTTTCAGCGAAGCAGGGTTGATAGCGGGAATACTCATCCACGGAACAATCTCGATCTTTGTCGGATTGCTTTACGCGATCTCACTGCCGATGTTTCCGCGCGGCGCCACTTGGCGAAGTGGCCTGGTGACACCTCTGCTGTGGTCCGGGCTCGTGGCTTCGACGCTCGGCTTCATCAATCCAACCCTCAACGGGCGAATCGATTGGATTTGGTTCGTAGGTTCGCAAATCGCGTTTGGCCTGGCTGCCTCACAGGTAATCGCGCGTACCACCAAGATCGCGACGATGCAAAACGTGCCTCTCGTAGACAGATTGGGTATCGACGCACCGGGCCCGCCTGAGGAGAAATCGGGTCTATGAAGCGCTGTTTACTGCTGGCCCCGGTTATCCTGCTGCTCGGTTGCGGCGATCGCATCGAGCACTACACGCTTCCGGATCAGATCACGGACTTCACGGCGCTTTACGGCAACAATTGCGCAGGTTGTCATGGCAGAGAGGGCCACAATGGGGCTGCTCGCCCGCTCAATGATCCCGTTTTCCTGGCCGTGATCGGCAAGCAGATGCTTAAAGATGTGATTGCAAGCGGTGTGCCCCGAACCGCGATGCCGGCCTTCGCACAGAATGCCGGTGGCGCCTTGACGGACCAACAGATCGCGGTATTGGCCGATCAGATCGAAGCTCGTTGGTCACGGCCGCAGGATTTTGCCGCCGGGGCTCTGCCACCATACCGCGCGGACCTGGGCGACCCGAACGCCGGAGAGTCAGTCTTCCGGAAACATTGCGCAAGCTGCCACGGCGAAGACGGAGCGCGCCGCTCGATTGCCGGATCGGTTACCGATCCCTCTTTCCTCGCGCTCGTAAGCGATCAATCGCTGCGGACAACCGTGATCGTCGGCCGAAGTGACCGCGGCATGCCAGACTGGCGAAAACATTCTCCCGCCATAACCCAGCAGGACGTCTCCGACGTGGTCGCGTGGATTTCCTCGCGACGCGCGCCCGTCATGATGACCCAGAGAGGAACGAAATTGCCATGAGCGAACCGAATTCAGATTGTCCTTGCAAAAAAGCGCAACTCGCAGCGAATGCGCCTGCGCAGTCCACGTCTCGCCGCAACCTTCTTTTAAAGATCGGAACAGGATTGAACGGCCTCGCCGCTGCGCTTGTCGGCGTGCCCCTTCTTGGATATGCCTTATCGAGTTTCACCCGGCCGTCCAAGAACAGTTGGATCTCGCTTGGTCCGCTGGCCAAATTTCCGGAAGGCGAGACTCGCTTGGCCGCCTATCGCAATCCAGGCAGCCAGCCGTGGGACGGAGACACCGCCGAAGTGCCGTGCTGGGTGCGCCGCGTCGATTCAGAGTCGTTCCAGGTCTTCGCGATTAATTGTACTCATCTTGGCTGCCCGGTTCGCTGGTTTCAGGAATCGAAGCTCTTTATGTGTCCGTGCCATGGGGGCGCATTCTATCAGGATGGATCGCGTGCGTCGGGTCCGCCGCCTCGTGGATTGTTCGAATATGAGCACAAAGTGGAGAGCGGCGAGCTGAAGGTGCTGGGCGGCCATATTCCCACTCTCGCCGAGCCCTTGCGAAAAGAAGACGTGTGAGGAAAAGATGCTGAGATCCGTCGCTCTCTGGCTTGAGGAACGTCTCCATATAGGCAAGCTGTTCGAGTCCACCGCCGGCCATAAAGTCCCGCCCAGTACAAATAGCTGGTTCTACGTCTTTGGCAGCGGTACGCTTTTGTGTTTCGTTCTGCAGATCCTGACCGGGACTCTTCTCGCTTTCGTCTACGTACCGTCGGCTAGCCAGGCCTGGACCAGCCTGCAATACCTCAACAACGAGCAGTTCCTGGGATGGTTTCTGCGGGCGATCCACAATTGGGGATCGATCTTCATGGTGGGCCTCATGTCTGCCCATCTGATCCAGACTTTCCTGTTTGGAGCTTACAAATACCCGCGTGAGTTGACCTGGGTCAGTGGCTGCTTCCTATTTCTATGCACCCTGGGGATGGCGTTTACAGGGCAGATCCTGCGCTTCGATCAGGATGCGTACTGGGGGCTCGGAATCGGGACCTCCATCATGGGACGAGTTCCGTTTGTCGGCGCTCAAATGGTTCATTTGATGCTGGGTGGATCGTACATCGCCGGCGAAACATTATCCCGATTTTTCTCCATGCACGTATTTCTCGTGCCCGGGTTGATCATCGCGCTGCTAAGTCTGCACTTGCGGCTGGTGTTAACCAAAGGCATGAACGAATATCCGAAACCAGGCGCCGTGGTGAGAAAAGAATCGTACACTGCCGAGTACGAGGAGATGATCAAGAAGACCGGCGTTCCGTTCGTGCCGAACGTGATCAGCAAAGATCTCTTCTTCAGCGCGTTCCTAATCATCGCGATCGTTACCTGCGCGCTTGCCTTCGGACCGGCTGGTCCTTCCGGCCCTCCGAATCCGACGCTCACCAACACTGCGCCGAAACCGGACTTCTACTTCCTGCCGATCTACGCAGCCCTGGCGCTGCTCCCGGCGTATATGGAAACATTTCTGCTTTTGGTCGCGCCAGTGCTTGGTATCGCAGCCCTGATCTTGCTTCCGTTCTATTCGGGAACAGGCGAGAAGAGCTACCGCCGCCGTCCGATGGCTGTTGTTATCGTCCTGCTGGCGGTTCTTACGCTGGGGCTGCTGGCATACCTCGGAACATTCGCGCCCTGGTCGCCGCACATGGAGGCGTGGAGCGGCGCAGCCACGCCGGCGGCATACGCGAAAGGTAGGTCCCCGCTGGAGCTGCAAGGCGCAATTCTCATCCAGAGCAAGCAGTGCCGGAATTGTCACGCTCTTGGCGGCGAGGGTGGTTTGCGCGGTCCGGCTTTGGACACAGTAGCCACGCGTCTCACGGCGGATCAACTGATCAGGCAAGTCATCCAGGGAAGCGGGAACATGCCGGCGTATGGCAAGAATTTGCGTCCCGCGGAAGTGACCGCGCTGGTCGCTTTCATGGAGACACTGAGGCCCTCGTACCAGCCCGCGGCCAGGGATTCGAGCAAGCATTAAGGCGCGCCGCATTAGAACTAATGGACCCTATCGCCACAGCCGTACTCGCATCATGGACGCTCGATTGGGGAATGCTTTGCTTGCTGCTGGCCATTGCCGCGCTTTATTTCCGAGGCTGGTTGCGTCTTCACGCTGAGCTGCCTCATAAGTACACGACCGAAAAACTGACCTGCTTTGCGGGCGGGCTATTGGCCATTGTACTGGCCCTCGAATCACCCATCGACGCGTTCGGGGCGCTCTTGCTCCAGGCTCACATGATCCAGCACCTGTTGCTGATTGCCGTGGCTCCTCCGCTGTTGCTCTTGGCACAGCCTGTATTGCCCCTAATGCGTGGGCTTCCGCGATGGGTCTTCAAAGACGCGCTTGGGCCGTTCCTTTCGTCCCGGGAGCTGAAGCAAATTGGCCGCGCGATCATTCATCCGCTCGTGACGTTGTTCGCCCTGTCGGCCGCTCTCATCGTTTGGCACTTGCCGCGGTTTTACGAATTGGCGCTGCGCTCTCCCGGGTGGCATCAGGTGGAGCACGCCTGTTTCTTTTGGGCTGCGATACTGTTTTGGTGGCCGGTGATCGACGTGTGGCCAAGCCATCCCATCTGGCCCAGATGGGCCATGATTCCGTACCTCCTGTTTGCTGGCATGGTCAACATGGGCCTCTCCGCGGTCCTGAGTTTTTCGCGCCAGGTAATCTATACGAGTTATGCTTTGGCTCCACGGCTGTGGGGCATCTCCGCTCTTGAAGATCAAACGGCCGCGGGCGGCATCATGTGGGTCCCGGGGTCGATCGCGATGTTGGTTCCGGCGGTATTTCTCGGAATGCGCCTTCTCGAAACCAGACGCGCACAACGGATCAAACCAGTTCCGCGTGTGCTGACCCCACGCCGTCCCAAGCAATGGGATCTCCTGCGCATCCCGATTCTTGGGCCGATTCTGCGGTATCGCCACTTTCGCCGGTCCCTTCAAATTACGATGTTATTGTTGGCCGTGGTTGTGACCATCGATGGATTTTTCGGGCCCCAAGTGGCGCCGATGAACCTGGCCGGCGTGCTGCCGTGGACTCACTGGCGAGGACTGGTAGTGATCGCGCTACTCATGGCCGGAAATCTCTTCTGCATGGCATGCCCGTTCACACTTCCGCGAGATCTCGCCCGAAAATTCGTGACGCCTCGATTTCGTTGGCCGAGCCAATTGCGCTCCAAGTGGATCGCCGCGGGCTTGCTCGCTACGTACCTTTGGGCGTATGAGGCATTTGCGCTTTGGGATTCCCCCAGCGCGACAGCGTGGATCATTCTAGGCTATTTTGTCGCGGCTTTCGTCGTCGATACAGCTTTCAAGGGCGCGAGCTTCTGCAAGTACGTCTGTCCCATTGGCCAGTTCCATTTTGTTCATTCACTGCTGTCGCCCTTGCAAGTCAAGGTGCGCCAGCCCGCAGTCTGCGGATCGTGCACCACGCACGATTGCATTCGTGGAAACGTGCAGCAGCGCGGATGCGAACTACAGTTGTTCCAACCAAGCAAGCTGGGAAATTTCGACTGCACTTTTTGCCTGGATTGCGTGCAGGCTTGTCCCCAGCAGAATGTGGGAATTTTACGCACCACGCCGGGGCAGAGCCTGCATGAGGACCATCGCAGCTCGGGAATTGGGCGATTGAGCCGGCGGCCGGACGTCGCGGCCCTGGTGCTGATTCTTGTCTTCGGCGCATTTTTGAATGCCGCCGGAATGACGGAACCGGTCATGATGTGGATGCATCAATGGCACACTCGCCTGGAACTCAGTTCCATGGTTCCGATTGTGACGCTGATGTATGTTGGCGGCCTGTTGATCGTTCCCGCGATGCTGGCGGCGGCGTGTGGCTGGCTCAGCCGGCTCGGGACTAAGGGTTCCTGGAAAGACGTAACTTGCAGTTTCTCACTCGCGCTAGTGCCAGTGGGCTTCAGTATGTGGCTTGCTCACTTCTCGAATCACTTCGTGGCAGGATGGAGCAGCGTGATTCCAGCCGTCGAAAGATTCATTTCGCGCGCGTCCTCTGTCAACTACCCGCAAGCCTGGATGCCGGATTGGATTCCCTCTCTTGAACTTTGCTTTTTGGATTTAGGTTTGCTGCTTACTCTATACACAGCCTGGCGCGTCGCACGCCGCCTCTCGACCGGCGGCGGGAGGGCCTTGGCCGCGATGTCTCCCTGGGCCGTTCTGGCGGGCGCGCTATATTCGGCAGGAGTCTGGATCGTCTTCCAGCCGATGCAGATGCGCGGAATGATGATGGATTAAGAGCCGCCATGAAGCCACTCATATTACTGGCGCTCGCGATCCTGACTCAGGCGTCCGCCTGGGCCGACGGAGGCACGGTGCTGTTGCGCCAGGAAGCGGGCGACCTCGTGATCACCGTTTTTGCCTCGCCGAGTCCGCTCTCGGTTGGTCCCATCGACATCAGCCTGCTTCTACAGAATCGGAACGGGCTCGAGCCGGTGTTGGATGCAAATGTCTCGCTGCTTCTGCACCAGGATGCTTCGAGTATTGAAGTGCATCCAACCCGAGAGCAGGCGCGGAACAAGCTGTTGTATGCCGCTCCCGTGACGTTCTCCGAACCGGGCAAATGGCAAATCGTGGTCACAGTTCTGCGAAACGGCGAGAAAACGAACGCGACGGGAATTCTCGAAGTGGCCCCGGCTCCCGGCAAGTCGGCTTCGTACGCGGCTTACATTGCCTTTCCGCCTATAATGATCGTGCTCTTTATGGTTCGCGAACGGCTGATCCGCAGGAGATCCAAGAGAGGCAAATGATGCGCGACTTTCTGGAACTGACCAAACCTCGCATCACGGTGTTGATCCTCATTTGCACTGCCGTCGGCTATTTCTTCGGTTCTCCGAATGCATTTCACTTCGCGGGCTTGATTCACGTTCTGCTGGGAACAGCGTTGATGGCTTCCGGAACGGCGGCGCTCAATCAATGGTACGAGGCGGACTCGGATGCCAGAATGCGAAGAACCTCCAAGCGCCCTCTCGCCGCCGGACGCATGAAACGCATCCACGGACTCCTTTTCGGCGTGTTGTTGTCAACCGCCGGTTTCGCCGATCTGTGGTTCGGGACGAATGCCCTTGCCGCCGCACTCGGTCTCTTTACGCTGGCGACATACATCTTTCTCTACACGCCTTTGAAGCGCCGCTCGGCAGTGTGCACCACAGTGGGAGCGTTGCCGGGCGCGATGCCTCCTCTGATCGGCTATGCGGCGGCGAGCGGAGTTTTGGATGCCGGGGCTCTGGCCCTGTTCCTGATTCTGTTCGTCTGGCAGTTCCCGCACTTCTACGCAATCGCGTGGATGTATCGCGAGGACTACGCTCGTGGCGGAATCCGCATGCTGCCCGTGATCGAGCCGGACGGCGAATCCACGGCGAGGCGTATCGTTGCCTGCTCTCTTCTTCTGATCCCGATCAGCCTGGTGCCCCGCCTCCTCGGGATGACCGGATCTATTTATGCGGCTGCGGCAATTCTAGCGGGGCTGGTATTGCTCTACTACGGAGTGCGCCTGGGACGCGAGCGCACCCTAGTGGGCGCCCGCCATGTGCTGCTGGCCTCTGTCCTCTACCTGCCAGTGCTGCTCGGCGTGATGGTTTTGGACCGCTAGAAGAACTCAGGTGACAGTCACCACTGTCCACGCGCCGTGGAACATGGGAGGTTGATTCAATATTTCGGCGGCTTGGGACAGTGGTGACTGTCACCTGAGTTTCAGCAATCTCTACAGGTGAATAAATCCCCGCCGCGCGGCGATTGCCATGGCTTGGGTGCGATCCCTCGCTCCCAGCTTTTCCATGATGTGCTTGATGTGAACCTTGACCGTTTCTTCGGCGATAAAGAGCCTCTCTGCAATATCGCGATTCCGATTTCCACCGGAAACGTGACGCAGAACGTCGACTTCACGATTCGTGAGCGGTTCATCGGCGAGATGCTCGGCGAGGTGCGAAGCGATTTCCGGCGAGACGTGCTTTTTCCCCTTGTGGACTTGGCGAATCGTCTCAACCATCTGTTCGGGGGGCATGCTCTTCAGCAGGTACGCGCGCGCTCCCGCTGCGAGAGCGCGCTGAATCTCAACATCGCCTGCGAACATTGTCAGCAGGATTATGCGAGCGTCGGGGAATTCAGCCCGGATCGCGAGCATGACATCTATACCACTGAGATCGGGAAGCCGAAGATCCATCAAGGTGATATCCGGTCTGATTTCGCGGTGTTTCTGGATTCCTTCTCTACCGCAGGATGCCGACGCTACCAGTTGC
>WNFG01006677.1_pt1 | contig 11065 bp, 6 predicted proteins | sample 5400431 | NCBI WGS metagenome assembly WNFG01 (sample SAMN13153346, study PRJNA577476) | soil metagenome | isolation source: 120 cm saprolite under Douglas fir tree site 2 hole 3 replicate 2 | place: USA:California | collected 2015-04-18
AAGCCGGGAGCAAAATTCAGGGAACCGTTTGGGTGGATGACGTTGCATTGGTTCCACAACGCGCGGAGCATCCCAAACCATGAAATTGCTCCGCTTCGGCATTTGCGCACTGGTGGTGTTTGCCGTTGCCGCGCACGGGGGCGTCGAAGACTGGGCACGGGCCGTCTTTGAGACCGGCGCAGGTTTGCTGTTTCTTGCCTGGTCCTTATGGATTTATTTCAAGCATGAAGAGCAAATTGTTCTTTCTCCACTGCTCCCGCCGCTGGCAGCTTTTTCCCTGATCGTTTGCGGCCAGTGGCTTTTTCATGGCACAGCGTCTTCCTACAGCACACGGATGGAACTCATGCTTCTTGTCTCCGACCTGAGCCTCCTCTTTCTCGCCGTGCAAGCTTTCCGCACACTTCAGGACTGGCGCGGCTTCGTTTGGTTCGGGATGATTTTTGGTTTCTTGATGAGTATCTTCGGCATTCTCCAGCACCTCACCTTCAACGGGAAGCTTTACTGGTTTCGCGAGATGCATTATGGAGGAATTCCATTTGGGCCCTACGCGAACCGCAATCACTTCGCTGGATTCGCGGAATTAGTTCTGCCGCTCTCGCTCGTTCCTCTCGTCCTGGGCAGGGTGCGGCGGGAGCGCTGGCCGGTCGTCGGTCTCTTCGCCGTTGTTCCCATCGCCGCGCTTTTCCTCTCCGCTTCCCGGGGAGGCATCGTGAGTTTTGGCGTCGAGCTGGCTGTATTGGCCCTAGTCATGATTCAGCGGCGCGCCAAGGGAAAGCAATTGTTTGCCGGCGCTGTTGTCCTGGTTCTCGCCGTACTTATGGTTTACTGGCTCGGCGTCGCACAGCTCCTGCAGCGATTTTCTTCGTTTCAGGTTCTTGAAGTTACCGCCGGAAAACGCGCCTCGATGGCCCGGGACACCTGGCAAATCTTCCTCCATAATCCCGTCGCCGGAACAGGGCTCGGCACCCTGGAAATCGTTTATCCGTGTTACGAGTCACTTTACGACGGGAAAATCGTCAATCACACGCACAACGACTACCTCGAAGCGCTCGCCGAAACCGGCATTCTAGGAGGATTCTGTTGCGTCTGGTTCCTGGGTGTATTGTTCAGTGAATTCTCAAGACGATTACGCCAGTTCAACAACTCCTTTGCCGGAACCTTGCAGCTTTCCGGGCTAGTGGCTTGCGTAGGCTTCCTAGTGCATGGCTTCGTCGATTTCAATCTGCACATCCCCTCAAACGCATTCCTGTTTTTTCTTATGGCCCACCTGGCTACCTCCCAGATCCAACCTATCGCTCCGCCGTCCACGGCTCACCGGTCGCGCCATCAGAATTCTCTAAATCACTGATTGACACGGGCATTCTCACTGTATAATCGCGCGTGGGGGTCATCTATTCTCATGCAGCCAGCCAGACTGGGTGCGCTGGTGTGGTGTCACGTTCCGACAGTCCTGCTCGTGCTACTGGTCCTGGCCCCGACCAGCAGCGCTCAGCAAGCCGTTCTCGAAACGCCACAACAGGTCAACGATCGCCTGCGCGCGATGTCCGCATCCGCGCGCGCGATACCGCATGACTATGTCATCGGCAATGGCGACCTGCTGGACATCGAAGTATTCGACGTAAAAGAACTCAGTCGGGAAGTGCGCGTCAGCCAGACTGGATCCATCGGCATCCCACTCGTGCCAGTGCGCCTGCATGTAGCAGGTTTGACGGAAGTCCAGGCTGAGCAAAAGATCGCCGAAGTCCTGGAAGCCAACGGCTTGGTCTCTCATGCCGAAGTGAGCCTCAGCGTTAAAGAGAGAAAGAGTAAGCCCATCACCGTCGTTGGGGCCGTCGCACATGCCATGGTCTACCAGGCCGACCGGCCTGTCAGTCTTCTGGAAGTCTTGGCCGAGGCCGGAGGTCTTGCCAACGACGCTGGCGACACAGTGATTGTGAACCGGCCAGCCCAGGAAGTGCCGTCCGATCCTACCGAGCCTCCGGCAATCGGCGCGGAAGATCCCGCTCCCGCCGCTGTTTCCAACGGATCGACTCACACCCGCCCGGCGCAGGAGTCCCCTTCTTCCACAGCTTCGGCTTCCAGTGCCTCCGCAAATTCGCCCCCGCCGATTGATCCGCCTCACTTGAACAATATCATCACCATCAATCTGAACGAACTGATGGAAAGCGGCGACGCCACGAACAACATCATTCTCCAGGCCGGCGATATCGTCACCGTTCCGCACTCGGGAATTGTCTATGTCCTCGGAGCGGTGTCGCGGCCCGGCGGTTTCGTCCTGGCGAATGACCGCGGGCAGATGACCACCTTGAAAGTGTTGGCTCTCGCCGGGGGTTTGGGCACCACTGCGAAAAGCGATCACGCGGTCATCGTTAGGAAGGACTCCCAGGGACAACAGCACGAAGTTGCCGTTGATCTCAAAAAAGTGATGAAACGCCAGTCGGAGGACGTCCAGCTTCAGCCCAGCGACATTTTGTATGTACCAAGCAGCCCCGGCAAACAGGCGATGCTCAGGGCTCTGGAATTCGGAATTGCATTGGGATCTGGAGTCGCTCTTTACCGCGTGGCCTACCACTAAAAATGGCCGACGAAAACAAACTCGTACCCCGTGAAAATGGTTCCAATGGCGCCGTCGAGATAGTTTCCATGCCAGCTCGCTTTCCTTCCTTTGAGCTCTCTCCCCGGGAACCCCACCTTTACGACTACCTCCTGATTTTACGGAAGCACCAGTGGCTTATTCTCTCCTTCATGCTGGCGGTCGTCACCATTGTGGCCATCGCCACCTTCCGCATGCAGCCTGTCTATGTGGCCACTGCCCGCGTCGAGATTGACCGGGAGAACGCTAACATCCTTCCCTTCCAGGGCGCGGAATCCTACGACTACATGGTGGATCTCGAGAATTACATCGAGACGCAATCCAAAATCCTCACCAGCGAAACGCTGGCCCTCCAAACCATTCGCAACAACGCTCTTTCAGCCCGCCCGGAATTTGCTTCGCCCAGCGGGCCCTCCGAAGCAATCGCCAGCGGCAGTCTGGCTAACCAGAAACGTCCGCCCGAACTTGCCGAGTTTTTGGGAAGTCTTAGCGTTAGGCGTGTTCCCAATAGCCGTCTGATGGATGTCAGTTTTGAATCCACCGATCCACAGCTCGCGGCGCGTATCGTCAACGCCCACATCGCCACCTACATCGAGCAGAATTTCCGCAGCAAGTACGAGGCTACTACCCAGGCTTCTACGTGGCTTGCCGACCAGCTCGGTGAGTTGAAGATCAGGGTGCAGCGGTCCGAAGATGCGCGCATCGCCTACGAGCGCCAAAATCAGATTTGGACGCTTGACGACAAGCAGAACATCACTACCCAGCGTCTCTCCGACGTCAACAAACAGTTGACCGACGCGCAGAGCGAACGCATGAAAAAAGAATCCCTCTATCAGTTCGCCAAAGCTGGCAATCTCGACGCCGTACCGGAGGTTCAAAACAACTCCGCACTCGGCGATTTGTTCAAGAAGCGCAGCGACACCGCCTCACAATACGCCGACGCCTTGGCTCAGTACGGCCCCAATTTCCCGAAGGTACAGCGCCTCCAGTCCCAGCTCAAAGAATTTGATCAAACCATCGAAAAAGAAAAACAGAAAATCCTGGATATCCTTGAGAGTGATTACCACGAAGCCCAGCAGCGCGAAGCGCTCCTGACTAATGCCCTCGACCAGCAGAAGGCGGAAACCAACCAGATGGCAGGAAAGCTTGTGGAATATAACATCCTCAAGCGCGAAGCTGAGGCCAACAAGACTCTCTACGAAGGTCTGATGACCAAGCTGAAGGAGACTGCTATTTCCCAGGGCTTGCGTTCTTCCAACATCCGCGTCGTGGATCCCGCCATGATTCCCTCCACGCCTGCGCGTCCCGCCAAGACCCGCAACGTTGCCCTCGCCTTTCTCGTTGGTCTGGTGGGTGGCATCGGTTTGGCTCTCATGCGCGAGTATCTCGACAATACCGTAAAGACCCCCGACGACGTCGAGACTCTTTCGCGGCTGCCATCCCTCGCGGTTGTTCCGGAGTTTGCCGGTTCCAACGGGAGCGGCAAACGCCATGGCCTCTTGCAAGGCTTCTCTTCCAACGGCCATGACAAGCGCATTGAGCTGGTCGCCCAGCACTTGCCCAAGTCACAGATGGCGGAAGCCTTTCGCGCCTTGCGAACTTCCATTTTGCTTTCGCAGGCCGATCATCCCCCGCAGGTCATCTTGGTCACCAGCGCTCTCCCGCGGGAAGGGAAGACTACTGCCGCCGCGAATCTTGCCGTTACGCTTGCGCAGCTCGGCGATAAAACTGCTCTTCTCGATGCCGACCTTCGCAAACCCGGCATCGGCCGCCTTCTCAATCTGGCGGGCGGCAAATATGCAGGTCTGAGCTCCTATCTTGCTGGCGTTTCAAGTCTCGATTTGGTAACCGTCCCGCACCCTGCAATTCCCAATCTCGTCGCCATCCCTACCGGACCTCTTCCTCCCAACCCCGCGGACTTGCTTTCTTCCCAGAAGCTCGTTGAGGCCATCGCCGAACTTCGCACGAAATTCAAATTCATCGTTATTGATTCGCCTCCCATCATGGCCGCAACCGATGCGGTCATTCTTTCCGTGCAAGCCGACGGTGTACTCCTCGTCGTTCGCAGCGGCGAAACACCCAAGGAAGCTTTCACGCGCACCCGCGACCTGCTCAACAGCGTGAAGTGCCGCATCCTCGGCGTCGTTCTCAACGCCGTGGATTCCGGCGCCCCGGACTACTACTATTCTTACCGGTATTATCCGTATTCCTATGGCTATGGTCCGCAGGAAGCCGCTGAGGCCCCGCATGAACATGAAGATGATTCCGAAGCGATCGCCCGCCGCGTTTCCCGCGATCGCGACGACGATGACTCTCAGGCCCTTTAAGGAGGCGCTTTGCGCTATCTGATTACCGGCGGCGCCGGTTTTATTGGCTCACACCTCGCGGAGCGGCTCCTCGACCGCGGCGACCGCGTTGTTTTGCTCGACAACCTCTCTACCGGCAGCGTCGATAACATCCGCCATCTCAAGTCTTCCGATCACATGCAATATCATCTGGACAACATCGAGAATCGCCAGCTACTCGCCGAACTCGTTGACGATGCCGATGTGATCGTTCATCTCGCCGCTGCGGTCGGCGTCAAGCTCATCGTCGAAAGCCCCGTCAAGACTATCGAGACGAACGTAAACGGCACACAATTGATCCTCGAAGCCGCCTGCAAAAAAAAGAAGCTTGTTCTCACCGCCTCTACCTCGGAAGTCTACGGCAAGAACACCAACGTTCCTTTCCACGAAGATGCCGACCTTGTCCTCGGCCCCACCACAAAGGGCCGCTGGAGTTACGCCGCCTCCAAGGCGCTCGATGAGTTTCTCGCGCTCTCCTACTGGAAAGAAAAAAAGCTTCCTGTCATCGTTGCTCGCTTGTTCAATACCGTTGGTCCCAGGCAAACGGGCCGCTACGGAATGGTGCTTCCCAATTTCGTCAAGTCCGCCTTAGACAACACCACTATCAGCATCTTCGGCAGCGGAAAGCAATCTCGCTGCTTCTGCGATGTACGCGACACAGTCGAAGGTCTCATCCGCCTCATGGATTTGGACCGTGCCGTCGGCGAAGTCGTCAACATCGGCAACACCGAGGAAATCACCATCGAAGATCTCGCTCAACGGGTGAAAGAGCGCACGGGCAGCTCCTCGCCGATCGAATACGTGCCTTATGACCAAGCCTACGAACCCGGCTTCGAGGACATGATGCGCCGCGTCCCTTCCGTCGAAAAACTCCATGCCCTCACCGGCTTCCGTCCCTGCACTCCCCTAAACGAAATCATCGACCGCGTCGCCGCCTTCTTCCAGCAAAAAACCGAAGCCCTGGACATTCACAGAGTAGCCACCACCAGCGCGGACTAAATTTGGCCTGGCTCGTACTGCAACGTATTTTCCGGGTAGATTTTCGCCTGTTCTTCGCTAGAAACTTCCTTGACAAATCCACGAATCTTTTCGTACTTTTATCAAACTTTTGAAAACTTTCTTCGTCTTTACCTCTAGCTACCCGGAGGTGTCCCTGTGACCGCGCCCGCCAACGAAGCCCCGCGCCGCCAAACCATCTACGGCTGGCTCGACACCGTCCTTCGCGACCTCAAGTACACCTTCCGCATGCTCGCCCGCACTCCCGGCTTCACCGCGGTAGCCGTTCTCACTCTGGCTCTCGGCATCGGCGCAAACACCGCGATCTTTACCCTGCTCGACCAGGTCTTGCTGCGCCTCCTCCCCGTCAAGGATCCCCAGCAACTCGTCCTTCTCACCATGAAGGGCCGCCACTATGGCAGCAACTGGGGCGGCAACGCCATCTCCCATCCCATGTTCCGCGATTTCCGCGAGCACAACGAAGTCTTCTCCGATATGTTCTGCCGATTCCCCAACTCCGCCAGCCTTTCCTTTGGCCAGCAGGCGGAGCGCGTGTCCGTCGAACTGGTCTCCGGCACCTACTTCTCAACTCTCGGCGTAGTCCCCGCGATGGGACGCATTCTCACGCCGGAGGACGATATCGTCCCCAGCGGCCACCCCTTCGTTGTGCTCAATTACAACTTTTGGAAAACACGCTTCGCCGGCGATCCCCAAATCGTTGGCAAAACGATGACGATCAACAATTACAAAATGACCGTTGTCGGCGTCGCCCAGGCGGGTTTCGACGGCCTGGAGCTCGGCTTCTCTCCGAAAATCTTCATTCCCATCATGATGCAGGCGCAAATTATAGTCGGCAACCCGGAAGATATGCTTAAGCAGCGCCGCAATCGCTGGGTCAACGCCTTCGGCCGTCTCAAGCCTGGCGTCTCGCAGCAGCAGGCCAAAGCCGCCCTCCAGCCCTTCATGCACTCCATGCTCGAAATGGAAGTGCAGCAGGCCGCCTTTGCTCACGCCTCAAAATTCGACCGCGACGAATTTCTCAAGTGTTGGATCGACGTCTTGCCCGGCTCCCAGGGCCGCTCCTACACGCGCCGCCAGCTTTCCACTCCGCTGTGGGTCTTGATGGCCACCACTGGCGCTGTCTTGCTCATCGCTTGCGCCAATCTCGCCAATCTCCTGCTTGTCCGAGGTTCCAGCCGCGTTAAGGAAATCGCCGTTCGTCTGGCCATGGGCGCTACCCGTCCCCGCATCATCGGCCAGCTCTTGATTGAGAGTCTTTCTCTCTCCGCTCTCGGTGGACTCACCGGCCTAGCCTTCTCCTTTTGGGCCGACCGCGCCCTCATGAAAATCTATCTGCCCTCCGATTCCGGCGGCATGCATATCTCCAGCGCCCCCGATCTTCGCATTCTTCTCTTCAATCTCGCCATCACCGTCCTAACCGGCATCATCTTCGGCCTCGTCCCTGCTCTCCAAACCACCAAGCCCAATATTGCCGGCACGTTGAAAGATCAAGCCGGCGCGGTAGTTGGCGGCCGCGGCCACCATCGCCTCAGAAAGGGCCTTGTTGTCGCGCAGGTCACTCTTTCTCTCCTGCTCCTGGTTGCCGCCGGTCTTTTCGTCCGCAGTCTCGCCAATCTCCGCAATCTCGGCCCCGGCTTTTCCCCCGAAAAGCTCGTCGGCTTCGAAATCGATCCATCCCTCAACGGCTACACTCCCGAGCGGCTGAAAGTTTTCTATCCTCAATTGTCCGAAGCTCTCGGCTCCATTCCTGGCGTCCAATCCGTCGGCCTCGCTTCCATGCGCATCCTCGGAGACAACGAATGGGACAGCAGCATGTCCGTCGAAGGCTTCACGCCCGCCAAGCCCGATGAACACGCCGAGCCTTACATGAACTCCATCAGCCCCAACTATTTCGCCACCCTCGGCGTTCCCATTGTCGCTGGCCGCGACTTCCGCATCAACGACGCCCGCGACGTCAAACACGGCCCCGAAGTCTGGAACTGGTCGCCCACCACCGTCATGATCAACGAAAAGCTCGCCAAAAAATATTTCGCCGGCCGCGATCCCATCGGCCTCCACCTCGGTTACGGCACCGATCCCGGCACGCCCACCGACATGGAAGTCATCGGCGTCGTCAAGGATTTCAAGTACACCAGTCTCCGCGACGAAATTCCCCCCCAAGCCTTCGTTCCTTACCTTGCCGACCGCTTCCTCACTGGAATGACCATCTACGTTCGCACCACCGCCGACCCCAATCAACTGATGACCGCCGTCCGTTCGAAAGTCCGCGACGTGGATTCCAATCTCCCCATCTTCGCCATGCGCACCACCGAAGTGCAGATCAACAACTCCCTTTCCACCGAGCGCATGATCGCCAGCCTCTCCGCCGTCTTCGGATTCCTCGCCACTTTGCTCGCCGTCATCGGCCTTTACGGCGTCATGGCCTATACCGTCGCCCAGCGCACCCGCGAAGTCGGCATTCGCATCGCCCTCGGCGCCGCTCGCGGTAACGTCATCTGGCTGGTCATGCGCGAAGTCCTCCTCCTAGTCGCCATCGGCGTCGTCGGCGGCGTCACCGCCTCCCTCGCGCTTACTCGCGTCGTCCAAAGCCAACTCTTCGGCCTGACGCCTCACGATCCGCTCACGCTGGGCCTCGCCACTGCCGCGCTCGCCCTCGTCGCGTGCGCCGCCGGCTACATCCCCGCCCTCCGCGCCAGCCGCCTCGACCCCATGGCCGCCCTCCGCTACGAGTAAACGCGACTCCATCACTTTCCTCGTTCACGATGTTTATGTGCGCGGCGTGCTTTTCGGTTTGCTCGAAATCTTGCGAAGTCTCAATTCGCAGCAATCCCAGCTTCTTGGCCTCGGGACTGTGCACTTGACTCGCCTTATTTACTGGTTTGCGACAGTGCTTAGTGAAACTGGCCTCCAGCAACCCAATTTTGGGTACATTTAGGTGGATGGTACGCGGTCGCTGTCCATAATCTCTCGACAAGAGTTCAGGTTCGCAACCTTCCAGCGATCGAGACAGTCTTGGGGAGGGGATATGTCTGCTCCGCAAGGCCACCTGGGAATCATCCTCGTGGCCGATGACAATGAAGCCAACCGCGAACTGCTCTCTGCTTTGCTGAGCGCTGAGGGTTACCAGGTCGTCTGTGCAGCGGACGGCCAGCAAGCACTAACTCGGGTGAATAGCGGCTCGATTGATCTCGCGTTGCTGGATGTGGTGATGCCTCGCCCGACCGGATTCGAAATTTGTCAAGCGATGAAGTCCAACCCGGAAACCCGCTTGATTCCCGTTATATTACTCACCAGTTTGAACAGCGACGCCGACCGCATCCACGGAATCATGTGCGGGGCCGATGATTTCCTCAACAAGCCCGTGAATAAGCATGAGCTGCTGGCTCGCGTGCATTCCCTGTTGCGCTTGAAACAATTTACTGACGAGCTGGACAACGCTGAGACCGTACTGTTCAGCCTCGCCCTGAGCATCGAGGCGAAAGATCCCTACACCGAGGGCCACTGCGACCGTCTTTCGAAATATTCCGTCGCGCTGGGAGAGAAACTCGGGTTGTCCCAGGAACTGCGCGTCGCTCTGCGCCGGGGCGGTCTCGTTCACGATATCGGTAAGTTGTCCGTGCCAGAGAGCATTCTGCTGAAACCTGGACCGTTGACTCCGGAAGAGCGAAAAATCATGGAGCAACATACCGTGATAGGTGAAAAAATTTGCGCACCGCTGCGGTCCTTTCGTAACGTGCTGCCGATCATTCGCCACCACCATGAAAAGCATGGGCTAAAAGGTGAGCAAATTCCACTCACTGCACGCATTCTTCAAATCGCTGATATCTACGACGCACTTACCACCGACCGGCCCTATCGCAAGGCTCTCCCCCCCGAAAAAGCCTTTGCTATCATGCGCGAGGAAGTAAAACGCGGCTGGTGGGACGCTGTCATTCTGGGCGAGTTCGAAACAATCTTTCTTGGTTCTGTGCCGCTGCAGCCGGTGCGGTCAGTTAACTAAACTCTGCGTCCGAGGCTCCTCAGCAAGGCGGTGGAAAGATGAAATGGAAAATGGGGAATCGCCTGGTTCTCGCGGGATTCTGTATAGCAACGGCCATTCTGGTATTTGTTGGATGGCAATCCTACCGGAACACGGAGCGATTCACTGAAGCTTCCGAGTGGCGGAAGCACACCTACGAGGTTCTACGGAATCTTGATGACGCCTTGGCCCGGCTGGTTGATGCGGAAACCGGACAGGGAGTCTACCTGCTCACGGGAGACGAGGCCTACCTCGAGCCGTACCGTGCGGCGATTAAGAACATCGACCAGACAATCCGGGATCTAAAGAGTCTCACTTCCGACAATCCAAATCAGCAGAAACGCATCCAGATCCTAGAGCCGCTGGTAGAAAAAAAATTGGCGGAGCTTCAACGGACGATCGGTCTCCGCAAGAGTGAAGGCTTCGCAGCCGCAAATCGGGCGGTCCTAAAGGGTTCCGGAAAGCAATGGATGGACCAGATCCGCGTCATCATTGCGGAAATGGCAAATGAAGAGAAGGATCTCCTAAGGATTCGCGCGCAAGAGGCCAACGAGAGCGTGGCCAGGTCGGTGCGCACCATCCTCGCCGGCACTGTAGTGAGCATTGCGCTGCTGGTGTTGTGTTTCGTGCTTCTGCAGCGGGAGCTGTCCGAACGTAAGAAAGCGCAAGAAGCACTGGCAAAAAGTGAAAAGTGGTTCTCTACCACTCTCGCCAGCGTCGGTGACGCGGTGATCGCCACGGACATGAATGGCGCTGTCTCCTTCATGAATCCCGTCGCACAATCTCTCACCGGATGGAGTCTCGAAGACGCGCGGGGAAAGTCGATGGACCTTGTGTTCGATATCGTCAACAAGGAGACGCGCCGCCCCGTCGAGAACCCCGTCAAGAAAGTCTTCCGCGAAGGGAAAGTTGTCGGTCTGGCGGACCACACGCTTTTGCTCTCCAAGGACGGAAAAGAATGTGACATCGAAGATAGCGCGGCGCCCATTCTCACGGACACAGGACAAGGGTTCGGGGTCGTGCTCGTTTTCCGGGACATCACCCAAAAGAAGCGGGCAGAAGAGGAGACAAAACGGCAAAAGGAACTCCTGC
>WNFG01005092.1_pt1 | contig 11063 bp, 10 predicted proteins | sample 5400431 | NCBI WGS metagenome assembly WNFG01 (sample SAMN13153346, study PRJNA577476) | soil metagenome | isolation source: 120 cm saprolite under Douglas fir tree site 2 hole 3 replicate 2 | place: USA:California | collected 2015-04-18
AGACGCACGGCATCGAGGCTGGAGAGTATGCCCGCGTCGAGCACGCGAACGAGAAAGAGAATCTAGTAACGGTGAAACGCGAGAACGGTCAGCATGTGAGTTACGACCCGCGCAGGTTGCATGGCGTTACGCTTTACCGTGAGACGGAGCGCGGATTCAGTCGAGGCGACCGCGTGCAGTTCACAGCACCGAATGGAGAGCGGCACATTGCGAACCGCGAGCTAGGCACCATCGAAAAGATCGACGATAGCGGCAACCTGCAACTACGCCTCGACTCGGGCCGGACCGTCGCATTCAACATCAAAGAGAATCCGCATCTCGACTACGGCTATGCGGTGACGAGCTACAGCAGCCAGGGACAAACCGCCGACCGCGTGCTTGTTCACCTAGACACAGAGCAAGCTGGCGAAAAACTCGTGAATCGCCGCTTGGCGTATGTGGCGGTATCGCGCGGACGCTACGATGCGCAGGTCTACACAAACGACAAAGGCCGGCTTGGCGACCAACTTTCTCGCGACGTGTCGCACCGATCCGCAATCGACGCGAGTCGCGAATCCGTATCCTCGCCCCACGAGATCGAACCGTCAACCACACGAAGCCAGGCGCACGAGCATACGCAGGCAGAAGGCCACAGCATCAGCAGATAGAGCCGGATTCCCTCCGCTCTCGCCGCCGTCAAGAGTCACGCCCGCTGCGCGGCTCCTTACAGTCGCCCTTGACCGCAGTTTCGCTTCGGGATGGCTCAGCTATGAGAGGCATGGGCCTCTCCTTGCTCAACTAGCCGCCCGACGTTGGCGAGTATTCGGGGTCTTTGGATGGTGCTCTTCTGAATCATCCAGAGTGCCGTTCTTGAATCGCCTTTGGCTGTACACCTGCCCGTCGTTACCCTCACGAGCAGGTTGATCTCCTGACCTCTTTCTAGACTCTCGTTCAGTTACGCGGTGCAGATATCCCGCGTAGGTTAGTAACGCTCCGCAAGAAGCGCGTTCGCTTACCCCCCTCCCGAACGCGATCAGTTTGAAGGGAAACGGTGTGATCACTAACCTGATTCATTTGAGTAAGTGTGTCCGGTTGCGATTTTTACAATTTAAGGTGGTTGCCGCAGCGCTCGTCGCCGCAGGCACTATAGGGCTGGCAGGTTGCGCAGCCCTCGTCGAAGGAACTAACACCACCGCAGGTTCCCTCACGATCTCCAATACCACAGTGGTCAGTAACACACCGCGCTCCGTAACCATTACTTGGCAGACCAACAAACCAGCTACCTCGCAGGTCGCTTATGGGACCTCGACATCCTATGGTTCGACCACTACGCTCGACACCACGATGGTGACCAGTCACGTCGTAACCGTTTCCACTCTGTCTGCTGGCACCACCTATTATTACGACGCCAGTTCCACCACCACGCAAAATAAGGCCCATGGCGGTGGCCGCTTCAAGACCGCTGGATACAATATTTTGGGATCGATTAGTCCTGCAAAGGGCGGAAGCGGAGCGACACTGACATTAGGCGGAGCGACGGCCGCGACGACCACGGCAGACAGCTCTGGCAATTACACATTTGCCGGATTAGCGAACGGGACGTACTCGGTGACGCCCAGTCATACGGGATACACATTCAGTCCAGGCAACCAGAGTGTGTCCGTGAACAACTCCGATATGACGGGCGTGAACTTCACGGACACCGCGCAGACCTTCAGTGTTGCGGGGACGATCAGCCCAACAGCGGGTGGGAGCGGAGCGAAGGTGAGCCTGAGTGGCGCCACGACTGCGACGACTACGGCAAATTCTTCCGGCGCGTATATGGTCAGCGGCTTGGTGGCCGGCTCCTATACCGTAACGCCGAGCAACACGGGATATACGTTTAGTCCGGCGAGCCAAAACGTAAGCGTGAGCACAGCCAGCCTTACGGGAGTGAATTTCACGGCGAATGCCGTCGTGGTCGCGCCGACCATCACGACCCAGCCGGCGAATCAGACGGTAACGGCGGGGCAGACCGCAACTTTTACTGTGGTCGCCAGCGGCACAACGCCTTTGAGTTATCAGTGGCAGAAGAACGTGGTGAACATTTCCGGCGCCACGGGATCGAGCTATACAACGCCAGCAACGACGACTTCCGACAGCGGCTCGACTTTCGCTGTGGTGGTAAGCAACAGTGCGGGAACAGTGACGAGCAATGCGGCGACGCTGACGGCAAATGCGGCTCCCGTTGCTCCTACGGCACCGACCGGACTGGTCGCGACGGCTTCGACCTGCGGTCAAGTCGATCTGTCCTGGGGAGCTTCGACGGATTCAGGCGGCTCCGGGCTCAAGGCGTATACCATCTATCGCAACGACGGTGTTAATACGTCAATCGGGTCAGTCCGCACAGCTTTTTCTGACACGAACTGGGTGAGATCCGCCACCACGCTGACATACCACGTGGTGGCGCAGGACAATGCAGGAAACGTTTCGGCATCGAGCAATACAGTAACGGTTGTCACGCCCGCTTGCTCCATGTCTGTGGGTGAGCAGGTTGTCGATAGCTCTTACAACGGACCGCTCGGGAAGAGCATGGCCACCTACGGAACGCGGTCCGCCATGATCTACCAGAAGCTAAACATGTTCTCTACTCGGGACACTTGGCTCTATGTGAACGACTCGGATACCGGACAGACCTCTAACTTCCTGCTGCACCCCGCACCGGGATATTCACAGACGGAAACTGATTATATCCTTACAAGTGCGACCGAACTGTGGACGTTGTCTTTCGATAGCAGTTTAGGCGGGAAACTGCTGGTGAGTCAATATGCACTGAACGGCTCTCCTGCGACCTCGGCCACGCTCGTTTCCGCGCAGTCCCTGGGCGACAGCACGTCGAGGCCGAAGTCTATGATTCGCCTACAGAGCGGCGCGTTGTTTGTGGCCTGGGATGAAGAACCATCTTTCTACAGCGCCACCTCGACTTCCAGCGACCTCAGCGTTGGTTTTGCCTATCGCAGCCCGACGGGCAACTGGGCAGTCAAGTTCCCGATCACGATTGCAAACTCCGGTTTTGGAGGGAACATCCTGCTGTCCCGGATGATCCTGGCTCAACACCCAGCTGACGGGAGCATGTGGGCCTTCGTGAAGCGCGATAGCTTCTCGAACATTAGCGCACTTCACTTCACGGAAGCCACAAACGATTTTGTCCTCGATTGGATCAACACCGGTTTCATCACGCAGAACGCTGACGGCAACAACGGTCCGGAAAGCGAGTTCCCGTACCTAGCCGCTTCACCCGACACAACCCGCAATGCTATTCTGCTTGCTTACCAGAGTTACCAATACCAAATGGTCTTCGTTGACCCTTTGTATGGCAATCTGGCTAACAATATCTTCCTGAAGCAGGCCTATGCGACCATAGCGCAGATCGGCGTGGACGGGTCTAAGACCTTCATTCCGTTCCAGACCTACATGGAGCGACTAACGGCTTTTGGCATGTCCATCCTGTCCGACGGAACCATCTGGCTGGCATACCAGCCCATTAATCCACAGACGCTGACTTGGAACGAATTGTATGCCAGCAAATACCAAAGCGGGGCTTGGAGCGCTCCGGTTCTTACGGGGCTGGACTATAACAACTATAATAGTGCTAGCGGCCTAGCCCAGTCCCTGATCAATCGCACCGACCAGCCGCAAATCGCGCTCCAGACACCGGACCAGAAGATACACATCTTACCGCTACCGTGAGTGCCTCCGCGACGGACAACTAAAAGGTGACCCGCGTGGAGTTTACGTCAACAACGATTTACTAGGAATTACCACAATCGCGCTATACAACTATTCCCGGAAGGTCCCGGCAAAGTCAGACGCAACGCACAGAATTCAGGCGCAGGCCTACGACATACTTGCTAACACGGCTGCGCAGGCAATTACGGTCACCGCGCAGTGAGCGCTGTTACGTGAAGAGAAAGCACCCCTTCTGGGGGCAAGGGTGCTCTTCGGCCTCCGCTGGCCCATCATTTCACCGACCCACACCTTAAGCCCCTTTGGCATTAGCCTCTCGATTTGTCCCGCGGAAGATGGCATAATTGCGCAAATTGTCCCGCGGAAGGCGGTATACCAAGATGCGACCCAACGTGACTAGGCTCGCTGTGCTGCCTTTTGTTTTTCTTATCTTCGGCTCGGCTGGGTCTCTTGCACAGACTACCAGTCCAACCAGGCAGAAGGAACCGCTAGCCGTGGTTGGCGGGCAGACTATCTATGACGATGATTTGGTGCCGTTCGTCCAGGCGCAAGTGTTTCAGCTTCGCCTGCAAGAATACGACGTGAAAAGCAAGGCTCTCCAGAACTTGGTGAATCAAAAGCTGCTGGAAGCGGAGGCCAAGAAAAAAGGGATCCCGACTGAAAAGGTTCTGGAACAAGAGGTGGATGCCAAAGTTCCGGAGCCCACGGAAGCCGAACTGCAAGCTCTTTACATCGTGCAAAAAGAACAGCTTGGCAAACCTTACGATGAACTTAGGCCGCAGCTTCAGCAGCTGTTGAAGAAGTCAAAAGTCCAGCAGGCCCGCGAGGATTACTACAAGCGGCTCCGGGACCAAGCAGGCGTATCCATCTTCCTGCAAAAGCCAAGAGTGGACGTGGCCTATGACCCGGCGCGCCTTCGGGGCAATCCGAAAGCACCGGTTATTATCGTGGAATTTTCTGATTTCCAGTGTCCCTATTGCCAATCGGTCCAGCCAACCTTGAAGAGCTTGCTTGCCAAGTATGAAGGCCGAGTGAGCCTAGCATATCGGGACCTTCCGCTGCGAGACGTCCACCCGCAGGCTCAGTTGGCGGCGGAGGCTTCCCGCTGCGCCGGAGAGCAGGGAAAATTTTGGGAATATCATGACCTCCTCTTCGCGAACCAAAATAAGCTCGACCGCCCAGGTTTGGTCGAGCTGGCCAGCCGCCTGAAACTCGACGAAAAACAATTTGATTCCTGCCTATCCGGCGGCAAGTACAAGGAGCAAATTGAGCAAGACCGACAGCTGGGGCTGAGGGCCGGAGTCAGCGGCACTCCAGGATTCTTCATTAACGGCAACATGCTTAGCGGCAACTTGCCGCAGGATTCGTTTGAAAAAACTATCCAAGCCGAGTTGGCTGCTCCCAAGAATAAGAAAGCGACTCCTTGACCCGTTTTCAGCTTCTTTCCGTCTTCTCGTAAGTCTCAGCTTTCGTCAAAACATCGCCAAGCGTGTCATTCCAGGACGGGAGAAGAATCGCAACAGATAACCTTCGCGCATAGAATGCAGGTTGAGATCGTTCGGCGATCTTCATCGAATTGCCTCAGGATGACAGGTTTCGGCTTTCGCGCAAGTGTGCAGCGTTTCGTTGTGAGAATTGCCAGCTCGTGTTTTTTCAGCCTGATAAACCTAAGCGTTCGTTCGTATTGTCTCTTGCGACCCAGATAGAAACGGAGTTGCACTGGCGATTTCTGTAAACCGGGCAACGCTGTCCCTTTTGCCGCAAAAAGTAAAGCACCCCTCCCAAAAAGGGAGGGGTGCTTGTTGATATTGTGCCTGTCCCAGGATGCTGCTGACCCCTGAAACAGGAATGTTGGCTGGGAGGAGGGGCCGGTAAGCCCTCTACCTCCCAGCATGTCGAGGTTACTGCGCCGGGCAGGAGCCGAACGGGCAGATCACGCAGTGAGCCGAAGCCGTCTTCGGCCCGACGGAGGCACCGCTGCTCGCGGTTCCGGTCGCCGTGACCGTATCGGTGAACTCGATGCGGCCTTGAACCGGCGTCATAGTGATATTCGCGGCATTCGGGAAGTAGCTCGCCGCACCCGTCGGTGTCGAGGAGAGCCCGTTGACCACACTTAAGGTTGGGCAACCAGTTGCCGGCGGACCAGGACTCACGATTTGGCCGTTCGTATAGCATTTCGACTGGCCTACCAGCAAGCCCCCCAACGAAGGAAGCGGAGGTGTGGCGCCAGCGTCGTCGGTTACGGTGACGCTAGTCAGATTGAGTTGTCCAGAGTTTATGACCTCGCCGGTAAAATCCACGCGAATAACGATCTGGCCGCCTGCCACTTGGAACCCTGTCACGCAACGCTTTGCCACATCGATGTCTGGATGGGGATTGCAAAGAGAATTACCAAAGCTATCGGTCGCATCACTACTCGTAACCGAGCCGGTATCGGCGCTGATGGGGGGACTCGTGCCACTTTGACTGGTATCCGCCGTCGCGGTGGCTTCGTTCGTGGCTGGGTGCTGGGCCGTAGTGAACGTAGCGCTGTTGCCGGTGGTGATTGAGCAATCCCCCGATAACGGGCTGCCGCCAAACGTCTTCGAGGCACCCTTAGACAGGCCGCCGCAACTATAGGTCTGTCCCTTGACGTCCGTGACTTGGACATTAAAGAGACCACCACCGCCGTCGTTGATCACGCTGCCGACATAAGAGTAATTGAAAGTATTGTCCGCGTTGAAACTGTTGCAGGTCACAGTCTTGCTCATCGACATATGGCACTCCGGGAAGCTGCCGACAAGGAAGTCCTTCAGCACGGCGCTCGTGGATTGCGAGGAGCGCGTCTCAAAGAGGAAGCTTGCGAAACAGGGAGCGTTCTGCCCGCTGGGGAGCAGGGCACTGAGGTCGATTCCTCCCTCATAGAACCCTGCGGGGGGGACCACGTTGGAGCCGACATTGAACTTGGCCGCGTAGGGCCAGCCGAGCGTAATGCTTTGGGCGTTGACGAGCGCGCAGGCTGGGCTGCTCGAGGTGCAAATGGACGTGGCTCCGATGGTCTGGTCAAAAAACAGCGCCAGAAGGTTCGTGTCCGCACAGACGGGCGGAATCTGTTGGCCGCTGGTGGTAGGGCCTGAATAATGCGAATTGGGGCAGGCTGCGGGATTCCACTGGTACACGCTGATGGTCGAGGTGCTGCCGCCGCCCGAAAACGCGGAGACGATAAGAATGTCGCCGGTTACGTGTACGCCGGTGAAGGTTCCCTTGGAACCACCGGTGGTTCCGATGAGGTTCTGGAAGAACCAAATGCCGATGTTGGAGTCTCCAGACACAGAAAAACGCTCGGCCCCGAACACGAGGATGTTGTCCGAACCACCCGAAGCCGGACCCGTGTAGGCGGCTGCGTAACCGTGAGTAAGGGTGTCCTTGTCCGGCGACGAAGTAGACGCAAACGCCCAGGAGCTAACGTCAAGCGCGTCCTTGGAGCCGCCGGTCTGAAAGTTGGGCTCGCCGGGGAGGCCAACGAGGAACCCATATGCGCCCAACGTCGCACCCCCTGCAGCGCAAACCGCAGTTGGGGTGTTACTGTTGGCCGTTTTTCCGCCGTTTAGCGTATCCCAGTCGCAGTTGATCGAGTTGGGCACGCCGTAGGTGCTGCCGGTTGCCGAATCGCCATCAAGCTCGAAGATGGTGGTCGGTGCCGTCAAAGCCCACACAGCGACCGCGAACACGCTGAGCAAGGCCATAGTCACAAGGCTGGAAGGCCGCAAAAATCGCGTGGGGAAGATACATCGAATGGAATGCAGGATTCTAGTTCGCATTGCTTTTTTTCTCCTTAGTTTGTTCCTTGAATGGTTCTACTGCCAAGAGCCGAAAAAGGCCGGAGCTGTCCAAGCACAATTCCGCAGGCGGGAGGTAATCGAGCAAGAACGAGCCTCAGGGCGGGCCGATTGGGAGGAAGAAAAGACAAAGGCCGCGGCTGGAAAAGAAAGGAGGCATGACCGCAAACGCAGTCGGGGGGCCGTAGTCGCTGGAAGACTACTGACAGCATACATTTTCTCGCCAGGAAGACGAAGCTGGTGAACTCCACAAAAAGTAAGTGACCTTAGACTTTTACGAGCGCGGTGGGAACAAACCTCGCGCGCGCTTAGGTATTATCCCCAAGGCTGCAGGCTAGGCAATGGCACGAGAGTGGGGTTTATGGCACGAAGGTGCTACACAACGCTTGCCATTAGTGCGCGAGTGAGCTGACAGAGGCGTTTGGCGCTTGCTCGACCGGGCGTCTGCCCATCAGGTCACGATCAGCAGCGAAAAGCGCCAGTTCTAGACGGCTACCAACACCCAGCTTCTCGAAGATATGACTCAAGTGGTGCTTGATCGTATTCTCGCTGAGACCGAATTTCGTTGCGATGTCCTTGTTGCCTTCACCGAGGAGAATCCCCGAAATAATCTGTATCTCGCGTGGCGTGAGGCGAAAGTTGTTCCCAAGCGAGGCATTCAGGGGCGCAGAGGTCCTCTTGTCAAGGGACTGCAGAATATCGGCGATCTTGTTGCGACCTATCCAATACTGCCCGGCCATGACGCTCCGTATGGCCTTAAACAGCAGTTCCGCCGATGAGTGTTTGGATATTACCCCGCGCGCTCCGAGTTCCAGCGCTTCGAGAGTCTCCGGCGTTTCCGTGTTGGGGCCCAGAATGATGGAGCGCACCTGGGGCGCTGAACACTGAACCTTGTGCAAGACTTCCAGTCCCATTAGCCCAGGGATTCCCAGGTCTAGCAGCAGGATGTCGGGCGTGCGCTGACCCGTAAGCTTTACGGCCTGGGCGCCATCGGACGCCTCTCCCACTACGCTTAGGTCGGACTGGGTGGCAATTACCGTCCGTAGACCCTGTCGAAAGATAGGTCCTGCGTCGGCGATTAGAATGCGAATGGTCTTCGGACACTGATGAGACGGCCCCTTGGTAAGAGCAGGCTCGCTGGCAGACCGGCTTGGGGATAGCTTTGCCATGCGACGAGAATCTAGTTCCTCTCTTCTACAACGGCCGCGAATGTCGCCCTCGGGATGCCCACGGTTAATACAAACGTGGGCACACCCGGGGCCAATCCCCAATCCTTCCAAATAGTAGATAACTTAAAGACCAAAAAGGGGTTAGAGCGCAACTCGTCTCGGGACATTTCAAGAAAAAGGCACTAAAGTGACCGTCGTGTGAAGCGTTTTGCACATTTTATCCACACTCTTGAGTGACGCTTGCTCGCCACCCTTCTCGTTGAAGGCTCTTCACTTCGCTCCGATGAACGCGAAAGCCACGCGGCCTTGACAGCGCGGACGGCCAAGCGCCCCGCTCCCGCTAGGAAGGGCATTTGCTTTTATGCAGCGCTGTCTGCATCGCCTCTGAGAAGCAAGAACCAAACCCTCCCGACACGTTTGGCAAGGAGAAGCGTAGTTTTTCCTAGATAAGGATTTGTGGGCTGCCGCGTTCTCACCGTGTTATACAATGCGCGTAGTTCCCAAACCCGCTACGCAATGCTTTCTGGAAGGACTTTTAAAGTGCACACCGAGCGCCCGCGAGCGCGCCGTTATCCGTTCGTAGTCATCATCGAGTAGTGGACACTGACCACCGCGCGAGAGACGGGGGACAAAAAGGTTAAGACCACTACGAACAGAAGGGAAAGTAACAGCAACTTTGGAGGTACTTTCTCAAAGTCGATTTGCCGGGGCCGACTAGAAGCCACTTGTCTCGAGTCCCGGTGTACCCGGCGTGTACCTCACTTCGGCGAATATGATGTTTTTGGCGTTTTTCGCGTTTAATGGAATCAATAACTTACGTGCTTTCAATCTCGCTTTTAGTTCGATCCCCACCGCCCCTACCATCCATCTTCCTGATGGATGGACACTTAACAAAAATACGCGGGGGCAAAAAGGGGCAGATTAGACCGATGATCCGGTTCCGTTTTTCTTTTCAGCGGCACGGGTGACAACCGGACGCGCCATTTCAGTGTTAAATCCATATTTCCTCGAACGCCGTTTCTGGCCAACTTTCGGTTTGCCGACAATCCGGGCACTACTCCATTTAATGGACACCGCGTTTGTCGGAACTAACGCGACCGGCAAGCCGATAACTTCCGGGTTGCCCGTCACTCGCTCGGCTCGGCAAATCCTGAAAATGTGTATGGGTAGTTTTCGGCGAGTTCGTTCTTGCCTACGTAATCATGGGACGTTGTTTCTATGTGTGCAGTGATCGATCAGAACGCCTACATTGGCTGCGAAAACAAGAACTGGAGTGCGTTTGCAAGACGCTCCGACCACCACTTCTCAGAATGAGCTGCATCTTTCTGGATCACAACATAAAGCCGATCGCGACCGAGACCCACTTGTTGAAATAGCGCCTGCAGCTTCTGGACATCAGCCACTGGCTCCTGGAACGCTCGCGAGAATGCTGCGGGGCAAAAGCAATGTCAATACATTGGCCGTAATGCCGCTTGTGGCGTGCGCGACGCCAAGCGCAGCCCATCGCGCGTTGTGCTCTCGCTCAAGGTAAGACTCAGCTTGCAGGTTTGCCGCTGCGAATTCTCTGCGGCGTTCCATGGGCGGCCAAACGAACAGGTCCCCCAGTACCCTAGCGCCCCGTTCTAATTCCGTTCCTAAGAACAGTTTACAGCGTCGTGCAATTCCGCAATCCTTGGACCAATCCGGGGGGGCACTGCGGGCTTGCAGCTCCATGTCTGCTCCATTTCACAAGGAGTAAAGTACGATGCGTTTCTCTTCTTCGCTTCGCACTGCCGTCTTGTTCGGTTTGGTCGCGCTTGCGCTGATGGCCAACGGGAAAAAGCCCATTGCCGCGGCGCAACCGGGGCCGCCGCGAGCGTCCCCGAGCGTCGCTCTGAGCGCCTCGCCGGCCTCCGCCCAAGCGGGCCAACCGGTCACGCTCACGTGGTCGTCGACGAACGCCACATCCGTCACTTTGGAGCCCTCGTTGGGCCGCGTCGCCGCGCAGGGTTCTACGACAGTGAGGCCTTCTCAATCAACCACTTACACCGTCACCGCCACGGGTGCGGGCGGCTCGGCCCATGCCAGCGCCCAAGTCATTATCACACCCGCGCTCCCTCCGGCTGCGGTCCAGGAGCCTTCCCAGGAAGAGATCCCGTCCGACCAACGGCAGATGAGGGGCCTCGACGAACAGATCCAGGAGATCAAGTCAGACGCCCTCCGCATGTCGGCAGAGCTGAGCCAGCTGGAGGAGAAACTGCTGTACCCGTCAGGGACACAGGTGGCGATCTTCGTCGCGCTGGCCAAGGGCGACACGATGCGCCTCGACGCCGTGCGGCTCCAGATCGACGGCCAACTCGTTGCGCACTACATCTACAGCGCCAAAGAGCTC
>WNFG01005094.1_pt1 | contig 11062 bp, 6 predicted proteins | sample 5400431 | NCBI WGS metagenome assembly WNFG01 (sample SAMN13153346, study PRJNA577476) | soil metagenome | isolation source: 120 cm saprolite under Douglas fir tree site 2 hole 3 replicate 2 | place: USA:California | collected 2015-04-18
TTTCAGGAGGGCCTCAAGCAAACGGACGATTTGACGCTTCTTGCCGTTCGGCGTGCAGAGTAACCCGGAATTTCCTTTTTGCCCCCGAAAATGGTAATCATTATGGGCCCAAATCGCCCGTTCCGACGTTGCTGCTGCGATTTTTCAACTTTCAATCGGAGGTCCCGGCGTATTCCGGACCGGAAATCCAGACCCGGTCGGGACTGGCAATCTAAGATCCCGACCTTGTTGGGACTGTTAACTCTCCTCGGCGCCTTCCATTTGCACCCGCTTGCAGGAGTGCTAGAATCCGAGTGGAAACCCCATGACAACTGCCAATTCACCTAAGACGCTCTACCAAAAAATCTGGGACTCCCACGCCGTTCGCGAAGATCCCGGCCAGCCTTCGATTATCTACATCGACCGCCACCTCATCCACGAAGGCACCTCGCCCCAGGCCTTCGCCGGTCTCCGCGCGGAAGGCCGCAAGGTCCGCCGCCCCGATCTCACTTTCGCGGTGATGGACCATTCCGTCTCCACCACGGACCGCACGCTTCCTATCCTCGATAACGATGCCAAGCTCCAGTTCGATGCCCTTGAGAAAAACTGCCGCGAATCCGGTGTTCGCCTCTTCGACATGAACAGCAAGAATCAGGGCATCGTGCACATCATCGGCCCTGAGCTCGGCATCACCCAGCCCGGCCAGACCATTGTCTGCGGCGACAGCCACACTTCCACGCATGGCGCGTTCGGCACGCTGGCTTTCGGCATCGGCACCAGCGAGGTCGAGCATGTCCTCGCAACACAATGTCTCGTTCAGTCGCGCTCCAAGACCCTGCACATTCTGGTCCACGGCAAGCGCCCCCGAGGCGTCACCGCCAAGGACCTCATTCTCGCCATCATCGGAAAGATCGGCATCGGCGGTGGCAACGGCCACGTCGCGGAATACGGCGGCGAAGCCATTCGCTCCCTTTCGATGGACGGCCGCATGACCGTCTGCAACATGACCATCGAGGGCGGCGCGCGCGCCGGCATGATCGCGCCGGATGAAACTACCTTTGCTTATCTCGAAGGCCGGCCGTTTGTCCCGCGCGGCAAAGCCTTTCAGGAAGCCGTGGAACGCTGGAAACCGTTGCGCAGCGACGACGGCGCGAAATTCGACATGACCGTCGAGCTCCACGCCGAGCAGATTGCTCCGCAGGTCACTTGGGGAACGAACCCCGGCATGGTCACCAGCGTCACGGCGCGCGTCCCTGATCCGCACGACTTCAAGGATCTCAACGATCAAAAGGCCACGGAAAGCGCGCTGAAATACATGGGACTGAAAGCCGGCACGCCGATTGTCGATATTCCGGTGGACCGCATCTTCATTGGCTCGTGTACCAATTCGCGCCTCGACGACCTGCGCGCCGCCGCGCATTTTGTCGAAGGCAAGCACATCGCAAAAAGCATCAAGCAGGCATTGATCGTTCCCGGCTCCCGCGGGATAAAGTCGCAAGCCGAGAAAGAAGGCCTGGACAAAATTTTCACCGCCGCAGGTTTCGAGTGGCGTGACGCCGGCTGCAGCATGTGTATCGGCATGAACGCCGACGTCCTGCCGCCCCACGAGCGCAGCGCCAGCACCAGCAATCGCAATTTCGAAGGCCGCCAAGGGAAAGACAGCCGCACCCATCTCGTCAGCCCGGTCATGGCCGCAGCGGCCGCCATCGCCGGCCATTTCGTAGACGTCCGTTCTCTCGACGACGTTTTCTCTGTCGAGTAGGTTTTGTAGCGCCGGCATGTTGCCGGCGGTTTTGATGTCTTTCCGTTGTACGGGCGCAGCATGCTGCGCGCTGCTGAGTCTGGATTGCCAATGCCAGTGGACACGCGCGGTTTGAACGATGGATACGTAGGCAAGCGAATGCGCGTCTAGCTTACAGACGGAGAATTGCTTGAAATTCGTCTGCATGAGCTGACTGTTTGTGCCAAGCCCGAGCCTTGCTGCGGTATTACTTACGTCTTGATTTCCACGAATCGTTCTGACGGAAAGAGAGAGAAGGGCGCCGCTTATTGGACTGGGTTTGGCGAAATTGAGAAATTTGAAGTTTTGGGAGACTGAATCGCATGCAACCGTTCTCAACTCACACCGGCATGGTGATGCCGCTCGACCGCGTGAACGTCGACACGGATCAGATGGTGCCGAAACAATTTTTGAAGGCGCTCACCCGCGAAGGATTTGGGCGGATCCTTTTTTATGATTGGCGGTATCTCCCCGGCGAAAAACCAAATCCTGAATTTGTTTTGAATTTCCCGCGCTACAAGGGCGCATCGGTTTTGCTGGCGCGCGCCAACTTCGGCTGCGGCTCCAGCCGCGAACACGCTCCCTGGGGCGTCAAAGACTACGGCTTCCGCGTCGTCATCGCGCCAAGTTACGCGGACATTTTCTACAACAACTGTTTCAAGAACGGCATTCTGCCCGCAACACTTTCCGAAGATCAGGTGGATGAACTCTTCAAACGCACCGAAAAAGAAGAAGGCTATTCGCTGACCGTCAATCTGCTCAACCAGACCATTGCGGACAAGCACGGCCTGATCTTCAAATTCGAAATTGCCCCGTCGCGCAAGGAAGTTTTGTTGAAGGGCCTCGACGATATCGGCACGACAATGCAGCACGAACGCGACATCACTGCCTATGAAAAAACTCACGCCGCCACCGCGACCATGTACGACTCCGTCGATGTGAAGTACTACGCCAGCGGCCAGTGAAAGGCTTAATCGTTTGAACGTTCAAACGTTGGAACGTTTCAAGGTTGTAGGTTCGGGCGATTCCGGCGCAGCAGGCGGGCCAAGCATCTCGGCGACGAAAATTCCAGCGAGAACAAACATTGCGCCGAGCATCGCGCGCGCACCGAGCCGTTCGCGGATCATCAGGTACGAAGTAATGACCGCGAAGACCGGCTCGAGCGTAAATAGAATTGCAGCGTGGCTCGGCGTGGTGTACTGCTGCGCCCAGAGTTGAATGGAAAACGCCACGGCGGTGGCGAAGACCGCGCAGATCACAGTTCCAAGAATCAATTCTAATCGCCATTCGAATCGCGCGGGCTGCCAGCGAATCGCCGCGGCCGCGCCCGCCGTCACCCATGCCATCGCGGCGCATGCCGCCACCTGAATCAAGCTAAGCGCCTTTGCGGAACGCTGGCGTGTGTACTCTCCCACAAGGATGATGTGGACGGCGTATAGCCCCGCGGCTACAAACGTGAGCACATCTCCGCGATTCGAATGACCGATGCCTTCCGCGGGGATGGTGAGGAAGTAGAGTCCTAGGACTGCGATGAGCGCGCCGGCGTACGCTCCCCACGTTAAGCGGCGCCCCCAGAACAATGCGAGGAGAAGCGGGACAAGCACCACGCTCGAACCCGTCACGAAACCCGATTTCGCGGGGGTGGTGTATTGCAGGCCGGCCGTTTGGAATGCGTAGCCGAGGAACATGAAGCAGCCGAGGCGGAGCCCTGCGAAGAGGTCATCGCGTTCGAATCGGCGGAGGGCGCGAGTGCTCCATGCCAGCATCAGCACGGCCGCAACGCTGAAGCGCACGGCGAGAAAAATGAAGACGGAGGCGTGGTCGAGCGCGTTCTTGACGACAACGAACGTGACGCCCCAGAGGAGCGAGCAGAAGGCGAGCGCAAGGTCTGCTTTGGCCCGGCTGGGTATCTTCATCAGGGGCAATCCGTCCTCCGGAATGGGTGCCAGCTTATCTGCTGGAGTAACCAGCCACAAGTTCCACAGTGAACCTCAGGCCGCGATACCCGCATGCGCGATTGGAATTGCGAGCGTTCTTGAGATGAGCAATGTGTGGCGTCAATGTCGCAAGCGGGTACCGAACCCACGAAGTAGATCCGAGGCCATCTTATGCATATTTGATATTTCATTTAGCTAAAGTTAAGAATAACTCTTGACATGACCCTCCCTTGGGACTAGTTTCACCCCAATTCCTGTGGTGATTGAGAGCGTTGCGACCATTTTGAAGTCTTAATCTCAAAGTCTCTTTGGATGTGCTTGGCCGCATCTCTCGTCTCCCAAGGCAATGGGCAGCTCCGGAGTGGAGGGAGAATACTTATGCGAAACGCAAGAGTCTTATTTGCTGGGCTCATGATTTTGGTCCTTGTTCCGGGACTGGCGCGTGGACAGGGCTCTTCCACGGCAACAGTGACTGGAACGGTTACGGACCAAAAGGGTGCGGCGGTTCCCGGGGCATCCATCGAACTGCTCAACACCGCGACCAACGAATCTCGCACGCAAACTACGGGCGATACCGGTTACTACACGTTTGTGAGTGTGCCGCCCGGTACATACAAAGTCTCGATAAAGAAGGTTGGTTTCCGCACGACGACAATAGGCCCAGTGGATGTGCAAGTGGGCAAGTCGCTTACCGCGGATGCGAAGCTCGAAATTGGAACGATATCGGAGGTGATTGAAGTCCAGGCCGGCACCCAGCTCGAACTCCAGACCATGGACGCGGCGGTGGGAACCGTCATGGACCGCAAGATGCTCGATAACATCCCCAGCATGGCCAGGGACGCTACGGCGCTGCTGCTTCTCCAACCCCTCACCACTCCCGGATTTAACTCTCCCGGCTCACCATCCGGCACCGGCGAAGGAGACAACACGGGCGGTCAAGTAGCGGGTGCGCGCAGCGACCAGAATACGTTCTTACTCGATGGCGGCGACGCTTCCGACAGCACGGCGGGCAGCGGCCAGTACAGCGGGACGAATTTTACCGCCACGCCGCGCGCGGTTGTACCCACACCAATCGAAAGCCTGGAGGAGTTCCGCGTCGTGACTACTAACTCCGGCGCGAGCTTTTCGCGCTCCGCGGGCGCTGAGGTACAAATGGTGACCCGCCGGGGTAGCAACGCGTGGCACGGTGCGGTATACGAATACTTGCAGAACAACGTGCTGAACGCGAACACCTGGGATCGCAATTCTGTCGGCCACCCGAATCCGGCGCTTCGTGATAACCGTTTCGGCGGCCGCATCGGCGGGCCGATCTGGAAGGACAAGACCTTCTTCTTTGTGAATTACGAAGGCCGCCGGTTTGTCAGTTCAACCGACATTACACGGCGTGTGCCATCCTGCGACATGAGACTTGGAATTCTACATTTTGGAGGGGTGGAGTACAACTTGAACCCGGGCGCGGTTACCGACTGCGCCGGCGTCTCAGTCCCCGGATCCACACTGGATCCTAGAAACCTTGGACTAAATCCCTCGATCAAAGCCGTTTGGAACCTTCTGCCGGCGGGGAATCAACCCAGTTGCGGTACCGCCGTCGCGTCCGACGCAATAAACACCTTGTGTTTCGACGGTCCGGTCGCCACTCCCCTCCGGGAGGATTTCGGCGTGGCGCGTCTCGACCACGTATTCAACTCCAAGTGGCAGTTCATGAGCAGCTACCGATACGATAAGACAGTCTACACGGCACCGGTGCAAGTGGATATCGGCGGCTTGCTGTCAGGCGATAAGTCCGGCGTGCCAAAGTCGACGGCCCAGCGCCCGCTGGCACCTCGGTATCTGATCGCCGGACTGACCGGGCAGCTCACGACGAACCTCACCAGCAGCACGCATTTCGACTATCTGAGGCACTGGTGGCAGTGGGGCACCTTCGGTCTGAGCAAAATGCCTGCCCCGCAAGGGTTTGCGCAACCAAATGGACTCAATGCCTCTCTCAGCATTCTCGGGGAGGGTATCGGCACCGGCATGCAGCCCATCAACGTGGATACGCAAAACGCCCGCAGCCGCTTGTGGAACGGCAAAGACTACAGCGTCTTCGAGGACCTGAGCTGGGTGAAGGGTAAGCACTTGATTCAGTTCGGCGGACGCTTTGGCAGCCAGCATTTCTACCACCGGCGAGACGACAAGGTCGTTGGTGGGCTAACATCCGAAGTTTTCACCATCGGACGGCTTTCCTCGGGCAGCCACGTCAGCGGTATTCCGATTCCGGTTGGATTTTCGGGGACCAAGTCGAGGTGGCGCACCGACTATGCCTCGATTCTGGGAATCATGGAGCGGGCGCAACAGCTCTTTACCCGTGGCTCGGACTTTTCGCCGAACCCGGTGGGCACGCCGCTGCAGCAGCACACGGTGGTGGACAGCTACTCGGTTTATGTGTCTGACAGTTGGCGGCTCAAACCTTCGCTTACATTGACGCTTGGCCTCAATTGGGGAGTGCAATTGCCGCCTTACGAGTCCAGCGGAGAGCAGACCGTGGTGGTGGACGACGCCACGGGCAAAACGATTGACTTTGACAAGTACATCGAAACGCGGGCGGCAGCTGCTACGGCAGGATTACTTTACAACCCGCAACTGGACTACGTGCCGATCAAACAAACGGGGCGAAAGTATCCCTACGACCCGAACTGGGACAACTTCTCGCCGCGCGTGGCCTTCGCGTGGAATCCGTCCTACAGCGACGGGCTGTTGGGGAGTGTGCTCGGCAACCATAAGTCCGTCCTGCGTGGCGGCTATTCGCGAGTCTTTGACCGTATCAACGGCGTCGGCATCGTAATGATTCCGGCGCTGGGCGTGGGCTTCGGGAATAACCTTCGCTGCGCAGGTCCCAAGAACACCGCAACTGGCGTTGCCTGCTTTGCGACCACTGGCGTAAATTCCAACCCAAGCAATGCCTTCCGGATTGGAACGGACGGGACATCGGTTCCGATACCGTCCCTGGCCAACATCCCGACGGGCCAGCCGTTGATTCCGGGCACAAACAGCCCCTATGAGACGCTGGACTTTCGGATCAATCCGAAGCGCAAGATCGGCTATGCGGACACTTTCGACCTGACCTACCAGCGCGAACTCCGCGGAAACATGTTGCTGGAGGTCGGATACGTAGGAAATTACGCTAAGCGGCTCTATCAGGGCTATGCGCTCCAGCAGGTGCCCTACATGTATACGCTGGGTGGGCAGAGTTTTGCCAAAGCTTGGAGCAATATCGCCCAGGCAATCATTCAGAACCCGAATATAGACACTTCTAAGATCCCGAATCAGCCGTTCCTCGAAGCCATGGGGGTGGCCAGTGGCCAATGCACAGCGGGCAACTGCACCCAATTCTTCATCAATAACTTCAACGACGGGTCCGGCGGATTCCCGGCGTTTGATTACACGGACTTCTGGCAGCAGTTTGTGCCGAATGGCGGATCCGATGCTAACCAGGTCCTAGACTCCTACATCATCGGCAGCCACGGCCGTTCGAACTACAACGCGGGTTTCCTAAGCCTGCGCAAACGGACGAACGTCGGGTTGACGTTCGACTTCAACTACACTTTTTCACACGCCTTCGACCAGATCGGGCAGAACCAGGAGAGCCTGAACGAGGCTTCCGACGCGTTCAACCTGGACCGCGACTATGGATCAGCGCAGTTTGACCGGCGGCACGCCATCGTTGCGCTAGCTACGTATGACTTGCCGTTCGGCCGCGGCCATCTCTCAACAAGCAACTTTGCGAACAAGGTCATCGGCGGTTGGAACGTTTCGGGGGTGTGGGTCTTCGCCACGGGTCTGCCCCTGGACGTCTTCAACGGATCGAGTTGCGAGGAGTTCGGCCAGGGCATCTACTTCGGGAACTGCAGCGCCTACTTCCCTGTTTCTGGCAAATACCAGAGCGCATCCAGACAGGCTGGCTCCACTGCCGGTGAACTGGTAGCTTATAGCAACGCGGATGCCATCAACAGCGACACCAACCCCAATGGCGCCGGATTCTCTTTCTTCACGCCGCCCGATCCCGCGCTTTTTGGGCGCACCGGCCGCGGCTACTTCCGCGGCCTAAACCGCTGGAACGTGGATTTCGGCATTTCGAAAACCACGAAAATCACAGAACGCGTAAGCACGCGCTTTGATTGCCAGATGACCAACACCTTCAATCACGTGATGTTCAATGATCCGAATACCGACATCAGTAGCGGAAATTTCGGCGTGCTTCGCAACCAGTACAACGCGCCGCGGTTCATTCAATTCGCCCTGCGCTTCGATTTCTAAGCGTCATCGCGAATCATAGAGGGCATTTCCGGGGGCTGGGCCGCAAGGTCCAGCCCCCGCTCTTTTGTGCGTGTGGAAAAGACCGAGTCTGAGGGCAAGTTAGATGATTAATCGTTGCGGATCTTGCCGGCTTGCTTGAGGCGGTCGAGCCAGCGGCGGGCAACTGGTGCCTGCGGATTGTCAGGATGGTTTCGCAGGAAATTGCGCAAGGCTTGCGCAGAATCTTGAAAGCGGCCCACCGAAGTCATCGCCTGCGCCACAAGCAATTCGATATCCGGAGCGCGGCCCTCAGACGCAGCTAACGCGCTCTGAGACTCCTTCAGCGCACGATCGTACTGCCGCTGATAGTAGCAGGCCTTCGCGAGTGTCCAGCGCGTCTCCCAGGAACGTGGATTGATTTCCAAAGCCTTCTCGAGAGGCGAAATCGCCGGCTCATAATTGCCTTGGTTTGAAAGGACAGTCCCGAGAGCGGCAAGCGCGCGAGCGTGATGCGGGTCAATTTGCGTTGCTTTGGTAAGCGCTGCCCGCGCCCGGGGCAGGTCATTCCGCCGGACGTAAAGCACGCCGAAAAGGTAAAGTACGTCCGGGTGGTTGGGTGCGAGTGCAGCGGCGGCATCCAGGTGCTTCTGAGCGTCGTCGAGTTTATTTTCCTGAAGCGCCTTGAGGCCTGAGTCGGCTTCTTTTTGCGCTTTGGGGGCTAGAACGGGAGACCCAGGGGGGGCGTTCACAGAGGTGCTCGCGTTCGCATCACTCTCCGGCTGGAGGTAGACATCGACCTCCACCTTCACGGGGATGGGAACATCCACGGTGGCACGTCCTGGTTTGTACCCGGGCGCTTCTACCACCACGGAAAAATCGCCGAGATTTTGGGGCAGGAAAATCGCCCGGCCCTGCGAAGAAGTTGTCTGTCCGTTTGGAATGCTTCCATTCCGATAAAGTTTGACCACCGCCGCAACGGGCAGCGGATCGCCAGAGCTATTGCGAACGTTCACCACAATCGTCGCGTTGTTGCCGCCAATCGCTTTTTGTTCGGTGACGCCGTCCTGACACCAGGCCGGAAGCGCCGGAAACAGAACGCTGAGGAGTAACGGAAAGACGAGCCATCCTGTTCGCAACTGGGCGTCGTATTTTCTGGAATGCATGGAGGGCTCTCCGCCAGTTTTTGCGAGCCTAGCCCTCACCTCCGATATCGTCAAGCGAAAGGTTTGCGAGCCGATGGGAGAGTATTGCGGAGAAGAGGGGGTCTACTGCACGGCTTGATAAACCGTGCGGCCGGCGACGACGGTGCGGAGGACGCGCGTCTTGGTGAACTGGGCGGGGGGAACCTTGGTGAGATCGTTCGAAAGGATGATGAAATCGGCGTATTCGCCCGGTTTCAACTCGCCTTTCTTCCCTTCCTCGAATTGCGCGTAGGCAGCGCCTGAGGTGTACGCGCGGATGCATTCGTCGAGCGAGATTTTCTCCTGCGGCTCCCAGCCGTTTCTTGGGCCGCCGTCCGGGCGTTCGCGCGTGACGCAGGCGTACAAACCGCGAAAGGGAGTGATAGGCTCCACGTTGTAGTCCGTGCCGAATGCCAGCGGCACGCCGTTTTTCAGCATGGTGGCCCAGGCGTAGGCGCCCTGGATGCGCTCCCTCCCGATGCGATCTTCGGCCCAGCGCATGTCCGTGGTCTGATGCGAGGGCTGCATGGAAGCAATGACGTGGAGTTCGGCGAAGCGGACGAAATCCATGGGCGCGACGACTTGCGCGTGCTCAATGCGATCGCGGCGGTCGCGCGGGCCGTTGGCTTTGGCGACCGCTTCGAAAGCATCCAGCGCGATGCGATTGGCGCGATCGCCGATGGCGTGGAAGGCCAACTGGAAACCGGCCTTGTCGCGCTGAATGGCCATCGCCGTGAGTTTCTCCGGATCGATGGTGAGGATTCCGCTCGTGGAGGGATCGTCGGAATAGGGCTCGAGCATCGCAGCGGTGCGCGAACCCATGGCTCCATCCGTGAAAGCTTTCAGGGCGCCGGTCTTCAGCCAGGGATCACTGGTGCCACCCTGGGCGCGCATATTCTGCAAATCGTTGAGCGGCGCATTGAACGGCAGCCACTCCGTGATTCGAACGGTGAGTTTGCCTTCTTCCTTGAGTTGCTGGAGGGCCTGGAAATCCGCCCACTCGGAAAAATCCTGGACGGAAGTGACGCCGTTCCTGGCGACGTTTTCGAGAACCAGCTCGATTCCCTTGCGGCGCTGCTCAGCGGCGCGGTCGGGAATCCGCACTTTCACGAGAGACATGGCGGCATATTCTTTCAACATTCCCGTCGGCTCGCCAAACGCATCGTGTTCGATCTCACCGCCCGGGGGATTGGGAGTGGTTTTATCGATCTCCGCGCTTTTGAGCGCGAGCGAATTCGCGACGGCCACGTGACCGGAGATATGTGTGAGGATGACGGGATTCTTAGGAGCGACGGCATCGAGCTGCTGGCGATTGGGGAATCGTTTCTCAGGCCAGAGCGTGTGATCCCAGCCACCGCCGGTGATCCATTCGCCTGCTTTGTGCCGCGCAACGGCGGCGGCAACGCGCTTCTGCATTTCTTCCGGGGAAGGCACGCCCGTCAGAGGGACAGCGAGCTCGTCGGCGGCGGCGCCACCAAGATGGACGTGCGCATCGTTGAAGCCGGGCATCACAAATTGGCCTTTGAGCTGGACCGTCTCCACGCCTTCCTGGCCGCCGCCGCAATCGAGGAGGACGTGGTCCATTTTGCCGATGCAACTGATCTTTCCGTCGCTGACGGCCATGGCCTCGGCCCAGGGATGCGCGGGATCGTTGGTGTAAATGTGGCCGTGAGTGTAATAGATCGTGTGAGTAGCTTTTTGTGCCGCGCCCGTTTTCGCGTGGAATGCTGCAAGGAAAGCGACGACAACAGGGGGGAGAATGCCTGTAAGGAATCGAACGCGATTCTTCGGGATTCTCATCGGGATTTGTCCTCTGCAACACCGGAAACTCCGAGGACAGTCAGGAGGGCGCGCTTCAGACCGGCCTCGCGGCCGGCGGAATCGTACCATTCCTGGAGCGAATGCGCCCC
>WNFG01005096.1_pt1 | contig 11060 bp, 4 predicted proteins | sample 5400431 | NCBI WGS metagenome assembly WNFG01 (sample SAMN13153346, study PRJNA577476) | soil metagenome | isolation source: 120 cm saprolite under Douglas fir tree site 2 hole 3 replicate 2 | place: USA:California | collected 2015-04-18
CAACATACACCCGAAACAACATTCGCTGTTGCCACGCTTGGCTGTAAGGTGAATCAGGCCGATAGTGAAGCTATTAGCGAGCAAATGAGCACAGCAGGTTTTGTGCAACGCAACTTCAGCGAAATGGCAGATGTCTACATTGTCAACACCTGCACCGTTACACACCTGGGCGACCGCAGCTCGAGACAAATGATCAGCCAGGCTCACCGCCGCCATCCTGATGCGCTGCTCGTCGTCACCGGCTGTTATGCGGAGATGAATCCGCAGGCTGTTGCTGCACTTCCAGGCGTAAACCTTGTGATTGGCAATAGTGGCAAAGAATCCCTGGTAGATGCCATCAAAGAAAAACGTATGACCTTACCAATCACCACAACGCATCCAATAGAGACAACAATCTGTACCAAAACAAATGAACAGATGCATATCCTGCCAATGCTTCACGCAGATATGCAGCACATCGGCAGTGACAGTTCACTTCCACTAGTTGGAGGAGATGAGGAACCTCAGCCCGATAATCCTTCGCGGGTCTCACATGTTATCGATGGAACAACTCCGTCTTCAGCAGCCGATTCCAGACTACACTCGAAAACCCGTGTTCAGATGAAAGTGCAGGATGGCTGCAATAATCGCTGCACTTATTGCATCGTTCCCTTCGTACGAGGAGGTTCACGCAGTCGCAGCATCGAGTCAGTAGTAGAACATGTGCAACGCAAGGTACGTGCAGGCTTTCAAGAGATTGTACTGACAGGCATTCACCTGGGAGACTACCATCCTGATGGGGATGAAGAGCGCGACCTCGGCGACCTGATCGCTGCACTCTTACATGAAACCGATATACGTCGCATTCGCGTTTCCTCTTTGGAGCCTGAAGATTTTCGCCTTGAGTGGTTGGAATTGTGGAAAAATCAGCGCATGTGTCGTCATCTCCACTTGCCAATGCAAAGCGGTTCGGATCACATACTGCGACGTATGGCACGTCGCTATAACAGTGAGCGCTACTGTACTATTGTTACGACAGCCAAACGTCTCGTTCCTGGCATGGCTATCAGTACCGACATCATTACAGGATTCCCCGGCGAGAGTGACAGTGATTTTGAACAGACCTACCAGCTTGCAGTAGAAATGCAATTTGCCAAAGCGCATATCTTCCGGTTCTCACCAAGACAGGGTACTGCAGCAGCGCGTATGCAAGGACAAATTAAAGATGAGATCAAAAAAGTCCGCAGTGAGCGCTTACTTACGCAAAACGATCAGGATGTACGGCGTTTCCGACAGCAATTCCTGGGTGAGAAGGTAGAGGTACTTCTCGAAAGCTACAAGCATGGTCGCTGGGAGGGTTTGACAGACAATTACCTGCGCGTTGAAGTAGATGGTCTTACTGACCATGCAAACCAAAATTGGCAAAACACACTCGTTAAAGCACGTCTGAAAGAACTGGTCGATGATGGAGTGCTTGGTGTTGTTGTAGAGTAGGACTAATTACTATGAAACGATTTATATATTTTCCAGTATTACTTCTGCTCACATTACTTATTGTCGCCTGTGGTGATTCTTTCACATCAACCATTGGACCTATCAACTCGCCAACCGCGCATTCACAGTCAAACACTACACCATCTATTATGGCTGGTGGAACCTTCCAAGAGTATTCATTACCTCTGTCCAACAGTGGGCTTATGCGACCCGCCATTGACCATGCGGGTCGTATCTGGTTCGGTGAGATGGGTCATAATTTCCTCGCTGTCCTCGATCCCCACTCTCAAAAATTTCAACAGATTACGCCACCCCACGGACGTTCGGGAATTATGGGTGTAGCAGTCGCATCCGATGACACGATCTGGTTTGCGGAACAGTATGCCGATTATATTGGCCATTACTCCCCTGCTAACAGACAATTCCAAACGTATCCATTGCCTACCCTGACTGTAACTGATCCCGGTCATCCCGGTAAAACCCTCTCACTCCCAAGCGCACCAAATGACCTGGTACTTGATACACATGGCAATGTCTGGTTCACCGAACTAAACGCTAATGCACTGGGACAACTCAATGTGCATAGTGGCTTGATTCAGCAATACCCGCTTGCAGCAACCACGACTACTCAGGCGCTCAATCCATATGGCATCACGATCGATCCACAGGGCAATATCTGGTTCACAGAGGCTAGCACCAGCCACATTGGTCGCCTTGATCCTACAACAGGCCAGATCAGCTATTATTCAATGCAAGGATTATCGACGCCACTTATGGAGATCGCAGTCGATGCTCATGGCATCATCTGGACTACTTCGTTCTCAACTGGTCTCCTACTTAGCTTCAATCCGAAGACCGCTATATTCACACCATATTATGCGCCTTCATCGGGTGGGCTGTATGGGATCACGATCACTCCCACAGGCCAGGTATGGGTGACAATTACGGCTGAGAACGCGATTGCGCATCTCGATGTTACTGCTAACCGCTTCATCGACTATGCTATTCCAAGTAGCGGTAGTTTGCCCCTCGGTGTGGTTGTGGGAGCTAACAATTCACTGTGGTTCACTGAAGCAGGCACTAATAAGATTGGAATGTTGAGGCCATAGATTGACAAACCTGGCGGGGATTGCCCACACCAGGTTCATTCGCAAGTTTACCTCAGATATTTCTCGAACCAACCAAGGATATGCCGCAAACGCTCTATGCGCAACTTTGGATGACCACCGCGAGAAAGTCCATGGCTCTGGCCTTCAAAACGTACAAAAAGTACTTCGCGTCCAAGGTATTTGAGAGATGCAAAGAGTTGTTCCGCCTGTTCGATACTACAACGCAAATCCTGCTCGCTGTGAATAATAAGTAAGGGTGTATGGATATTCTTGACGTAGGTGATTGGCGACAAACGCATATAACGATCCAGGTCTTCCCAAGGGGCCGTATCCAGTTCATCGTCAGCAAATGTCCAACCTAAGTCGCAAGAGCCAAAGTCAGAAGCAAGATTTGTGACGCTGCGATCAGTCACAGCTGCCTTGAAGCGCTCGGTATGCCCAATCAGCCAGTTCGTCATAAAACCACCATAACTGCCACCTGTAACACCCATACGCTGCTCGTCGATGTATCCTTTTTGCAACAAGGCATCCACACCAGCCATAATATCTAGCGAATCCTTCTCGCCCCAGGCTCCTCGTACCGCTAACGAAAACTCACGTCCATAGCCGCAACTGCCTCGCGGATTCGTGAAGAGCACTACGTAGCCAGCAGCAGTCAATAGCTGCATCTCATGGAAAAAGCCATAGCCATACTGTGTCGCAGGGCCACCATGAATTTCCACGATCAACGGATATTTTTTCGATGGATCAAAATCGCGTGGCTTCATTATCCAACCATCCATCGGCCAACCATCAGCGCCAGTATAAGACATATACTCTGGGGTGGATAAATCCATCTCACTGAGCAAAGCATCGTTGAATGTAGTCAAACGATGCAACTCGCTTTCTGGCGCCACTGATCGCACAAAGATTTCCTGTACTCGTGTTGGACTTGCAATCAGTAAAGCTATCTTGCCGCTAGACCGATCAATGCTGAAGTCTCGCGTATGTATTTCTCCGGGGGTAAGTGTTGGCGGCTTCATACCAGCGCCGCTGATTGATATTGCAAAGATGCGTGAAGCTCCCCTTTGACTTGCGAGCACATAGAGGGTTCTTCCATCGGTTGACCAGGTAGGAACAGGTAAGAGATGCTCGTCACCAATATCGCTATTCGTCCAATCCTGGAAGGTGCCCTCAAAATCCTGAGACAAACAGGTTGCGGAGCCTTGTACAGTACTCGCAGGGATAGTGTAAAGGTCTAGATGCCCACCTGAATGAAGCTTGAGACCACCTATGAAAGCGAGAGTAGAGCCTTCAGGTGACCAGGAAGGCGCACTGCACGCTAGAGAGCCATTGGTTAGACACTTTAAATCAACGGCTTGCCCATTGGTAATGGTCAGTGTATAGACGTCAGGGCAAGGTGTGCGCCAGCGGTCTTCTGCGCGGCTGGAGACAAAAGCAATGCGTGATCCATCCGGAGACCAGGCGGGATCAGTATCGTCCCAATCACCCTCAGTGAGTTGTTGCGGCTCACCGCCAGCAGTATCGATCAGGAAGAGGTGATTGCGTCTTTCATAGATAAAACCGACGCCATCGAGGCGGTACCATAGTCTATCGATGACTCGTACTTTAGGCAGCGCTTTGCCATCCTCATTTTCTTCATCAGCCGGTCCAACTTGCGCATTAAATCCTATCTGTTTGCTATCAGGCGACCACACAGGATTAGAGGCCCCATGTTGCATAAACGTAAGTTGTCGCGCCTCTCCGCCATCGGTTGGAATGAGCCAGATCTGCCCTTTGCCTTTCAGATCGTGTGAGTGCGTAGCACTAGGCGCGAAGCGGCGTTCACGATCTGGATAAGACATACCTTTACCCTGTTTTTTCTGCTCTTTTTGATCTTTGCCAGCAGGTTCACCCTCTCGATTTGTAACAAATGCAAGCCACCGCCCATCTGGCGACCAGCTTGGGCTATGAGCATTTGCAGTACCGCCTGTAAAGCGTTTCGCCTCTCCTCCATCTGTAGAAACAATCCAGATTGAGGAACGATATTCCTGCTTCCCCTGGTCGATTGTTGTGACAACAAATGCTACTCGCTGACCATCAGGTGAAATACGTGGATGGCTCACTTGCTGAAATTGGTACAGGTCTTCGATAGTAATACTTCGCAACATAACTTGTTCCTTAACGACGGCGGCGGCTACTACGTCTTTCTCTATCAATGGCAACATCAATTGTTTCGTGGAGACGTTCAAAATCGTCAACATCGAGTTGCAATTCTACAGCAGGCAGATCATCGGGTTTGGCATGTCCTTCTTCATAGAGGCGTAAGACCAACGCAAGCTCGACCTGTAGTAAACTTTCTTCAATCCCAAGCTCCGCTTTAGCCTCCAAAACCTCATCTTCCTCGTCCTCTTCATCTTCATCTGGCTCAGTTTGCGTAAAGAACACTTCTATACGTGCACAACGGAAACGACCGGTGAGCTTGAGTGCATCGGTTGAGAGTTCCTCAGCCAGTTCCCGCACAACCTCCATCATCTGAACAAAGGCATCTTGCAATTGCTCAAGGGCGTCTTCTTCATCCCCTAAAGTTAACTCACTCTCAGCTAACTCTTCAATATTCGATTCTACAGTGCTCCCAGCTTCTGGTAAACGTTGGCGTGCAAGATCGTTCAGCCGTTCAAGTGCCTGGGCAAAAGCTGGAGAGAGGGGAGCACTCTCACGTTCACCTTTCAGAATATCTTCTTGCTCATCTGTTTCTTCTATTTCGCTATCTTCTGCTTCATCATCATCGTCTGAACCCAGACCTGCGGCTTCTTCCACAGCTAATATCTGCTGGTGGAGTTGATCGACTACATCCCGGTTCATATATGCAAGGACACGCGCCTGTCGTGAGGCTGCCACAAAAAGAAACGGAGGCCAGTCCCGGTAGCGCTCTCTACCACGTAAGTAGCGCAACTCCACCATACCCAACGTATCAAGTCGTAGTGAAAGCTCCATTATTCCCTCCTGTAATTGAATTGACATCATCATACCACAACTGGGAGCAGTTTCTACAACTAGAAATACGAAAGGATTACATTAACCTACTCCCACTGAGTCCAGGCTATCCTTAGTTTATGGCGCACCAGGAATAATGCTGTGGCAAGCACAACAAGCATGACACCCAGCAACATGAGCGCCAGTGAGGGAGGTGTTGATAGGAAGAGCGCCCTCAATGTTCCTACTATAAGCAGGCTTGCGCTACTGAGAATAAAGGTGCGAATTCTTGTTGCAATACCCAACAGTAGTAATGCCAGGGACTCACCTATGAGAACCAGTGTCGGAGTAAGATTACTATCGCTGAAGCTGAACCAGAGTGTAGGTAACAAGAGCAGAACGGCACCTGATAAGGCCACGATCTGTCCAGCCCAATTTCGCTCTGGAAGCGTCTCATCACGCATGATGAATGGTGCAACAACGGAGAGGTAACTGGCAGGAGCCAATAGGAGAATATCCAGTCTTGTCTGGCCGAATGCTGACAATTCCCAGGAAATCACCAGGGAGCACAGCAAACCAGCCACATAATAACACCAGTGTTGTAATACTTTTGCATTCTGCAAACTTCTCAGGCTTTTCTGCTCATCATTTACGGAGGTGTTCGCCCGAGCAACGATACCAGTATGTAAGCGACCGTACCAGAACAGCAATAGTGTCAGTTCGAGCAGCGCCCCGGCACCAACGTGCGCCAATTGCCCTGAGTCGGCGGAGAGCCCACCCTGCCCGATAATACTCAGTACTACAATTGTCTGGCCACCTAAACCGAGTATTACGTGCGGTATTGCTGCCGGTAGCCAGCGAGAGGTAGACGGAATGATTCTCCAGGTGAACTGCGTGGCGAAAATCACAAGGCAGAGCAAGCTGTATGCAATCATTAAAGGGACAGGGTCTAGTGGAGGTTTCTCCCATAACCAGATCGTCCATGCGGCCAGGCCAGCAGGAAACACAAGTAATTCTGGTATGCGCTCTACAAGCATTATCACCAGGGCAATGATAGTGAATGCCAGCATGCTATAGCCAATGAAGCCTGTTACAGGTTGCTCTAAAGGCAGAGAGGTCCAGAAGCCCATCAATACTGCAGCAACCAATGCTGTTACATACCAGGGCCAACTCCAGGTAAATTGTCGCAAAGGCCGTAGAGATTTTGAAATCGAGGTTCTGCTTATAAATGGCTTCGATAAAAATCCTATGATCAATCCAATAAGCGCCATCGCTATACCGATGCCAAGCAGATAATAGGCATTCAATTCCAATGCAAGTGAGGTGCCCCATATAGCGAAACCGGCAACCAGCCATAACCACACAGGCTGTCTTTCAAAGACCAGCTCTGCAAAGGCTACCAGCGCATAGAGCAGCAAAGCATCGGGAACTGCTCCATAGAAAGGCCTATTGATATTTGCAAGCGTACCATAAACACCTGTCAGAACCGCTGCAGCAAGGGCAGCAGCGTAGAAAGGCAAGGCATATGTTAGAAACCTGTTTCTACGCATTGAGCCGAGAAATGGCATTGGCGCGAGTCTGAAAAATCTCACTGAGACACCTAGCGCAGCACAGACCAGGGCAACAATGGGTGGGCGATACAGATCGCCCAGGGGGCCAGCCGAGATGATTACAGACCAGGTTGCAAATGCAGGCAGAATCCACATTGGGATCTCAGTATGTTCTATCACGCCAATGATATAGGCGAGCGCCGCGAAGCCAAGCAATGCCCAGCTAGTAGCAAGCAGATGATCCTGGGTATAGCCTGTGTATCCAGTCATAATTGCGGAAAGCACAGCGACGATGTAGTATGGCAAGGACCAATCTCTGCCAGCGAAACGGCTGATAGCAACACCTGACAAGGCCAATACAGGCGTGAGGACGAGCAGTACCCAGAACGAATTGGTGGGAATGAGCAGCGCCCAGATGGCAAAGCCTACCGAAGGAACAAGCCAAAGTTTCATCCGTGCTAGAGCAGAAGAAGCATACCAGGTAACTGCCAGCAACGCAATTTCCACCGCAATCGGGATATGAACGCCGAATGTATATTCAACAGCGCTCATATCATTTGTGACGTTATGTGTGAAAGCTAGTATTCCGTAGACAAGACCAACAGTCAGCAAAGGCCATTCCCACATATTTACAAGACTAAAACTGGTGAGACCCTGTGCTTGGGCGACATTCCACCTGTTAGAGATGAGTCGACGGATAAACACGGATGTCAAAGGCATGAAGATACCCAAAAGCAGCATTGCTAGTGGTCTATTCCATAAAGTTGGTATGGCGAAAATTGCGAAAATGAGTGGTAGGAAGAGCAAGTATTGGCGATGTTGGTAAAGCAACACTGCGTACAGAAGAGCAGCAAAGGAAAGAAACAGAGCACTGATGATATCCCGGTTCTGATTGAGGCTCAAACTGAGGGTTGCGATCATCCCAAAAAGGGCCAATATATCCAGTGGATTAGCCCATGCCGGGCTATAGAGCCTTCGGACAATCACGGCTCCCGCTACAAGAAGCAGCGCCAGGCCAAGAAAAGCCCAGACAGGTTGGATACTAAAAGTCAACACGACAATGCTGTATTCACTATAGAGCAAGAAACCACCCAGCAAGAGCAGCCAGCACCAGCCAGTTTTCGATGGTGTTTTTCCTAAACCTGCCCGATAGAAAGTGACGCTGAGGGTAAGTAAGATGCCGAGACCCACCGCGATGAGTTCAGCCACCGTGCGCCAGCTAGTTTCAAAGTGCTGGAATGAAGTTGAGTCTAGTGAAGGGACATGGGCGGCAGCGAAAAGCTGTACAGGCAGAATTGGTGAGCTAATCAAAGGTACTAAGAACACTAAGGCTAATGCTATGTGATCCAGGCCGAGACTGAGCACCCCAAATGGCTGGAGACGTGGACCTGCAAATCTGTTAAGTCCATGATAGAGGAGTGCAACACCTGTTAAAGCCAGAGCGTAGCCGATAGCCTCAAAATCAAAGGCGTAGCAAAGCGCCAGTACTGTTGCCAGAGCTATATAGGCAAGGACAAGCACTGCCCGCGTCCATTTCGCCAGCCAAAGCGAGAGAGTTGCCCAGAGCAGCACTAGCAGTGTCATGCTCAGTATCGAAAAGCGTATTTCCCTCATAGGTGAACCATAAGAGTCAATCGCAACGGAATAAGTAACTGTGAAAAAGAGACCCAGCAAACTGGTCGCTACTATGGCATACATTACGTAGCGCATAGGATTTCGCAGCACTACCAAACGATCTGTAAATGGCCATGCGCTGCCGCTAGAACGCTTCAAAGAGATGGTTGCAGGAATAGCGAGTATCATTGCCATACTCGGCCACCACCAATAAGCAAGGTGAAGAGCATCGGAAACTGCCAGATCAGCCACGAGCAAAGCGACCATTCCAAGATATGCAAAAGGAATAAAGCGCTGATAGATAGCCATCAGGGAATATACGATCGCAGCGTAAGTAGCAGAAATTGCGATGAGAACAGGTACAGAGAACTCGACGTGGTTACCACTTAACAATCTATAAGCAGAATATCCAACCAGGGGAACCAGAAGAGCAAAGATGATTGTATAAATGGTCGCGACAATGCGAAATGATTGAAAACGGTATGTAACGAAGCCAGTAATACCAAAGACGGCGTGCACAACGAAGACAACCAGAAACGAAACGAAGAGGTTCGAAGTTGTGATTGTAAAACTAAGCGAACCAATCAATAGGAGAAATGCTCCTACAGAAGCCACGATATTGATTGCCTGGTCAGCAAAGAACTCTCTCCAGGAGAATACACGGTGCGGAGGTTGTGGCCTCGCCGGAGGAGGAGCGACAACAGGTCCTTTTTGTGGCAGTCCCTGAGAGATAACAGGTAACCGAGCTACCTTCGTTTCTTCCAGAACTTCTGGCAAAGAAGGGGTAGCGACAAAGGGCGCAACGGGAGTTTGCGCTTCGACAGAAATGTGGGCAACAGTAGGCGAGATTAACGTTTTGAGATAGCGCACTGCATTCAAGCGAAACTGATAACGGCGTATCAATTCGTCAACTTTTAGATTGCCACCACCATACTTGGAAACTCGCAGAAGGTCATGAATAGATGACTGCAGAAAAAACTCTTCTTTATTCGGATTCACGGGATAATTACAGCGTGGGCAATTTTCTGTTGTCTGTGGATTAACAGGCAAGCCACAACAATCGCAATGTGATACAAGTGTCTGTTTCATTAGACTACCTCCTATGTATGTGACTCTTCTTTGCTAATAATACTTTGAATGCGTTTAGCAGCTTCATCGCGGGTAATCTTACCAGCCAGCAAGTCATCTAGCACTGCATCAATGGTAGGCGGTATCTCGACTGGTGCGGGCTGAGCAGGTACTACAAGCTCAGATGCAGGTTCCATAACTGAAGGTGTTTCTGTGGTAGCAGGTCGCTTCGTGAGACCACTAAAGAGATGCTCGCGCCTTGCAGTCCAGAGATAGATGCCCAGGATCAGTACTCCGACCACAAACGCGGACGCCCCAGCTCGCGCTACCTGCTGCCAATTTTCGAATGGCGAACCGAGTAAGTCTGTGCCAAGGGAATAAAGCGCAACTGCTCCCCCAATCGCTGCGGTCAGGATACCGCCAGCAATCAGAGCGAAGACGAATCCACGCCGGGGATCTGAAGCGACTGCAGCATCATGTTTGTAACGCTGGTGCAGGTTGAAGTCGAAGGGAATATATGCAAGCCCGGTGATGATTAAAGCAAGTGCTGGTGCCCAGCCACGTGGGCCAGGCTGGATGCCGGCAAGAAGCTGGAAAACATTCAGGAATACGAGTGCAATGCCCCACCAGAACGCAGCGGCAAACAAAGCAGTAATGATGGCCTCTCCGATCAAGATTGTGGTTACCCATCCCAGTTGCGCAGACTCTTTCCTGGCAGCAATTCGCAGCCAGAGTGCGTAGACTCCCGTGATAAGTAGACCCAGGGAAATGAGAGCTGCGAAATTGTAACTATTTAGAATTTCACTTGCAGGTAGAGAGACACTGAACAGTGCCAGGATACCCAATTCGATGGCACGACTAATTCCGTACAATATGAGGCCAACGCCATAGGCAAAGCTGGTGAAATGCAAGATACTGCGCAGGAGTGAAGCACTATCATTACGTGTAAAATATCCATAAGCGATCCAGAACACTACAATCCACAGCGTTGATACCACCAAACTGAGCAGATTCGGGCCAGGGCACCCGCTAAAGCCTCCGCACGCAATTGTCCCAGTTACCTGACCATTAAAAATGAAAGCATCCGCCAGTTGAAAGACGGTATTGATCCAGGAAAAAGTCAGGACAATCAGAAGGATGAGTTGTACACCGTACAAATGCAAGCGCTGAAATGTCATTGCCGTGCCAGGTCCTGCCTGGGTTCGTTGCCGCTCCAATTCAAGCACTATTAACAAGAGTAGAGTAGAAGCAGCAAAAGCCGCTGACACTGTGAGGTCAAATGCTGGATCAT
>WNFG01005098.1_pt1 | contig 11057 bp, 14 predicted proteins | sample 5400431 | NCBI WGS metagenome assembly WNFG01 (sample SAMN13153346, study PRJNA577476) | soil metagenome | isolation source: 120 cm saprolite under Douglas fir tree site 2 hole 3 replicate 2 | place: USA:California | collected 2015-04-18
CGAAGCACACGGTGGACTAGGGCATGTTTGGCAACTTGCGATGCAGTTTTGAAAACGCGCCCCAACCGCAGGGGCGACTGCGACGCAGCTTTGAAAGGGCGCGGCTTTAGCCGCGCCGTAATAACCCAAGAATTAGCCCCGGCTTTACAGTCTGCTGAAAAACTCGATCTGCGACTCTGTTTTGAAAGGGCGCGGCTTCAAGCCGCTGAGGTAATACGCGCTCGGCAAAGTGAGTTTCTCAGCAAACTGTTTAGCCGCAGAAACGCGGCGCAAGGCGCCAGCCATATCCCTGGTAAGCCCCCAAAAATCAGTCGCTGCTCCCAGGGTGAGGGTAAGAACTCAATGCCGGGGGAAAGAGATAGCACGGGATCGGCAAGATACTGCCCGGCAGCGGCGGCATGTGATAGCCCGGCACGTAAGTGCCGGGTCGAACGGAAACCTGAGTGAGTCCCGTAGGGACGGCACGAGTTCTCACGCACACTCTGTAGGCCCGCGGAGCCGTGGCTAGGCATCAACTCCAGCGCGTCAACTCAGTGCATATGAAAGAAATGATCAAGCAGGAAAACCAGTCCCACCCCAACAAAGACCAGTAGCGCCATCCGCGCCCCCGGCTCTTTGTTTACCTCCGGCACCAGATCGGAAGCCGCCACATAAATCGTCACCCCGGCCGCGAGCGGCAGTCCCGCCGCCACGTGATGCCGGAACAGCGCCATGGTCAGGACCCCTGCCAGCGTAGCTCCTCCCAAAATAACGGATGCGCCCCACGCGAAACCGCGGCTGCGTCCGCTCGCCAGCATGACCGAACTCACGGTGAAGCCTTCAGGAATCTTGTGCAGGAACACCGCGAAGAAAATCAGCCATCCCAGCCAGTTCGAAACCAGAAATCCCGACGCAATGGCGATGCCGTCGAAGAACGTGTGAATCACCAGGCCGAACAGGACCGAGTACCCCTTGTGCGCATGGATGAATTCATCATGATGCGTTTCTTCGCCAAAGTGAAAGTGTGGCGTGACCGTATGCTCGAAGAAATGAATGATCAAATATCCGAGAAGGATGAGGAACGCCGCCGACTTCCCGCGCAATTCAAGACTCTCCGGCACCATCTCGACCAGCGCTGTAGCCAGCATGAATCCAGCACCCAGCGCAACGAAGTAGCGCAGATAACGCCGCTCCCAATGCCGCTGCACAATGATTGTCCCGCCAAAGATGTTAGCGACGGCGGCCGTCAGCCCAAGCAGGATGCTGATGAGGATTGGGTTCATTTCTAGGCAGCGGGGATCATATCAGTTCTCAGTTCTCAGTTCTCAGTTCTCAGTTCTCAGTTCTCAGTTCTCAGTTCTCAGTTGCATCTGCGATGCGCAGTTTCGGGACAGGGATTCACAACATCCGGGGAAGAATGTTCATGCGTCACAGCCTTCGGATGCGACTTGTGGGAACGTTCCTGCGGAGGGACTGACATGGGCGAGTCATACAAGAACCTGATCGCATGGGCGCAAGGCAATGGATCTGGTGACAGAAGTCTATCGAGCCACCCGGGTGTTCCCCCGGGATGAACTCTACGGCCTAACGAGTCAACTGCGGTGGGCGGCCGTCTCGGTACCCAGCAACATTGCTGAGGGACAGGCCTGCTTTTCCCATAAGGAGTTTCACCATTTCCTGAGCCATGCCAGAGGTTCACTGGTCGAGATCGAAACCCAGCTCATGATTGCGCAGAATCTCGGATATCTTTCGGCGGAACAAAGCGGTGCTCTGCTCAGTAAAGCCGCAGAACTAGGTCGAGTTCTGAATGGCCTGATCGCATCAACGAAATCTGCAGCGTAACGTTGCAAACGCCGTTGATGTGGTGTTGCGTTTCTGAGAACTGAGAACTGAGAACTGAGAACTGAGAACCGAGAACTGAGAACTGAGAACTACCCACTATGCCGGATATGCATCACGTCCCCATCCTGCACGATGTAGTCCTTGCCCTCCAGTCGCAGCGTGCCCTTGGCGCGGGCATTGGCTTCCGACCCAGCTTCGAGCAATTGATCCCAGCGGATGGTTTCGGCCCGGATGAAGTGTTTTTCAAGATCAGAGTGAATCGCCCCCGCCGCCTCCTGCGCGCGGGTATGCGCGGGGATTTGCCAGGCGCGGCATTCATCTTCTCCCGCGGTGAAGAACGAAATCAGCCCCAGCAGCTTGTACGTCGTCCGGATCAGCCGGACCAACCCGCTCTCCTTGAGGCCGTAACTCGATAGGAATTCCGCAGCATCGGCGTCACTCATCTCCGCCAGTTCCGCTTCCACTTTGCCGCAGATCGCGGTAGCCGCAGCGTTCGGCCGCGCGGCAATTTCCATCAGTTTGTATTGTTCGACCGCCTCTTCAAGTTCCTTGCCCAGTTCCGTCGATTCTCCAATGTTGAGCACGTAGAAGATCGGTTTCTCGCTCAAAAACATGAAGCCGCGCAGGCGCTTCTTGTCTTCGGGCGTCATTTCCATTTCGCGCAGCGGCCTTTCGGTTCCAAGGTGAGCATTGGCGCGCTTGAGCAGCTCAAATTCCTTTTCTAGCTCCGGCGTCTTCATCTTCTTCAGATCTTTTTCCAGACGCTCCAGGCGTTTCTCGATCTGTCCAAGATCGCTGACCATCAAGTCGAATTCCACGTTCCTGATGTCGCGCAGCGGATCGAGCGCGCCCACGTGCGGAACGGCAGGATCGTCGAAAGCACGCACCACATGGGCAAGGGCGTCAACTTGCCGCAAGTGGGCGGAATAGGCAGTATCTTTGAGCGCCTCCTGTCCGATGGCGCCCACGTCCACGTACTCGACAGAAGTATGCGTCAGCTTCTTCGGATTGTAGAGCGCGGCCAGACGGTCAAGCCGGTCGTCCGGAACCTTCGCGACGCCGATGTGGGCTTCGCGCGGGTTCGAATAAGCCTGCTCCGAGAGATGGGCCTTAGTGAGAATACGAAACAACGATGTCTTGCCTACCTGAGGCAGGCCGATGATTCCGGTTTTCATAAGAACAGCTTCTAGCTGCTAGCTCCTGGCTTAGCTCATCAGTAGTTGAGGGCAGAGTCGATGCGTACAGCGTGAACCGGTGACTGTCGCAGAACCTTTCAGCATAAATGATCCGGCGAGGATTGCCCAAACAGACCGCCCAGGGGCTTATCCTGAAAGCACTCGGAGAGCGATCAGCATGAAAGCCTATGCTACGCATGTAGTCCCTGTCATAGTGCTTCTTGTTTTCTTATACTTCGTATTTGATCCTGCTAGCTATAAGGGGATCACTGAAACCGGTACCTCAAGAGACTAGGGCTAGACCTACCTGTTTGGTTTATCGAATAGTCAGCGCTGTGGGCCTAGCAATTAGGCTTGTCGTGCTGTGGAAATCGTGCTGACCCACTACCCCACGGTTCGGGAGTGGTGTAGTTTGAGAGCTCAACTGCTTTCATTTCCTCTGGGCGTCATCCTGACCGCAGCCGCTTTTCAGGCGGAGGGAAGGATCTCGCGCGCAGAGGAGCCGCACGTTGCGGGATGTCCCACGCGAGATCCCGTACCCGTCTGAAGTGCGCTGGGTTTTCGGGACGACGACTCCGAAAAAGGGACAAAGATCCAAACCGTACGCTATCCACTGGCGTGATATCTTCGCGAGCATGCAGTCCCGACGGAACGAGAAATGTCGGCGCATTCTGGCGCGACTGTTTGTCGTGTTGGGCTGTCTCGGAATCGCACCCGCCCAGGTACACCTGCAGTTTCGTCAACTGAAGAAGGAAGTCATCCAGACGCGCCTTCAGGATTTTTCCCAGGACAACCGCGAACGCGAAACGACTCTGAAAAAGCTGTTCGCGGCCTCGGGTTGCCAGAACGACCAACTCACCGAGCAGCCGGTGAGAAACCTGCCCCCAAATCTGATCTGCGTCCTGTCAGGTAAGACAGACGAAGTGATCGTGGTCGGGGCGCACACTGATCATGTCTGGCAAGGCACAGGCGTGGTCGACAACTGGAGTGGCGCTTCGCTGCTGCCCAGTCTCTACTACAGCCTTTCCGCGCAGCCCCGGCAGCACACCTACATTTTCATCGGATTTACCGATGAAGAGGAGGGTATGGTCGGCTCCGATTTCTACGTGCGCCACCTCACTGCGGAACAGCGCGACAAGATCAAGGCCATGGTGAACATGGATACTCTTGGACTGGGGCCAACCAAAGTATGGTCCAGTCATGCGGATAAGGAACTTCTACGCTCGCTGGCCGTCGTGGCACAGGCATTGAAACTCCCGATTGCCGGGGTCAATGTCGACAGGGTCGGATCGACTGACTCCGAGTCGTTTGCCCATAATAAGATTCCCAGCATCACCATCCACTCCCTGACCCAGGAAACATTGCCGATCCTGCACAACCCACGAGATCGGCTGAGCGCCATCAAGATGGACGACTATTATTCCAGCTACGTTCTGATCGCGGGATATCTCGCATATCTTGACGAAGCGCTTGGGCGGCAGGCCCAGCCGACACAAAAGTCGAGCCCTTAGCGTAGCCTGATTCGCTTTCCATCACTTCTTAAAGAAAGCATCGAGCGCCGCTTGTGCGATCGCTTCGTCAATCTCGGACTTGGCGCCACTGGCGGCAATGCCTCCAATGGTTTGGCCGTCGACCTTAATGGGCAGTCCACCCTGGTTGGGGAAAAAGTCGGGGAATGCCAGGATCTCGACGTTGCCGTTTTTCAAGGCATCGGCCCCGTTTTTCGAGGGACTCTGGTAAAACGCAGAGTGCCGGGCCTTTTTCTGCGCGAACTGAATCGTGTTGAGGGACGCGCCGTCCGCCTTTTCCAGAAAAAGCAGGTTGCCACTTTCGTCCACGATGCAGATGGTTACCTCAACATTGAGCTTCTTAGCCTCCGCCTCAGCCGCGGTGACCATCGTCTTGATAGCGGCCAGGTTCAAGTGTTTCCTGGTGGGCAGGTCGGCCGCCGAAGCTGCTGTCACGAAACTCAGCATCACAACAAGTAGTTTGAACATGAGCCGGATGCTACCAGCCGATTTGCCAGTTTTCCAGATGAAAGGGCGTAGATCACGCCACATTTCGATCGCCAGCCGCGATCGCATCGCGCTCGGCCGTTAGATCAGTGTTCTTAAGATGCGCCGTCCGCGCGACCGTGGAAGAGCGGCCCTTCTAGGGCCGCGTAAGCGAATCGAGTTGAGGCGGCTTTAGCCGTGGTGGTCGGCTTTCGTTGTCGCGCCGAGAAAAACCATCCACCGGGGCTGAAGCCCGTCTCATAAAGGCGCACTTGACGCGGCGCTGAAGCGTCCGCTCTTCCACGTCACTGCATTCGTTTGTGCTGCGACCTTGCGCTTTCTGCAACGGCGGAGTTTTCCTCTCTGAGTTCCAAAGGTCTGTCCCGTAGGGACGGCACCCAACCTTCAGGCATTTCAACTCCTGAGGGTTCCCGGTGCTACGGCTTCTTCTTAGCCGGCAAGTACTTCTTTTCGATCGACGCGACGACCACGTAATTCGGGTCCACCATCTCATTGAAGTGAACCCTGGCCACCTTCGACAGCAGTTCGTAAGCGTCCAGATCCGACAGGCCGTAGTCGCGATGAATCCAGTGCACCAGTTCCGTAAGCGCAATCCGCGCGGCGTCATCGACCGGACGATAAGCTCCCACCGTCATGATGGCATCATCATTCTCAAACTGCGGCCACTCGATCGTTCGACCCTTGATCACGCTCACCTGCACCCGCGCCTCGAGCGGAACTTCAACCGCTGATCCGGCAACTTCGCCATCGCCCATGGCCGCGTGCCCGTCGCCGAGATAGAGCAGGCCGCCCTTCACATTCACCGGAAAATAAGCGGTATTGCCCGCACTCGCCTCAGGCGAATCCATATTCCCGCCAAACTCCGCAGGGACAATCGAACTGCGTGCCTCCCCATTCGCTGGCGCAACCCCGATACATCCGAAAAAAGGATGCACCGGAATCTTTACTGAGAAGTCCGAGTCGAGCGCCTTGAACGTAGCCGTGTTGTCCTTATGATCGATGTGGTAAAACCACACCCGCTCCTTCAACGGAGGCTCAAGCACCGGCGTGTAGTGCGAACCGCTCAGGGCCCCAAAGCCAGGAGAGAAAGCGCCCACACCCGTGTCTCCGTCAACTTGCAGATCGAGAATCTTCACGGCAAGCGTGTCGCCCGGTTCCGCACCTTCTACATAAAACGGCCCGGCGAGAGGATTGTCCCCCTTCGCCATGCTGAGCGTGTCGCCCGGCTTACGCAGCCCATTCCCGAAGCAGTCCAGCGTATTTGTATCGAGAATGTCCCCCGAGTGCAAGCGCAACACGGGCTCGGCCGTGGCGAACAGATACTTCACGTTGTCATTGGTAGTCGTGTAGTGGACGACATTCTGAGCGAAGGCGGCGGTTGTCGACAGAAGCAGCACTGCGAGCGAACGAAAGTTCAAGTGGACCTCCCGGCTGACATCATCAACTCCACGATTGTAAATCGCAAAGTGGATCTTTCAGTCCGAAGGCCCCCTCCTCTCCCAACGCGAAACGTTCTAGGTTTTAGTCAGCCGCTTAGTGCTCTTGCGGCTGGAGATTTTGTGGTGGTTCAGTCGGCGGTCCTGCTGGGAATTTTTCGGGTAGCCGGCCTGGTCCAACATATTTCCTAGAAATCCAAAAGTTCTTCTTCGCGTCCTCGCCCACCCCATCATAAGATGTCATTCCCAGACTCCACATTGCTTCCCCGAAGCCGGACAGGCGTCATTGTCTGTTGCAAGAGCAACAGTTCCATAAAATGTCCCGTGGTGGAACGCGCTACTCTTCTTTCCGTGACTCATTAGCTTGACATTGGTGAAAGTGCAATCTTCAAAGTCGCGGCCATCAATTTCTACAATTTCGTTCAGGAAATTGCGATGTCTGACATGCTCCATCTGATCTATCGGAGTGTCATAATCGGCACGCCATACACTATAGATAGATATAGTCGAAAGGAAAAAAGACAACGCCAATAATCCACCAAACAACTTCAGTTTGGGGGGACTGTACAATGTTGGCTTCGGCGAGTCGGACTGCTTCGCCCTAAGGGCCCTGATTTGTGGCCACGGCCAGACCGTCGCGCCGAAAGTTACCGCTGCACATATTCCGCCGATTAAAGAACCAACAGCGCCTACTTTAGTCCAGTCCATTGCCGCGAGACCTCCTCGAATCGATTCGAGAAAGGCTACGCTTTTAGTATGTTCTTGGGAATATTTCCAAAACAGCTCACTACCCGCGATTCAGACGGGTTTACCCGGTTTTTTTTTGCCGCGCATAAAATCTGCGCGCCTTCGCACGATTCCCGCACAGATTCATCTTGCACCAGCGACGCCGATGGTTCCTGCTCATATCCAGAAAAAGCCACTGGCACGTCTTGGACTCGCATGCACGCACAAATTTCAGATGATCGGAGGCCAGCAAATCGGCGGCAGAGCGGGCAATGGGCCATAGGATGTCTTCAAACGAAGATAAGTCATCGAAACGCCATTCAAAACGCCCGTTGGCTTGCGCCAGGCTCGAGTGCCGCGCCGCATCCTGCGCGTACGCATTCAGCTGGGCAAGCGCCATCGCGGGGACAGGCTCTTTCCTCATGATCGCCCGGAAGATCGCGTACATCGCCTCGCGCAACTCAATCGCCGCTCGCAACACATGCTGCGCGCCTTCCGGATCCATCAGGCTGCGCTTCATCAGATGGTCGACGCGAGTTTCTCCAAGGATGCCTGTGTCTTCCGCAAACCGCGCCAGATCGATATAGTTCTTCAACAATTCTTTGGGTTGATCGCTGGGGCGATCGTCGAGCGTATTGACGAAGTCCAGGCAAAGCACGCCACCGTGAAGTTCAAACCGCGGCGGCCGCCGCCGATCTGAGTGAGTTTCCATTCTGTCCTCATTATATAACCAGTAAAATGTGCTTGACAGGTTATATCACAGCGCCTAGCATCATGAGTAACCGTTGAATATTGTTTAGAGGGTTAGATCATGATTATCGACCAACCGGCGCAAATGATGGCCCTGCTACGCAGCGGCAAGATGATAAATATTGGAGGTAGACCTGTGATCGTCGCCCGCAAATCCGCGACCCCACCTGATCGTGGCCGCGCCATCAAGCTGGCTCTGGCCTTTACGGCGATTTACCTTGTTTGGGGCTCGACGTACCTCGCCATTCGCTATGCCGTCGAGACCATTCCTCCCCTGGTGACCGCGGGCATCCGCCACACGGTGGCCGGCGGCATCATGCTCACCTGGGCGTGGATGAGCGGCTTTCGGCCCACCCGCCAGCAATGGATCTCCGGCGCCATAGTCGGCTCGCTGTTCTTCCTGGTTGGCCACGGCACGCTGCACTGGGCTGAGCAGTATGTCGGATCGGGCCTCGCCGCATTGCTGATCGCAACCGAGCCCATGTTCATCCTCGTGTTGGGCTGGCTGATGGGCCAGCAAAAGATCAGCCACCTCAGCGCGTTGGGCCTGGCACTCGGCATCGGCGGAGTCGCGATCCTGACCGGAGCAGAACTCACGCATGGCTCGAGCCTGCTGGGATTGTTGGCCGTGCTGCTGGGATCGTTGTCGTGGGCAGCCGGGGTGGTGATCTCACCCCGAGTCAAGCTGCCCTCTGACGCTCTGGGCCGCACGGCGCTGCCGACCATCTGCGGCGCGGCGATGCTGCTGATCGCGGCGGGCGCTACGGGAGAGTTTCAGGCGACGCACTGGTCGAGCATTTCGATGCGCTCCATTCTTGGACTGGTTTATCTGATCACATTCGGATCGGTGGTGGCGTTCACGGCGTACACGTGGCTGCTGCAGCAGTGTCCGCCGGCGCTGGTGGCGACACATACTTATGCGAATCCCGTGGTGGCGGTCCTTCTGGGCTGGCTGCTCGCGGGCGAGCCTTTGAGCATGCGGGTGGTGCTGGCGTCGGTGGCGATCCTGGGAGCGATCATGCTGATCCGCCGCGGAGAAAGCGCAGCGGTTGGTTGCGCAACTCCCGAGACTCAGCCTGTGGGGAACAAGTTGGCCGAGGCCGTCAGGAGAGCCTCATGATTAGCCGACTCTGGCATGGATGGACGAAGCGCGAGAACGCGGACGCGTATGAAGAGCTGCTGCGAAGCGGTGCTGCCAGGCATCCATCGCGTGAAGGGGTTCAAGGGTGCGCACCTGCTGCGCCGCGATGTCAAAGACAAAGACAAAGACGAAGTCGAGTTCGTAACGCTGACCCAGTTCGATTCGCTCGAGGCGGTGAAGGAGTTCGCGGGCCAGGACTATGAGGTGGCAGTCATCCTGCCTGAGGCGAGACGGTTGCTGTCGCGGTTTGACGCCCGCTCGGCGCACTACGAGACTGTGTTGCGGATCAAGTGAAGAGCGTGGCGAAGGAATCTTCCTATTGAGATTTAACCCGGTGACGAGATTTAACCCGGTGACAGACGGGACGTACCCCACCTTCTTGAAACTGATGACAACCGCTCTTGGCGACAAACCAGGAAACATCTCGTCTGTCACCCGGGAACTACGTAGGGTTGGCAACCAGAGGTAGTTTAAGCAAGAACCGCCCCAAGAGGCCAAACCCAATCCCGACAATTAAGGAAAGGCCAGTTCCGATCAGATATGAGTAGTAATCGTTGAGATATTCAACGGTGTTTGTAGTCTCGGTTCCTTTGGGATTGAATTGTGCAAGGCCCTTGAGGACGAGCCATCCTCCAATTAGGGCGTAAGGTAGTCCGAGCAAGAGAGAAGAAGTATATATAACGCGTTCTAAAAATCCTACACCCCATGCCCTTGGATGCGGTCCGCCGGTCCTGTTCTTTCCAAGGAAAAAATTCAGCCCCCAGACAACAAGAAAGTGCCCCAGGCCGAGCGAGAGACAGTAGGTAAGACCAACTACAGCAATCGAACACCACACGCTCATGCCGAGGAACCCTAGCAGAGAAAAATAGGCGCCGCAAGTGGATGGACCGACGGCGGGTTGGCGCCCAATCCCTCTAACCCACAAGAACTAGGGTACGTCTGTCCCCGCATTCACCGTCCCACCCCCTTCACAAAACGCAAAGGATGGCCACCCGGCAAAATAGTCTCTTTTCTCGCTTAATTTCGATAGTGCAAACTCTTGCACCTTGACCAGACGAGCAGCCCGGGACGAGAATTTCTCGTTCTCGGCTGCCTGAACCACTCTCCCCTACCAGCCGAGTGCGCCACGAAATTCCAATTCTGACTGGGAGCAGGTCTCGATGAAATCCTTCGGGCTAGTCTGCCTGATGCTCTTGTCCACATCACTCACTGGCCAATCCACTGCGACTCGACGAACGGAGCCGCGACTCAGGGCACCGATGATGCTTCCTCGTGTTCAGCAAGGGACGCATCTTACTACCTTTGGCTCAGCTATTCGCCGGACAGCTTCCACGCAAGCAGCAAGCTTGAACTTCGCTCCCGCTGTGGACTACGGCTCGGGCGGATTTGATTCATTCTCTGTTGCAGTGGCCGACATAAATGGGGACGGCAAACTCGACCTGGCGGTCTCGAATTTTTGTGACAATTCCAGCGATTGCACCAACGGGATCGGAAACGGAACAGTTGGAGTGCTGCTGGGCAAAGGTGACGGCACATTCCAGAGTGCAGTAGTCTACGACGCGGGCGGTTCCGACACCTACTCAGTTGCGATGGGAGATGTAAATGGCGACGGCAAGCCCGATTTGATAGTGACAAACGAATGTATCCCAGCTAACTGCTACGCCAATGACGATGGTTCAGTGGGTGTTCTGGTCGGTAATGGTGATGGAACGTTCCAACCAGTGGTGACCTACGATTCGGGCGGAACTCAACCGGACTCAGTTGTGGTGGCCGATGTGAACCAAGATGGCAAACCTGACCTAGTGGTCGCGAACGCCTGCGCTTTCCTTACGTTTTGCGAGACAAACGGCTCAGTCAGCATTCTGCTAGGCAACGGCGATGGTACCTTCCAAGCAGCTGTAGCGTCTGACTTGATTGACCGAAACACCGTTTCAGTCGTGGTAGCGGACGTAAACGGGGACGGCAAACCTGATTTGGTCGTGGCTAATGCCCT
>WNFG01008255.1_pt1 | contig 11057 bp, 7 predicted proteins | sample 5400431 | NCBI WGS metagenome assembly WNFG01 (sample SAMN13153346, study PRJNA577476) | soil metagenome | isolation source: 120 cm saprolite under Douglas fir tree site 2 hole 3 replicate 2 | place: USA:California | collected 2015-04-18
ACGAAGCCGGCGACATACTCGCCCATCGTCAGCATCCGCGGCACGCCGTCACCGACTTCTGACGGGTCGGACAGTGGCTCAAGATGCTTGGCCACGTGGATCAACCCGCCGCCGTTGACACCCGCATAGGCGGTGATACCCCAGCGTCGCAGCGTCTCGATCAGCCAGAAGTTTCCGCTGGTGCGCTCCAGTGGCGCCGGCCCAAACGCTGTCACCCCCTGCTCGACGCGGTCGATCATTTCAGTACTCATAAATTCGACGCCCCTCAACCACTGAACATGCGATTGATCGCTTCGGTGACCTCGTGTCCGTGCCCGAACGGATGGGTCTCGGTGTGCCGTACGGCGACGGCTGCGGTGAGCGCTTCCGTGCAGATGCCCGCCACGTCGATCTGGTGCCGTCGCTCCTGGATCTCGTGGTGCAGCCCGTCAGGGATCTCGATTGTGTAGCTGGCCATTGGTACCTTCCTCCTCGATGCAGCTGGCTTGGTCGAACGACACGAACCTGCTGCAAGGACGAGAGGATTCCCCTCCCGCGGTACCACCCTGCTTGCGGCCACGGCCGCCGCTCTTGTCGAGCCGCCCAGCTCCGGGGGTGAGTAAATCCCCATCAACGCCGGTTGACTCAACCCGAAACGCTACCAGCCTCCGCCCCTCGAGTCTATTGTGCAAACCAACCAAAAGTCATTGGTTCCTTTGGTCCTTCACACCAGCCCCAGCTTGAGGCATACTAGTCACTCCCATGGCGCTCACTGTCCGGGAAGCGATGGCGCTGGGGGGATTGAAGAGGGGTGAGGTGCTGGCCGGGGCCAGCGGCCTCGACCGCACGATCACCTGGGTGAAGGTGCTCGAATCCCCAGAAACGATCAGCTGGCTCGCCGAGGGCGAGCTCCTGCTGACGGTGGCCTTCGCCATCAAGGACGACGAGGCGGCGCAGAAGGACCTGATGCGCAACCTGGCCGCGGTCGGCTCTGCCGGGCTGGTCATCAAGCCCGAGCGCTATCTGCCCCATATCCCCGACGACATGCTCGGCCAGGCGGACGAGTTCAAGATTCCGCTGATCCGGATCCCACCGGACGTGTCCTACCTCGAGATCATGAACCCGATCCTGGAGCGGATCATCAACGCCCAGAACACCCAGCTTCGGCGCTCGATCGAGATTCACACGCAGTTCACCCACCTGGCCCTCGACGGCCAGGGCCTGGACGCGATCGTCAAGACGCTCGGCGAGCTGGTCGAGAGCTCGATCTCGCTCGAGGACGCGAACTTCCACCTGCTGGCCAGCCACGTGGTGCCGGGCGTCACCGACAAGCACCGGCAGCAAACGCTGAGCCAGCACGGCACGCCGCTCAAGGTGCGCCAGGCGGCCGCCATCAAGAGCATGTTGCAGGAGGTGGTGCGCGGCCGCGCGCCCCACAAGGTCCCGCCCTTTCCGGAGCTTGGCCTGACCGCGCCCCGGATCATCACGCCGGTCCTCGCGGGTCGCGAGAATCTCGGCTACCTCTCGATCATCGATCACCCGCAGCATCTCGAAGAGCTGGCGATGATGGCGGTCGAGCACGCCGCCACCGTGATCGCGCTCGAGATGATCAAGCAGCGTGAGGTCGCCGAAGCCGAGGACCGGGTGCGCGGCGAGCTTGTCGATGACCTCCTCAACGGCACCTTCGGTGACCAGGCCAACGTCCAGCGCCGGGCGCGACATCTTCGGTATGACCTGTCGGTTCCGCACCGGCTGCTGGTGGTCGACGTCGACCACTTCCGGCAGTTCATCAAGGAGCGGCGCTACGAGGAAGGACGCGTCATCGCGCTCAAGCACCAGCTGTTCCAGGTGGTGACCGGCGCCGTTCGCCGGGTGCATCCGCGTCACCTGGTCAGCGCGCACAGCGATAGCGTCATCGTGCTGGTGCCCCAACACGCCGACGGCACGGATCCGGACGGCGATACGCTCGCGGCGCGGGTCCGCGAGGCGGTTGCCGAGTCGGAGCTCGGCATCACGGTGTCGGTTTCGATCGGCCGGCTCTGTCTGAAGCCCGACGACTTCAAGCCGGCCTACATCGAGGCGCAGCGGGCGCTCGACCTGATGGTGCGCTTCGGCAAGCGCGAGCAGGTGATCAACTACGAGCGGCTGGGCGTCTACCGGTTGCTGGCGCAGGTCGAAGATCGGGCCGGTCTCGACGCTTTTGCCGGCCGGATGCTGGCGCCCCTGGTCGACTACGACAGGGCCCGCGGCACGCCCCTTCTGAAGACGCTCGAGGTCTACCTGCAGCGCCATGGCAATCTCCGGCAGTCGTCGCGCGACCTGCACATCCACCTCAACACGCTTCACTACCGGCTGCGCCGGATCGGTGAGGTCACCGGCGTCGACCTGAAGGACGCCGACGCCCGGCTCGACCTGCTGCTCGCGTTGCGGGTAAGGGCCCTCGCCGAGACCCGGTAACCTTCGAGAGCTTGCGCCTGGCCAACCGGCGGGTTCGCCGCCCGGACCTCACGGTCGCAACCATGGACCATGATGTGCCGACTCGCGGTGGGCGGCCGGCGGCCGACGAGGTCGCCGAACGCCAGATGTCGGCGCTCGAATCGAACTGCCGGCGGGAAGGCGTTCCCTTGTACGGCATGGGCCATGCGCGCCAGGGGATCGTCCACGTCATCGGGCCGGAGCTGGGCCTCACCCAACCCGGCCTGCTGATCGTCTGCGGCGACTCGCACACCTCGACCCACGGCGCATTCGGCGCGCTCGCCTTCGGCATCGGGACATCAGAGGTGGAGCACGTCCTCGCCACGCAGTGCTTGCGGCAACGCCGGCCGAAGACGATGGCCGTCACCGTCGACGGCGCACTGCCGCTTGGCGTCACCGCCAAAGATGTCGCGCTCGGCATCATCGCCCGGATCGGCGTCGACGGCGGCCGCGGGCATGTCATCGAGTACCGCGGGTCGACAATTCGCGGTTTGTCGATGGAAGGCCGGATGACGGTCTGCAACATGACGATCGAGGGTGGCGCTCGCGCGGGAATGGTGGCGCCGGATGAGACGACGTTCGCATATTTGAAAGAGCGACCGCACGCGCCCGGCGGTCAGCAGTGGGAGGAGGCGCTCGCACACTGGAGGGGGCTGTCGACGGAGGCGGGCGCGGAATTCGACCTGGAGGTTTCGATCGACGCCGCCCGGCTCGAGCCGTACGTGACCTGGGGCACCAACCCCGGGCAGTCGGTGCCGGTGACGGGCAGCGTGCCGAACCCCGCAACCGAAACCGATGAGCGGGCACTCGCCTACATGGCGCTCGAGCCGGGAACGAAGATCGAGGCGATCGCGATCGACCGCGTCTTCATCGGCTCCTGCACGAACGCCCGTCTCGAGGACCTCCGACTAGCGGCGGCCGTCGTGCGCGGCCACACGGTGCATCCGAAGGTCCGCGCGATGGTGGTGCCGGGATCGGCCAGCGTCAAGCAGAAAGCCGAGGCCGAAGGGTTGGATGCGGTCTTTCGCCAGGCCGGCTTCGAGTGGCGCGATGCCGGCTGCTCGATGTGCCTGGGCATGAACCCCGACATCCTCGGCCCGGGCGAGCGCTGCGCCTCGACGAGCAATCGGAATTTCGAAGGCCGGCAGGGGAGAGGAGGCCGGACCCACCTGGTCAGCCCACCGATGGCCGCCGCGGCCGCGATCGTCGGCCACCTCGTTGATGTCCGGGAATTCTCGAGGAACTGATGGAACCCTTCACCCGCGTCACGGGCGTCGTTGCTCCGCTCGACCGCGCGAACGTCGACACCGATCAGATCATTCCCAAGCAATTTCTCAAACGGATCGAGCGCTCGGGTTACGGCCCGTTTCTGTTTTACGACTGGCGGCGTAGCGGCGACTTCATCCTGGACAGGCCCGAGTACCGGGGCGCGGCCGTGCTGGTCACCGGCGCCAACTTCGGCTGTGGGTCATCGCGCGAGCACGCCGTGTGGTCGTTGCTGGACGCCGGGTTCCGCACCGTGATCGCGCCGTCGTTCGGCGACATCTTCCGGAGCAACAGTTTTCGCTGTGGCCTGCTCCCGATCGAGCTTCCTGAGTCCCAGGTTGCGGAGCTGATCCACCTTGCAACCGAGGAGCCCGGCATGGAGGTCACCGTCGACCTAGCGGCGCAGCGTCTTGCCGGCGGCGGATTCGAGACGTCGTTCGCGATCGACCCGTTCTACCGCGAGTGCCTGCTGAACGGTTGGGACGAAATTGCGCTGACGCAGCGCCAGGAGGCCGCGATCGCGCGCTACGAGGCAGCCCGACCGGCCTGGCTTCCGGCGGCGACTCCGTAACCGCTCACTCGAGTAGTGACTCGAGGTGGGCAACCGCGGTTGCCGGCGGGTTGGTCGCGCGCAGCATCCAATGATCCGCCCTCCGCAGCGGCTGGGACGACGTCGCCGAGCACCGTGGTCGTAATCAGAGAGCGGCTGCTTGGCCGCCCTCTGATTGACGTCTGCGCGTGTCTACTGCTTGGCGAAGAACACGTCCGGATCGTGACGGCCCTGGGGCCACAGGAAGTTCGTGACGATATCCCGGTTGTCGCCCCAGGCGAAGTACTGGTGCGACCCGTCGCTTACATTCGCGATGTAGTCGCCCATGTAGGTGAAGGCGATGATCGGGTCGAACTGGGGAAACGTGAAGACGCCAGGGAATGACTGGCTGGTCACGCGATTGGTCGTCCAACTCGTGCCATTGCGAGAGTTCGAGACCAGCGTGTCGAGCTGGCTGGTGCCATCACCGACGGGACTGATCTCGTAATACAGGAGGTGCAGGCCGCCACCATCGGCACTGAGCGCCGGCTGCGCCTCATCGTTATCCCCCGAGGTGACCTGCGAGGTCTTCCAGGTGTTTCCGCCGTCCTTGGAGGTTGCGAGGACCACGTGGCTGTGACCCGACGCGCCATCGTTCCAGGCGGCATATAGATTGCCGTCCTTTGCAACCAGCGTCGGAAGCTCGAGATTTCGCATCAACTGGCTGGGTCCGAGCTGGAAAGCACCGAAGAAGGCGCCGGTCGACGCGGACACGTCCGCGATCTTCACCTTCTGGGGAAACGTCTGCCCACCGTCATGCGAGGCGAAGATCCACTCCTCTTCTGTAATGGGCACGCCCCCGGTGCAGGTCGGATCATTGAAGCCGAACTTGAGGGCCGCCTCGTACACGGTCCCATCCGCCGCGGCCAGCGGCATGGCGCCGATGTACTGGTGGAACGAGCAGTCCGGCGGCTTGGTGGGATCGAACGAAAACAGCACGGTCTTGTCGGCGTAGTTGATCGACCAACTGCCGCCGCCATCGGTGGAATGGGCCACCGGCAGGCCGCTGAACGCGGTGAAAGCCCCGGTCGTCGAGTCAAATGTCGATGTGAAATCGTCCCAGGTGTCGTACAGGTTGCCCGGCCCTGCTGCCGCCACCATGGCATCCTTGTCGGCGAAGTACCCGAACTGGTTGCCGGGAGGCGGTGGGATCGGGGTTGCCTGGCTCCAGGTCTTCCCCCCATCGTGCGACGACGCCACACCCACCAGGAGCGAGAAGGAGGTGAAGTCCAGGATCAGGTTCGAGTAGTACATCGCCCCGGTGCCGTCGCTCGCCAACCAGGGGTCACCGAAGTTGTTCTTCCCCGGCGCGTTCGGCACGTTGCCACCGTCGGTGAACGTCTGGCCGCCGTCGGTCGAGTACGAGACTCCGCTCAGGTTGCTGCCGGCAGTCAAGAAGAGCAGCGTCCGCTGGGAATCGTTGTAGCCGACCGCGACATTCGAGCCGGAAACCGCGACCGAGGTTTCGCTCTGGGTGGTCTGATCGACCTGATTCGAGTCCTCACCCGGGTCGTTGACTCGCACATTCGGCAGCGGACCACCGGCCGGCTTCAGGCCCTTTGCTTGCCGGACGACCGCCGGTGAGATGCCGCTCGAGTCCGGTGCGGCGCGATGGTCACCGCGTGCCATGGCTTCCAACGCGATGCGGGCGGTCGGTGTCAGCGCGTTTCCGGCGGGTGTGGCCAGGATTCGTTTGGCGATCTCCTGGCTGCTTGGTGGTGTCTTGGGCGACGCCGCTGAGCCTGCAATCGCGCCGGCCCCGATGACGACTGTCGCGATGGTGAGCACACTGAGTGTTCGACGCATAGCTCCTCCTCCGTGTGTGGTGCGCGAAACAGATGAGCCCGGTTACTCGGCCTATAGGCATCCCCCCTCCTCCGGGGACCGGAAAAGCAATCCCTCGCTCATCCTGCCACGGCAGGGCGATTCAATCCTATGGTTACCGCTCGTGCAGGTCAAGTCGCCGGCCCGCCACCCGGCGCCCAGCGAGAAGGGCTGGACCGGCGACCGTTACCAGTTGGTGGCGATGTACTTAGTTTCGAGGAACTCGAGCAGCCCATCGTGCGCGCCTTCGCGGCCGAGCCCGCTCTGCTTGACCCCGCCGAACGGTGCCGCGGGGTCGGAGATGAATCCGCGGTTGAGTCCCACCATTCCGGACTCGATCGCCTCAGCGATCGCCAGGCCCTTGGCGAGGTCGCGCGTGTAGACATAGGCGGCAAGGCCACGATCCGTCCGGTTCGCAAACTCGATGGCTTCGTTGACATCGCGGAAGGTGACGACCGGCGCGATCGGCCCGAAGATCTCCTCCTTGAGGATGTGTTCGTCGGGCGGGACCTCACTCAGCACCGTCGGCGGGACGAAATATCCCGGGCGATTCGGCGCCTTGCCCCCGGTCAGCACCCGCGCCCCATGCCCGGCCGCTTCCTCGACCAACCCCAGCATCTTCTCGCGCGCCGGCTGATTGATGACCGGTCCGACCTTGACGTTGGGATCCAGGCCTGAGCCGACCGGCAGAGCGCCCATCGCGCGGGCCAGCATGGTCGAGAACTTTTCCGCCACGGGCGACTCCACGTAGAACCGGTTCGCGGCGATGCAGGACTGCCCGGTGTTGCGCATCTTCGCGACCATCGCGCCGTCGAGCGCGGCGTCAAGGTCAGCATCCGCGAGCACGATGAAGGGCGCGTTGCCGCCCAACTCCATGGAGCTGCTGATCACGTTCTCGGCCGCCTGCGCCAGCAGGATGCGGCCGACCTCGGTCGAGCCGGTGAAGGACAGCTTGCGCACCCGCGGGTCCTTGAGCATCGCCTTGACCACTTCCGACGAGCGCTTCGAGGGGATCACATTCACGACGCCCTTCGGGACGCCCGCCTGCTCCAGCAGGTCGGCGACTGCGAGCGCGGAGAGCGGCGTCTCCGATGCCGGCTTGAGGATGACGGTGCAGCCGGCCGCCAGGGCCGGCGCGATCTTGCGTGTGGCCATCGCCGCCGGGAAGTTCCACGGCGTGACCAGCACGGAAACACCGATCGGCTGATGCTCGACCAGGATGCGGTTGGCACCACTGGGCGAGATCGAGACGGAGCCGATGTTGCGCACCGCCTCTTCGGAGAACCAGCGGAAGAACTCGGCCGCGTAAGTGACCTCGCCGCGTGCCTCGGTGAGCGTCTTGCCGTTCTCCCTGACCATCAACTCGGCGAGCTTTTCGCGGTCGCGGAGCATCAGCTCGAACGCCTCGCGCAGGATATCGGAGCGCTCACGAGGCGGCCGCGCGGCCCAGGGACGGAACGCGTCCGAGGCCGCCTGCACGGCACGCATCGCATCCTGAACCGAGGCGCTGGCGACGGTGGCGATCACCTCGCTCGTCGCCGGATCCTGGACCTCGATCCGCTGGGCGTCCGAGGCCGGCTGCCAGGAACCGCCGATGTAGAGGTCGGTATGACGAACGGAGATCAGCTCAGTGACCGGGGTCATGCCTACGATTTTCGCACGGTCTCAAGGATCCGCACTGGGGGCGGCCCGGTGGACTGGCGCACCACCAGGCTCGGGGCAATCCGGCGTGGTGCCGGTGAACGGCCGGGCGAGTTGAGTATCGCGACGAGGATCTCGGCGGCGATCCGGCCGAGTTCCTCGCGGTGTTGCCGGATGGAGGTGAGCGGCGGCACGATGCGATCATCGTGCGGCAAATTGTGGTAGCCGATGACGGACAGGTCTCTGGGAGCCGTCAAGCCGCGCTCCTCGGCCGCGGTCAGCGCTCCGAACGCCATCAGGTCGTGATGCACGAAGATCCCGGTCGGCCGGGCTCCTTTCTTGTCCAGGAGCTCGCGCATCAGCAGGGCGCCTTCTTCGGGTGATCCCTTCGGTGCGACGGACCGGACCACGACTTCCACGGCGCCGGCGGCCTTGATGGTCTTGCTGAACCCCTGGGCGCGCAGGAAGCAGGAGTTGATATCCATGGGTCCGCGCAGTTGGGCGACGCGCCGATGCCCGAGAGAGAGGAGATGTTTGGCAGCGAGTACGCCGCCGAGGACGTCGTCATTGGTGGCGGCGGGTAAGCGGATCCCGGGGACGTTTTGAACCGCCAGCACCAGCGGGATGCCCTGACGGCGGAGCCGGCGCAGCGTGGGAGCGTCCTTGAGTCGAGCGGCGGTCATGATGATGGCGTCGACCCGGCGCCTCATCAAGTGGTCGAGGACCCGTTCCAGCCGCGCCGAATCGTCCTGCGTCTCCGAGATCAACGACATCAGCCCCGCCTTCTCCAGCTCGTTGGCGATGCCGCGCAGGACCGGGGCAATGTTGGGATTCCCGAGGTCGCCGGCGATCACGGCAACGGTCTGCGTGCGGCCACGCTTGAGACCGCTGGCCACCATGTCCGGCTGGTAGCCCATCTTTTTCGCCACGGCCTGGACATGCTTGCGGGTGTCGACGCTCACCCGCCGCACGGTGGCGGGATCGAGGGCGCGGGAAACCGTCGAATAGTGCACGCCCGCCGCGCGAGCCACATCCTCCAGGGTCACGGTCGTTCGTCCCCGGCGCGCGTCGCGTTCCCCCACCCCGTCGCCCCTCCCGGCTATCACCCAGGTTGTTCGCCGCTCGGTCCAACGTTAACCCGTTGTGCACGACTCCGGCTAAACGGAACGGTCGCCACCTCGCCGGGGGCACGCTCTCACCGGACGACAAACGTTTGGCGTCGTCGAGGATTCATGAGATTCGGGTAAGCCAAACGTTTGACAGGGCAAAGCGGGAACGGCTAGCATGGCTCTCGGCGAGGGGTTCGCCACGTGCTATCCCCGAGTTCCAGGGCGGCGAAGGGGGCGGCGATATGGATGCCGGCGCAGAGCGGCTGTCTGTAGCGCCGCTCCGCCTTGGTGCGGGTCGCGGCTCGTTCCTCGCGGGCGTTCCGCCCGGCCACCGGCCTCAGGCGTCGCTCCCGGGGCCCGCTTGTGTCGAAGGTACGACCATGCGCCATTCTTTTGGTCGAATCGTCCGTGGCGTGAAGCCGCAATAGACGATAGCGTGGGTACCTCACATTGGGGTACGCGGGCTTGTACGACTCGCGCTTCGAGCACGACGCCTGCGGGATCGGTTTCGTCGCTAACGCTGGAGGGCGAGCCAGCAGAAGTATTGTCGACGCCGCCCTCGCAGCGCTTTATCGCGTCCGCCATCGGGGGGCGTTGGCCGCGGATCATCGGTCCGGCGACGGCGCTGGTCTTCTGCTAGCTATTCCCGATGCCTTCGTTCGCGACTGGATGCAGCGAGCCTCGATCAATGTCGAGCCCGGTGTCCAGCTTGGTGTGTCCGTCGTCTTCCTCTCGAATGCCCCGGGAGCGGATGGTCATCAGCAACGCCGGCTGACTCGCCGGTTGTTCGACGAGGCCTGCCGCGCCGAACAGCTCGACCTGATCGATTGGCGCCCGGTGCCGGTGGAGCCCGATGCCCTCGGCGACCTGGCCCGCTCCACCGCCCCACACATCGAGCAGGCCATCATCGCGGTTGGCGCCTCCGTGTCGAGCTCCGATGCCGAGGCGCGATGTTATCGAGCACGCAAGCGCGTCGAGCGCGCGGTACGGGCGGCGAGTTTGGGCGCCTATGTTGCCTCGATGTCGTTTCGCACACTGACCTATAAGGCTATGTGCGCCGCCGATCAGCTGGCCGCGTTTTACCCCGACCTCCGCGATCAGCGATTGATCGCCCCCTTCGCGATCTTCCACCAGCGCTACAGCACGAACACCGCCCCCTCCTGGGAGCGGGCTCAGCCGTTTCGGATGCTCTGCCACAACGGCGAGATCAACACCATCCAGGGCAACGTCAACCGGATGCGCGCCCGCGAGGGCCGTCTGGGCGCCAAGGGATGGGCCGACGAGGCGCTGCTGGTGCCCGTGATCGATGAACGCGGCTCCGACTCGGCGATGCTCGACAATGCCCTCGAGCTGCTGGTCCGTGGTGGCCGCGACGTCCGTCAGGGGCTGGCCATGCTGGTGCCGGAAGCCTGGGAGGGCTTCGACGTCGATCCGGCGGTCCGCGATTTCTACCGATACCACGCCTGCCTGATGGAGCCCTGGGATGGGCCCGCCGGGCTGGTCTTCACCGACGGGATGCGGGTCGGCGCCGTCCTCGACCGCAACGGCCTGCGCCCGCTGCGCTACGCCGTCTGCGAGGACGGACTCATCGCCTGCGCTTCCGAAGCCGGCGCCGTCGATGTCAACGGACATGGCCGGGTCCGGCGCGGGAAACTCGGACCGGGCGAGATGCTCTGCGTCGATCCAGAGCGCGGCGGACTCGAGGAAAACGATGCCATCAAGAGCCGGCTCGCCGCGCAAGAGCCCTACGGTGCCTGGTTGGATGACAACCTGCAATCGGTCGAAGCGGGGGAACCCGACGAGGAAGTCACGCCAGACCTCGTGGCCCGCCAGGCCGCCTTCGGCTACACGAAGGAGGAGTTCACCTACGTGCTGCGACCGATGGCGACCCAGGGCAAGGAGCCGATCTTCTCGATGGGCGACGACACAGCGCTCTCGGTGCTGGCGGGGCCGTCGCGCCTTCTCTACAGCTATTTCAAGCAGCGCTTCGCGCAAGTGACGAACCCACCGATCGACCATCTCCGGGAGCGGCTGGTGATGTCGCTGCGCAGCTATCTTGGGCCGCCCGCGCCGCTGCTGTCGGGCGGTCCGGCCGCCGCTCGCCTGGTCCAGCTCGATTCGTTTGTCCTCTTTCCATCGGGGCTCGAGGCGGTGCGCGCCCTGGGCACCCCTTT
>WNFG01008387.1_pt1 | contig 11056 bp, 9 predicted proteins | sample 5400431 | NCBI WGS metagenome assembly WNFG01 (sample SAMN13153346, study PRJNA577476) | soil metagenome | isolation source: 120 cm saprolite under Douglas fir tree site 2 hole 3 replicate 2 | place: USA:California | collected 2015-04-18
GGTCGCAAATGACCGGATTGTGGAGCGCGCTTGCGCAGGTGATTGCGCTTTCCGCTGCCTTGCAGATTGCGGCCTTTGCGGCGCCGTTTCAGATCCAGCTCGTTGTCGACGAAGCCATCTTTCACTCGGATCAGGATCTTCTGCTTGTGATCGCTCTCGCGTTCGGCGCCCTCGTCGTAATTCAAGCATCGATTGAAGCATTGCGAGGATGGGCGCTGCAGGTATTCGGCCATCTCTTGAGCTTCCAGATCGTGGGCAATCTCGTTCGGCACATGACGCGATTGCCTGCCGATTTTTTCGAGAAACGGCATGTGGGCGACATATTTTCCCGACTTGGCGCGGTGCAGCCAATCCAGCAGGCCATTACGCGCGGCGTCGTCGCTGCGCTGATCGACGGAGTGATGGCGTTCATCGCCGCAGGCATCCTGTTTTTTTATTCGGCGTTGCTGGCCGCGATTTCCATCTTCGCCGCGCTCCTGCACCTGGCCCTCGTCTTCGCGCTTTTCCCCGCGATGCGATATCGGATGGAGGAGGAAATCCTTGCACGTGCCAAAGAGCAATCACATCTCATGGAGACCGTGCGGGCGGCCGCAACGGTCAAGCTGATGGGGCGTGAAGCCGAGCGAGAGAGTGCTTGGCGCAATCTCTATGCCGACGTGACCAATGCCGGCGTCTCGGTCGGCAAGTACCAGATCACGACGGGATTTATTCAAACCCTCATCACCGGCCTGGTGTACGTGATCATCGTCTATCTGGGGGCGCGCCTCATCCTGAACGGTCAAGGCTTCTCGGTCGGCATGCTGTTTGCGTTCCTGTCATTTCGTCAAACGTTCAATGACCGCGCCATCGGGCTCGTCAATCAGTTGGTCCAATTCCGCCTGCTGGGCCTGCATCTCGATCGCCTTGCCGACATTGTCACCGCCGCTCCTGAAAGTGAGGCGGTCAAAACGCAGCATCTCGAGGTCAAAGGCGCGATCAGCGTTCGGGCTCTGTCGTTTCGCTACGGCGCGGCCGACCAGCTCGTCCTGCAGGACGTCAGCTTGGACGTGATGCCGGGAGACTTTTTCGCGATCACCGGACCGTCGGGTGGCGGCAAGACCACCCTCTTGAAGCTGCTCGTGGGCCTGCACCGCCCGACATCGGGAACCATCGAGGTCGACGGCAATCGGGTGGATCCCGAAATGTGGCGGGCATGGCGCGCTCACGTGGGGATCGTTGCGCAGGACGACCGGCTGCTGTCCGGAACGATCGCCGACAACATCGCCTTTTTCGATCCGGATCTCGACATGGCGAAGGTGCAAGCAGCGGCCATGACGGCACAGGTGCACGAGGAAATCATGCGTGCGCCGATGCAATACCTCGGACTGGTCGGGGACATGGGCTCGACACTATCCGGCGGGCAGCGACAACGCGTGCTGCTCGCGCGCGCACTGTATCGTCAGCCGCGCATCCTCTTCCTGGATGAGGGGACGGCAAACCTTGACGAGGCCACCGAGGAGGCGATTGCGAATCTCATCGAAAAAATGCCGATCACGCGAGTCGTCGTGGCTCACCGGCCGGCGCTGCTCCGTCGTGCGAACCGCGTATTCGTCATCAGGGATCGGCAGATCAGCGAGGTGACACCGCAGAGCCGAGCCGCGGCGGACGTTGCCGCGGACAACCTCGCGACGTTGCAGAGGCCGTCGGCGTAGTTGAAGGATTGAATGTGAACGTCCCCTCGGGACTGATCGAGCAGGAACATCTGCGATCGGCACTTCGCGGCAGTTCGCCAGACGCGCCTAGAGCGAGTTTCGGCGAGATCGAATCAACTGAAGCGGCTGGCTCGGTGGGCTCCCTCTCCCCGTTAAGAACGGGGAGAGGGAGCAGACCGCGTATGCCGCACGACTGATTTTCATCTCACCGGAACATGCTCTAAGCTCGGGCAGAGCGGGCGCGGCGATGCCCGCCGGGCCGCGCAATCGCAAGCGTGAGGAGACTTGAGCCATGAACCAGGACATCCGCGCGCCCTATTACGGCGAGCTTGGCCGGCTCAGCTTCTCGCCCGGCTGGGCGCGCCCGGAGCCCGCGATGTGGCCGGCGCCGAAGCCGAAGTTCCGGCCGGCGGTCTGGCGCTATGCCGCGGCGAAAGCGGCGCTCGACCAGGCCGGCAGCTTCGTTCCGGTCGAAGAGGCCGAGCGGCGCAATCTGATCATGGTCAATCCGATCGCGGGCAACGTCTACGCGACCAGCCGCAACATCGTCGCCGCCTACCAGATGGTGAAGGCGGGCGAGCAGGCGCGCTCCCACCGCCACACCGCGGCAGCCCTGCGCCTCGTGGTCGAGGCCAAGCCCGACACCTATACCGTGGTCGACGGCGCCCGCATCGACATGGCGCCCGGCGACGTCGTGTTCACGCCCTCCTGGTGCTGGCACGGCCACGCCAACGAGAGCGACGCGACAAGCTACTGGATCGATTTTCTCGACGTGCCGTTCGTGCAGCACTCGGAGGCGATGTTCTTCGAGCCGAACCCCGCGGGGTTCGAGGCCGTCACCCGCAGCGGTCCGTCGCCCTATCGCATCCCCGCGCGCGAGGCCCTGGGCGCGGGCAACGAGGCGAAGATGGTGGAGATCGCGAAGGACATGCTCCCCACGATCGGTCTTCATCTCCTGCGGCTTCCTTCCGGCAGCCGCCGCGAGGTCGGCAAGACCACGGTCAACCATCTCTATTCCGTCGTCGGCGGCAGCGCCCGCGTCAGGGTCGAGGGCGGAGCGGACGAACGCCTCGGGGTCGGCGACGTCATCGCGGTGCCGTGCTGGCACGCGCACGCGGTCGAGGCCGAGGCGGATGCGATCGTGTTCCAGGTGACGGACGAGCCGCTGCTCGCCAAGGTCGGCCTGGTCCGGACGGCCTGAGGACCATCGGTATGCAGCAACGAGCCGCAGCGCTGGCGACCGCCGTCGATTTCGAGCGGCATCGGCTGCGGACGTTCGTCGAGGAGCTTGCGCCCGACGAGCTCGAACGGCGTCCAGGCACGACCAGGCTGAGCGAGATCGCGGGCGCGCTCGAGGCCAACCCGAAGGCCGTGCTGTTCGAGCAGGCCGGCGGCGCGGCGCTCGTCGGCAATCTGCTCGCGAGCCGCACGCGCATGGCGCGGGCCTTCGGCGTCGATCGGCAGAAGCTCCTGCCCGAGATCCTGCGTCGGCTCGAGCTCGCGCCGGAATTGATCGAGGTCGACGGGGCGCCGGTGCAACAGGTGGTGCTGAGCGGCCCGGACGTCGACCTGACCGGGCTTCCGGTCCACCTCCAGCACGGCAAGGACGGCGCCCCCTACATTTCCGCCGCCATGGACTTCGCCCGCGATCCCGCGACCGGCTTCACCAATGTCGGGCTGCGCCGGCTGATGCTGCGCGGCCGCGCCACCGCCGGCATCGATCTCGTCGCCCCGAGCGATCTGCGCGCGATCTATCTCGCCGCGCTCGGGCGCGGCGAGCGGCTGCCGCTCAGCATGGTCGTCGGCACCCACCCGACCGACTATTTCGGCGCCTCCATGCGCCTGCCGGTCGACGAGCTCGGGCTGCTGGCGTCGCTGCGGGCGGCGCCGATGCCGGTGGTGAAGAGCATCACCAACGAGCTGAGAATTCCCGCCGACGCGGAATGGGCGCTCGAGGGCTATCTCGGCGAGGAAGGCTATTGCGAGCCGGAAGGACCCTACGGCGAGTTCCTCGGCTATTACGGCGGCGTCAAGACCAATCCGGTCTTCCACGTCACCGCGATCACGCGCCGGCGCGACGCGCTGTTCGAGACGCTGACCATCGGCGGCGCCGCCATGGGCCGGACCGACACCGCCCAGCTCGCGTGCCTGCGCACCGAGGTGCTGATCTGGCGCGCGCTCGCGACCGCGATCCGCGAGCCGGTCGCGGTCTACGCGCCGGCGGCGACCGGCGGCACCATGACCGTGCGCATCGCCATGCGCCAGCGCGTGCCCGGCGAGGCGCGCAACGCCATCATGGCGGCGTTCGGCTCGGTGGCGAACGTCAAGAACGTGTTCGTGGTCGATCCCGACATCGACGTCTTCTCCGACGAGCAGATGGAATGGGCGCTGGGCACGCGCTTCCAGCCCGACCGCGATCTCGTGGTCGAGCGCGGATTTCGCACGCTGCCGCTCGATCCCTCGCTCGCTTCCGCCGTGACCGGCGCCAAGGCCGGCTACGATCTCACCCTTCCTTTCGGCGCTGGGCGCTCGCTCGAGACCGAAATTCCGCAGCCGCCGCGCTTCGAGGGCGGGCGCTTCGCGTCGGTCGAGGCGGCGCTGCGCGACGGGCCGAAATTCTTCGCGCAGCTGATGGCCGCGCTCGGCAGCGACGACGGCCGCGAGATCGTGCGCGCGCTCGAGGCGCTCTCCCGGGAGGGCCGCCTCGCGCGCGATCCCGCGGATGGGCGCTACCGCCTGGCGGAGTGATGCGCGGCGCGCGGGCACTGGAAGAGGAGCACCCCTACAACCGGCCGGCCCAGTCCCCGACGGTCCTGAGGATTTGCTCGAAAGTCGGCTTGTCCCTGTAATAGAGGGCGCTCGTCTCCGCATAAGCCTTTTCGTAGAGCTTGCGTGTTTTCGGATCGCTCAAAATAAAGGCCTGGTTCTCCAAGATATTAGGATTATCGCCCTGGCGGAATCGCTTCGCCTTATGCGCCTTGTAGGCATGCGTGCCGATGAACGCCTGAACGTCGGAGCGCTGGAGCAGCTTGTAAACATCGTAGTAGTGGCGCATGAAATTGACTGGAAACTCGCTGCTTTCCTGTTGCCCGCGGAATTTTGTCGAAACGGTCTGGAGCTTCTCCACGAACGTGAAGCGCGGATCGTAGCAAGCCACGCTCTTGGCCCGATTGTCGATGATATCCACTTTATCGGCCGCATAGTCATACGCCCACGAGCTGATATCCTTTGCACTATTCGGCGTCACGTCATCGAAACCCACTTCCAACAAAACGCCGTCCTTGAGACCGTCTATCGGCTCGGTCGCGCTCTTATAGAAGAGCCGAATCCCGCCGCTGAAGAAGCCCTTGCTGTCGAATGCGTTGTCGCGCTTAACCTCCTCGATGCCGTCGATCCGGATCGTCTCTGCCAGCCAGTCATAAAAGTCCTCACGGGTCTTTGCATGCGCAGGCTTGGTCTGATTGCGTCCTGTTTTTACCTCGCGGCCCTCGGGAGGCTCGATACGGATATCGATATCTTCCGAGAACCGGTCGATGATCTGAAAGCCCTTGGAAAGCGATGTCCCGCCCTTCAACTCGAAGGTCATGCCGAGTCTTTGTAGGCCATAGAGAGAAAGCATGATCCAATAGTCTTTTTCGACCAACGCCGGAGCAATTGACTCTTCTTGCGCGACGATCCGAATCAGATCGGAAAATTCTGGATGGTTGTGAAGATAATCACGCGGCATGAGGTGCCGCATCCGCTTTCAGTGTGTCGAAGAATTTCTTCGTCCTCACACTGCCGTAGTCACGCGCAGCACGTTGGAGTCGCGGCACATCATAGGACGCGACGCGTTCTCTCACACGCGCGAGCACTTCTTCCTTGCTTTCGGCAAGCCGGTCCAGATTGTTCACAAGATCGACCAGCAAGAATTCGCTGCTCAGCGTCCTTGGAAAGGACGACTTCATGCGAAATTCAAACGTGCGTCCGCCGAGCGAGAAGTGGCCATGTCGCTTGTGATTATAGACGACGGTCTTGTCGTAGAGCTGTGTCGTCCCGACACCAAGCCTGTTGTAGGCGTTGGGCGAAGCCAGAAGAAACCGGTGGTCCTTCAGGAAGGTCTTGACCAGCTTGTCGTCTTCCGCCGGCGTCTTCCCGAAAGCGGTCTCCCTCGGAAAAGAGTAGAGACCAGGCGCCAGCTTCGTGAGCGTTCCGTCGTTCACCAGCTGCCTGAGATGCCGATCAACGGCATTCGACCACTGAGCCAGATGCTCGCGCCGATAGACCTGCCCCGGCCGCAAATGCCTTCTCAATTTCTCGAGATTTGCCATGCCCACGATATAGGAAAGAGGCCTTCAACTTGCAAGTATTTTCATTAAAAATCCATGCAGATGCCCCAAAGAAGTGCGATCATCGTCCGCTTTCTCACCAAAAGCGGACACCTCGAGCCGAATCTCGCACTTCGGCTTCATGCCGGGCCTCATGGGCCCTCGTCCGGCGCGTAGCGCCGAATGAATGTCCGAGGTTCCGCTACGGTGCGAAAGCGCCATAACCAAGAGGGCCGCCAAGGATGTCCATGGTGGCCTTCAGCATCGGGAAGTGTGCCGCGGAGATCGGTGCTCCGCCATATCCGCCACAGGCCGAGGCCAACCAGGACCGCAACGAACGACACGTAAGCTTTGCGGGGATCATACGCTGGCCAGCCCAACGGCGGCGCTCCCAGATACTTCCACGCGACGTACACCGCAACTAGCAGCCAGAACCCGACAATGCAGTCGCTCAGCGCGAAGTTGACACGAGAAACGGAGAAGCTGACTTTCCCATCGTGCAGCCAGACCATCTTGTGCAATCGGCCCTCGATCGCATCCTCCAGCATGTCGATATGGTGCTCCCAATTTTGTTGCCAGAACTTTGAGCCTCGAGCTGAAATGGAATTAGCAACAGCCGTCAGGAAGCCGAGTGCGGCAATTGCGACTGTGACAGGGGTCCATTGGTCCGTGCTGGAGGCCCCTCCATAGTAGACCAAACGCTGCGAAAATTGCGATTTGAAAGCCCCAAAAATAGGTTGCGCGTTTCCAGTAATGTTCAATCTCAAAGGATCGCTGCTGGTAAGCACGGGCGAGAGCAGCCTCCAATCGCGGCTTTGCGGACGCTCCGTGTGGATCACAGCCGAGCGTGTGAAAATACCGGTCCCGTAACTCGGTCACGTCATCACCCCTTCGCCACAGTGGCTCCACGCTAGCACAGATTAGCATAGCGTAATCCGGCGGCGCCTCCCGGATTTTCGGCGCTGCCCGCCTTGCCTCCGGCGTACGGCAACTATGCCGAGGCCTGCCCCAGTGCGGACAAGCCGACGCCCAGCATAGATAGTACCCGGACTCAAAATCAGATAACTGCACCGCTCCAAGCTCCGAGTGCGTTCGAGCGCACCCACATCCGGCCTAATGCATCGCCTTGCCGCCGTCGACGTTGATGGTCTGGCCGGTCATGAAGTCGCTCGCCGCCGAGGAGAGAAACATCACCGCGCCGACGAGATCGGCCGGCACTTCGACTCGCTCGATGGCGCGGCCGGCGACGCGGGCGGCGAGATAATTTCCCGATGACGACGCCACCTGCGTCTCGCTCTGGGTCATGCCGGGGGTCACCGCGTTGACGGTGATGCCGAACTCGCCGACCTCGCGCGCGAGCGCGCGGGTGAAGCCGATGACGCCGGCCTTCGACGTGGTGTAGTGCAGCCGGTTGGGCGTGCCCTCCCACACCCGCGAGGAGGAGATGTTGACGATCTTGCCGCGACGTTTCGCCTGCATCGCCGGGAACACCGCGCGGCAGGAGAGGAACATGCCGCGCAGGTTCACCGCCATCACCGCGTCCCACTCCTCGACCGGGATCTCGAGCCACGAGCGGCGCGGCAGGACGCTCATCAGCGAGGCGTTGTTGATCAGCACGTCGATGGCGCCGAAACGGTCGAGCGCGGCCTGCGCCATCGCCCTGGTCGACTCGTCGCTGGCGATGTCGGTCGCGACGCCGATCGCCGCGAGGCCCTGCGCGCCCAGCGCCTCGGCCACGGATTTGGCGGCGGCACCGTCGATGTCGGCGGCGACGACGCGGGCGCCGGCCTTGGCGAACTCCTGCGCATAGACCTTGCCGATGCCCTTGCCGCCGCCGGTGACGATGACGGTGCGTCCGGTCAGATCAAACCGCTCGTTCATGGATGTGCCTCGACGGTTGAGAGGAGAGGGAGACGCTACACGCCACCCGGCACGGGCGCCAAGTGGCACAGGGCTAAACGCCCAGGGCGCGTATTGTAACCGCATGCTCCGTTGAGGAGAGACGCGACGCGCGTGCCGCGAGCTCCCACCTCTCCCCGCTTGCGGGGAGAGGTCGACCGCCGGAGCGAGCAAAGCGACGCGAAGGCGGTCGGGTGAGGGGGACTCTCCACAGCCTGAGTATTTCGGGAAAGGCGCCCCTCACCCCACCCCTCTCCCCGTAAGAACGGGGAGAGGGAGCAGACCGAGTCCTCCGCACCGCTGTACACGAACCGGACACTCGTGGGACAAGCCCGGCCAGCCATGACGAACGAACCCGCGGGCCTCGACGATCCAGACGACCTGAACCCGCGGCGCTCTTCGATGGTGAGCCTCTATCGCGCGCACGAGCGCCTCGCGATCGGCGGCGGCACGCTCATCGCCTTCCTGCTCGCCTGGGAGGCGGCGGCGCGCTTCGGCCTGGTCGATCCGCTGTTCATCTCCTCGCCCACCCAGGTCGCGCGCGCGGGCTACGCCCTCGTGCGCGACCGCGATTTCTGGAACGACGCGCGGGTCAGCGGCATCGAGTTTCTGCTCGGCTACGGCGCGGCGGTCGCGATCGCGGTCCCGCTCGGGCTCGCGATCGGCCTCTCCCGGCGCTTGCGATACCTCCTGAGCCCGTTCGTCGATCCGCTCAACGCGGTGCCGCGCGTCACGCTCCTCCCCCTGATCGTCATCTGGTTCGGCATCGGCATCTGGTCCAAGGTGGTGGTGGTCTTCCTCGGCGCCGTCATCCCGATCCTGATCAACATGAGCACGAGCGAGGCCCGCTTCCTCCGCCTCGCCCGCAGCTTCTCGGCCTCGCGCTGGAAGATCTTCTCCAGCGTCGTCCTGCCGGGAACGGCGCCGTTCATCTTCACCGGCCTGAAATACGGCGCCGGCCGCGCGCTGCTCGGCGTCGTGGTCGGCGAGCTCTATGCGGCGACCGCCGGGCTCGGGCACATGATCGCGGACGCCGGCAACACCTTCCAGACCGACGTGGTGTTCTTCGGCGTGCTCGTCTTCATGGCGACGGGCCTCGTGGTGGTCGCGCTGCTCGACCGGCTGGAGCGGCATTTCGAGACCTGGCGACCCGATGCGCGCTGAGCGGAATTTCTATCTCGCGCACGAGCGCGCCATTCTCGGGGCGCTGATGGTGATCCTGTTCCTGATCGCCTGGGAAGGCTTCGCGCGCGGCTGGTGGGGCGAGATGCTGCAGCCGCTCTTCGGCGCCGCCGCCGAGCGTTTGCGGCTCAAGCCGATCTTCATCTCCTCGCCCACGCTGGTCGCGGCGGCGGCCTATCGCATGGCCTTCGTGACCGGCGAAATCTGGCGCGATCTCGCCGCCAGCGGGATCGGCTACGGGCTCGGCGTCGCGCTCGCCATCGCGGTCGGCATCCCGCTCGGGCTCGCCGCCGGCTGGTATCGCCGCCTCTCCTACGCGGTCGAGCCGTTCCTGTCGGCGCTCAACGCCACCCCGCAGGTCGCGTTCCTGCCGCTGATCGTGCTCTGGGTCGGCACCGGGCTCGGCGCCCGGGTGCTGATCGTTTTCCTGCTCGCGGTGCTGCCGATCGCGATCAACGCCCATGCCGCGGTGCGCACCACCGACGCGCGGCTCGTTCGGCTCGCGGCGAGCTTCGGCGCCGGCGAGTGGCGGCTGTTTCGGACCATCATCCTGCCGAGCACGGTTCCCTTCCTGCTGGCGGGGCTTCGCCTCGCGGTCGGGCGCGGCATGATCGGGGTCGTGGTCGGCGAGATCTACGGCTCCGCCGCCGGCATCGGCGCCATGATCAGTCAGGCCGGCGCGCGCTTTCAGACCGACAGGGTGTTCGTCGGGGTGCTCACCATCGTCGCCATCGGCGTGATATTGGTCGAGCTCGTGCAGTTGATCGAGCGTCGGGTCGAGGCTTGGCGCCCGCCGACGTGACCGCAGGCCGGAGCCGGGCACCGGGCAGGACGAATCGCGTGACGGCACCATGAACGCCAAGCTCGAAGCGCGGGACATCCGGCTCGATTATGTCCAGCCCCGCACCAATACGCGGCTGACCGCGCTCGCCGGCGTGAACCTGAAGATCATGGACGGCGAATTCGTCGCCATCGTCGGGCCGTCCGGCTGCGGCAAGACGACCTTCCTGTCGGTCGTCGACGGCCTCGTGCCCGCCAGCGCCGGCCGCATCCTGGTCGATGGGGAGGCGGTCGCCAGGCCCGGGCCCGACCGCGCGGTGGTGTTCCAGGACGCCTCGCTGCTGCCGTGGCGGACGGTGCTCGGCAACGTGGCCTATGGGCTCGAATGCCTCGGGGTCGGCGCGCGCGAGGGCAGAAAACGCGCGGCGCGCTTCATCGACCTGGTCGGGCTTGCCGGCTTCGAGCAGCATTACCCCCATGAGCTCTCCGGCGGCATGCAGCAGCGGGTGAATCTCGCCCGCGCGCTCGCCGTCGATCCGAAGATCCTGCTGATGGACGAGCCGTTCGCCTCGCTCGACGCACAGACCCGCGAGCTGATGCAGGAGGAGCTCTTGCGGATCTGGCTGCAGGCGAGAAAGACCGTGCTGTTCGTCACCCACCAGATCGACGAGGCGATCTATCTGGCGGACCGCGTCGTGGTCTTCTCCGGGCGGCCGGGCCGGGTCAAGGACGAGATCCCGGTCGCGATCGAGCGCCCGCGCGCGCTCGGCTTGAAGCGCGAGGCGCGCTTCCACGCCATCGAGGACCGCATCTGGAGCCTGATCGAGGACGACGTCAAAGGCGCTCGCAACCGGCGGGGCGTCGACTCGAGCGAGTCCGGTTCCTGACCCACGGTCCTCGGAGCACAATCCGCGCGCGGGGTCCGCGACGGGGTGCCCTGTTGCCGGGACCCAGCTGGACCCCCGCTTACGCGGGGGTGAGCGGCAACCTCTCAACCGCTCGTCCCCGCGCGGGGTCCCCATCGCGCCAGCGCGATGGGGTGCCCCGTAGCGGGGACCCAGAACGAGATGAGCAAGGCTCAGCAGAGGTCCTGGATTCCCGCTTGCGCGGGAATGAGCGGATAAGGTTGCTCCAACGCGACCGACATCCATCCGGGCTACGGGTACGGCTTCGATTCGCGCAATTTATCTGCGACAA
>WNFG01029830.1_pt1 | contig 11055 bp, 15 predicted proteins | sample 5400431 | NCBI WGS metagenome assembly WNFG01 (sample SAMN13153346, study PRJNA577476) | soil metagenome | isolation source: 120 cm saprolite under Douglas fir tree site 2 hole 3 replicate 2 | place: USA:California | collected 2015-04-18
GTGCGTTGCTCGCCGACATCTACGGCTGGTTCACCGAAGGCTTCGACACCGCCGACCTGAAAGACGCCAAGACTCTGCTCGACGAACTAGGCAAGTAGGTCATCCGTTTGGGCGTGCCCAACTCCCGGCCTCGGGTTAAGCATCGACCACGCTTTCTGCGGGTCGTTCTCCCGCATCTTTATCCGAGGCACCCCCCTTGCCTTGCTGTGACCTCAAGATCTTACAGCCGACTTATGCGTGGGGGGACTTGACTCGACCTTACGGTATCTTTCCCGTTCATCGGGCAGGGCGTGCTGCGCTTTCCTTTCATTCCCGCGCCAATTTTTTCCGCGCGGCCCTTACACCTCGAACAGGAGGGCCGTGCGCAGATTTCTAGATGCGCGAGCGGAGCGGGCGGCAGGACGTGCCAGAGCGAAAGCGGCCCAAAGGGCTTGTATGTTGTCCACTGACGGCGCACCGACATACGCCTGCCGTGAGTCGGATCTTGTGGTGAATGAAAACTGAACATTTTTCCCCTCGGCCTCTCACTGAGAATGGAGGCCGAGGGGAAAAATGCCGCGTGGGGACGGGGCAACGGAGGGTAGCGATTTTGGGATGCGAAGCCGCGTTGCTGTGCGGCCCGCCGGCCAGGATCTTTTGCTGGCCAAGGGACGCTTACGCGGCGAGCCACCGACAGAGTTTAATTGGGTTCAGGTTTCCCGGAGAGGTGTCGCCGTCCGCAGGGCTGAAGATAATTCTTCGTGCGCCAGATTGGCGCCCTCGACCGGGGTTCAAAAAGCTCGAACGGTATCCTGAGGCGCAGAGAGCGTCCTCGAATGAACAAGCGTGAGCAGAAGCGCCGGAATCGAGGCTCGGGAAGCCGATCAATCGAGGGAGGTGGGTTGATGAGGTTTGCAGGAGTCGATGTTGCGGCTGAGCGTCACGTAGTAGCGATGGTGGATGAGACCGGAAGAGTGCTGTGGCAAACCCAGCGCATTTGGCGAGGATGCCGAGGGCTATGCATACCTGTTTCACTTGCTGGGCGCGCCTAAGGACTGTTTGGTGGCGCTTGAAGCAACCGGGCATTACTGGCGCAATTTGTTCGTCTCACTGGTGACGAAGGGGTATGAGGTTGCGGTACTTAATCCGTTACGGACCCGCCGGTTCGCTGAGGAAGAACTCGAACGAACGAAGACTGATGCCATCGATGCTCTGGGGATCGCGCGGTTCGCGGCACAAAAACGGCCTGCGCCAACCATGCTGCCAGAGCCGGCTGCCGAGGAGTTGCGAGAGTTGGTGAGGCTTCGTGAACGTCTGCTTGGAGACCTGGGTGACCAGCTAAGGCGGTTACATCGGGCAGTGGACTTGGGGTTTCCCGAATTCACAAACCATGTCCGGACGCTGGAGAGCGATCTCGCCATCTCGATTTTATCGCGGTATCCAACCGCGACTGCTTATCGAAACGTTTCTCCGAAGAAGCTCGCCAGACTTTGCTATGACGGTCGGCACGAAGTCGGTGAGCAACTCGCTCGTGCTCTTGTGAACACCGCGAAGAATTCGGTGGGACGTCACCACTCGGACACCTACCGGCGCGAGATCGCATATGCCTGTGAGGACATCGTTGCGTTGCGAGGACGACTTCGCGAACTCGCCGATGACATCAAGCAGAAACTTGAGCAACACGCTCTTGGCAAGCTGCTGACCACCATTAATGGTGTCGGTGTGCAAACGGCAGCCTATCTCATCGCCGAATTAGGCGATCCTGCGCGGTTTCATAACGCCGCAGCATTGGCCAGCTATGTTGGCGTCGCTCCGCGGCTGCGGCAATCGGGCAAACGGCGATTCTCTGGAACTGCCGTGGTCCGTTTAGGCAATGCGCGCCTCCGGAAGGCGCTCTGGATGCCAGTTCTGACCGCGGTACGATTCAATCCGTGGTTGCGAGCTTACTATGATCGTTTGGTTTCGCGGGGAAAGCCCCGAAAAGTGGCACTCGTTGCAGCGATGCGAAAAGCTGCTCGCCGCGGTTTGGAGCGTTGCAACTAATCGGAGAGCATTTGTCTCACAGCTTGCGAGCACGTCTGTGACCTAGGCCTGTCGGGGCGTGCTAGCGTGGCGAACGCCACCAATCAGAGCGGCGCCGAAGCTGAGATTCCTGTGAGGTCGGTCAACGGGACGGCGCAGCGCAGCGGACAGCGCGCCAGAGCGAGGCCGCACCGCGTTATCTCACAGCGCAGCGCTGAGCAGTATCATGGCTAGAGTGGAGCGTGTCTTTGCCTACGAGGCGGTGTGGAGTCCACCTCCGGAGACGACCTTGCTGGTACTGTGGACGCGTTGTGGTTGTCTCAGCCATCATGTTGCGCGAGGCGGGTGGTCCGGCCTCGCGGTTGTCGTTGAGCCGAAGGTTCTATCGGGCAGCCTTGACAATACTGCTTAGCCATGTCTCTAATTAGCCATCATGCTAAACATGAGGCGAGATGGACACTACAGAACTGCTCGACGCGACCTTTGCCGCTCTCGCTGACCCGACCCGGCGGGCGATTCTCGCGCGCCTGGCGCACGGCGAGGCCTCGGTGGGCGAACTCGCGCGGCCGTTCCACTTTGCTTTGCCCACGATCTCAAATCATCTGAGTGTGCTGGAACGCGCGCGGCTGATTGAAAAGAGAATAGATGCCTCGCGGCGCCAGTGCCGCCTACGCCCCCGGCCCTTGCAGGAGGCCTCGAACTGGATCTCGAAGTACACGCTGTTCTGGGAATCGACCTTCGACTCGCTCGAAGACTTCCTTCGCCGCGAGCAGGTCGCGCGGTCGCCAAAGCGCCGGAGAACGAGATGACGTCGGCGGCCGAATCGACCCGCGAGCGGGTTGCCGCGGTGCGGCGACTTTTTCACGCGCCGCGCGGCTTCCTGTTTCGGGCGTGGACAGATCCGGCACTCTTCGCGAAATGGTTCGGACCAAGGGGCTGGACGATCGACCGGTGCGAAGTTGACGCGCAGGCTGGAGGTTCGTGGCGAGCCTGGTTCAGGCGGCTGGACGGCGCGGTGGTGTTCGTGGGCGGCGTTTACTCGAAGGTCGAACTCGATCGACTGATCGTGTTCAGCTGGGACACAAACCCGGAGGGCGCGCGGCCGGAGTCGCTATCGGAGATTACAGTTGAATTTTGTGACGTGGCCGGCGGAGTCGAAATCAGGGTTACGCATCGCAAGCTCGATTCGGCTCAGGCCGTAGATATGGACGTTGGCTGGAACAGTACTTTCGATTCGCTCGAGGATTTCGTAGACGCCGAGGCGGTCCATCGATTCGCTTCGCCTTCAGCAGGAGGACGCGAGATGAGCTCACCGAGCTACAGCGGCGGATGCAATTGCGGCGCAATTCGCTATGAGATCGCAGCAGAACCGGTGATGGCGGGACACTGCCAGTGCCGCGACTGTCAACGCGCCAGCGGTGCGGGCCATGCGTCGCACATGGCGTTCCCGAAGGCGGCCGTCAAGCTGACGGGGAAGGCGACGCATTGGGACAAACCTGCGGATAGCGGGAACATCGTCACCCGGGCTTTCTGTCCGATAAGCGGCTCGCTGGTCTATTCCCTCGATTCGGGGATGGCGCATTTGTTCTTGATCCGGGCGGTCAGCCTCGACGACCCCGGTCGTTTCCAGCCCCAGATGGCGGTCTACACCGCAAGCGGTTTCGCGTGGGACCATCTGGACCCGGCTTTGCCACGCTTCGCGAAAATGCCCGCGATGAGCCGGCCCCAGTAAAACGGCGAGTGGCCTACAGCAAAGCCCTCGCCACCCGGGTAAGGCGGGCGCTTGCCGCCCGCCCAGACGTGGCCGAGAAGCCGATGTTCGGCGGTCTCACCATTATGGTCGCCGGTAATATGTGTTGCGGCGTGGTGAAGGAGGAATTGATGATTCGCCTTGCTGCCGAGACCGTGCTCGCGTCGCTCCAAAGTCCGCACGTACGCAATTGCGACTTTACGAAACGGCCGATGCGAGGAATTTTTCTAGTCAGTGGGGAAGGATGCGCGAACCAGCGGAGGGTCGATCGTTGGGTCGACTTGGCGCTCAAACATGTTCTCTCACTGCCGCCAAAGTAACGCTTTATCTGTCGGCCGCGTCAAGCGTGTTGCCGAGGATAGTGAGGCTGCCGATTTCGGTTCGAGTTTCCAGTGATCAACCCCTGAAACATGACACTTCATGACTGCCCGCCCTCCAGCGGGGGCAGTCATAGACATCGCTCTCTTCCCTGAGCTGAATCCAGTCTTCAAGGGAGCGAAATCACGCTCTTCTGGCCTAGGAGCCAAAACCGGGCAGTCTTTCGGCCATCCGCGGCCGAGTGAAAAGGGCCGGGGGAAAAGCGTGATTTGGAAGGTGGAGCTCTGGGACAGTTCAAACCCATCAACAGCTCGACAACAATGACCTGGAGTGCCGCCGGCGCGAACATCCGTCCCGCCAGAACCGACTCTCGGGAACCTATCTAAATATGGCGAAGTGGGTAGTCGCGCATGATGCCTTTGACAGCGCAATTACATCTAACGATGTTAGTTCAGAGGCGAGTGAATGATCCCGATCCTGCTGCGCATCGGTCGGATCACGATATACAGCTACGGTTTCATGGTCGCTCTGGCGTTCATCATCGGTGACCGGCTGGGGTTGCAAGCGAGTTCAAGCGCCGCGGCTATGATGCTGGACTCGCGTCCTCCCTGGTTCTGTGGGTGGCGATCGCCTCATTCGGGGGCGCACGTCTGAACGACGTAATCGACAACTGGCGTATTTATTCAGCGGACCCGAAAAGCATCATCTTTTCAAGCACCGGCTTTGTCTTTTACGGCGGCTTCATCGGGGGGCTGCTGGCCAGTATCGTGTTCGCGCGTCGGTTCCGAATCCGCTGGCTGACGCTTGCCGACATGTGCGCGCCCGCCTTGGCCCTGGCCCACGCAATCGGCCGCCAAGGCTGTCAGCTTTCGGGGGACGGGGATTAGGGTACACCGTCCAGATTGCCTTGGGCCATGGCCTACCCCAGAGCGATTGTCGGATGGAATGGCGAGACGGTAATGGCAGTAGACAAGCACGGCGACCTGATCCCAGGCTTTTATCCAGGCGTTCGCGTGCATCCCACGCCTATCTACGAGAGCGCGCTTTACCTCGCCGTCTTTCTCGTACTGCGGCGGATGCAGAAGCGGACTCGGGTCGAGGGACGCGTCTTTTACATCTTTCTGATGCTTTACGGAGCGAGCCGCTTTCTGGTCGAGTTCCTTCGGATCAACCCTCGGTTGCTCTTGGGTCTGAGCGAAGCGCAACTGATCTCGCTGGTAATGATGATTGCCGGCGGTGCGTCGTATGCTGCGTCCATCACTCGGCATCCGCCAGCATCACCCATGGTCGGCGAGGCGTGACGAAGTTCATCTTTACAATCGTCGTCGCGGCGGCGTTTATCTGCCTAGCTTTGCTCGAGAGTCAAGATTCGAGCGCTGCGCAGGACTCGTTGGCCCGCGCGTCAGACCCGACGATGATCACGATCGGCGCGAGCAGAATAGAGGTCACGTTTGAGGCTGGCAGTCTCAACCTTTCTCACGACAAAATCCTACATTGGATCACGACGTCCGCCTGTGCGGTCAGGACATATTACGGCGAGTTTCCAGTCCGCCGTCTCACACTGATCATCGTGCCGGTACCGGCGCGCCGCGGCGTCATCCACGGTGTGACCTTCGGAGAGAACGGCGCAACGATTCGAATGTACCTCGGGCAGCTCACTTCGGAAGCGGAGCTCCACGACGATTGGAAAATGACACATGAGATGGTGCATTTGGCCTTCCCATCCGTCGCTCGGGAGCACCACTGGATTGAAGAGGGCATCGCAACGTACGTGGAGCCCATCGCGCGGGCCGAAACCGGCGAACTGGCGGTGTCAAGCGTGTGGCGCGATCTGGTCGAGGGCCTGCCAAACGGCCTTCCCGGTCCCGACGATAAAGGCTTGGACCGCACTCCTACATGGGGGCGTACCTACTGGGGTGGCGCACTGTTCTGCCTCCTGGCCGATGTCGAGATTCGTCGCCGGACCAATAATCGGCACGGTCTTGAGGATGCGCTGAGGGCGATCGTTGTTGCCGGCGCGAACATTGAGGTCGAATGGAAGCTAGCGCGGGCACTCCAGGTCGGCGACCAGGCGACCGGAGTTCACGTGCTGACAGAGCTCTACGAGCGGATGGGGACCCGGCCAGTCGCCACGGACCTGCCGGCGCTGTGGAGCCAGCTCGGCGTCGAAGCGCGCGCAGGCACTGTCGCTTTTGACGATCATGCGCCGCTTGCGAACGTGAGACGCGCCATCGTTGCGGCGGCACCCGCTGCGGCGCGATGACACTTCGGTGCCTAGCTTAATCCGGCGTGCCGCGTGGTCAGATCCAGCGACCAAGACACAGCATATGGTGGCACCGGCTAACCCGCAGGGCTTATCCGTACTTGATTGTGGTGCCTGCAAGGGAAACGTGAGAACCGGCTCCGCAAATCGGCCGATCAAGGCGGCTCCCTGACCAACGACGCGAGCGTCTCTTCGTCATCGGCAAGCGCTTTCGGAAGAACCACGTAATCCTTCTTTAGCGGGCCTTTCGGGAAATAGCGGAGCGGTTTAGCTCCCTTGCCGATCAGAAGCTCCCGCGAGTCTTTGGGCAGCTTCAGTGCAAGACCGACGGTCGTCAGCGTCATGAAAATGCGCCCGTTAGCGTAGGCGGCGGCACCGCTGAAGAAGTGCTTACACTCGATCGTGTCCTTGTGATCCAAACTCGCGGCCAGCCGCTCGAGTAAGGAACGTAAGGTTCGTAGTTCTGCCTCCGCCATGCGGACTCCGCTCTGCAAAGGTTATCTGATCAATCGCAGATAGACAGGCGGGGCGGGAAGCGTCAATGGTGTTTCGCCGCCTGAGTCAAACAAAAGGCTTATTCCAGTAGTCGCTGTGTCAGAGTCACGGACTGCGGTCTAGGGAGAGCGGCCGGCGAGGGTCGCGGCTATCGGCAGATCGGCCGGTGATAGGCACATCTGATCACTGCACGCTTGTGCTGTCACATTGCCGCGAACTGTCCGAGTCTTCCTGATTAAACCCTTTTGAAATGTCACAGTTATGTTCACGAGTCCGTCGTAGACGTTGAGCAGGCGCCCGGCGAAAGCCGGCGTATAAGAAAGCGGCCTAGGATATCGGACGCCGATTGGTGACAGATGCTCGAAACTTACCGAGGTGGGAATCAGATAGTCGAGAGAAGCGGGATTCGCATTGACGTGGTATCCCTTATCGATCTTCAAGGTGATCTCAATTTCATCTTTGTCCGGAGAAATGGCGGCAGCTGCGTGGACGTGATCTGCAGTGTTTGGTACGTGGAAACTTGCAGTGGAACCCGCGCCACCCACTGCTTTCGCCGCGAGTTTGCTGTCATTCGAGGCTAGCGTGGTTCCGGCCTGGAGTGGATGAAGATTGGCGGCGGTAACGCACGCGGGCCAGCTCTCGGGATGCTCGTGCAGCTGACAGCTAAGGTGGTGAAGCGCTCGCGATGCGGCCGTACTGTAGCGCTCGTCTTTCGTCACAGCGTCGAGCCTCAAGAGGAGGTCGATTGCGGTAGACGTACCAGAAGGATAGACGTCGTCTTCATTGTCTTCCATCAGGATTAGGAGATTGTTCTTCTGTGAACTGGCAAAGGCACCATTCTCTCGACCAAACCGCGTGAGCATCGAATCAGCGAGCATCATTGCGCGGTGCTCCCAGTTTGGCTCTCTGGTTACGTCGTACATTGCCATGAAGCCATCTCCCAGCAGTGCATAATCGTCCAGATATCCGGCCGTTTGCGCGTGTCCCTCAAAAATCTCGTGTTGTAGTGCGCCGGTTTTTGGATTCCAGGCAAGGATCCAGATTCGCTCGGCGGCGTGTCTTGCCCAGGATACATATTCGGGTTGGCTGAGAATTTTGGAACTCAACGCCAGGGCTCCGATCGTGAGACCGTTAAGCCCGACGACAATTTTTTCGTCGCGGGCCGGTTGCGGGCGACGGTTACGAGCCGTGAGAAGCTTTTGCCTGAGTGGCGCCATCGCCAACAGCATCGTCGGCACGCCTTTGCTGCCGGTGCGCTTTAGCGCATCCGCATTTGGCAACCTAACTCGAATCACTCCAGCTTCTTCATTGCCGGGCGCCTGACCGCGGGGGGATCGAGGCAGTGCAGTGAGTTCGTAGACCTGAAAGAACCTAGCCGCGTCCTTGGCGCCGAGGACCGACTCGATTTGCTTGTGGGTCCAGACGTAGCTCGCTCCCTCTACGCCATCAACCTCCGAATCCTGGGCCGTGAAAAATCCTCCGTCCGGCATCATCATCTGCTGACTGAGATAATCACCGATGCCGATGGCGACCTGACGATAAAGCGGCAAAGAAGTTTCCCGATAAGCCTCAGCGTAGATCTGCAGCAGTTGCGCATTGTCATAGAGCATCTTCTCGAAATGCGGGATCGACCAGGTAGGTTCGGTGCTGTAGCGGTGAAAGCCGTTGCCGACGTGGTCCCAAATTCCGCCGTACGCCATCGCGTCAAGTGTGCTGACAACCCATTGACGCACGCGAGGATCATGATGGGAGTTGTAATCCGCCAGCATCAATTCGATTGCAGGCTCTTGGGGGAATTTAAGACCGCTGTCCGACAGGAGTCCGCCGTATTGCGGGTCAAGCCTGATCATGAAGCTGGTCTCGGCGTGGCCCATCCAGGCCGAAGGCGCGAGCGGATTTTGCTTTGCGCCCGCTTCCTCGGTTTGGCTGCGCTGCATCGCCGAGAAGACTCTATCTGCGCTTGCCGAAATGCGCCCCGGGTCACTCCTCCAAATCTGATGGATTTTCTTCAGAATGTTCGTGAAATCGTCTGGCGAGATATAGCTGGCGCCGAAGAATGGTTTGAGGTCGGGGGTGAGGAACACATTGTTGGGCCACCCGCCTTGGCCGGTCATGAGTTCCGTGGCCAGCATGTACAGACGATCGACATCCGGCAGCTGTTCGCGATCCACTTTGATGTTCACAAACCATTGATTCATCAGCTTGGCGATTGCGGGATTTGAGTAGATGGTCCGCTCGGCGACGTGACACCAATAGCAGGTGCTGTAGCCGATCGAGATAAAGATGGGCCGGTTCTCACGCTTGGCTTGGGCAAGCGCCTCGTCTCCCCATGGGTACCAGTCGACGGGATTGTGCGCGTGGAGCAGCAGGTACGGGTCGCGCGAAGTGATCAGCCTATTCGTGTACGGGAAATGGCCCTGGGATTCCGCGGAGGCTTTGTTCTGCTGTCTAGTATTGTCCGCCAAGAGTCGGGCCGCAGAGATCGCCAGAACCAGAAAAATGAGCAACGAGCGAATCACCGCGGCGCGCCGACACATAGGCGTCACCACACGGCCCAGCGTTTCGTCGGCCTGCTCATGGTGACGCCCCGAAACCAAACGTAAGATGAGTCCTAGCAAGGCCGATGACCTGAGTCCGATAGGCCGCCGGCCATTCAGGGAACTCGCCGCGCGACCTAGTGTGACTTCTGCGGCTGTGCATGTCGGGACTGATTCTCGAGTTCAGGGAGAAAGAGCTGTGCCTGATCTTTATCTCCCACCATCGCCAGTAATTGCGGGGCATCTGGAATCAGACATACTTCGAATGCACCGGCTGACCGACATTCGTTAGCATTGAATTCGCCATTCGGAAGCACGGTTTTGTCGAGTACAAAGAGGGAAAATCGTTTGCCGCGACTCTCGTAGAAGGAGAGGACGCCTTTGTGACCAAGGAGACGGCAGAACCGCGCGCCAAGAAGATTCGCGCTGCTCAGATGCGGGAGCTCGATTGGAAAACCAGTTTCGCTTTCAAATACTGCCGCTATGCGGCGCGGGTCGCTCGATGCGACCTGGATCGCATCTGGGCTACTCAGATAGCGAGAGTGATCAGTGATCAGCGCCGTGACCAGGAGATCGGTGCTGGTCGGTCGGGAGCCCGTCAACCAATCTCGTGTCCCCGCGAGTATGAACAGACCAGCCATGACGGCGGCCGTGGCAGGCCACAAAAGCCAAGAAGCCCGCCGCGGCTTGCGCCGAACTGCGGCTGCCTTGATGCTTTCTCGCAAGGTGTGCGGGACCGGGCGGATTTCGGCGGCCGATGTCACTAATTCCTTCAGGCCCTGTAAAGCGTCCACCGCTTCGCGGCATCGGTCGCAGCCGTCGAGGTGCCGGCGCAATTCGAGCTCCCGCGAAGCATCGAGCTCACCATCCACGTAAGCGCTTAGGGTTTCGAAGGAGACTTCGCAGCGTGTCATTGCTTGCGTACCCTGCCAATGCCCAGCGCGGCGGCTTCAGCTGCCAGCGCGCGTATCAGATGTTCACGCGCCCGGGCGATCCGGGAGCGGACCGTGCCCACCGGGCAGTCCATGATTTCGGCGATCTCCTGGTATGAGAATCCCTCGATGTCGCACATAACCACGGCGGTGCGAAGCTCCTCGGGCAATCGCTCGATGACCTTGATGATGGCGGGGCGAGAGAGACGCCCGAGTGTTGCACGCTCGAGGCGCAGCGCCACTTCGATTGCCGCCGAAGACTCCTCGAGGCCGCCTTCGAGAACTTTTAGCTCGGGGCGCGCGCGAGCGGTCCTGCGGAGCGAGATGAACCGGTGGTAAAGGATTCGTAGGAGCCAGGTTTTGGCCGCGGCAGGACTTCGAAGCTCGCTGGCGTGTTCAAAGGCATAGGCATACATATCCTGGACCAGGTCTTCCGCGTCCCGCTCATCGCGGGTGAGTCGGAAGGCCGCGTTATAGAGCGAGGACATTAGCCCTACCGCAATTGCCGCGAACTCATCGTGGTGCATGCTGGCCCGTCAGAATCGGCTCGCCGGCGCGTTGGGGTTCGGTGTCGTCTCGATTTCCACCGCCCCGACTGCCCTGCACGTCCCCGTGACAAGATAGCGCACGCTGTTTTTTCCTCTGCCTCTATAGGCGCAAAAGGCTGGGCAAAAGTTCCCTCCGCATAGGTCACTGCGGCTTCCCGTAACATTCGTTCGACTCGTGAGACATTAGGGGTAAGCCGTTCCAACGCCGCGA
>WNFG01009082.1_pt1 | contig 11054 bp, 19 predicted proteins | sample 5400431 | NCBI WGS metagenome assembly WNFG01 (sample SAMN13153346, study PRJNA577476) | soil metagenome | isolation source: 120 cm saprolite under Douglas fir tree site 2 hole 3 replicate 2 | place: USA:California | collected 2015-04-18
AAGATGACACCGTTATTCTTCCGTACGAAGGCAGGGACAACAAGCGACGTAAGACCTTCCTGCACTTCGATCCTGTACCCACCTCTTTGACGGATCGTGAAGCGACCTTTTCATTTTCGCTGAGACAAAGGGAGGAAGTCTCGTTTTCCATCACAGTGAGTTGCGAAGTAGCGGATCGCAGGTCTAAGACAGTCCCCTTTGATCGTGCTCTGCGCGATGCTCGAAAAACGCTCAAGCACACGAGTGAAAAGCATTGCCACATTACTACCTCCGATCGCCGTTTCAATTCATGGCTCGCTCGCTCGGAAGCAGACCTGCAGATGATGACGCTAGGTAATCCGGAGGGAGGCTACCCCTACGCCGGTGTCCCCTGGTTCAATACGGTCTTTGGCCGGGACGGCATCATCACAGCTATGGAATGCCTCTGGACAGCGCCGGCGATGAGCAGAAGCGTATTGGGATTTCTTGCAGAGACGCAAGCGACTGCGATTGATGATGACACCGAGGCCGAACCAGGAAAAATCTTGCACGAGATGCGCCGTGGCGAGATGGCGAATCTCAAAGAGGTCCCTTTCGGCCATTACTACGGGTCTGTGGATGCGACACCCCTGTTTGTGAGTCTGGCTGGGGCCTATCTGGACCGCTCCGACGACATTGCATTCATTAAGACAATCTGGCCCAACATACTCGCGGCCTTGGATTGGATCGGCAAGTACGGGGACGCCGACCAGGATGGCTTCGTGGAGTATCGGGCGAAGTCCAGCAAAGGGTTGGTGCAACAAGGATGGAAGGATTCCCATGACTCGGTGTTCCATCGGGACGGAACCCTGGCCGAGCCACCGATCGCACTTTGCGAGGTGCAGGCTTACGTTTTCGCAGCAATGCGCGCCGCAGCGCGAATCGCTGCGCGAATCGGACAATCGGACCTCGCTAACAAGCTGTCAACTCAAGCCGAAAGAATTCAAGAAAAATTCGAGCGCCAGTTCTGGGACGAAGATCTGAATTGCTACGTGCTGGCTCTCGATGGGCAAAAGAAGCCGTGCCGGGTTCGAACTTCCAATGCCGGCCACTGCCTGTATTGCGGGATTGTCAGTCCCGAGCGTGCCCGGAAACTTGCAAACACTCTGCTTGGCGAAGGACTGTTTTGCGGCTGGGGCATTCGCACCTTAGATAGCCGGGAGATTCGATACAACCCCATGTCCTATCACAATGGCTCGATCTGGCCGCACGATAATGCCCTGGTCGCACGAGGACTGGCGCGTTACGGCTTCAAGAGGGAGGCGCTCTCGATCCTCAGCGGCATGTTTGAGGCCAGTACATTTATGGACCTCAATCGCCTGCCGGAACTGTTCTGCGGTTTTCATCGCAGGTCGCCAACCGAAGGTCCCACGTTGTATCCCGTCGCTTGCTCACCTCAGTCCTGGGCTGCCGGGGCCGTAAACCTTATGCTTGAGGCAAGTCTGGGAATTGAAATCCGGTTCAAAGAGAAGGCCGTCCAGCTTAGCTCTCCTTTTTTGCCGGACTCACTCGACCTTGTTCGTGTGGAAAATCTCCCAGTGGGAGACGCGGAGATCGACTTTGTCGTGCGAAACAACATGGGTGAAGTCACCGTCGAACTCATCCGAACCAACGGTAACATCGCGGTAACCGTCCAAAGATAGCTATGGCAATCATTGGTAGGCAGGTACAGAGAGCTAGTGATTGAGACGGGGAGCCTTCGCTAACTGGTTCAGAACTCATTTCTCGTCCACGATCCCGCAGTAGCGCGGGCACGATCACTTGTAGAAGACTTCAAAGTCGCGAGAGAGGTCATGGGTTAGTGCCGGAATACCGACGTTTGGACCCTCACGACCGCGTTACTCTTAACTCTGCTCGAAAGCGCAACGCTTCAAGCCGGACCCACGGGGGTTCGGCTTTTTTATGCCAGCGTTTTCGGATTGAAACAGGGTAACCCTTCGTCAAACAGCCATTCTTATTCGCCGTGAGCCCCAGTTGCGTCCTGCGGTTTTTTCCCAGTGCGCTGACGGACTTTGTCGCCGAAGTCCGAAACCTTGTCGGTGATGTCGGCTCGTGTTTCTTCACCGCTAGACGGTGCGATTAACACGCCGATTCCTACGCCGATGCCAACTCCGATCAGCAGAGCGCCGACTTTACCGAGTATGTGCGAATCTTCCTCGCCGCGAAGCGCGTCGGTGGCGCGGCTCACGCGGTCGGACGCGGTGTCGTATGTGTCCCGAACTCTGTCCTTGAGGTCATCAACATTGCCCGGTAGACGCGCACGCAAGGAATCAAGCAGATGAAGTCCGGTATCGAGCAGGACGCTCAAGAGAGGTTCTCGTTTTTCGCCACTCTGAGAGTGAAATGTCGGGCAGAGATTTTAAGTGCGGGCGCAGATCGCTCACATCACAAGTTATGGCTGTACCGAGTTCAACCCGATGTAGACAGCCCAGCCCGCGATTACCAAGATCATCACTCCCGAAGTTGCGCCTACCCCTTTCACCAGAGGACTTATCTTGTTCACCTTGGCGATCAGTTCTTGCTGTTCCGTTGCCCTTGATGAGGAAGACTCATCAATGAAAAGCTGGTCGTCCTCCTGCCTCGTCAGCGTACTGCGGTAGAAGAGGAGGATGAGGAGAATTCCAGTCACAATACCCCAAGCAATCAGCAGCCATTCCATTCCCGGAGTCATAGACCACCTCCATAATTAACTTCGAGCCGTTCCGGAGTCTTATCCCTCACGATGCTGTTTCAGCATCTTGGAAAGAAAATGCAAAACGACGCCGAGCCAACCAATCAGCGCCACGATGCAGAGGATCGCAAGTGCACTCGCCAGCAAAAAAAGCAGGAGCACTTCGGACGAACTCTGACGGATTGCAATTCCAACCTATTATTTAAAAATACGCTACGCCCTGCCACACCGAGGGTCAATTGCCCAATATGGTGCACACTTAGTGCTCTAGCGTGATGCGAGTCGGGTCGGTCACGCCGCTTGTCCACGGGATGCGACGGTGGCGGCATCCAACGTGGAATAAACCTCGAAAACGGAGGTCAACTGGGTAAGCTCCAGCAATTGGCGGATGAGATTGCCGGGAGCAGCCAGCTTGACCGAGCACTGGCTGGCCTGTGCCCTCAAGGCAACAGATATGAGTGCTCCAAGGCCAGCGGCGTCGATCATTTCTACGCCGCTGAGGTCGATCACGACTCGACGGGTTCGGGGCGCAAGCTCGGCAATTTCGCCGGACAGCGCGGCAGCTTCGATGCCATAAGCGATTCTGCCTTTGCAGCAGATCACAGTAACGTCTTCGGTTACTCGGGTTTCCAGACTCAGCCCCAACTTCGACTCCTTATCCTGACTGCTCAGGAGTTGCTCTTCCCACAATGCGCATGTTGACGTTTGGCTCATAATCTCTCTCTCGCCGATTAGACGATCTGGGGCGCTTACGGGACTGTGAAAAGTTCGTAAATAATTGTTACGCAATGTGATTTGACATTGGTTTGGTGAGAATGACGACGGTGTTAGCTTGACTTCCGAGGTTTAAAGGTAGCGCGAGTTTAAGAGCTATGAAAATGGACGTTCCAGCCAGCGGTTCAGTTCGTCCGGCGAACCATGGACGCGCCGACGCTCGTGCGTGACTGGCATTCCCGATTTCGCCCAGCGTTGGGTTACGTCCTGACAACCCCATGAGCAAGCCGCATCCTTCTCCGGAAGTACACTCAAGCGCGTTCTGGTGGCGCTCCAGTTCAGCCCTTTACACTGGTAGTAGAATCGCCATGTTACTTTTCTCATCCTTCCGCCGCGCCCCTGCCGCTTCTGGTTCGTTCTTCAAAAATTCTCCACCGGCTTCGAGGGCACCTCCCGTGGCCGCAGGTAGAAGAAGAACGCTGCGAACACCAGCCTGACCACCGATCGTCCCCAAATAAGTTGGCCAGGATAGATTCGCTGGATGTCCACCGTGTGGAACGAAAGCAAAGGCGTTACGGCGAGGATGACAAAACCCACAATCAATCCATCAACTATAGCGACGTTGCGCTCCGGATCTCGGGAGGCAAGAAACAGCATCGCGCTGACCATGAGTACTATTCCACCCATCTCCTTCAGTAAGGAAGAGGACCAAAGTCGAAACCTCGGCCCCGGGAGGGTCTAGGAATACGCGGACTACAAGCGCTCGGCTGCTGAAAATCATGAACAGCGCGCCGATGGCGAGTAGCACAAAGAAGATGCGCAGCGCTACCTGCGACGCACGATACGGTGGTCTTGACATGACAGCAGGCCTCCCTTCGCTGAACACTGAAATGTGCCACTGAACCTATTTCGGGTGCAGTTTACGCCAATTCCGGTCCGCTGAACCTCGCAAAATCCGAGACCCACATCTCCTGAAAAATCCGCGACCCCACCGCGCAGAATCGGTGACCTGACCCCATGTTGAACCTGCCGACCCAGGGGTCTAGAATTCTGCAGTCACCCCTCAGCATTGTGGAGGTTTGTATGCCCCACTACGAGTTCTTCTGTCACACGTGCAAGAAATCCTTTTTGAAGACTTTGACCATTGCTCGGCATGAGAAGGAAAAGATCGCCTGTCCGCACTGCGGCAGCAAGAACGTCGAGCAGCGCTGGTCTGCGTTTTCCACCATCACCTCGAAAAAGAGCGCCTGACCACATTTTCCAAGGAGGCGCCTATGCAGTTTGACAATTTCTCCTTCGGCTCCATCCAGATCGATGGCAGCACGTACGAACATGATGTCGTGATCGACCGCGGGGAGATCTCTAAACGCAAGAAAAAAGCATCCAAGCAAATCCGCGAGGAGTTTGGGCACACGCCACTTTCCGTTGAAGAAAACATACCCTGGAAATGCCGCCAACTCCTCATCGGCACCGGCGCATACGGCCGACTGCCGGTGATGCAAGAAGTGCGACGCGCGGCCGAGCGTCACAAAATCAAATTGCTGATTCTGCCCACCATCGAAGCAATCGAGATGTTAAATCAACACCCCAAAGACACGAACGCGATTCTTCACGTAACGTGTTAGCGGTATCGGCGTGGCGGGTCAGCGGAATGGAGGTGGCCAACGATGACGACGCAAAGGGTTGTTGGTTCGATCGTTTCTCTCTGGCGATATCCAGTCAAGTCCATGATGGGAGAAGAGCTGAATGCCACCGAGGTCACCAAGATGGGGTTACTCGGAGATCGCGCATATGCGCTCGTGGACAGCTCTGATGCGAAGGTTGCAAGCGCCAAGAACCCGCGAAAATGGCCACAGCTGTTCGACTTTCGTGCCGCGCTCGCTGATGCTCCAAGGACCGTTGTGAAGGTGCCGTCGGTCCGCATCACCTTGCCGGATGGCACCATCGTCACCAGTGATCAGCCCGGTATTGACCGGATCCTGTCGAACGTTCTCAAGCGTCAGGTGAAACTTGAATCCGCATTGGCCGAGCAGCGAACCGCTACAGCCGAGGAGTACTGGCCAGATATCGAAGGCCTCGATCACCGGGATACCGTCACTGACTTCGGTTTGCCCGAGGGTACGTTTTTCGATTGTGCCGTGGTGCATCTGCTGACCACAGCCACGCTCGATCGCCTGCGCGCGCTGTATCCAGACGGGCGTTTCGAGGTTCGGCGGTTTCGTCCGAACATCGTGGTGGAGACCGCGAACGGCGAAAAGGATTTCGTGGAGAATGCCTGGATCGGGCAAACGCTCGCGATCGGGGAGGTGCGGTTGAGCATCACTGGTCCTTGCCCCCGCTGCGTGATGACGACGCTGTCTCAAGGCGATCTCCCGAAGGACAATGGCATCCTGCGCACAGCAGCCCAGCACAACCGAGCTAACGTTGGGGTCTATGCCTCTGTGCTGCAGGGCGGCAAGGTACGCCGTGGCGATTCCCTCAGCCTGCAGTAGGTTCACGCCGAGCTGGCTGAACCTAGAATCTGATTTGTTGGCTATGTTGCCAAAGGAGCGGTCTTGAGCCGGATGGTAGAGGTTAGAAATACCAGCGGCGACGGCGTTTCCGACCAGCTCCGGTGTATTGGAGCGAAGAACATCCAGGGCGCTTTGAAGCGAATTTTGGGAATAGTGAGGCAGCAAAACTTCAATTGCCTCGAAGTCGCAGGGATAGTCGCAAAGCGCTTTCTGGGCGTGGGTGCCGTATGCCACCGTTTCCGGACACCCACGTCATGTCCATCGTAGAAGGAGCAGACGAACGCCGCGGCTTCATCGCCTATGCCCGCACCGGAAGATTTGTGAAACGGCGTTCCTAGCGCTTATCTTACTGTGTCAATGTGTATCCGTTGGTGCGGACCGAAGCACAAATGGAAGGCCACGGCGAGAGTTTTCGACTACCGTTTCTTGCAGGTCGAGTGCTTCAAGCGGAACGTGGCGCCGAGTGCGATCGAGGCTGACAAATTCGAGATATCCGTCTGCGAGCCAGTAGTCCGTCGCAACATGGCTGGTCCCATTCTTCAGGACCAGCAGGAAGAATCCCTTTCCCACCGCCTCGTCAGCAGCTTCGGCCGCTGCGTCGACCTTTGCTCCGCCGTTGGTCGGCGAATTCTCTCCCGCCGGTGCAGATGTGTTCGCATCCACCGGACCTGCCGTCGGTGGGTTCACGGCAATTCCCGGCTGCATTGTGCCGAGGGAATTGAGGTCGTCACCGATGCTGAGAGAGTCCCCGCTAAAGCCAAACCCAGAAAGGAAAGGATCAAAACCAGGTGAGAAGAAAGACAGCGGCAAAGCTGGCTCAAAGAAACAAACCTGGGTCAAACCGTTGAAAAAGCAACCCGATGCCAAACGGCACGGGAAGCGGCCGAAGAATAAACTGGGACGATGGCGAAACCGAGAAGAAAAGAAAAAACTGTTCCCGACAAAACGGGTTGGGAATAAAACTGGAAACCGAAACGGCCTCCGGGGAGCCGCCTGAGTGGATGCCCATGCCGCGGCGCGAACCGGCGTTGCGCCCTCCACCAAGTCTGGCGGCAGATGGCGCGAGGTATCGGGGGTGCCCACCGTTCCAAGCCTGCCCGCCCGCCGCGCAGCTTGATTTCCAAAACCAAAGTGCAACCAACCGGAATGCCACCCACCCGTGCGACCCCCGCCCGTATGCCTGCCGGAAGAGTGCCCGCCTCCAAAATGTCCGCCCGCCGAGTGGCCGCCCCCGCCGCCGTGCTGCGCCTCTGCCGGTGCGAGAAGACACATTGCGGCCACCCAAATCAGAATTATGCGCGTCGGCCGCACAAGGAAGGCAATTCGTTTGGCCATAGCCTTCCCCATCCCCAGGGAATCTATTTCCAGTTTACTCCTGTTCGCCTGCCCGGGAGCGGCAACATTGAGATCCACACCGACCGGAAAGTCGGCGTGGGGGGGACCCGTCAACAAGCTTGGCGGTGAAATCGGTATCGAGAGCGTTCGACGCCGCCCACAGCTTCACGATGAGCCGTCCCGTGACCTCAGTGTCGCCTGTGAGCGGAGCCGTCTGGAACACCAGTACATCATTTCGGGCTGAGAGTGGCTTCGTGTCGGAGCACAGCCTGAAGTTGAGCCGACACCGCTGGTCGGCCGCTCCTTGGAACATGAGCGTTCCTTGAGAGGAAACATTCCCACCCAACGTCGGTACCGGGCTCCGAGGGTCGAACTGATAGGTGATGGGCTGATCTTCTGTCTGGCTTGTCCGGCGAGAGGACGCCGTTCGCGTGCAAGTAGTAGGGCGTTGGCGCCGTCCGTGCCAGCGGCCACTCCTGTTCGTCGCGCCTGTGGCCTCCCACGAAAATGCGGCCCTCGGGTGTCTTGTGCGCATCGCCTCCGCCCATCACGTAGATCCGCACGGGAGGTTCACGATCCACACCGTTGTCAATACCCTTCAACCAGTGATCGAACCACCGTAGGTGCAACGCTGCGAGAGCGAGTGCCGCATCCTCAGTGAACTGCGCTTCCCCCGCGTAACTGAAGTTCTCACTGCTGTGGATCCATGGTCCCACGATCAGCCGCTGGAGGCTTTTCTTGGCCTTCGCAGCTCGACGTAATTCAAGTTGGCGACCTGAGTGCCCCAGGAATCGTACCAACCCGTTGTGTGGTACTCCGGAATGTCCTTGTATTCCGCCAGATGGTGAACCACGCTGGCGCCTGCATCCTTCCAGAATGCGTCGTAATCGCCATGACTCATCGCTTCAATCAGCCAGGCTTCGTAATCGGGAGCAAACTTGAGCGGAGTTGTGCCCGGTCGCAACGGAAGGCTTCGCACATATTCGCGAACCTGCGTACCCATGTCCACGAGAGCTTTCGCAGCGGCTGGATCGGAAGCGGCGCGTCGGGCCGCCGCGAGCGCGTTTGGAGTTCCGCTGGCGTTGCCCAGGGTGAAGACCCAGTTGAAAAAGCGCAGTTCGAAGGCGCCGTTATGGCGGACACCGTAACGACCGAAGTCCGACATCGCATTACGGGGAACCATCGCCCTTACATAAGGAGCGTTGCCGATGGCGAGGGCATGTTGCGTCGCACCGGCGTACGACGACCCCATCGTACCGATGCCACCGTCGCACCACGGCTGCGACCCAATCCATTTGGCTGTATCAAATCCGTCGTTCGGATCATCGATAAGCGGACGCCAGCGCCCCTCCGACTTGTAGTGGCCACGTACGTCCTGAAGCACGACCACATATCCGGGTGGCACGAAGGAGTTCGCAATCGGCGCGGCGTCTTCCTTGTTGTACGGTGTGCACACCAGAATCACGGAAACTTGTTATCAATCGGGTGACCGTTTTGCGTGGGGCGGTAGAGGTTCTACTGAACCTTCCAAAACTGCATCGACCTTTAGTTCCTGCGCAATCTCCTGCAATGGCTTCTTGCTGCCCTTGTATTGCATGATCGACTGCCGCGAGATCACCCGCGTGCCGCCGATCTTTCCAAGCTCGGTGATCAGCGCTTCCGTCACCCCGTCCGCGAAGTATTCCTGTTCGGGGTCGCCAATAGATTTCCCAGTGGCAGCACAGCCAGCACTTTAATCTGCGTTTTTGGAGCTCGAACTAACAGCCGGTCGCGCCAGCCTCGCACATTTAACGCCAGCAGCACCGCAATCACGACAATGACCACGAGCGTCCCAAGCGCCCCCAACCGAATTAGCATTGGCGAGCTGCGGGTTGCCTCCGTTTCCGCCGCCGGGCGACGTTCCGCCCCGTTTACCGACCCAATAAAGCGATAGCCATGACGCGGCAGTGTTTCGATGAAATGAGGACTCTCGGCGTCGTCATCCAGAGCCGCCCGCAGCCGCTTCATGGCATTGTTCAGGCCCTGCTCGAAGTCCACGAAGGTGTCGGCCGCCCACAGCTTCTTTTGCAGCTCTTCTCTGGTGACGGTCTCGCCCGGGTGCTGCAGGAGCATGGCAAGAATTTCCACCGGCTGGCCTTGCAGCCTGATCTTCATGCCCTTTTTGCGGAGTTCCCCAGCTCGAGGATCGAGCTCGAACACGCCAAAACGGAGGGTCGGCGGAACTGAACTGGAAGTATTTACAGCTACTCCCGAGCGACTAGAGTCTAACACTCCTTCGCCCGCTTGCAGGCGATCGGATTTTCCTGTTACACGGTCCGGTAAACCGTCCCCGCTCAATACGTTGCCGTGTTAGCCAGGTCTCTCGAACGTCACAGGTCCATTCCATTGAAGGTCTGTAGGGCTCACGCCAGACTCCGCGGCAACGTGCGACGAAGCGCCCGCCGTTAGGCGACTTTTCATTAAGGTGCCCCTACTCACGGACGGGATTTTCCTGCCTCGCACGCCAAGTCGTTGCGAGGAGGTCCTCCGTGAACTGCGGGCAACAATTTTCGTTTTGTATACAGGCCAAATGTCTGATCGTTGTTTCTTTCCTGTTCTTGCCAGGCATAGTCTTGGCAGGAGACACCGTAGTCATAGGTGGCACCGAACAACAGAAAAGGTTCCTTTCTTGCACTGCCGAGGTGTCAGCCAATGAGCTTCGCACCGCCCCGCACTCCGATGAACCGATGACGGTTGTCATTCTCGAGCATCAGAAATTCCTGCAAGTGCGCGGCGCTTTCCATGCCTACAGGACCGTACTCGCTTTTTCGAATCCGGCGACCAGGAGAATCTATCTCTCTTCCCGAGTGTTCACGGATTTTGATACGGCTCTGCGCTGCATTACGCATGAGTTGGGTCATTTTGCGACCCGAGATGCATTTGAAGATCACGCGGAGCTCGCCGCTGGGCGCATGAGATGGAGGGTTCGACAGACGTGCTGGTCGGGTGTCCAGTGACTTCGGCTCAGGCTAGCCGAGTTTAAGATTTTGGTTTATGTCCTTTGCGCTCGTGACACAATGCGTAATTCAGGGCCTCTCACATGACGGTGGCCCGCACCGTTCGCGGATCGATAAGTTTGGTGGACACGTGAATTCTCGTGGAGGTCATGATTTTGCGTGGCGCTGAGATCAAAATGCCGCTCGGTAGTGCGGCTTTTGAGTTGGTGGCGGCTGGGAGGCGGGGAAATTCAATTGGAGCCTTTGGGCTTCTTCAACGTCGCATCGGTATCCGCCTCGATGCTAACGTCCACCGGCGCTCCTTGTTTAAGACGCACATCCTCACCGTGCTCGTCAGTCAGGGTGTTCTCGATGCGAATCTCGCGATAAAGATCGTCCGCTCCTTTAATGTCGATCTGTGCCTTTTCAGGCTCGCTCGGAACAACTGGCTTGATGATTTTGTCGACGGTGCCGTGCAGCTTCTTCCGTTTCTTGCCCATGGCCCCTCACCGGGTAAGGCTTATCTTGGCGAAGCATTTTATCAAAGAGCTGGCCTGTGCGTCCTTGCGCTATTTGGTCATCTTGCGCATCTCCGCCATCGCCTGGCGCTCCACGACAAGCGCCTTCAACGCAAGGCCGGTACATCTGCCCCCTAAGTCGGCACACCGGATCTTACAAGACTCTTCCAGGGGCACTCTTCCTTCTCGAGCTTATGGACTGCGGCTTGAGTCTTTTGCTCAGACTGGGAATCCCTTACCCAGACAATCCTGAAACGAGCTTTTCTGTCCTGGTATTCAATCCATATCAGGTCTCCGGACCGCACTTTCC
>WNFG01008567.1_pt1 | contig 11051 bp, 10 predicted proteins | sample 5400431 | NCBI WGS metagenome assembly WNFG01 (sample SAMN13153346, study PRJNA577476) | soil metagenome | isolation source: 120 cm saprolite under Douglas fir tree site 2 hole 3 replicate 2 | place: USA:California | collected 2015-04-18
CGCTGAGCTTCGACCGTCGTCCGTTCGTCATCGTCGGCCTCCCCGGCTGCGCCGTTTTTTGAGGGAGGCCGACGATGACGAACTGGACGACTCTTCCACACGAAACCTTGGCTGCGTATCAGGTCGCTTGCGAGCTGCTCGTCGCGGTGAAGAAGGCGGAGATCGCAGATCTGAAGCTGCGCGACCAGGCTCTGCGAGCTGCCAAGAGTGTGTGCTTGAATATTGCTGAGGCTACGGGCCGCACTGGGGCGGATCAGAAGCGCGTGTTTCGCATCGCACGTGGCGAAGCTTCCGAAACGGTGGCTGCGCTGCACATTGCAGGGCTCTGTGGCGACTGCGATGCAGGCGCTCGCCTGGGGGCGGCGCTGGGCGGCAGAGTCTATGCACTCCTGAGCGGGCTTATCCGCTGTTGATCGAAAAGCTTGCAAGCCCCAGTGACAACGCCGAAGGCGGTGGCGCGGGCTTGCTCCCAATCCAAATCGCAATCGCAATCGCGTAGTTTTAAAGTCCGCTTCCGATTCGGAGCGCGTTTGCGATTATTCCTCCCACGCCGAATGCCACGCGCCCACGCCCTGCGCATGCTTGAGAAAGCCGTCGTAAAACGGGTGGCGCGCCACCGTCGCGCCGTCGCCGATCACCACCAGCTTCTTGCGCGCGCGCGTGAGCGCCACGTTGATGCGCCGGATGTCGGCCACGAATCCGAGCTGTCCCTCGTCGTTGGAGCGCACCAGCGAGACGACGATGGCCTCCTTTTCGCGCCCCTGGAAACCGTCGACCGTATCGATCTCCACCTCGGGAACATCGGCGAGCAGTTGTCGAATCTTCTGCACCTGCGCGTCGTAGGGCGAGATCACCGCGATGTCCTGCGGTCTGAGCAGCGCGAGCAGCCGGCGCACGCGCGACGCCGCCAGCGCCGCTTCGCCAGCGTTCATCTTCGAGTCGCTGCCCGGCGGAGTCTCTTCCTCGAAGCCGCGCCCGGCCGTGTCGATGACCTCGAGCGGCGCGTCGTCGATGGCGTGGCGCGCGACGGCGGGATGGGCGCGCAGCTTGCCGCCGTAGAGCGCGTCGGATGGGTAGCGCATGATCCGCTCGTTCATGCGGTACTGCTCGGCGAGGGTGACCATGGCCGCGGGGTGGAGCGCGGCGAGCCGCTCGAAGAGCGAGAGCGAAAGCTCCAGCGCGTCGGGGGCGATCACCGTGGGCGGGAGTTGCTTGTGATCTCCCGCCAGCACCGCGCGATCGGCCTTCAAAAGAGCGAGGTACGCGGCCGGCTCGACGGCCTGCGTGGCCTCGTCGACCACGGCCACATCGAACCTCCTTTGCGAAAGCGCGCGCGACTCGAGGCCGGTCAGCGTGGCCAGCACCACCTGCGCGCGATCGAGCACGGCCAGCTCCGCCCGGTCCTCCAGCTCGCGCGCCTCGGCCAGCAGCTTGCGCGCCTCGCGCTCCGCTGCGCGCGCCTCGCTGAAGCGGCCCGGCCCGCGCCGCTGCTGGCGCTTGCGCGCGTCGGCGCGGAGCCGCAGCGCCTGGTCGACCAGATCGGCAGCGATGCGCGCCTGCTCGTGCGCGCGCACGCGCTCATCGAGCGTGTGCTCGACCACCGCGGGCAGGACACGCGCAGGGTGGCCGACCCGCACCGCGTCGATGCCCGCTGCGACGAGCCGCTCGACCAGATTGTCCACCGCCAGGTTGGATGGGGCCGACGCGAGCACCTTCTCTCCGCGGGCCGCGGCGCGCCGGATCGCCTCGACCAGCACAGTGGTTTTCCCCGTCCCCGGCGGGCCGTGAACGAGCATCACGTCCTGCGCGCGGTCGGCGAGGTCCAGCGCGGCGAGCTGCTCCCCGTTGAGCGCGGTATCCAGCTCCGGACCCCGCGGCCGCTGCTCGAAGCGCGGCGCTTCCCCGCGCAGGATGCCGTGCCAGCGGCGCGCGCCGGCCATGCGCCGGACGGCGCCCGAGAGCCGATCATACGTCGCCGACGACGGCTGCAGCTCGAGGATCACCCGCCCTTCGGTCGCCCAGTCGGGCGGCGGCTCGTCGAACGCCACCGCCAGCCGCGAGCGCTGCCGGCGCGCGACGATCCCGGCCGGCGCGTCGTCGGCCTCGGCGCGCTTGGGCACCACGCGCACCGGCGAGCCGACGCCGATCTGCGACCCGCCCAGCTCGCCCCTGCCCGGCCGCGCGTACGTCACCAGCGAGCGCCCGGCCAGCCCGCCCTCATCGACCGCCTCGACGTCGGCCAGCGCCAACCCGCGCGCGTCCCTCTCCGCCAGCGAGAGCCGCGCCCGCGCCTGCGCGAATCTCTCCTTCTCCGCTGCGCGCTCCCTGTCGAGCAGCGCACCGAGCTTCGCAAAGTGTTGTTCCAGATCCACCCGGTTCCCTATACTCGTCCGCCGGGAGGCCCGCATGGCGAACATCGAGAGGCACGTCACGAGGCAGGTCGTCGGTCTCGACGCCACCACGCCCTGCCGCGAGGCCGCCAAGGTGATGGCGGAGAAGAAGATAGGCGCCGTCGCGGTGCGCGAGGGCGGCCGCATCGTCGGCATCGTCACCGAGCGCGACCTGGTCTTCCGCGTTCTCGCCACCGGCGACAACGGCTCGATGCCCATCGGCGAAGCCATGCGCACCGACCTGCCGAGCATCTCTCCCCAGTCGACCGAGAGCGAGACCAGCGAGGTGATGCGCACGCAGTACACCCGGCATCTATTAGTGGAGGAGAGCGGCAAGGTGGTGGGCATCATCTCCATGCGCGACGTCATCCAGCTCATGCTCGACGACAAGCAGTTCCTCATCTCCCAGCTCGAGACGTACATCAGCGGCCGATGAAGATCGCGATGATGGGCAGCGGCGGGGTGGGCGGCTATTACGGCGCGCGCCTCGCCCAGGCAGGCCACGAAGTGTCGTTCATCGCGCGCGGGGCGCACGCGGCGGCGATGCACAGCAAGGGACTGGTCATCAAGAGCGAGCTGGGCGATGCACACCTCGAAGGCGTGCGCGTCTTCGAAGACCCCGCGCAAGTCGGGCCCGTCGACCTGGTGGTCCTCGCCGTCAAGGTCTGGGACAGCGAGGCGGCGGCGAATCAGATCAAGCCGCTCATCGGCCCCGGCACGGTGGCCGTCTCGCTGCAGAACGGCATCGACAAGGACGAGGTGCTGGCGCGCGCCGTGGGCCGTGAACACGTGCTGGGCGGCACCACGCACGTCGCGGCGGTCATCGCCGAGCCGGGGGTGATCGCCCACACCGGCAAGCTGCAGCGCGTGACGCTGGGAGAGCTGGACGGCTCGCGAACGCGGCGCCTCGAGGCGGCCGTCGCGGCGTTCAAGTCCGCCGGCGTCGAGGCGACGGCGAGCGACGAGATCCGCCGGCTCACCTGGGAGAAGTTCGTCTTCCTCACCGCGGTGAGCGGCATGACAGCGCTGACGCGCAAGCCGATCGGGCCCATCCGCGAGAACCCCGTAACCCGCGCCATGCTCGCCGACGCCCTGCGCGAAGCGGCGGCGCTGGCGGGGGCGGAAGGCTGCCCGGTCGACGCCGCGCGGCAGCTCCAGCTCGTCGATTCGCTCGCGCCCGGCATGTTCTCCTCGATGGCGCAGGACCTCTTGCGCGGCCGCCGGCTGGAACTGGACTGGCTGAGCGGCGCGGTGGTGCGGCGCGCCCAGGCGCACGGCGTGGCTGTGCCGGCCCATCGCGCCATCTACGCCGCGCTAGTCCTTTCCGCGCAGCCTTGAACTTGCCCGGCCTTGGCGGTCCGTGCGATGCACGTGCGGGCGGGGGTTCCCCAAGGAGGCTACGTGGCGGCTGAGGACAAGCTGAACCGGTCGCGATTGTTCGCGGAGCTCACCTCCGCGGACGCCGCTTTCCTGCTCACCGCCTGCGAGAAGCGGATCCTCGTCGCCAGCGAGGAGCTGTTCCACGAGAACGACCCGGGCGACTCGCTCTTCATCGTGCAGAGCGGGCGCGTCGACATTTTCAAGAACATCCGCGGCGACGTGGACCGCTCGCTCGCCTCGTTCGGGCCGGGCGACTTGATCGGCGAGATGAGCTTCATCGACGGCGCGCGCCGGTCGGCCAGCGCGCGCATCACCGAAGCGAGCGAGTTCCTCGTGCTCTCGCGGCAAAGCTTCGCGCGGGTGCAGCGCGAGCGGCCCGACATCGCAGCGGCCTTCTACCGCAACATGGCGGCCATCGTCGCCGCGCGCCTGCGCACCACCAACGAGCTGTACCGCGAGGCGGTGGCGTTCGGCATCGAGGCCACCGGCGCGCATACCTTGAACCTGAAATCGATGGCCGAGGACCTGCGCCGCGTCACGCTGCACCTCGGCGGCGGCTCGCACGTCTCGGGGCGCATCTTGCAGATGGACCACCACGCCGCGGGCTACACGGTGGTGCTGAAGATGGAGAACGATCACATCACCGTCGTCCCGTACCACGCCATCGAGCGGATCGACCTCGCGTGAACCGCTGGCCCGTCACGGTGGAGTTGCCCGTGCAGTGGGGCGACATGGACTCCTTCGCACACGTCAACAACGTCGTCTACCTGCGCTGGTTCGAGTCGGCGCGCATCGCCTACTTCGAGCGGGCCGGCATCCTCGAGCGCATGGCGACCGAGCGGGTGGGGCCGATCCTTGCGCGTCAAACGATCGATTATCGGTTGCCTTTGCAATATCCCGACACCCTCCGCGTCGCCACCACGGTGATCAAGCTGGGCAAGACCTCGTTCACCATGGGCTTGCGCATGCGCAGCCGCGCGCAAGGGCGGGCCATTGCCGCGGAGGGTGAATCGGTGGTGGTCATGATGGATTATCGGGCGGGGCGGAAGATCCAGCTCTGGGAAGAGCTGCGCAGGCGAATCGAGGACCTGGAGGCGAGCGCGCCGGAAACGCCGCCGCACGATGCGGACGCGTGAGCCTTCAAGGGCCGCTCGACGACGGCGCCGCCGTCGAGCGCATCAGCCCCCAGAGCGCTTCGACGTGCTCCCGCTCGGTGGCGATGGCCCCGATCGAGACTCGAACCATCCAGCGCCCGTCGAGCACCGCCGGCGTGAGATAGGCCGCGCCGGATCGGTTGATCCGCTCTACCCACCCGAGGGTGTGGCGGTCGAGGTCTTCTCCGGCGAGCCCCGGCGGCTCGTGCCGCACGCACAGCGTCTGCAATGGCACCGGCGCAAGCACGCGCCACCCCGGCGCGGCCTTGACCTGCCCCTCGAGCCAGCGGGCATTTTCCAGGTCCCGGCGAAGCCGCTTCTGCAGCCCCGCCACGCCCTGCTCTCTAATGAGGCACCACAGTTTCAGCGCGCGGAACCGCCGCCCCAGCGGAACGCCCCAGTCGCGCAGGTTCTTCACGCGCGCGTCGACGCTGGATGTTAGGTAACTCGGGTTGGTGCTCATCACGCGCACGAGGTGCTGGGGATCGGCTATGAGGTAAACCGAGCAATCGAAGGCCGCGCCGAGCCATTTGTGCGGGTTCAAGACCAGCGAGTCGGCCGCCTCGATCCCCTGCCACATCCATCGACACTCGGGGAGCACCATCGCCGACCCGGCCATGGCAGCGTCGACGTGCAGCCACAAGCCGTGCTCGCGCGCGACCGAGGCGACGCCGCCCACCGGGTCGAGCGCCGTCGAGGTGGTGGTGCCGGTCGTGGCCACCACGGCGCACGGGCGCAGCCCGCGCTGCAAGTCCTCGCGCACCGCGGCGGCGAGCGCGTCGGGGCGCATGGCGTAGCTCGCGTCGGTGGCGACGTGGCGCAGGTGGTCGCGGCCGAAGCCGGCCAACAGCGCCGCCTTGTCGACCGAGCTGTGCGCTTGCGCCGAGCAGTAGACGACGAGCGGCCGCTCCCCGCCCTGCAGCCCCTTGGTCGCGAGCGAGTATCCGCTGGTCCGCTCGCGCGCGCAGAGGAGCGCCACCAGCGTCGAGGTCGAAGCAGTGTCCTGGATGACGCCGGAAAACGTCTCGGGCAGGCCGACCATCTGCCGTACCCAATCGGTGACGACCTCCTCCAACTCAGTCAGCGCGGGACTGGACTGCCACGAGAGGCCCAGCACGCCGAGGCCCGTGCTGAGATAGTCGCCCAGGACCGACGACAGCTCGCCGTTGGAAGGGAAGTACCCGAAGAAGTCGGGGTGCTGCCAGTGCGACAGCCCCGGCATGATGATTCTCTCCAGATCGCGAAAGACCGCCTCGAACGGCTCCGGGTCCTGAGGAGGTTTTCCCGGCAGTTGCGCGCGCACCCCGCCCGGCTCGGCGCGCGACATGACCGGCAGACGCGAGACGTTCTGGCGGTAGTCGGCGATCCAGTCGATGAGCTGGTGGCCCCGGCGGCGGAATTCCTCGGGCGTCATGCCGCCACTCTAGAACAACTGCGAGCAGAGTCGTTCCTGCGTCAACTACCGGGCCCGGGACCGGGTGCGTGTACGTTGACGGGCACGCGGACGGATACGGTTCACGTAACAGGGTCCGTGGGACGTCCCCGTCCCCCTCCCCCTCCCCGTGACCGTACACGCACCCGGCCCCGCGCCCGGCTCTTAGAATTAACCGAGTTCGAACTTGACGCGCTTTTTTTCGGCCTCGATCGCTTCCCGATCGTCGGCCGGCGGCTTGAGCCAGTGGACCATCTCGGCCGGCTCCCATTGGTAGGGCACGCCGTCGAGCCGCACGCGCTGCTCTGCGACGGCGTGCGTCGCGTCGATGAGCGGCAGGCCGCGGAGCGCGTCGACCAGCGCCTCGAAGCGGCCCTGCCGGGCGGGATCGACGAACCGCATCACGGCCCGCCCGCTGTACGCGAGGTGATACGCCGAGGGCCGCAGCGCGATCCCTTCGAGAGCGAGCCGCGCCGCCATGCGCAGCAGAAGCTGCGTGATCTCCCGCGCCATGCCCAGCCCGGGCACTTCCTGGCCGGGCAACCGCGGCCGCTCCTGGGAAAACCGCGCGCGCGGGTTGCGCAGCGCGAGCCAGTGCACGTAGAGCATCTCCGCCCCGCCGACTCGCCGCTTCTCCAGCACCACCTCGATGAGCGCTTGCCCTGTCGGCACGTCCACGAGCCGCGCGCTCTGGCCCACGCCCTCGTCGCGGATCTCGACGCGGAACGGCCCGTACCCGAGCCGCTTCAGCTCGCCGAGGAGGCCGTAGCGGTGCAGCGCGTGCTCGAGTCCCTCCGCGCTGTAGAACCCGAGAAACAGCTTGCGCTCGCCGCCCGCGAGCCGCAGGTCGCGCTCGACGTCGTCGGCGCCGATGAAGTCTCCGCCCAGGTCCTCGGGCGCGAGGCTGCGCGCGATGCTGGAGAACTTCGCCACCAGCGGGTCGTACTTGCGCGGGATGGGCGCGCGGCTGCGCACGCCCAGTGCCAGGCCCGTGCCGGCCAGCACGCGCCAGGCGTCGGGCGTGTAGCCGCCCGACGGCAGCCATACCGACGGCACGTGCAAGAGCGCGTCAGCGACGAGCAGGTCGCGCTCGCGGCAGCCGCCGACGGTGAGGCCCATCTTGCCCAGCGGATCGCCGGCCAGCACGTCGCCGCCCGCGCAGACGAACGCCAGCTCCCCCGGCGGCATGCGCTCGAGCAGCGCGCGCAAGGCGCGCAGGTATCCTTCGTCGCCGGTCCCCTCGGGCAGCACCGTCTCGTCGACGCCCTTCAACTCGCCCCAGTCGGAACCGGAGAGCGACCCGATGAAGTGCGCCGGGTCGCCGGCGAGACAGTCGGCGGTGCCGTCGGGCGGGTGCGCGTCGAGATCGATCACCAGCACGCGGCCGCGAAAGCCCTCGGCGCGCACCGCCGCCACCGCCACCGCGACGTCGTTGACGGGGCAGAACCCGCCCGCCACGTCGCGCTTCGCGTGATGGAAGCCGCCGAGGAGGTTGAGCGCGCGCCGGCCCGCCTGGCGCGTTGCGGGCTTCAAGAGCTCGCGGGCCGCATCGATGGTTGCGCCGCAGGCGAGGCGGATGCTGGTCATCACCTCGTCGACGGGAACGTCGCTGGGGTCGACCGACCAGATGCGCGCCAGCGTCTCGGCGCGCCCGAGCGAGTCGAGCAGCTCGGCGGTGTGCACGCGCGCCAGCTCCTGGTACTCGGCCCGCCGGGGCGCGCGCAGGTTGCCGCGCGCGATGGCGTGGCGCTCGAGGAGGAACCAGAGAGCGTGCTCGGCGCGCCGCATGTCGAACCCGGTGCGCGCCTCCACCCCGCTGAGCGGCAGCCGGTACTCCGGCGCGTGCCACACCGCCAGGTCGCGGCCGAAGAGCCAGCGGAGCACGCGGTTTCCCATCCCCGGCAGCATCGGCGCGGAATACTATGCGCCCGTGGAAAGGGCCATCCTGCACGTCGACATGGACGCCTTCTACGCGTCGGTGGAGCAGCGCGACGACCCGCGCCTGCGCGGCAAGCCGGTGGCGGTGGGCGGTCCCTCCCGCCGCGGCGTGGTGTGCGCGGCGAGCTACGAGGCGCGGCCCTTCGGCGTCCGCTCCGCCATGCCGATGGCGCGCGCGCTGCGTCTCTGCCCCGGCCTCATCGTCGTGCCGCCCGACTTCACCCGCTATTCGGCCGTCAGCGACCAGGTCTTCGAGGTGTTCCACACCTTCACGCCCGAGGTGGAGGGGCTCTCGCTCGACGAAGCCTTCCTCGACGTGACGCGCTCGCAGGCGCTGCTCGGGCGCGGGCAGGTGCGCGATTTCCTCGCGCCGCTGCCCGCGTCGCGCCTGTGGGGCGTGGGGCCGCGCACCGACGAGCAGCTGCGGCGGCTCGGGCTGCGCAAGATCGGCGAGGTGGCGAACGCCGACCGCACCTTCCTCGAGGCGCAGCTCGGATCGATGGGCCCGTGGCTGCACGACCTGGCCAACGGCATCGACGACCGCATCGTCGAACCCGACGCGGAGGCGAAGAGCATCGGCGCGGAGGAGACGTTCGAGGAGGACCTGGAAGGCGAGGCGCTCCTGCCGTTCATCCACCAGCAGGCGCTGCGCGTGGCGGCGCGGCTGCGGCGCGCGGGCGTGCGGGCGCGATCGATTCACCTCAAGGTCAAGTACGCCGACTTCCGCATCGCGACGCGGCAGGAGACGCTGCCGGCGCCGACCGACGACGGGGCGGAGATCTACCGGGTCGCCTCGCGCCTCTTGCAGAAAGCCGACGCGCTCCCGGTCCGGCTCACGGGTGTGCACGCGGGCGACCTCGGCCCGGCCGCGCCGCAGCTCGGTCTCTTCGACGCGGAGACGAAGAAGCGGGAGCGGCTCAACAAGTCGCTCGACGCCATCGCGGAAAAGTTCGGCCCGGGCGCAGTGTTGCCCGCCGATGTGCTGGAGAAGAAGAGGTAGGTCCCGGTGAGGGGATGAAGACTTGCGCCTCGAGGGGTAGGGGGGCCAGAATCCTTCATGCGTAAGCGATTTGCCCGCGGATTCACCCTCGTCGAGCTGATGCTGGTGGTCCTCATCATCGGGATCATCAGCTCGTTCGCCATCCCGTACTACCAGAAGATGCGGGCGCGCACGTTCCGCGCCGAGGCGCTGACGCTCATCAGCAAGATGCGCCTCTATTACAGGAACCTCTACGACAACCAGGGTACCTTCGCCACCAACGCGGTCCCGGTGGGCAACTCGAGCGCGCTCAATCCGCCAGGCGCTCCGGGAACTCCCGCCTCCTGGGTCGCGTCGGCCAACGGCTGGAGAGATCTGCCCTTCCCGCCCGAAGGCGCCATCCGCATGCGCTACCTGTACACGGTGCAGGCGCCGGACACGATGGTGATCACGGCGTGCGGCAGCCTCCAAGGATTTGGGAGCGCGTTCACGCCTTGCCCCGACAACAGCGTGCAGGGTAACTACCTGTACCAGGAGACGCTGCACGGCTCGGCTTACTCCGACATCGCCGAGGTTCCCTCGTTCTGATTCATTTTGGCGGGCGCACGATGCCGAGGGCCTTGCCGTTGGCCACGTCGACGATGCCGGCCGACCTGCCGCTGGGAAGCACGAGCAGCGCTCTCTCCACGCCTTCCGCGCGCAGCACGTTGACCAGGAGCGGCAGTTCGTTCTCGTAGCGGTCGACCCAGGCCTGGGTGACCACGACCAGCGCCGCGTTGCCGCTCACGTCGATGCGCACTACGTTGGAGCCGGCCGCGTTGGGCGGGATCTCCACCGTGCGCGGCAGAGCGAAGAACCAGGCATACGCGAGAGCGGCGACGAACAGCACCGCGGCGGCGATGAGCGCGATCCGCTTCCAACTGATTCGCGTGTAATTGTCCAAGGCCGTGAAGTCGCGCAGCTCGGAGCGCACCGACGCGGGCGTGGCGCTCCTGGCCGCGGCCGAGCGCGGCTGCTGTCCGGGGAGGATGACGCTGGGATCGAGTGAGCCGCCGCCCCGCCGCGGCGCGCTCCACATGCCTCGCAGACGGCCGGCGGTCTCCTTGTAAGTGACCAGGTCGCGGCCCAGCGCGGCGCTGACGGCGGTCACGAGCTGGAGCGTCTCGACCTCGCCGTTCCCGATGGCGGCGTTGGCCTGCTGCTGCAGGCGCGCCGAGGCCGCGTCGGCGAGCTGCGTGAGCGAGGTGGAGGCAGCCTGGTCGAAGACGGGCGGGGGGATGGCCGAATAGAGCCGGACACCCTCGGCGGTCGCGGCGTCGAGCGCGATTCTCGCCGCCAGCGCGTCGGCGAGCACGGAGTCGGGGCCGGCCTGCTCCAAGGCAGCGCGCTCGGTCGAGGCGAGCCCGCCGGCGATCTTGCGCGCCGAGGCGGCAATCTGAGGGGGCGTGTCGGGCGGCAACGTCTTCGTCTTCGAGCCGAGCAGCTGCAGCGCGCTCGCCTTGCACGCGGCCACCGGAACCGGCACTGGCCAGGGCGGACCGCCGGGAGACGGCGCGGCGCCGGGCGGAACCTCGCCGAACAGCGACCCGTGTCCCGAAGGGTCGGCGGCGGAAGTTGGTGCGGCCACAGGCAGCGGTCCGGCGGCAGGCGGCGGTACGGCGGCTGGTCGCGGGGGAGCGATGGCGGGATTGCCCCCCGCCGGCGTGGGAAAATCCTGGTTGGGACCGCTCTTCGCGGGCGCTGTCGCCGGGGCCGGCACGACGGGCGGAGGGATGCGC
>WNFG01005103.1_pt1 | contig 11049 bp, 9 predicted proteins | sample 5400431 | NCBI WGS metagenome assembly WNFG01 (sample SAMN13153346, study PRJNA577476) | soil metagenome | isolation source: 120 cm saprolite under Douglas fir tree site 2 hole 3 replicate 2 | place: USA:California | collected 2015-04-18
AGGTTGATCTCTGTCTCCATCATCTGGGAAAGCTCGATCTTGGCCTTTTCCGCCGCGTCCTTCAGCCGCTGCAGCGCCATCTTGTCCTTGCTCAAGTCGATGCTGTTCTTGGTCTTGAACTCGCTGATGAGCCAGTCCACGATGCGCTGATCGACGTCGTCGCCGCCCAGGTGCGTGTCGCCGTTGGTGGACTTCACTTCCACTACGCCCGCGCCGACCTCCAGCACGGAAATGTCGAATGTGCCGCCGCCCAGGTCGTAAACTGCGATCGTCTCGTCGGACTTCTTATCCAACCCGTATGCCAGCGCGGCCGCCGTTGGCTCGTTGATGATGCGCACCACGTCCAAGCCGGCGATTTCGCCTGCTTGCTTGGTTGCTTGCCGCTGCGCGTCGTTGAAATAAGCCGGCACAGTGATCACGGCCTTAGCGACTTTTTCCCCGAGAAAGTCTTCCGCGGCCGCCTTGAGCTTGCCAAGGATCATCGCGGAAATCTCCGGAGGGCTGTAAGCCTTGCCCGCAATCTCCACGCGCGCGTCTTGGTGCGGTCCCGCAACCACTTTGTAGGGCACGCGCCGCATCTCTTCGCCAACCTCGTCGTAGCGCCGGCCCATAAACCGCTTGATCGAATACACGGTGTTCTCGGGATTCGTCACCGCTTGCCGCTTCGCCACTTGGCCGACCAGCCGCTCGCCGGTTTTTGTAATCGCCACGACGGAAGGGGTCGTACGCGCACCCTCCTGGTTGGGGATCACCACTGGTTCGCCGCCCTGCATCACGGCCACTACCGAGTTCGTTGTTCCCAGGTCAATTCCAATAATCTTGCTCATTGCTGCCATTCCTCCTGAAACCTTTGCCATTTCCGTCCGCCCTGCAACTCTCCGATACCAAGGCGAATCCAGCTCAGTTCTCGCGTTCCAAGCCCAGCTCGAAGCGCAGTATACATGTTGAGTGTATGCTTGTCAAGTTCTTTGATGACACGGATAAAGTATTTATTTTCTGTAGCTTCCAACCCCCTTGACACAAGCATCGCGGCAGATGGAAATTGTGGTCAAAGTAAAGAGGCCCTTCGCACAACGCTTCCCCCTCGGTCTGCAACCAGTTCTGAAGGGCTTCAGTGGCGACACATCTCTTGCTGCTTAGATGAACTTTGGACCACGACAACTCTTACTTTCTCGCCGTTTCGAGGTAGAATTCTGTTTCGTGACCCAAAAGGGCAAATCGCTCGAATTATTTCGGAGGATCGCGTGAACCGTCGGCGCATTCTGGCAGGGATTCTCAGCGTAGGCTTGCTTGGCTTATTGGCCCTGTTCCTGCCTTCTTTCCGCAAGTCTCCTGAGCCTGCGTCGCCAACGGCGCCCGCATTGGCACAAGCGCCATCTGAGACGGCTGACGCGCCCGCGCCGTCTGAAATGCCGATCATTCCTGCGCCGGTGGTCGTGGCAAAAGAGGCTTCGCCTCTGCCACCGCCGCAATCAGCCGCGACCCTTACCGACGTCGATCCCCACAAAGCCTTCGGCTCGAAGAACGCCCCCATAACAATGGAAGTCTTCAGCGATTTTCAATGCCCGGCTTGCAAGACACTCTTTACCACCACCAATCGCCGGCTGATGGACGACTACGTCAGCACGGGCAAGGTCTACCTGATCCATCGCGATTTCCCGCTTGCCATGCACGCGCATTCGCGGGTTGCCGCGCGCTACGCTCGCGCCGCGGCACAACTCGGCAAGGTTGAGCCCGTCGAACAGGCCCTCTTCCAGAACCAGGAAAAATGGGAACAGACCGGCGACGTGGACGGCACTGTCGCCGCAGTTCTCTCCGCCCCGGAAATGAACAAGGTTCGCGCGCTCGTCAAGGGCGGCGCCCTCGATTCCATGATTGACAAGGATTTTGCGCTCGGTCAGACCTACCGCGTTAGCCAGACGCCCACCACCGTTTTTCATTGCAAAGGGCAGACCTATCCATACTCCGGCGTCATGACGTACGACATCCTCAAAACGTTTCTCGAGCAGTTGCTCAGTCAAAAGTAGTTTTAGTTTCACCAGAAGAATCAATTCAAGAATCCATGATGCAATCAAGCCCATTCAATTTACGCCGCGCGATCATCTGGATCGGCCGCCTGGTCCTGGGCGGAATTTTTGTGTACGCGGGATTCTCCAAGCTCTTGATGCCTAACACGCATCTTTGGCCGATGTTCGTTCTGAAATTTTCGATTTCGATGAATATCTCGAGCTTCGCGCAGCAAGTTGAATCGTACAAAATGATCTCGCCCGAGGCGTCGCAAGTGGTGGCGCATACTTTGCCGTTCGTGGAAATCGTGCTTGGCCTGCTAGTGCTGATTGGCTGGCGCTTGCGAATCTGGGCCGCGGCCATCACGGCGATCATGGTGGCATTCCTCACGGTCGTCACGCGCGCGTATCTTCTGCACATGGACATCAACTGCGGCTGCTTTGGCACACCGGAGAAGCTCACCGGCATGACCGTTGTCCGCGACGGCGCTTTCACGCTGCTAGCGCTGCTCACGACTATCTTTGTTTTCATCGAAGAGCGCAAGCCGCATCCGTGGGCGGCGCCCGAGAAAGCCTGAAGCATTCCACTCCGATGAAAACGCTCGCCGAATATCTCGAGCTGGCCACGGTGGCACACGGCCACCTCTGCGCCGGCCAGGTCCTCGGCGTGCGCTTAGCGATGCTGGGCCTGCGCGAACTCGGCATCGATGACCCGATCGCCGAACGCAAGCGCATCGTCACCTACGTGGAAATCGACCGCTGCGTTACCGACGCCGTCGCGCTCGTCGCCAACTGCCGCCTCGGCAAGCGGGCGCTGAAATTCCGCGACTGGGGCAAAGTTGCAGCCACGTTCGTGGATCTGCAAACCGGGCGCGCCGTGCGCATCGCCGCGAAGGAGTCTTCCAAGCAAACGGCTCGCGAAATGTTTCCCGAACTTGAAAAAGAAGCGGGCCAGCAAAAAGCCTATGCGCAGCTCTCGGACGAAATCCTTTTCGATAAACAATGGGTAAAAGTGGAAGTCCGGCCTGAAGATTTACCCGGCTTCAAAGGCCCCCGCGTCGTCTGCGCCCAATGCGGCGAAGGCATCAATTTCAAGCGCGAAGTCGTGGTGGGTGGCCGCACTCTCTGCCGCGCCTGCGCCGGCGAACGCTATTACCAGGCACTGTAGCGTTGGCCGTCAGGCCGAAAAGTCCTTTCGGCGGTCCGCTTGCTTCGCGGATTTTGCGATTGGGCCATGGTCAAACCTCGGAACTGCCTTGCTCCTTTCACGCCTCTCCAATGCGCACGATGACGTAAGCAATTAGGGCGAACGCAAAAAAGACCAGCAACATCCAGGCAATCCCCTGCAAAGTCTCGATGGACGAGCGGTAGAGCTCGAAAACCCATCGGTCGAAACTGAGTGAGGCGGTTTGGACTTCACGGCCGCCAAGCGCCGGGTTGATGTATTTCTCCAGATCGCGAAGTTGCACCCCGGCGGACACTCCCACAACGAGAATCGCAAATTTCATGTATTTCGACCAAGCCGCGCTGATCTCATCGGCGATGATGCGCTGCAACACGCTGTCGACCGGTTTCGTGAACAAGCGCATCACGAGAAACGATACGGCGAGAGCCGCGGCGAATGTAGCGAAGAGCAAATAGAGGAACATGGGAGATCACCTCAGAGCCGATCCTTCGAATTGATTTACAGACGAAGGTGCCGGGCGTCCGCAGTTTTCTACTATAAAGGATTCCCGGTCTGTTTCCTTGTTCATGGCACCAGACCTCGACCGAGTGGCCTGCGCGATTCTTTTGTGCGGTAAGATGATGATTTCATGCTGAGTCTACCGCCCATTACGCTGCGCTTGCGCAGCTGGAAACTGATCGATCGCGTCGCGCTTGTTTTTCTATTGCTCTGCTCGATCGCGCTGGGCGCGGGCTGCGGATTGCTCTTTGTTTATGCCAGCGACCTGCCGGAAATTCGTGCGTTGGAAACTTACCGCCCTGACGTGGTCACCGAAGTTTACGCCGATGACGGCCAGCTGGCCGGCAGCTTCGCATTGCAGCGCCGCATCTTGATGACGTACGAGCAGTGCCCCAAAGTACTCTACAACGCGGTCACGGCCATCGAGGACCAGCACTTCGAAGAGCACTGGGGCATCGACTTCCCCCGCATATTCATGGCCGCGGTGCGAAATGTCATCAAGGGCCACATCACCGGCGGGGCCAGCACCATCACCATGCAACTGGCCGGCAATCTTTTCCTTGACCGCAGCGACCGCAGCTTCCGCCGCAAAATGCAGGAAATTCTGCTGGCGCTGCAAATCGAACGCCGCTATACAAAGCCGCAAATCTTCACTATGTACGCCAACCAGGTTTACCTGGCGCATGGCAACTACGGCTTCGCCGCCGCAGCGCAATTTTATTTTGGCAAGCCGGTCACAGATCTGAAACTTCAGGAGGCCGCGCTTCTCGCCGGCATGGTTAACGGTCCGAAGTTTTCACCGCTCAACAACCCTGAGCTGGCGCTCAATCGCCGCAACCTGGTAATCCATCGCATGGAAGAGGAAGGGAAAATCACGCCAGCGGAAGAGACGACTGCCAGGAAAACGCCGCTCGGGCTACGCATTCAGTACCCGCGCAACGATCTCGCGCCGTACTTCTTCGAAGACATTCGCAAGTATCTTGAATCCACGTACGGCACCGAAGCCGTCCACGAGCGCGGACTGCGCGTTTATACGACGCTAAATATCCGCATGCAGCGCATCGCCAACCAATCTCTCCGCGATGGTCTGCACGCCTACGAGCGGCGCCACGGATGGAAAGGGAATTTGCCGAATGTGCTGCGCGACAATCTTGGCAAGCTGGAAACCTACGAAGACGAGGATTGGCGCCACGCGATCGACAAAGGAAGCTACGTTACCGGACTCGTCCTCACTGTGAGCGACAGAGACGCGGTCATTAAAATCGGCTCTTACCGCGGAATTCTCTCTGCCAACGAATTTGCCTGGACCGGCCGCAAGAAACCTACCGATCTTCTGAAAGTGGGCGACGTCGCGCAATTTTCGATTCAGGAATTGCGCGACAATACCGTGCGCGTTCAGCTCGAACAGCAGCCTGGGCCACAGGGCGCGCTTCTGGCCATTGACAATCCCACGGGCGAAATCAAAGCTATGGTTGGCGGGTACAGTTTCGAGGATTCGAAATTCAACCGCGCCACACAGGCGCTCCGCCAGGTCGGCAGCTCTTTCAAAGTTTACGTTTATGCGGATGCACTGGAAAAAGGCGCGACACCCTTCGATACGATTGTTGACACGCCCTTTACGACCATCAGCGGCGGCCAGCCCTATTCACCACGCAATTACGACGAAAAATTTGAAGGGACCATCACGCTTCGGCGCGCACTGGCCGGCTCGCGCAATGTGCCCGCCGTAAAACTTGCGGAAAAGGTAGGCATCAACACGGTCGTTGATATGGCGAAACGGTTCGGCATTACAACGCCGCTTCCACCGTATCTGCCGCTGGCTCTCGGCGCCGCGGATATGAAGTTGCTCGAACATGTCTCAGCCTTCACGGTGTTCCCGAATGATGGCATTCGCATCGATCCGCACATGATTCGCCGCGTCACCAGTTATGATGGCGCGCTGCTCGAAGAAGCGCATCCCGAAGTGCACGATGTTCTTTCTCCGGAGGTCGCGCGCACCATGACCGCCATGCTCGAGGAAGTCATTCAATTCGGAACCGGTGTCGCTGCGAAGCCGCTAGGCCGTCCCACAGCCGGCAAAACGGGAACGACGCAGGATTATACCGATGCCTGGTTTGTGGGCTACACACCGCAGCTTACTGCTGGGGTGTGGGTGGGCTTCGACGACAAGCAGATCTCATTGGGAAAAAAGGAAACCGGCGCACGCGCCGCGCTCCCCATTTGGCTCGAATTCATGCAGAGCGCGACAGCCGGGACGCCGGTCATGGATTTCCCTAATGTGGTTCCGCTCGAGCAGCAAGTCGGCGAACATCACGTGAACGTGGATACCCCGGATACCGCACCTACCGAAGACGAGCCCGCCGCCCCCAAAGAAAAGCGGCCAGCAGTTCCGCCGCCAACAAAAACCGGGGGGCCGACAACGCCCGGAGTTCCGCCGCGCCTGTGACTTCATTCGAATCGCGGCGCGCTAGTCTGCTCGAGAAATTACATTTTTTGGACAACGACGTTCAGCGCGGAACTCTGCACCGCAGCGATATTCACTTGCGCCGGATTCATGCCAAGGCTCAATTGCCAAATAACATGACCGACAGTGTCGGTGAGGCTGAGGTTGACTGTAAATTGCGCGCTGATGCCCATGGCGCTGGGGTTCGCATAGATCACGCACTGCGCCTGGCCATTGTTGAGGGGAGCGCTACCCTGGAGCGACAGCAAGGAGGAGCTGACGGTATACGCAAGAGTCCCCGCGACCGGAGTACCGTCGGGATACTTGAAGTTTAGCAGTAGCGACGGTCCGGAGACTCCGGGAAGAATTTCGATGGCGTTGACCTTGGCGGTTTGTGCGAGGTTGTCGAATTCGATGGCAACTTGGCCATTCGAAACGGTGATGTCAGCTCCTTTGACGAGAGCGGCATTGGCTCCTGATTCCGCGAAAATGTCAAGATTCGAGAAAACGGTCGCACCTTGCATCTTGACGTTAAAAACCCGGGCGCCTATGAGCTTAGTGCGGGCGTAGGTCTCGGCAAAATAGAGGTTGACGTGGTACTGACCGTTGGGGACAGAAAAAGCGTAGACCATGCCAGAGCTGAAATTAGGATTGTAGCGGCCATTCTGATACAGACCTTGATCGGACGTACCGCTCACTGTGGTGGAAATGGAGCTTACATTCCCCCAGTTGTAGCCAGTGTCAGCCTGCCAGACCTGGCCCTTTGAATCGGTATAACCCGCTGCCCCACAATTTACACGGATCGGCTGTTGCGCCAGTACCCCTTTCGGAAAGCAAAGAGCCAACAGAAATGTCAACACACAAAAAATCTTTCGCACGAATCCTCCTCGGAATCGGTATTCAGATTCTCGTTTTATTAGGTCAAGCGAGAAGGGCCTGTGGGTTGGTAGGGGTCCCTGCTTGCATTATCCAATAGACAGAGTAATAGCACTACCGGAACTAGACAATTGGTCGTGAGGACGGAATGAGGGCAGTGTTGAAAATGGCCCCAATGCTGTACGCAGGAGTGTACCAATGTGAATAGCGGCACTTACTGTCAGGTTTGGAATGTTGCCCCGTGTCTACAGTTTTTTCCTAAAGGGATCCCATCCACTCGGCGTGAGTTGAATCACTCGGCCGTTCTTTTTCAGCAGCAGTTCGCGTTTTTGGGTAATTCTTCCAATTGCCGTGAGGCGCACGCCGCGAAAAGAATTCGGCAGGAGCATTGCTTTTTGCGGAGGCACGGTGAACAACAATTCGTAGTCATCTCCACCATGCAACGCGAGCTGCAAGGGATCGTGGCTCAGTTCGGGGGCTGCATCTGGGAGTTGCACATTGGGTATTTTGACTATTTCGAGCAGCGCACCCACAGCGCTCGCGGCACACAACCGCGACAGATCGGTCGAAAGTCCATCGGAGAGGTCCATCATCGAAGTTGGCAAACCCTTCTTGGCCAACCATTGGCCCAGCGCGAGACGGGGCTCGGGATAAAGATGCTTTTTTGTGAGCGGGTTCTTCTTGGTCGGCGCCCCTTTGCTTCGTTGCAGGATGCGCAGACCCAATTCTGCTTCCCCCAACCGCCCACTGACATAAACCAGGTCGCCCGCGCGAGCTCCTGATCGCAATACGGCGTGACCGGCGGGCAGTTCGCCCACGACGGTCACATTGATGAGAATTTTGTTTCGCTGTGTGGTGTCTCCGCCCGCCAGCGCACACTGAAATTTGCGGGAAGCGCGCCGCAGTCCACCGAGGAACAGATCCAGCCACTGGCCAGTGTGCGTTTGGGGCAGAGCCAGACTGAGCAGGAAACAACGCGGTGTGCCTCCCATTGCCCCCACATCGCTCACTGCGCGGGCCAGGCACTTCCAACCTACCGCATCCGGTGGATGCTGCTGGCGCAAGAAGTGGGTTCCTTCCAGAAACCAGTCGCAGGTGAGAATTGTTTCGTGCCCAGGCTTCGACCGGAACAGTGACGCATCATCACCAATTCCGAGAGCGATGGATTGCCCAGCCTTCCAAGACGAAGATGGGAAACGATCAGAGATCTTCCTCAGAATAGAATCTTCGTTCTGACGGTTCCGAGGCATAAGCTTTTAGGGGAACCCCAATCCACTCTCGAATGACAGTATAGCTTGTGCTGCCGCGTCAGTTCCTCGTGACCCAACCGTAGGAATCGGTATACGGTACTTTCTAGTGCGCCACCTGTACTTTGGGACAGGGGACAGGTTTACATAGCCTGACCTTCTTAGTACTAAAAACAGGGTTGACGCCAACTTCTACAGAAATTAGTATGTGGGCGGTTGCGGACAAGCCTCGAGGTTGAGGTTTGGTTCAAGTTCGTGTTCCCCGCGGGCACCAGGGCAATTTGCCCGCAAAACGTCAAAATTGGCCTGAGGGGCCGCGTAAGTCATGAGGGGTAAGAGCTATACGTTCTATATCGCGTCGTCGCCGGGTAAGCTCAAAAAGCTTATCGTGCCCGCGTACGTGCTGCATGGTCTCGCGGTATTGGCCCTTATCGGGGCTATCAGCGTTACGGCTGCTGTGGGCTCTTATTCGCGGATGCTCTGGAAAGTTGGCAACTACAACGCTCTTCGCCACGATCAGGAAACCCTTAAGAAGCAGTATCAGCAACTCCAAACCACCGTCAACGATACCAACCAGCGCCTTGATTCTCTGCAGTCCCTGGCGACAGAAGTGGCCATGACTTACGGGGTGCTGCGCTATCATCCGGCGGCATTCGATCTAAGCGACAATCCGGCGGACGCGCAGGATGCTTTTGACCGCTCCATCGAGCAGTACACTTTCTTGAAACGCAATGCCGCAGTGATCGCTATTTCCAGCAGCGGGCTGCATTTGCTCTCCCCGATGAGTTTTGCCGACTCCACGTACACGCCATCGATTTGGCCGGTCATGGGACACATTACCGATAGCTTCGGCGAGCGCATGGATCCGTTCAGCGGAGAAGGCGCGTTCCACACTGGCGTGGATGTGGCCGCTGATTATGGCGCTCCGGTTCACGCGACTGCCGATGGAATCATCACTATCGCGGAGAACCACGCGGGCTACGGCCGTCTGGTGGTTATCGATCATGGTTTCGGAATCACATCGTGGTACGCGCACCTTTCGGCGTTTTCGGCGATTGCCGGCTCACGCGTCAAGCGCGGCGAAGTGGTAGGCTATACGGGCATCAGCGGACGCTCCACTGGGCCGCATGTACACTACGAAGTCCGGATGAACAACGCGCCCATCAATCCCTGGCGGTATATGAAGTCCACTCCCGCGGGCGACTAATTCCCGATTGAAATTCTGCAAGTAGCACAGCGGCGGGCCTTGGCCCGCTGGTTCTTTTTCAGGGCTACTTCACGCGCGGAGACTTCCCGATATTCTCTTAAATATGGCCTTTTTTGGTTGACGGGGCTTTTCTCACGAGCGGTCTGTTTTGGGCGGAGTCCGGAACAATCGGTGTGGTTTTGTGTGCGGCCTCCAGAAAGGCGGGGGTGATATCGAATACAAGCAGGACAGATTTGCTGTCGCCGCGGTCAATTTTGGAGACGTCCGCACTCTTCAGCAGCTCCAAGTAAGCCTCGCGCAGCGCCGGATCCAACTGCTGCCTGGTCCTGGCATCGTTTAAGCCGCCTTCCGCTAGTATCACGACGCCATTCAAAACGTCTGCAAGTTGGCGCGCTGTCGCTTCCGCCGTGCATTCGCCTTCCGCAACCACACGCAGCCGGTCATTTTCGGGCTTTCCTGCCAGAGTTAGCCACTGCAATTGATCGAGCAGAGTGGAGAGCTGGGGAGAACGAAGTCCGCCGGGAGCTTGCGCGGCAAGGGCGGCGCCGAAAGCGGCATCTTGCCGGATCACCGCAAATACGGGAGAGCCTGCCAGACGGTCGAATCGCATGCGCCATTCCGCGACTTCCTCGGGCCGTTTTTTCGCGTCGAGGAAAACGGCGAGATTTGAGCTGTTAGTGAGCGCGATCCGGTCATTCCTTAAGAATACAAAAGAAGTTTTATTTGCGGTACCACCGACCGGCACGGAGAAAATTTCGTACCCACCTGTTTTCGCCGCAGTTCCGTCTTTCTTTGCGAAGGCGGAGATTTTTTGCCGATCAAATCTTCCATCCATGAGGGCAAACACTGCTGAGTCTTGACCTCGTTTCTCCATGGCAATGGCCACCCGATCGAGGTCACGTTCATAATCGAATCCGGTTTCTTTGACAAATTGCGCATAATCGGCGTCGGCTTGCGGTTTTGGCGCCCAGGCGTAAAGTTGCGCGATAAATGGCGCACGCCGAATTTCGCGGAAATCCACGAAAAGAACGGCGCTCGCATCCGTGGGCATAAGCGTCAATGCTTCTTCGCGGGGCGACCCAGTGTGAGCGCTCCATTTCCGAACTCCAAAAAATGCGGCCATGCTCAAGAAGGCAAGAGCCGCTGACAGTCCGATTTGTGTCCGTTTGGTCATGGCCTCCGATCCATTCACGCCGATAGCGCTATATCTGCGATTGTCCCATCGGAACAGGGTTCACGGCATCAAAATCCGCTACTTAGATCGATGCGAAGCAACTATCCGGCTGTTAAATTCTGGGCGCTACGAGCTAAACGAAGACTATGGTAAACTGTAGAGGATAGGCAGGATAGCGTGTGTCCAGATGAGCAAGGGTGGGGGCGTTTTCCACAGACCTGGCCATCTACTTGCTTAATAGTCGAGAGCATCCCCTTGCAATTCTAATACCTCTCTGCTATTCTTACCCGGTTTGAGCGGCGCTGGCGTAGCTCAGCTGGTAGAGCATCTGATTTGTAATCAGAGGGTCGGGGGTTCAATTCCCTCCGCCAGCTCCACCAGGAATTTTGCAGGGGAGCGAGGGCGGAGCGAA